>Ga0123353_10000187_pt1 | contig 79046 bp, 71 predicted proteins | sample TergutLab28metaG_3_FD_92763 | JGI IMG/M metagenome (GOLD analysis project Ga0123353, IMG submission 92763) | Labiotermes labralis P3 segment gut microbial communities from Petit-Saut dam, French Guiana - Lab288 P3 | ecosystem: Host-associated > Arthropoda: Insects > Digestive system > Gut ... | reverse complement strand
TCTGAACTACATTACAGAAAATGTAAGCGAAGAACTGGTACAAAACATCATGTCTAAAGTAAACATTGCCAGCAAGAACAATACCGTAAAAGTGGAAGGCAGCGGAACGCCGGACATTGATTTAAGCGTTGACATCGATGTGATTGGCGACAGCCTGGTACATAACGATACTTTTGTTACAAACCTGGTAACAAATGAAACTTTCGTTACAGAATTGACTAACAATGAAACTTTTGTTACTGACCTGGTTAATAACAATACTTTCAAAAAAGAAGTCACCAACAACATCCTTTATGATGATACTTATCTGAAAAACTTAATTGACAGTATAGCATCATTAATTAACGAAGGCGACAACGGTAAATTGGTTGAAGAAATTGTTAATCAGATTATCAAGAACTTCCCGCCTAAATTTGGCGACGAGATAATCAATTACATCTCTAACAATTTCACAGAAGAATTGGGAAACACCATTCTAAACTACATTACCGAAAACGTAAGCGAAGAATTGGTACAAAACATCATGTCTAAAGTAAGTATTGCCAGCGAAGACAACTCAGTAATAGTTAAAGGCAGCGGAACAAGCAACATTGACTTGAGCGTAAACATCAAAAATGTAGGCGACAGTCTCGCAAGCAACATCAACAACACTTCGCTCAAAGACACCATTATCAATCTGGCAAAAGAAAATTCGACAAAAGTAAAAACACTCGAAATTTCCTTGAACGAAGTCATCGGAATGCAAAGCAAGACATTCTTCGGCACAACAGCTACAGCAAGCTCAACCATTAAGATTGTAGGCATTGAACCGCAGTTGACAGGCGACCCTGTAATGCTCGGCGCTTTATTGAAAGTAAATGCCTTAGCTAACCTCAATAGCGATGCAACAGCTATCAACTGGTCGATAGCGATAGAAAACGACAACATCAATTCCGCTCTAAGCTGCACGCTCGAAAAGGTAATTATCTCTTACATCTGCAACGAAGATTTAAGCGGCACCAAATCAGGAATTTACAGTATCGCAGGAAGGTAATGTCAAAAACAGGGCTTAAACGATTTTAGGATTTTCTCAGTCAAAATCCTAAAATCTCCCCCCAAACCATTAAAGTCCTTAAAACCCTTGAGGGTTTTAAGGACTTTAAAATTCCCAAAAAATAAACACGAACCAAATTAAAATAAAAATGAAAGCATTTAAACCCAAACAATTATTACTAATAACAGCAATGTTACCCTACGGAACGACAGGAACGCCAGTGAGCGTAAGCGGTCAAGCCGTCGAAGGCGAATGGTTTGCCCTACAAACAACTACCGGCAAATGCTCTTCGGCGAAAAGCAACAACCTTAACCTTATATACAATGCTTCGACCTCTTCGCTCACCGTTCCTTCGGTCATCATCAACGGACAATCCATAAGCAACAACATCACAATATGTAAAAACGGTACGCTCGAACTTAAAGCAACCAACAGCTACCCTGCCGGAACTATTTTGAATGGCTGCCCCGTAGAGACGTGGCGTGCCGCGTCTCTCTACGTGGTGCGCTCCGGGTAGAGAGACGCGGCACGCCACGTCTCTACAGAGAATCACCCCATGAGTATGATACGCCCATCTATGTCACATTATGAGGATTTTTCAAACACATACACACAAAAATATACAACATGTTCAACCTTTCACTTTTAAGTCAATATTTGACGCTAAGTTCTTGGTTTCCTTCCAAATAATGCCTTTAAAAGCGTCAAATACAACCTTATTTTTGTAACGAGAATGAAACAAAAACACTAACTAAAATAAAAATAAAATGAAAGCAACTAACAACATCAGACTGGCAGTTTTGGCAATCACAGTTTGCATTGCTTCAATAGCCACGGCGCAAACAACCTACAAAGGATTCCGCGCACCACAATTATCAACCGCCGACCGTGCACTGATAGGAGCCGAAACCAATGCCGAAAAAGCCAAAGGTCTCCAAATCTTCAACACCACCACAGGTCAAATGGAGTATTGGGACGGCGCAAAATGGACTCAAATGTCGTCGGGAGGCATAAAAGCTGAAAACGGATTATCCATGCCAAACGAAGAAACCGTAAAACTGGGTGGAACACTCAATCAGGAAACCACCATCAACCTCTCGGGCAATGACCTCATTTTCAACCCTAAAAACATAATTTTTACGAATGAAAATGTAGGAATAGGTACAGCTTCTCCTAAAGCCCCCCTGCATGTAGAATCGGCTACCGGAGACCCGCTCATCCTGGAAAATTTAAAATGGACATCTGAGCCGAAAAATAATATTGATGCCGCAGATCCGACTTACTATAATTTGCAGATTTCGGATGCAGGAGTAATCCGCAAATCACCTCCTATCGTTCCACCATATCTGATGGAAGACCTTACATACGACCTCAGGTCAAATACAGATATAAAAGTCGGTGATGAAAATGGTGCCGGCGGAAGTGATTTAGTTTGGGTAAGAGGCGGTGTTAATCAAAATTTCATCATGCTGCCTGAAAATGGAACTTATATATTCTCCTTGCAATTATCCGGCAAGCTATCCGCTTTGGGAATGGCTGCCAGAGGTTATTCATATTATGTATGTGCATATGTAAACGGTACAGGAATACAAAATCTTGTTGACATAGCAGAAATAATCATATTTCGTTCGTCGTATACAACAGCCACTTACACTATATGTATGACTGTTGCAGGCAAAGCCGGAGACCAGGTATATATTAAATTGGGAGCCTATAGTGGTACAGGAACACCTTGGACATTATCTGCACGCGCCGGTCTTAACGACCATGAGCCAAGAACATTTTTGATGTACTGGAAAATATAACAACCGGCAATTTAGACTTTAAAATCCTTAAAGCCCCTAAAGTCCTTGAAAAAGAACCACCGGTGTCATTTTATGAGGATTTTTCAAGTTGCCACACACGAATTGACTCTCTCTGCGAACGCTGCAATTTTGAAACAATATTTGACACTCAATTCGCAACCACCTTACAAACAAGGTCTTTAAAAAAGCTATTTACAATTTTATTTTTGCTCAAGACAAGAAACATATACACTAACTAAAAATTAAAATAAAATGAAAGCAACTAACAACATCAGACTGGCGGTTTTAGCAATTACAATTTGTGTTGCTTCAACAGCAATGGCGCAAACGACCTATACCTACAGAGGTGCTCGTATGCCACAATTATCAACCACCGACCGTGCGCTGATAGGAGTTGAAACCAATGCCGATAAAGGCAAAGGTCAGCAAATCTTCAACCTCACCACAGGTCTAATGGAGTACTGGGATGGCGCCAAATGGGTTCAAATGTCATCAGCAGCAGGAGACATAAAGGTAGAAAATGGGATATCCTTAACCGGAGGAACACTCAAGCTGGGTGGTGCGCTCAATCAAAAAACCACCATCAACCTCTCCAACTATAACCTTATTTTCAACCGTACAAGCGGAAATATAGGAATAGGTACAACCACTCCTAAAGCACCCCTGCATATAGCAGCCCCTAACGATGACCCGCTTATTCTAAGTGATATAAAAAAGACGTCAGACCCAAAAAATGAGGCTGATGCTGCAAACGTGACTTATTATGACTTGAAGATTTCGGATGCAGGAGTAATCCGCAAATCAGAGCCTATAGTTATAGTAGACAATCCGAACGAGTCTTTTACATACAATCTCAGACCAGCTGCAGGCTCGACTGTACCTATAGCAACCGGAGACGCATCGGGTAATAACGGTACTCAATTAAACTGGTCAAGAGGCAGCGCTAATTATGATTATGTCACACTGCCTGAAGACGGAGCATACGTATTTTCTTTCCGCTTTTACGGCACGCTATCCGCTTTGATATCAGGCTCCGCCGACGGTTATACATACTATTTAAGTGCATTTAAAAATGGAACGGCAACATCAAATCTTTTTGATATAGCGGAATTAGTAATACATCGTTCGACGTATAATGCAGCCACTTACTCCATAAATATGACTGTTGCAGGCAAAACCGGAGACAAAATATATTTCAAAATGGCATCTCTTATAGGAACACCTTGGACATTAGTAACAGGCGCCGCAACCGCTGCGAATAGAACAAGTATGATATTCTGGAGATTATAAACGATTTACGATTTTAGATTTACGATTTAGCTAACAAATAAATAAATAAAAATATTCACTAACTAAAAATTTTACAACAATGAAAACAACGACAAACATTATCAGAAAAGCTATCTTGGCAGCAATAATTTGCATAGCCTCAGTAGCAACAGCACAAACTGTTTACAAAGGACTTCGAGTGCCGCAGTTAACAACAGAAGAACGCACCAACATCGGTGCAGAGAGTATTGGAACGCCTGCCGCTGGGCAGCAAGTGTTTAACCTGTCCTCAAAACAAATGGAATATTTTGACGGGACAAAATGGGTTACGGTCACTTCGGAAGACGACGTCCTGAACGTTGCCAGCGACGACCAGACAGTAACAGTCTCCGGAAGCGGAACTTCGGACATCGATTTGAGCGTCAATGTAAAAACAGTTGCCAACAAGTTATCGAAAGAAATTTCGACTACTATTCTGGGCGACTCTATTCTAAGCTACATCGTGCAAAACATCGACAACAAGGATTACAACATCGGAGAAACGGTACAAAACTACATCAACAACCACTTCTCTGAAGAACTTGGCAGTACAATTCAAAACTACATCAACAACAACTTCTCTGAAGACCTTGGCAAAAACGTACTGGCATACATTACCGACAATGTAACGCAGGAATTGACCAACAACATCATGGCGAAAGTAAAAATTGCCAGCAAGGACAACTCAGTAAAAGTTGACGGCAGTGGAACAAGCAACATTGATTTGAGCGTAGACATCACAACCGTTGGTAACAGCTTGGTGAACGACAACACATTCGTTACCAATATGGGTGGTAAATTAGTCTCTAACGAAACGTTCGTAACTAACATGGGCGACGAATTGGTAACCAACAATCAATTTATGAAAAACATTACTAACGTACTTTACGACGATACCTATTTGAAACAACTGATTGACAGCCTTGCCGAAGCGATTAAAAACGGTGGAGATACAGACGGCTTGATTCAACAAATCGTAAACCAAATTACGAATAGTAATACATACATTGAACAATTGGGCGATAAGATTCAAAACTACATCACCAACAACTTCTCTAAAGAATTGGGCGACAAAATTTTGAACTACATTACCCTTAATGCAGATGAGAATTTGACCAACAGCATCATGAAGTACGTAGAAGTAACAGGTACTCGCGGTATCCAAATTTCCGGTAGCGGAACAAGAAGCATTGGTATAACATTGCCTGACGCAAGCGCCAACGACGACGTATTGACTTGGAACGGCAGTGCATGGGCAGCCAAAGCTATTAGCTCAATCACAACCAGCGGTACGGTTACTTCGGTAACATCCAACGTATCAGGCTTGACTTTCGGAGCCAACAGCACGACTACCCCTACATTAGCTGTAACAGGCGGCGCAGCAGGACAATTCCTTGCATCCGACGGTACTTGGCAAACGCCAGCTAACGACAACACCACTTACACCGGTTCAACTTCCGTTACCCTCAACGGTACAAGCTTTGAAAGAGCTGCATTGACAGGCGATGTTACAGCAGCACAAAACGACAATGCTCTTACCATTGCAACCGGTGCGGTAACTACTGCTAAATTAGCCGACAACGCCGTAACAGTTGCCAAACTTCCTGCAGGCGCTTCCGCAAGCACTTTCCTACGTGGAGACGGCACATGGGTAGTTCCTGAAAACGACAACACCATTTACAACGGTTCAACTTCCGTTATCCTCAACGGTACAGGCTTTGAAAGAGCCGCATTGACAGGCGATGTTACAGCAGCGCAAAACAGCAACGACTTGACCATTGGCGCAGGCAAAGTAACTACCGAAAAGATAGCCGACAATGCCGTAACAACAGCTAAAATCAATGACAATGCCGTAACTTCTGCAAAAATTGCCGACAAAAACGTTACACTTGCAAAAATTGCCGACGGTACTTCTGCCGGACAAATCATCCAATGGGACGGTTCCAAATGGGAGCTCGCATCCGCAGCCTCAGTAGTCAAAAAACTTGAAGTCACCGTTGACGACAGCTACACCATTTTGAGTTCCAACTACATAGGCGAAACCGGTGCAACAGCAAAAACAATCGAAGTAGTCGGTATTGAACCGGTTATTACATCTGCCTCCGGAGACCGCTTTATCGCACGTAACCTGACAGTCAGCGTTACCGCCAAAGTAGTAAGCGGCAAGATTGCCTACACTTTACGCATAAAGAATGACAATATCGACAACAGCCAATCATTCAAGATTGAAAAGTTGAATATTTTCTACACTTGCGACGAAGCGCTGGCAGCAGGCAGCAAACCGATAGCTGAAACTTATGCAGGACAATAAAAAAAGTGATTAACTATTAGTGATAAGTGATTAAAACTAACCATTAACAACTAAGCACTAACAACTTATCACTAATAACTTATCACTAATAACTAATAACTTATCACTAAATTACGCGACAATACCAAACATTCAAAGAGTTCCTACCTATCTTGGCTCCTTTTGACGAAAAAGCAAAAAGATAGCAGTTAGTTAGTGTTTGGTTAGTGTTTGACAAGAGAACTTTTTGAAGGTATTGTCGCTCTTTTTTCAACATGTTTTTGAACAAAAAAAATAATGAAACAATGAAACCGTTTAAATACATACAAAAAAGCATTGGGCTGTTAACCGGACTAATCCTGTTAATAGGACTGAATCAGACAGTTTCAGCTCAGTTTACCGGCAGCTTATGGGGACAGATGACAATCGGCGACCCAACAACAAAGATGTATGGCGACCTTGTCATCACCTCCACCGGCGAACTGTTTTTAGGTCCTCACTCCCCTCGCGGATTGCAGACCAACACGCTGAGCCTTACTGGAAACTATATCGGCGAGAATGGCTCGCGAATATACGTTTCCGTGTCTGACAACAGCAACCAGCCCAACACGCGCGGCTACATCGACATTGTAGGCACAGCAACCAAGACCAGTGGCGCAACGCTCATTGTGCTTGATTACTTCAATGCCTCTCTCGGCTGGGACGGCTCCTGTATCGACCTGATACGCGCCAACAGCGCCGGTTCCGATGTAGAAACATTCCGGATGGATGCAATGACGCTGAACAGCCACTCTGCCGTTCTCCGCCACCGCACGTACGACAATAGCGTGATTTGGTATCTTGCCGAGAAACTCATCAAGAGCCAGCACACGCCCGCACAAACAAGCTGTTTGAACGAGCCTCTCGCTCCACTTACCGTTGCAACGGTTCCCGGAGACTATACCTACCAATGGTACAGTTGCGACGCCGACGGCTCCAATCTTGTTGACTTAGGTGCTGCCAACGGTGCGCAGACCCCCGAATATATTCCTATCATAACCACGGCAAGTACAAGTTACTACCGGTGTATTGTAACAAGCCTCGCTTGTAACTACAACACCGACACCACTGCCGTTTCGGGGGCTGTCGCCGTTGGTTCTTCTATCCGCATCATCAGCCAGCCGGCTGACTACTTTGTCTGCGGCACAGGAGGAATCAACTACACAACATTGGGCGTAATAGCCGAAGGTGACGGAATCACTTACCAATGGTATAAAAACGGAGTAGCTCTCCCTAACAGCAACTACTCAGATTTGGATATAGAACTGGTCAACGGTTCAATAGACCAATATTATGTAGAACTGCAAGGTTGCGGAACAATACGCAGCGAAGTAGCTTACGTCGGTTACTCACTTGACGTAATAAGTCAAAAGATGAACAGCACGCTGGTAATAAACAACAACGCAAATACCAACGGCGGCTACAACTTCGTCCACTATACATGGTATAAAGACGGTCAGAAAATAGCCGAAGGCTCGCATGATAACCTGCAAGGACACTATTACGCCAACGGCGACTTAGACCCTAACGCAGAATACTGGGCAGAATTGACTGACGCAAACGGCTACCGTTACCGCACATGTCCATACACCCCTACAATACATACCAAAGTCAACATTCAGGCTTATCCTAACCCTGTTACATCCATTGCCAACCGCGTTGTAACAATAGATATCGAAGGTATCAGTCAGGAAGACCTCTATTGGGCGACTATTGACATGTACACCGCATCAGGTGCATACATGGGTGTAGAAAAAGTACAGGGACGCAACAGAGTACCTATAATGATGCCTAACGAACCGGGCGTTTACCTCTTACAATTCAAGTCCGCAGTAGAAGGACGCGAAATAAAAATAATTGTAAAATAATAACAAGAGGAAACAATCATGAAGCTAATAACAAGCTAATAACAGGAGGAAACAGTCATGAAAACTATAAATAAAATATTGAAATACAGGATAATCACAGTTGTTGTCGCCATAATGGCGACAGCAACTCAATCCTACGGACAAGTTTACAGCCCTAAAACTCCACAACAACAACAGTCTTATTCATCCGTAAACGGACAACAAGCCAACAGCCGCATCGCAAAGATACCTGTTGACAAACTGGAAAAGGACTATTGTTCCAACGAATTCTCGGTCTGGGGCGCAGGAGGCTTGTCGATATTGAACTACAATCCCCAAGCAGGCAACCGCAGCGAAATGGCAGGCGGAGCCTTCGGTATCGGATACAGTCACTATTGGAACAAAAACGTTGGCTTCCTGCTCGGCGCAGAATTAGCTTTATACCAAAGCAAATTCAATGCAGACGGCTTGCAAGACAACTACAACACAGTAGACCTCGACGTTTACAACAATCCGGAAAAAATTAATTTCCGCTACCGTTTAGACGATTACAAAGAGTTACAACAACTGTGGAATGTCAACATCCCGTTGACGTTGCAGTTCCAAAGCAACCACATCTATGCCGGAGTAGGATTCAAACTCGGTGTCCCCGTAAAAGCAAACTACGAAATATCCAATTTCGGAATCACAAGCATGGGATACTACTACGACGAAACAGGCAGTCATCAAGTGCTTAACGATGTAACAGAACTCGGCTTCGGCGAATTCTCCAACAAATCCATCAAAGGCAAACTTGACCTCGGCTTGTCATACACAGGTACGCTCGAAGCCGGCTTCAAATGGAGCCTCGGAGGCAACACGAATCTATATACCGGAATCTATTTCGATTATACATTCAACGATGTTGTAAAAGGCGAGCGTAACAAACACCTGGTCGAATACAGCTCTTTCTCAGGAAACAGCTTTGACGAATCTAACAGCGTATTGACATCGCAATATGCGCCAATCAGCAACCTGCACACCGACGCTTTGGGACAAAGCTCGTCCAAAAGCATGGTTAGCCAAGTTTCGCCGTTAGCATTCGGATTGAAACTACGTCTTGGAATAGGCAGTTGTCCAAAAAGCAAACAAGTAAAAAAAGCGGATGCGAACAACATCCTAACTCCAGAACAAGCAAGGAGAGCTAAGCAGAGAGCGCTAATCGCCAAATCGGAAAACGATGAAATCGAAAACATCAGAATGACGCCGGAAAATGAAAGCCTGCAAGAAGAGCACAGAAGAGCCTCTTCCGAATACGGCTCATCCTTCCTGGGAGTTGTCAGCATTGAATTTGAAGGATACGAATTAAATCAAAGCATGTTAAATCCGGTCAAAGAAAAGATGCTTAACGATAAGATAGCACAAATACGCAGGACGTATGGAACAGATATTTCCATCGTATGCGAAGGTCACACCTGCGATATTGGAACCGATATCTATAACAAGCAAGTAGGACAAAAACGCGCCGAAGAAGTACGCAAGTATTTAATAAGCAAAGGTTTCAGTCCTGAAAAAGTAACAACAATATCCAAAGGTCAATACTCGCCTATCGTACCAAACACAAGCGAAGCCAACAGAAAGATAAACAGGCGTGTGGTACTTATTATAAAGTATTGAAAATAATAATTGGGTAAGTAGGTAATAGACAGACCCCTTCGGAAATTAGCATAAAAGAGATATGAAGTTTGAGGTGAATAGTATGGGTTTATGCAATTTTCAGGAGGGGTCTACTATATTTAAAATCGAGATAAAAAAATTACTGACGTCGTTTAAAATAGCCCAACTCGTTGGGATTGGGCTGGGTTATAAATGGTTTTCAACCATTTTCAAACTATCTCCGCCACCACGCACCGAAGGTGCAATACATCCCAGCCCAATCCCAACGGGTTGGGTTATTTTAAACGACATTGATTTATCATACAATTTTACTATAAAAAAAGATATTTGTGTCATTTTGTGATGATTTTTTGAAAAAAATGAAAAAAAAATCTCCCTATGACCGCCTCTTCAATTTCTATTCAATATATGCCTCCCATTTTCTACTCGCACTACACAAAACATCTGGTACAGACACAATTGTCTTCGCACTTTTGTAACATCAAATTTGGAACAAATTAAATAAAAAACAACCAAACAACAACTAACTCAATACGTAAACCCCTTAAAATTTTATCAAAATGAAAACAATAAACAAAACAAGACGATTAATTTTAGCATTATCAATGCTAAGTGTTTTTCTGTTTGCTGCCAATGCGCAATTCAATGAACAATGTATATCGCTCAAACGCGGACAAAAACCGCAAACAGGCTTGCAAACACAAAAAGTGCAGGCTTGCAAGCCAAGCACAGGGCTCATAGAATTTAAGCTCGCGCGTGCAAGCGATGCGGTGGTTACCAAGCCTGCTTATGATGGTTATAAGGCAGCGCCTATAAAATGGCAACGGCACGGCAACGGCGCAAATCCGTATCTCTATATGACGGATAAAATCCTTGTTGCGGCAAACGGAACCGAAACATCTGTAAAGATAGCCGAAGGAACATTTACAGATGAGAACTTCCCCACCGGAACAACGCTTGCGAAAAACGCCGTTACGGGCTATTATGAGTTTGTGCTCAAAGCAAACACAACCTATACCGTATATGCAGAAAACGCACAAGGTGCAACTGTCAAAACAATAACAATCGACAACGTCCGCGACGGATTAAGCAACAATAAGCCGTTTCTTATTGTAGACTATGCAAGGGCAGGCGGAACTATCGACCTGACTGATTTTACCTTGAATATGCTGCACGGAAACAGCGAATACTCTGATGTAGAAATGCTTTCAAAACATTTTGAAATGTATGAAAATATCAATATGAACACTTCGCTCAATCCGCAATATGCAGACGCAAAAGTCAAAGGAAACTGGTTGCCGAATAACGGATTGTTCACAGGAAGTTTTGATGGCAACAACAAAACAATCAATAATATGATTGTCAATGTTGATGATGCCGACTGTGTAATAGTGAATCTTGCGGGCTTCGCAGGGTACGGCGTTGGTATGTTCGCCGGAGTTGGCGGTTCGGTAAGCAACTTAACCCTCGCCGGCGGAAGCATAACAAACGGTGTTACAAATTCAAGTAGCAGCAGATTAACCATGACAGGCAGTATCGCCGGTACGATTCTCGCCGGTACGATTGAAAATTGCCATAATACCGGAACGGTTGGCAGAACCAAGGCAGATGCACATCAAGGCGGTGTATGGACTTATGTGGGCGGTATTATCGGAGTGAACTTTGAAGGAAGTGTTATCGACTGTTCCAATATGGGAGATGTATATGGCGTAAACACTTGGGTAGGCGGAATCACCGGATCCAACGTGGGAGTCACCGGTGGAACAGTTGAAAAATGTTATAACTTTGGAAATGTTTTTGGCGCAATGGTTGCAGGCGGAATTAGCAGTAAAACTGAAATCAATAACGTAATATCGAGTTGTTTTAATGCCGGAAAAATTTCCGCTATAAATGCCGCCGGAGGTATAGTCGGAGATATAACTCAAGGAGCCTTTAACGCCACCGGCAACAGGATAGAAAATTGCTACAATACAGGAGCTATTACCACAGAAAATATTGCAGGTGGTATCGTCGGCGCTGTATATGTTCCTACTTTTATCAAAAACTGTTACAATACAGGAAATATCAACACAACAGGCAGTTATGCAGGCGGTATAGTCGGAAACGGTAACAACAACGTTGATATCAGCAACTGCTATGCCTTAAACAGCAGCGTGGATGGCAGCAATGCAGCCAGAATTTCAAGTCTTATAAAAAATTCTATGAATAACTACGCCATCAACACAATGCTCGTAAACGGCAACACAGTAGCAGGAGACGACGGCGCCGGTATAAACGGAAAGAACATAAACTTTACCGAAGCCACTGATAAAAACGATATTCATTACATTAATTTCAACAATTGGAATTTTAATGATACTTGGACATTCACTTATATACAAGGTCAAAACGGTGCCGGTGCAGATGCTAACCTGCCAATACTGAAAGCATTTTTAAACAAAACGGAACAAAATCCGTATATTTTAGAATCTAAAGACAGGTCTGAACCGGAACCTGATTGCAATATAGTCATCACACCGAGTGCAATAGACGTGTCGTACTTGGCGCACACTCCGGCAATTGAAGGACATTTGAATGTAGCTTGCGACGGTGGCGGCGCTCCTGGTGCGTGGATGCTGACAGTACCCGCTTCGGTAGACTGGCTAACCCTTTCGCTTCACTCAAACGGCAGTGCTGCCGCATCATCCATTTCCGGAACAGGCGCTCAGTCTGTTTACCTTGTGGTTGCAAGAAACTACTCAGACTACGACAGAGAGACCAATCTGCTTATGGGTGCCAACCCCGTAGCCGTAGTACGTCAAGAAGGGCAAGGCGGTAGCGCCGACCGTATCGCAGTAGAAGGTACTGGCGGCAATGCCAAATTAGTTATCACCAGAGACCCAAGAAATGCAGGAGCATACTTTAAATTCGGCAGCATAGTGGCTATAAACAGCCGCTCAGGAGGAATGCAGGACTTGGCAATGGCAAGGTTGAATGTCAACACAATAAATACGAGTGCGAATTATGTTGCCTTTAAACCAACTACATTAAATATTACCATTTGGGGCGGCACAAATTCCTTGGCAAATGGTGTTCCTGGGTATTCTTTTAATGCGGATGGACCTTTAACTTCTTCGTCTGATAACAGTTATCATAATCTTGCTAATGTTCAGAAAGGTAAAGGCGACCCTTGCCGTTGCATTGGTATGACAGCAAACGAAATCAGCAGCTTTACAACCGATGCTCAACTCTATGCCAGAGAAGCCGAACTTGCCGCTACCGGTGAGGGTGGTTGGCGAATGCCGACTAACGATGAAAACAAAGCAATCACTCAGCAAGAGTTGAATTCCGTTTCAGGCAACCCAAATACCCCATTCTGGACGGCAATGACTTACCCCGGCACCACGCACGGTAATGTCCCCGGTGTTATTTTTCCGAATGCAGAGAACGGTCTTATGAGAACTTTCTTACCTGCTAATGGATATATCAATACCACTCCGAATATTAATAATCAAGGAGTTTCAGGGAATTATTGGCTGAGCAATCCGGTTAATCCGAATGCCAGTTCAAATATTTACTACATGACTTTTACTTCCGGTACCTTTTATACACACTCTGCTACCGGAGGCAGTGAGGCAATGGGAGTACGCTGTGTACGCAAGGAACAATAAAAACCATTGTCCGAACTGTGATTTTAGTATGATTTTCTCAATCTCAGTAATCATAAAAATCATATTAAAATCACAGTTCAGACAGAAAAAAATATTAAAAAACAAAATTATACACTAACTAAAATTTTACAACAATGAAAACAACAACAAACATCATCAGAAAAGTTATTTTGGCAGCAATGATTTGCATAGCCTCAGTAGCAACCGCACAAACTGCTTACAAAGGACTTCGAGTACCGCAGTTAACAACAGATGAACGCACCAACATCAGTGCAGAGAGTAATTCGCAAAGCGCACAGGGACAGTTGATTTTCAACAAGGAAACCGGAAAACTGCAATATTGGAACGGTTCCAAATGGGTGGAAGTCGACGATGTAAATAGCTTGCTTGACAACGATTCCTTTGTTGACGGTATGATTAAAATTATCGAAAAAAATGTCGAAATGGAGGAAACCATCACCACACTCATCAAGAATGGCGACGGCACTTACACCTACACCAACGAAGCAGGTAATAGCATAACTATTGATACGAATGTAACCGCAACAGGCAAGAACGGTATTGCAATAGAAGGCAGCGGAACAAGCAATATTACAGTAAAATTGCCTGACGGACAAGACGGGCAAATTTTGACTTGGAACAACTCCGTATGGAAAGCCGCCAACCAAACTCCAAGCGTGAAACAAGCAACGATTGCAGTAGAAAACGGAACTTTCGATACGAAAAACCTAGTTTTCTACGGAACAACCAAAGCAACAACCAGCGCATTGAAAGTGGTATCTATTGAGCCGATTTTCTCAAACCTCGCTATGCGTCGTAACTTCTTAAACGTAGAAGCTACTGCACAAGTAGCAGGTAACGCAGCCGACTGGACGGTTAGCATTGAAAACCACAACATTGCTTCGGCAAATAAATGCACATTGCAAAGCGTTATTATCTCTTATATTTGCGATGCAGAATTGACCGGCGCCTCGCAAGGTGTTAGTGAAATAGCCGGGTATTAATGCACTTATACCGGCAAACGGTACGCATTATAAGGTATTGATACCGTAATACATTTTAGACCCCTTCGGGAATTAGCATAAATGAGATATAAAGTTAGAGGTGAAAAGATTGGTTTATGCGATTTTCGGGAGGGGTCTATTATCTTTCAGGGCAAATGCACGAAATTTTCTGTGAACAACAACCTTATTTTTACCTTATTTAAACAACAAAATAACCTAAGTAGCTGAAAATGAAACAAATAGAACTAACCTAATCACCTCATTTTTCAAAATTTGCATTCATAATAAGAAAATGAGGTAATAAGGTTAGGGTTAGGGTGATAATTCATTGCTACTGAGGTTGTTTTGTTGTTTAAATAAGGTAAAAATAAGGTTGTTGTTCACAGAAAATTGCGTACTTGTAAAGCATACAATAGATTTATAATGGAAAAAATTCCAAGAAACAAGAGCTATAATGGAAAAAATCCCTAATTTTACACTCAAACAAATCTTATAATAGAAAAAATTCCAGATGTTTATGATTTCGGAAGTGCACCCATTCACTGTTGGAGGAAATCTGATGTTTTAATAATGAGCAATAACAGACAAAAATACGCCGATTGGAACCCGTGGCACGGATGCATGAAAATCAGCCCCGGATGCAAATATTGCTACGTCTACCGTCAAGACGAGATGTACGGTGCGGAGGTCAACAGCAGCGAAGTACGCAAGAACCGTGACTTCGACCTGCCACTGCGCCACAAACGTGACAAAAGCTACAAAATTCCTCCGGGAACGCTTGTTTTTACCTGTTTTACCTCCGATTTCCTGGTAGATGCTGCCGACGAGTGGCGCACAGAAGCATGGGCGATGATACGGGAGCGCAGTGACCTGATGTTCTTCTTTTTTACAAAGCGTATCGACCGCTTTGCCGATGTCGCTCCTCCCGACTGGGGCGAAGGCTACGACAATGTAATCATCGGTTGCACAGTCGAAAACCAAGCAACGGCGGATTACCGGTTGCCAATATTCAACCGGCTGCCAATCAAGCATAAATACATTATCGTTGCACCTATACTCGAGCGCGTTTCGGTAACCGAATACCTGAATAACTCCATCGAGGAAGTTGCCGTCAGCGGCGAGTCGGGCGCCGAGGCAAGAGTATGTGATTATGCATGGATACTCGACCTGAGGCGGCAGTGTGTAGAAAAAGATATTCCGTTTTTATTTCACCAGACGGGAGCGAAGCTGCTCAAGGATGGGAAATTGTATCGTATTATGCGGAAATTTCAGATTTCGCAGGCTTATAAGGCAAACATCAACTACCGGATTGGGGAGGATTGGAGACCAGTGTAAAAAACGAAGGTCGTCCCTTTCTTGCTCTTGCGGAACTCGTAACAGCTTAAAAGAAAAGCGGACGACTGCTATTTATTGAGGGAGGACAAGGCGGAAGCCATTGCGGTAGTTGCGAACGTCGGGCGGCCAGAAAGAGCGGTAAGACACTGAGCAGCTCTCCGCGCAACAACTCCAACTGCCGCCACGCAGAACACGATCAGCGTATGAAGAATCGTAATCAGCGTATGATGAATCATACAAATCTTCGCACCATTCCTCCACATTACCGGACATATCATAAATGTTAAGTTTATTTGGCTTTTTTGTCTTAACATTATGCGTCCTACAACTATTTTCTTCTAATTTGTTGTGACTGAATTTCTTTTCTTCTAACTTATTTTTTCCACTGTTTTCATAATACCACCCAACTTCGTCAAGATTATTACTTCCGCTGTATCTATAATTACTACTTTCTTCTTTACCTCCACGAGCCGCATATTCCCATTCGGCTTCTGTTGGTAACCGAAATCCTTTGGCTCCAACATTAAATGTTACATCTTCACCATTCATATTGTAATATTTTGTAAGCCCGTACTTTTCACTTAGTCTGTTACAAAACAAAACACAATCATACCACGAAACACATTCAACCGGAAATTTGTCGGTATTCATATCTTCAACTTCTTTTTTACCCGTTCTATTCTTTTGAAACCAACTTGGATTATCTCCCATTATCTCGTTCCACTGTTCTTGTGTAATCTGACAGCTGCTTATCATGAAATTATCTTTCAGATGTTTTTTACTCGTAACTTCATCACCGCTGATTTTTGTATACGCCACAACTTTTTCATCCACTTCAACTTTGACCATAGCATATTTTTCAAGGTATGATTGCATCGTTTGTACAGCATGAAATTCTTTAGCTTCCGAGGTATCATCAGTGGGAGATACAACTGCTTTTGTTTTGATTATTTCCGGGACTAATTTCGTTGGAACGTTACCTTCAAACTGAGGAAAGGCATCTTTGTCTTTATTCCTTTTACGGATTATCAACCTGAACCTGTTTTTGTCATCAAACTTTCGGTATATGTTATCAATCGTGGTCGTAAAATCGTCACGACCGTCTTTATCTTTATAGTAAAAACATCTGATTTCTTTACAATGCTCATTTTCAAACAATTCTTTTAGCAAGGTACGATCGGAATTGCCACAAGAATGACCAAAAACAAAGACATCATAATCCTCTTTATTAATAAATCGCAACAAATTAGCATAATGCTTTGCTTCAACATATTTAATAGATTTAACATTCTCCAAAAAGGCATTATCGTTCAAGTTCTCAATATCAGGCGAATGATCTGATTTCTCATCACCGTAACCTACTATCATCTCTTCTTCTACACTTTCTGCATGACCGTGAATTTGATACATCTTTCTTTTTTGATTGTCTATGTTGTATAGAGTCGAAATAGTTTCAGTATAGTTAAAGTTCAGAAATAAGGTAGTTTCTATTGGATTTTCTTCGTCTATAGTACCTTCAACATTTGGGTAAGTATCAATTTTTTCATTTATCTTTTTGACTATATCATTTTTTAATTGCATTGTAAAATCCGTATTTTCCGTCAACACTTTATTCCGAAGCAGAACAAATTGTTTAAGTTCCTCTTTAATACACTCAAAATCATCATTAAGTTGCACAACGGTATAAATCTCATAGACACTTTCACTCAATTTGAGTCGATCCTTGCAATTGGTCAAAATCTCAAAATAAAGTTCTTCGATGTCCACCCAATTTTTTAGTCGCTTCCGTTGTTCAATCAGTTCAAGAAACTTGTTTTTATAAACAACATTTTCTTTCAATTTGTCCGGTGTTTCATATTTCAATTTTGTTCCCGACTTGTGTATGGCTGATTTTGACTCCTTTTCTTCGTGAGCATTATCTATATCAATTTGTTTAAAATTTGTTTCGTTTTTATTTTTTACATCAGATTTTGTTTCCTCTTGTTTGCAATATTCTTTTAACTGCTTTTCTGTCCCATAAAACTTCACATCAAAAAAACGGTTATTTCGATGTATATAATGCGTTTTAGCACGTGCGCTACTAATAGGGAACCATTCTTCAAACTTCGTATCGTTGATTTTGTTTGTTTGTTCTATCCAAAACCAGTCAATAAAATCCTTATACAGTGTTTTAAGTTTGTGGGCTACATCAAATCCATTCCCAATAAGTATTATTCTATTCATGGTGATTAACTTTAAAAATTCCTACTTGTTAAATCGGGCATAAAAATAGTGTTTTATATTAATTTTCCAAAACCACGATTAAAAGGGTTATTTTGTTTTTTTGAGGTACTATTTTGTTTTTACATTCATTCTTCCAGATCTACACAAACAAAAACAAGAAACGTGATTGCGCCCTACTCCGAAGGAGTTTAATGAGGATAACCCCTTGCAAGCGAAGCGCAGCTCAGGGTAGGACGACGGACAGAGCGACACCTGCTCCTGCTCAAACTACGCCGCAGTTCAACTCGCTACGGGGTTGAAGTGTGGAACTGATTCTTGCTACCCCGCATTCCGCTTCGCTACATAAGGTTATCCACATTTGCCTCCTTCGGAGGCTTTGCAGCTACGTAATATCACAATCTATGTGCTTGGTAATTTTTTCATAGCACCGGAAAAAATTTCTTAACCGATTAAAACAGGTGCATTTCAAATTGTCGTTTTTGTGCCGAGTTCTGACGTTTTAATAAATTATCCATACCTCAGATGAAAAATCAAACTAATCGTAGTTCAGACAAGGGGTTTTTGTGTTTTTGCAGTTGAGCAAACTTTGAATTATCATGTAATTTCAAAGTTATACTTTGGATTATCATGCAATTTCAAAGTATTAAAACGATTGATTTTGTGTGCTTGGCGAAATTATTTACACTTGACCCATTATTTGAAAACTATACTTTCTAAAACAAAAAAGACCTACCTTTTACCGTAAGTCCTTCATTCCCAAGTGGGCGTTACCGGATTCGAACCAGTGACCCCCTGCTTGTAAGGCAGGTGCTCTGAACCAGCTGAGCTAAACGCCCTTATTATGAACCGGAAGTATTTTATGTTTTTTGTGGGCGTTATCGGATTCGAACCAATGACCCCCTGCTTGTAAGGCAGGTGCTCTGAACCAGTTGAGCTAAACGCCCGTATACTTCCGTTTCAAAAGCGGTGCAAAGATATGGCTATTTCCGAAATTTGCAAAAGTTTCCCTCTGTTTTTTTATTTCGAAGAAAAAAAAATTAAACGGTCACCTCAAAGTAAAGTAACCGTTTAATCCAAAATGAGTAAAAAAACATCTCTGACAGTCAATCAGTTTATCGGTTTCTATTGATTATTTTCAGGGATTATCCCTTTTGTCCTCAACTCTGCGACAATTGCCCTGGTAAAACTCTCTGCCAACGCTCTTGCATTATTGGGATCATAGCTTCTGGTCTGAGCCGAATAGATCAATTGGTCATCACTTATCGTGAATATATCAGCTTCGAGTACCCAGTTTGTGGTAGTTTCAAAACGCCCGGGTATGAACATTTGGTCGTACACAAACCAATACCTTCTATGAAAGCGAGAAATACCCATGTGAGGAGAAGGGAACATATAAAATGACCCGGGTATATACCGTATATCTCTTTCTTTGTTTACCAAGGATACAATCATAACAGCAGTATACTCCGAACCTCTCAATTTGCCAATGATTTCGCTTTCCTGCAAGTTATCAAACCTTCTTGGACCAAATATGGTCACAGCGGTATTCGCTGCTATCCCGTCTCTGTTCAGCGCGTTTACCATCGCCTGCTCTATTTGGTCTCTCGCCTCTCTATCAGCCATTACGCCGATTACCAAAACTTTATTCATCGCACCGGCAGGCGGATTGTTAATGCTCCACGATGAAATAATCCGAGTACTGTTACACGAAGCAACAACGAAAACGATAAGCGCAAATAGCAGTCTTAATAAAATAGTTCTTTTTTTCATTTGTTTATAATTTTATAAGTTATTGAATTATAATTACTTAATACGGTGTGTTTTTATTAAAAATTCATGGAAATTTCATAGTAAAAAATTAAAATTATACTTTGTTTGTACTATAACAATTTACCTGTACGATTTGTTTTATTCCGGCAAAAAATATTCTTAACATATTTCTTCCAGCGGATTCCAAAACACATTTTTCCAGTTTTTTATCTTATTATTGACTACGGTTATTCCTTCCGATTCCAACAACTTTTGCATTTCTCCGGAATTGCCGAAAGCCTGACTTCCGGACAACAAGCCCTGATTATTCACAACACGATGTGCCGGAATGCAAGTAACGGAAGAATCGCATTGGCTCATTATTTTCCCTACCATTCTGGATAAATTGGGAAATCCGACCGCCTTGGCAATAGCCCCATAACTCGTAGCGCGCCCGCGAGGTATAAGGCACACAACATCGTATATCGCTTGCCTGATATGTTCTCTGTTTATTTTATCCATACTTTTGAACGCAAATGACGCAGATAACGCAAATTTACACAGATTTTTTATATTACTGACAACTATTCTATTCATTTATTATTTGCGTAAATTTGCGTTATCTGCGTCATTTGCGTTCCTCCCTCTTTGTAAATGTATCAAATTTCAAACAAGAATATTGATTAATCCAAATAAAAAAATTACCTTTGTGCGCTTTTTGAGATTTCCTCGAAATCTTCGGAAGTGTGATGGGAAATTAAGTCCTTCACCAAACTTAATTTTGAGTAACACAAATTTTAAAAAAATGAAAACATTTGAATTAAAAGGTGCAGCCAGACCTGAACTCGGCAAAAAAGCGGCTAAATCCGCAAGATCAAACAATGCTATCCCTTGCGTTCTTTATGGAGGAAAAGAAATTGCCCATTTCCAAGTAGAAGCAAGTGATGTCCGCAAATTAATCTATTCTCCGGAAATTTTCATCGTAGCATTGGATTTGGAAGGTAAACAAGTGAACGCTATTTTGAAAGACATCCAATTCCACCCGGTAAAAGACAACATTCTCCATATCGACTTCCTGGAAGTATTTGAAAACAAGCCAATTATAATGGATGTTCCGATTAAATTAGTTGGTTTGGCAGAAGGTGTGAAGCAAGGGGGTAAACTAAGTCAGGAAATGCGCAAAATCAAAGTAAAAGCCCTTTACAAATACATCCCTGAAAAATTGGAAATAGACGTAGAAAGTTTAGGCTTAGGAAAAACAATCCAAATTGGCGCGCTCTCTTTTGATAATCTCATCCTTTTGAACAATGTAGACAATGTAGTTGCATCCGTTAAGCTGACAAGAGCAGCAAGAGGCGCAATGGCAAAAGGAGGCGACAACAAAAAATAACATGTTCTCATGAAGTATCTGATTGTAGGATTGGGTAACATCGGACCAACATACGAAAATACCCGCCACAACATAGGATTTAAAGTATTGGACGCTCTTGCAAAAGCGTCCAATCTTGTTTTTACCGACCGCAGATATGGCGCTATTTGTACCTGCCGGTTGAAAAACAAGGAACTTGTACTATTGAAACCCTCCACCTTCATGAACCTCAGTGGAAATGCGGTACGCTATTGGCTGAATAAAGAAAATATTCCCGTCGAAAACCTGTTGGTGGTCGTAGACGATCTGGCAATCCCATTCGGTGCGCTTCGAATGAAAGAAAGAGGAAGCCACGCCGGACACAACGGTTTAAGAAGCATACAAGACCTGATCGGCGAAGACTATCCGCGTCTGCGCTTCGGAATCGGGAACGATTTTCCGCAAGGTCAACAGATGACGTATGTATTGGGAAATTTCACAGAGGAAGAAAACGAAAAATTGCCGGAAAGAATTGAAGTTGCCTGTGAAATGGTAAAAAGTTTTTGCCTCGCAGGTACGCAATATACAATGAATTTGTACAACAAGAAAAAGTTGTGAATTCTTCTTGTATAATTTACGATTTTAGATTTATAAATAGTTGATTGTCAGCAAAATTCCGATTGTTTAATTGAAAATATTTATTGGAATTCATATAATAAAAACCTCATTTTTTACCTTATTTTCCAAACAAAACCCCTCAGTAGCAATGACATACGAGAAAACCTCCAACCTCATTACCTCATTTTTCTTAACTTACATTTGGAATTAGGTAATGAGGTTTGTGTTTATGGTGATAATTCATTCTACTGAGGTGTTTTGTTTGGAAAATAAGGTAAAAAATAAGGTTTTTTTAATGCGTCGATCATGTAAAATTTATAAGTATTTGGGAATAATTCTTACATTTGTAGAAACAAAAACAAATGACATTAAACAAAAGTGGATAGATTTTTTTGTAAATAAAATTACTCCTGAAATGGAAGAATATAACACTGAAATTTAAAAATGAAAACTCCATTGTCGATAATAGATGCTCAATACATCGCCGAATATAAAATAGCAATAATATTCAGCGATGGAAAACGTCAGGAAGTAGATTTCTTACCGTTTCTGAAAAAGCATCCACATCCGGCTTACAATTATCTGAAAAAAATTTCTGAGTTTAAGAAATTTTATCTTGATGAGGGTAACATTGTATGGGATCCTAATTGGAATTTGATTTTTCCATTAATTAATTTATATAGAAATGATTTAGAAAAAAATCTTGAATAGTCGTAATAATCACATGGCAAAAGAACCCAAAAACGAAGTCCGCATCGACAAATGGCTCTGGGCTGTCCGTATTTTCAAGACCAGAACCTTAGCCGCAGAGGCATGCAAAAAAGGGAAGATTATGATTCTCGGCAATACGGTGAAAGCATCCAGAAACATTAAGGCAGGCGATGTTATTCAAATCAAAAGATCCCCTATTGTCTATTCATTTAAAGTACTGGGACTGTCCGAAAACAGAATGGGCGCGAAACTTGTGCCTGAATTTATGGAAAATGTAACCCCTCAAGAACAATTAGACATATTGGAACTCAGCAAATACAACTCATTCGGACGACGGGACAGAGGTACGGGCAGACCGACGAAAAAAGACCGACGGGATATGGATGAATATATAGAACCCGGATTTGAAGAAGATGATGATAACGACGGATTTGATTTTGATATTTAATCTCATTCATTTTTTTGTAATTTTGTAGCCAATGGCTGATATAATCAATAAAATAAACATCATCTTCTTTTCAGGAACAAGTTGGAGAAAGCTCCTTCTTTTTTTCCTTCTTATATTATTTCCTACACTTTCCCTTTCTGCACAAAAAAATAAATTGACCCGTTTCTGTCAGGAAACTTTCGACGGAATCGCTTGCGGTTATTCGAATAAAGAAGGCGACACAATTGTTCAAGCGGGAAAATACAACAACCTGCCCGAAAAAATAAAGAAACCGATCATTGTACAATATACCATGGAGCCAAATAAATGGGTAATGGTTGACGACAATGGCTTGGAAATGTATCAAATATATGCCTTGGGCGAAGACCCCGACAATTTTAATGAAGGACTTCTGCGAATTATCCGGCAGGATAAAATCGGCTTTATCAATCGAAAGGGACAAATTGTAATTTTCCCCAAATATTGCCAGGCAACCCCCTTCTTCAAAGGAAAAAGCATCGCAAATATAAATGCAACAAAAGTAGATAAATCCACCACCGACACTCAAAATTCTATTTCGTGGGAAGGCGGAAACTGGGGAGTTATCGACATAAAAGGGAATGTTGTAAAATCATTCGACTATACCCGTGTGTGGAATGACTCTATTGAAAGCTATCAATACCAAAAAGAGGAAGAAACCTTTATCTTTACACAAAAAGGAGAAATCTTTATTACCGAAAAAAAATAAAAAAGAAAAACCTGCACTCTACCATTTCATCCGCTAAATTTTCTTTTTGGGAAATTTTTTGCTAATAATATTTTTTTAACTCTTTTATTATTAAGTTTTTACATTTTAAAAACGGAAACTTTATTCAATTTGTTGATAAAAAAGATTGCAAAAAATTTGCATTTATAAAAATCGGATGTAATATTGCAAATGTAAAAAAAGCAAATTATTCGGCACAAAGAAACAGCAGAAACTTAATAAATACAGTCACAATGAAAGAGAAAACATACTCCCATGATGAAGCTTATCAGGCGTCGCTTGATTATTTTAAAGGCGATGAATTAGCAGCCAGAGTTTGGGTAAATAAATATGCGTTGAAAGATTCTTTCGGCAATATTTATGAAAAAACTCCGGAAGATATGCATTGGAGATTAGCCAATGAGGTTGCCCGGATCGAACAAAAATATAAGAGTCCGCTGACAGCGCAAGAGTTGTTCGACCTGTTTAAGGATTTCCGTTACATTGTTCCGCAAGGAAGTCCGATGTCGGGCATTGGCAATATTTATCAAGTAGCCTCTCTTTCCAACTGTTTTGTGATCGGAATGGATGGAAGCGCGGATTCTTATGGAGCCGTCATAAAAATAGACGAAGAACAGGTGCAGTTGATGAAACGGCGCGGCGGAGTAGGACACGACCTTTCCCACATACGCCCTAAAGGTACGCCTGTAAAAAACTCTGCGTTGACTGCTACCGGATTGGTGCCTTTTATGGAGAGATATTCCAATTCGACAAGAGAAGTGGCGCAGGATGGAAGACGGGGAGCGCTCATGTTGAGCGTTTCGATTAAACACCCGGACTCCGAATCGTTTATCGACGCAAAAATGACGGAAGGAAAAGTAACGGGAGCAAACGTTTCCGTAAAGATCGACGACGCTTTCATGCAAGCGGTGATTGACAAAAAACCATATACTCAACAATATCCGGTAGATTCGCCCAATCCGAAAATAATGAAAGAGGCGAATGCCGAAATGATCTGGAAGAAGATTATACACAATGCGTGGAAATCGGCTGAACCGGGAGTACTTTTTTGGGACACAATTATAAGGGAATCGGTTGCCGATTCATACGCCGATCTCGGATTCCGGACAGTCTCTACCAATCCTTGCGGGGAGATTCCGCTTTGTCCTTACGATAGCTGCCGCTTATTGGCGATAAATCTTTATTCATACGTCGAAAAACCATTTACACGGGAGGCGCAGTTCAATTTTGACCTGTTCAAAAAACACGTAGCCCTTGCTCAGCGCATCATGGACGATATCATTGACCTTGAGCTGGAAATGATCGACCGGATTATTGCAAAAATTGAGTCGGATCCCGAAAACGTAGACATCAAGCGTACCGAGTTGGAATTGTGGGAAAAAATTAAGCACAAATCATCCTTAGGTCGTCGTACCGGCGTAGGAACGACTGCCGAAGGAGACATGCTCGCCGGTTTGAATCTTACTTACGGCACGCCGGAAGCGGTCTATTTTTCCGAACAGGTACATAAAACCGTAGCAGTCGAAGCTTACCGCTCTTCCGTGGAGATGGCGAAAGAGAGAGGCGCATTTGAAATTTATGATGCGAAGAAAGAGAAAAATAATCCGTTTATCCTTCGTTTGAAGGAGACAGATGCAGGATTATATAAGGAAATGGTAAAATACGGTCGTCGTAACATCGCCTGCCTGACCATTGCTCCAACCGGTACGACCAGTTTGATGACACAAACCACATCGGGCATCGAACCTGTATTTTTGACGGTCTACAAACGTCGCCGAAAAGTAAATCCGAATGATGCAAATGTACACGTGGATTTTGTCGACGAGATGGGCGATTCATGGGAAGAATTCATTGTATTCCACCACAAATTTGTGACATGGATGGAAGCAAACGGCTTTAATACAACCAAAAAATATTCGCCCGAAGAGCTTGATAAGTTAGTAGCTCAGTCTCCTTATTACAAAGCTACGACCCACGATGTCAACTGGCTGGAAAAGGTTCGTATGCAGGGACGCATCCAAAAATGGGTGGATCACTCGATCAGTGTGACCATTAATGTCCCCGAAGATGTTTCCGAAAGCCTTATTGCAAGCCTGTACGAAGAGGCTTGGCGTTGCGGGTGCAAAGGCGTTACGGTCTACCGGGAAGGTTCCCGTTCGGGAGTCCTTGTCTCGACCAAAAAAGATAAGAAGAAGCAAAACGCAGACATGCAAAATATGGCATCCAATCCTCGTCCGAAAGAACTGGACGCAGACGTTGTCCGTTTCCAGAACAACAAGGAGAAGTGGATTGCATTTGTCGGCTTAATAAACGGGCAACCGTATGAAATTTTTACTGGTCTTTCCGATGACGAAGACGGTCTGTTGATTCCGAAAACGGTTACCGAAGGTAAAATCATTCGCAATATAGATGAAGAAACGGGCGGAAAAAGGTACGATTTCCAATATTCCAACCGTCGCGGATATAAAACAACGATTGAAGGTCTTTCCTATAAATTCGATCCCGAATACTGGAATTATGCCAAGCTGATTTCAGGCGTGCTGCGATATGGGATGCCGATCGATCAGGTAATTAAATTAGTATCTGGACTGCAATTGGGAAGCGAGTCCATTAACAACTGGAAAAACGGCGTCGAAAGGGCATTGAAAAAATATGTACCGGACGGCACGGTTGCCAAGGGCGCAGTTTGTCCCAACTGCGGACATGCGTCGTTAAAATATCAGGAAGGCTGCTTGATCTGTACCACTTGCGGGACTTCCAAATGCGGATAATATTAAAAAGTGATTAGTGATAAAGTGATTAGTGATAAGTTGCTTTTTAATCACTAATCACTTTATCATTTATCACTAAACACTAAACACTTATCACTAAAAAAATGCAATTTATTTGTTATTCAAAATGTACGACTTGCCAAAAGGCAAAAAAATGGTTGGAAGACAACAACATACCTTTTGAAGAGAGGGCTATAAAGGAAAAAAATCCGACTTTCGAAGAACTTTCTTCGTGGTTAAAAATCAGTAAACTTCCTGTTGGAAAACTCTTCAACACCAGTGGATTGCTTTATAAGGCGGAAAACATGAAGGAGAAAATCAAATTGTTGTCCGACCCGGAGTTACTTGCAATTCTTGCAAAAGATGGAATGATGGTCAAACGTCCTATCTTGGTGGGTGATAGCTTTGTTTTATTTGGATTTAAGGAGCCGGAGTGGGTGGAGAATTTTAATGTGTCATCCTAAAGCATAAGTTGTTTTTTGCCCGTAGGGCAAAAACAATCAAAAAAATAAAATTTAAACAACCTCTTAGTAATTTTTTTTTCGTTTTTAATTTTTTTTCTCATTTTTTTTACTTTCCTTTGCAAAAACATTCAGAAATGATACAACAAATCAAAAATAACAATTGGTGGTGGCGCAGTTCAACATAAAAAGTGGATTGCCAACGCTTATTTTTTAAATTCTGATTAAAAATAAAAATATAGACCGCAGGTATCCACCTGCGGTTTTTTCGTATACAAAAAATGCAATAATCAATTTTAACCTCAAAAAAAGTAACATTATGGACAAGACAAAAAGATTCCTGCTTCAGGAAAAAGAACTCCCAACGGCGTGGTATAACGTAGTGGCAGACATGAAAAACAAACCGCTCCCACCCCTTCATCCGGGAACAAAGCAACCGCTAACCCTCGACGATTTGACTCCTCTTTTTGCCACCGAACTGGCAAAGCAGGAAGTTAACAGTACCGACAGATGGATTGAAATTCCGGAAGAAGTTCGCGACATGTACAAAAATTACCGTCCAACCCCGCTGGTTCGCGCCTTCGGATTGGAAAAAGCCCTTGATACTCCGGCGCACATCTATTTCAAAAACGAAAGTGTAAGTCCTGTGGGATCGCACAAACTGAACTCGGCGATCGCCCAAGCATATTACTGCAAGAAAGAGGGTATAACCAATATCACGACCGAAACCGGCGCCGGACAGTGGGGCGCAGCATTGTCATACGCCGCAAAAGCGTTTGGACTGGAACTGGCTGTGTACATGGTAAAAATCAGCTACGAACAGAAACCCTACCGGCGTTCTATCATGCAAACATTCGGAGCGCAAGTGATTGCTTCTCCAAGCATGAGTACAAAAGCCGGACGCCAGATACTTACCGAAAATCCGAATTATCAGGGAAGCTTAGGCACGGCTATATCCGAGGCTATCGAACTGGCGCTTCAAACTCCTAATTGTCGCTATACATTGGGAAGCGTGTTAAACCATGTCTCACTGCATCAGACTATCATCGGGCTGGAAGCGGAAAAACAGATGGAAATGGCAGGTGAATATCCGGATATTGTAGTCGCATGCTTTGGCGGAGGTTCTAATTTTTCGGGAATCGCATATCCATTCCTGCGCCATAAATTGACCGGCGAGAAAGATATCCGCCTGATTGCAGCCGAACCGGCTTCCTGTCCGAAATTGACGCGCGGAGTTTTCCAATATGATTTCGGCGATGAAGCGGGCTATACGCCTCTTTTGCCGATGTTTACACTGGGACATAGTTTCTCCCCGGCTCACATCCATGCAGGCGGACTTCGCTACCATGGCGCCGGAACGATTATCAGCCAGCTAAGGAAAGACAATCTGATAGAAGCTGTAGATATTAAACAGTTGGACTCTTTTGAAGCGGCAACACTTTTTGCCCGGACAGAAGGCATCATTCCGGCTCCCGAATCTTCCCATGCCATTGCCGCTGCCATAAATGAGGCGTTAAAGGCAAAAGAAGAAGGAAAGCAAAAGACTATTTTGTTCAACCTGTCCGGACACGGGCTTATTGACATGGCTGCTTACGACCAATATATTGCAGGAGACTTGACCAATTACGAGCTTCCGGATGAAGAAATTGCTAAAAATGTGGCTAAGTTGGAAAAGATAGTTTAAAGCATGAAAACTTAATTTGCAGAAGATTCCTCACTCTACTTCGTTGCGTTCGGAATGACGGGTGTTTTCGGATAGTGGAGGGATGGCGGGAGCGGCGGCAGAACTACCACTCCCACCACCCTCAACCCCAATAAGACGCGGTGTCATTCCGAATAGAACAAAGTGGAATGAGGAATCTAAATTTAACTAAACGACATTATATTCTATTTCTCAATTTTTTTTCCTACTTTTGGGAGCATTAACAAACTATGTAATTATGGCTTCCATAACATTTATACTTCCATACGAATCTTCTTTCGGTGAAAACTTATTTATCACCGGAAATATTCCTGAATTAGGCTTAACAGAGGAACTTGCGATTCCCATGGAATATACTTCCGAAGGCTGGAAAATCACGATCCAAACCAACGCGGATAAATTTGAATACGCCTATTTTATTCAAAAGAACGAGGAAATTACGCTAAAAGAGCCACCTCTCTCCCACTTTTTCGACGTTTCAACCTCAGATTATAAAGAGATACGGATTTACGACCACTTTGCGGAAGAAAATCCGGTTTCAAAAGCCATGCTGTCCGCCGTTTTTTCCAAAAGCATTATGGCGCATGCCTTTGTGAAGAAAGAATTGAAAGCGTTTAAAATTCCTATTATTTTCAATACCGCATATCCTCAAATCAGCCATGAGCATGTGTTGGCAATCAGCGGCGGCGACACCTTTCTTGGGAAATGGACAGAGGCTGATATGCAGGAAATGGACGGAGGAGAATTTCCTCAATTCCATCTCGTATGTGACGCCAACAGACTATCTTTTCCCATTGAATATAAATATGTTATCTTAGATAAAAAGAATGAAACGGTCATTCGCTGGGAAGAGGGAGCTAACAGGTATCTCAATCCCGCCGCATCATTGACTACCGACCTCATCATTGTAAATGATAAAATGCCCGATTTTAAAATTCCGGCATTTAAAGGGGCTGGAACGGCGATTCCGGTATTTTCCCTTCGTTCGAAAAACGGATTCGGAACCGGAGAATTTGAAGACCTGAAGTTGCTGATTGATTGGGCGGCAAAAACCGGGCAAAAAATCATCCAAACCTTACCGGTCAACGATACAACCACTTTTCATAAATGGAAAGACTCTTACCCTTATAACTCCATATCGGTATTTGCACTGCATCCGATGTACTTGAATCTTGAAAAAGTGGGGAAAATCACCAACATTCAACAGTACGAAGCACTAAGGAAAGAGCTCAATTCGTATGAATTTGTAGATTATGAAGCCGTAAACAAGTATAAATGGGAATTTATCGCCGAATTATTCAAGAAAGAAAAAAGCAAAACATTCAAAAGCGAAGAATACCAGATTTTCTACGAGGAAAATAAAAAATGGCTCCATCCATACGCGGTTTTCTGTTTCTTGCGAGACAAGTATAAGACAACTGATTTTTCCCAATGGGAAGAAGATGCAACATTCCAGCCGGAAAGAATCGAAGAATACTACTGTAATCCGAAAAGCAAAGATTACAACACGATTGGCATGCACTTCTTTGTACAGTTTCATCTACACAAACAATTGTCGGAAGTGACCGCTTATGCACACGAGAAAGGAGTTGCATTGAAAGGAGACATACCAATCGGAGTAAACCGCAACAGCGTAGAAACATGGATGTATCCTCTTCTGTTCGACCATACCGGACAAACCGGCGCGCCACCCGATGATTTTTCCAAAATAGGTCAAAACTGGGGATTCCCAATCTACAATTGGGATGAAATGGCAAAAGACAATTACAAATGGTGGACGCAGCGATTTCAAAATATGTCCCGATATTTTGATGCATACCGGATTGACCATATTCTGGGCTTCTTCCGCATTTTCCGCATTCCTTGCGATCAAGTGTGGGGACTATTGGGGCAATTTTCGCCCGCCCTTCCTCTTTCGATAGAAGAAATAGAGAGTTACGGGATTGTTTTCGATAAAAAAGAATTTTGCCAACCACATATTCACGACGGGCACTTAGACGAATTGTTTGGCGAATACAAAAACAGCGTCAAGAAAAAATACCTGAAAGCTACCGGCAATAAGCGTTTCCAACTGAAAGAAGAGGTAAAAACCCAGAAAAAAATAGAACAACTCTTTGCCAATGCCTCGACTCAGGAAGAAATAATCATTAGGGAGGGGCTGATGTCGCTAGTATGCGAAGTCTTATTTATTCCCGACGTAAAAGAAAAAGAGAAATACCATCCGAGAATCTCCATTCATCAAAGTATGGCATTCAAGACGCTGGATGCTTCGACCAAAGAGGCTTTCAACAAATTGTATGTCTATTATTATTTCCAACGGCACAATGAATTTTGGAAAGAACAGGCATTAAAAAAGCTTCCTCCGCTGATCAATTCAACCAATATGCTGGTGTGTGGGGAAGATTTGGGTATGATTCCTCACAGCGTTCCGGAAGTGATGTCGCAATTAGAAATTTTAAGCCTCGAAATACAACGGATGCCGAAACAAACACATGTTGAATTTGAGGTATTGGAAAACATTCCGTATCTATCCGTCTGTACTTTTTCGACCCACGATATGAGTACGATACGCGCCTGGTGGGAAGAAGACCCTCAACGGACTCAACGTTATTTCAATAATGTGTTGCATGAATTTGGTCGCGCCCCTGTTTTCTGCGAACCGTGGATTTGCCGGCAAATTGTTGAACAACATCTCTATTCGCCCGCTATGTGGGTGATACTTTCCTTCCAGGACTGGACGGCAATGGACGGAAAACTGAGATGGAAACAGACCTTCAACGAACGCATAAACGACCCCGCCGACCCAGATAATCAATGGAAATACAGAATGCATCTTAATCTGGAAGAGCTTCTGGAACGGGAAGATTTCAACCGGTTGATGAAATCAATGATTGAGCAGGCAGGGAGGTAACTAAGCCTCCCCTATTTCTGCATCGCCTCCCCTTTCATTCCTACCGGCATCTTCTCAATCGCATAACGAAGCGCCGTCCGAGGCATCGTAGCCTTATGCTTCATTACAAAGTCAAAAACCTCTTTCTGACGCGCCTCACTCGCCGCCTTCAACATCCAACCATAACCTTTCTGCACCAAATCATCCTTATCGTGAAGCAGAATAGTCGCTATTTGAAAAATATCAATCAAAAACAACCCCTTACGAGCAGGAACAATCAGCGTAACAGCAGCGGCACGACGCATCCAGCGATTATTGGACGTTGCCCATTCTTTCAGGCGGGAAATATATTCGGGATACATTTTGATAAACTCGCCGATTGTGTGGTTGCACAAGGTGTCGCACGAAGCCCAGTTGTCCACATAATTTTCCACCCACCGTTCGAATATTTCAAAATCGCCCGGCTCGTATTGCTTCCGAAGGGAATAAGAGCAATTGCAGGCAATAACAGCCTCTTCCAAGTACCCCGACTGCCATAACTCTTCACACAAAGCAAAAATTTGAACTTTGGGCAAACGCTTGATTTCCTGAAAAAATTCTTTAGCAATTTTACCGACAGGCGCCATCTTTACGCCATAAACCTTCGCTTGCTCGCCTTCCTTGAAATAACGCTGCGATGTGTTTAATGTCTTTTCGTCAATGCTGTCTTTAAGTATTTGACGTACTTGTTCGAGGATTGTTTCCATATTCCAACAAATTATTATTCTTATATTAAAATTTTGCAAATCAAATATCGAATCCGCCTAAAAAACGACGACCTTTTGATGTGATGCCATAACCCAAGGCGTTGCCGTTGGGCTGGGTTATAAATGGTTTTCAACCATTTTCAAACTATCTCCGCCGCCACGCACCGAAGGTGCAATATATCCCAGCCCAATCCCAACGGGTTGGGTTAATTTGGGTTGGGATAATTTTCAAAACAATATCTCGTTTGGATAATCTTAACGCAGGGTTTTACGGGTGAGCCATAAGTAGCCTAATATTGATTACCTCCCATATAAACCTTCTTAATCAAATCAATCGCCAGCTTATTAATATGCCGGTTCAGGATTTTCTGCTCGCTTTTTTCCAAAAGGGCATAACTGCTTGAATGCTCTTTCAAGTAATCGTCCAACATATCCTTGCTGAAAAGACCGATCAACTTACCCATCTCTTTCGGAACCGAAATATGACCGATTTTGCTGATAACATTATTCAGCCGGTTTTCCGTAACATACTCTTCGGTTACAAGCAATTGCTCGTTGAGCGCTTCGCTGTAGGTCGGCTCGACGTAAAGACGCGGCTGCCGTTTCTTAATTGCCTTCTTTTCAGCAAATTTACTGTTTTTGTTTTTCAACAACAGTCGCGAACCGTTCCCGAAGAATACCGGCTCTACCGGACGAATGACAATGCCTTCGCAAATATTATCCTCTATATCCGGCAATCCCAGCCATCCGGCAATGAGACTTTGAAAGTCATTCGGATATTTCAGGCATTCGTCCAACGTCCCCTTGAACAACGTCTTTGCATAGAGAAAATTTCCTTCTTCAAAAAACATATTCGCTTCGTCGACAGAAAGATACCTGCCCCTTTCCTCTCCGGATACATAAATATCGAATCCGTAAAATTCGTGGATAGGACTATAAAATACCCCCTTTTGGATATTCATGACTTTTGAGCAATTCTTCACATCGGGATGCGGATATTTGCCTCCAAACATTTCGCCATATACCAAAACCGTTTTCGTATCGGGATACTTTTCCTTTATCTGTTGAAACAAGCGAATCACCTTTTCCTTATATCTTTCGAGTAATTCTTCATAATTGTAAAACAACTCCCCTGCTTCGACCAGACTTGTCCGTTTGGCAAACTGCACTGCCTGACCGTCCGTTACAAAGCAACAATTCGCCCCGTGTACTTTTTCCTGTACCACATATTGCAGAGAATCAAATCCTTCCGATTTGATCTTCTCCATCAACTCCTTATCGTAGGTATTCTCTATGGAGCTGTATTTCTTAAATTCCATCATAATTTATTTTTATAACATTGTACTCTATTTTCAAAGCAATCTTCCCACAAGGAAAAACGCCGCTACCGAAAAATAAATAACCAATCCCGTCACATCGACAAGCGTAGCCACAAAAGGCGCGGAAGCGGTTGCCGGGTCTAATTTCACCCGCTTCAAAACAAACGGAATCATGGAGCCGGAAAGCGTTCCCCATAATACAACAAAAACAAGCGATACCGAAACGCTCATGCCAACCCAGACCCAATATTCCCCATAATCATAAAATCCGGCTTTATGCCAAATAAATATACGGGTAAAACCAATTATCCCGAGAATAGAACCCAAAAGCAATCCCGAAAGTATCTCTTTTCTCATCACATACCACCAGTTTTTCAGTTTCAATTCATGAAGCGCAAGCGAACGGATAATAAGACTCGCCGCCTGAGAACCGGAGTTTCCGCCGCTCGAAATAATCAGCGGCACAAACAACGCAAGCACGACGGCTTTTGATATCTCCTCTTCAAAATAGCCCATGGCGGAAGCCGTCAACATCTCGCCGAAAAAGAGGAGAACAAGCCATCCGGAACGTTTTTTTATCATTTCAAACAACGAAGTTTTGGTGTACGACAAATCCAATCCTTCCAATCCCCCGAACTTCAGGAAGTCCTCGGTGGTCTCTTCCTGCTGCACATCCATCACGTCGTCGAACGTTACAATCCCCAGCAAAACGCCGTCCGTATCCAACACCGGCAAAGCCACTCTGTCCTGATCCTGAAAAACCTTAACGGCAACCTCCTGATCGTCGTAAGCATTCAATGCAACAAAGTGATCGTTTATGATTTCCGAGATTGTTTGATCCGGCGAAGCCAATATAATCTCCTTTATCCGTATATCATCAATAAGTTTCCAATGATTATCAACCACATAGATCACATTGAGCGTTTCGGAGTCGCGTCCGAACTTGCGGATATGATCCAACGCATGTGCAATAGTAAAATAGGGCTTAACCGCCACATATTCGGGTGTCATCAAGCGTCCGATACTATCTTCGGGATAACCGAGCAGGCGGGTGGTAATCTCGCGCTCTTCTTTCGACAACATCTGTATCAGGCGCTGGCTTACCTCGCCGGGCAATTCTTCCAGAAAAGCAGTACGGTCATCCGGATCCAAATCGTTGAGCAACGCAGCTATTTTTTCCCCGTTAACGGCTAATCCTTCAATAATTAACTCCTGTTTTTCGAGCGAAAGGTATTGGAAAGTCTCCTTGGCGACTCTTCTTGGCAACAGACGGAATAAAATAACCAGATCGGACTTAGGCGAATCCAAATCTTCAATTATCCCGGCAATTTGAAGGGGTTCAAGGTCGGTAAGTTCATTTTTTATAATTTTCCAGCTTCTTTCATCAACAAGCTCTTGGAAATGGGTTTTGATATCATTCAACATAATCCTTACATTTAATCCGTAAGGATACACGAATAACCCTTACAGAGAATTTAATTTCCGTTTCTTTTACAACTATAACTCGGTACGTCGTCCATAATAATTGTTTTAGGGTTACCAATCCGCAACATATACAACGGATTAAGAAATCGTGTAAAGGTAGAATTATATTTTGATTTTCCCAGTATTTCTATTCACAAAAATTTTATAAAGTATCAATTAGTTTGCGCTGCTCCACAAAAAACGCTATTCGACTTTTTTCGTTCGATTTTGAAATCTGAATTGCCGATTTTTTCTTTGATTGCATCCAGTTTCTGAAATTTTCTACCATCATAAGGTCGTTGGTATGAATCTCGTTCTTCGAAAAGACATGAATACTGCATTTTTTCAATTCATCCGAATAATAATAACTGTAATTTGTATCAATATTCATATGAGAAATATACAAGTTCACTTTGTTGGAAGTTTCGAGCCAACAGCCTTTGGCTGCTACTTCCAACATATAATCCAATAAAGCATACAGATCTTTTTTAATAAGCTCTTTTTCTTCATTGGTAATCAAATATATGGAATGAAAATAACGGATGCCACATACTAAATAGTTAAAAATCATAAAGTCCCAGACAAAACTTGTATTCGCCACATTTTTTACGGTCGCATGATAGTCGGATAGCAATTCCGTTAATTTTTCCGGATAAAGGATTTGGGAAAACGGCAATGTCTTTTCTTCATTGGCATATTGATATGCCCATTTCAACAGTTGATATTTATCCAAATGTAAAAAACCGGAAGTCAACGCACGAGGCAATTTATTGGAAACCTCCATATATTCCATATCGGCAACATCCTTGAATTCGTCGAGATGAAGCAACTTTCGTATATTACTCAAATCCTCATCCGAAGGGTCAAGATAATTCAATAATTTTGTCCTGAAAATGATTTCTCCGGATTCAATCCCAACAATCTCATCCAAAGAGATATTCCATTCAGAAGCAATTTTTGCAAGTTCATGAATTGGGAATATGATATCTTTACGCAACCTTCTGTATATAGCCTCCCGTTCAATTGACAGCAAATCCATTAATTTCTCCGTTAATTGAGATTTTTTTGGATACTTTTTATAGAGTATTTCTATAAAACCGTCATACCATAAATTCTGATCATTCATCATTTTACATAACTATTTTAATGCGGTCATTCAGAAAATATTTTCATGATAAAATATATTCTCAAAGCTCCGTCGGGTTTAGACCACAAAACAACTATTATATTGATGAATTTTAAAGGCAAAGTCATTGGAAAAAGACGAATACCAGCGACTTTTTTAGAGGATTTAATGTGCCGATTGATTAAAATTGTCGATTATAGTCAATTTTATAGATTTCAAGTCAGGATTTGGCGCTACGATTCTCTACGCGCACACAAGACGTTTTTAGAAGCAGTCTTAATTTAGCTGTGTTTAATATGAATTATAAAGTATCAATCAGTTTGCGCTGTTCCATAAAAAACGCTATCCGGCTTTTTTCGTCCACTTCCGAAATCTGGATAGACGACTTTTTCTTTGACAGCATCCAGGTTCTGAAATCGTCTACCATTACAGGGTCGTAAGTAAAAATTTCATTCTTCTCAAAGGCATGAACACGGCATAGCTTCACGGATTCCGAATAATAATAACTGTAGTTTGTATCAATATTGATCTGGGAAATGTACAGGCTTACTTTATTACCAGTTTCGGGCCAACAGCCTTTGGTTGCCACTTCGTTCATATAATCCAATAAGTCATGCAGGTCCTTTTTAAGAAACTCTTTCTCTTCATCGGTAATCAAATAGATAGAATGAAAATAACGGATGTTGTGTACTAAATAGCTAAAAAGCATCCTGTCCCATATAAAACTTATATTTGCTATATTTTTTGAGGTTACATAATATTTGGATGCTAATTCGGATACTCTTTTCGGAAAATGAATCTCGGAAAACGATAACTCTCCTTCATTACCATATTGATACGTCCATTTTAATAGATGAAGTCTATTCAAATACGGAAAACCGGTAGCCAACATACGGGATAATCTATTGGAAACTTCCATATATTCCATATCCGGATAATTTTTAACATAGTCGTGATTTTCAACCAATATTTGCATATCATTCAACTCTTCATTCGAAGGATTAAGATAGTTCAATATTTGTACCTTGAAAGAGAATTGTTTGGAATTAATCCCAACAACTTCATCCAAAGAGATATTCCATGTGGAAGCGATCTTTATAAGTTCATGAACAGGGAATATGATTTCCTTGCGCAACCTTCTGTATGCAGATTCCCGTTCGATCGACAGCAAATCCATCAATGCCTTTGTGAGCTGAGACCTTTTGGGGTATTTTTTATAAAGCGCTTCTATAAAAGAATCATACCAATCTTTCATTTTCTCATAAATATTACTATTATTTTATTTCACAAAAATAGGACAAAAACCGATAAATTATGTCATTTTATGAGTATTTTTTAAAAAAATCATTATAAATTGACATTTTTAGATTATTTTTCCGATTTAAAATCAATATTTGTCATTTTTTTATATTTTTTTTATACAAAAAGTTTTGGACGAAGTAGTCCATAATCCTTATCTTTGTACAAGAGTTACAAAAGCAATAAGTGGTAAAAATCACTTTTTAGCATTTGTCCCTTATTAATTGTCATTATTAATAACCTATCATTTTTTGTATTTATATTTTCTTTCCGGTCGAGTATGTGATATATTCGACCGGAATCTTTTTAAAAGCTACAGTAATATTTTCCACAAAAGTATTGTAAAAAAATAAAAAACTGCTTACCTTTGCGCTGCAAAATTACATGGTGGTCATAGCTCAGTTGGTTAGAGCGTCGGATTGTGGTTCCGAAGGTCGCGGGTTCGAGCCCCGTTTTCCACCCGCTAAAAAACCTTTCGAAATTCGAGAGGTTTTTTGTTTTTTCTTTTACCGGGAAAAATTAATTTACTACATTTACAGGCAAGTAAAATGAAGAAAATATCTCTTTCGCACATAAAATGAGAAACAAAAAAACATCTCCATGGGCGTGGATCCCGTCTCTATACTTTGCGCAGGGAATACCATACGTAGTGGTTGCAACCACTTTCTCATTGATCATGTATAAACGGCTGGGAATTTCCAACGCCGATGCGGCATTCTATACTGGCTGGCTCTATCTTCCCTGGGTGATAAAGCCTCTTTGGAGTCCTTTTGTCGATTTAATCAAGACAAAACGCTGGTGGATTGTTTCGATGCAACTACTGATAGGAGCCGGACTTGCCGGAGTGGCGTTTTGTATTCCCCTACCCTACTTTTTACAAACTACGCTTGCCATTCTTTGGCTGATAGCATTCAGCTCTGCTACACACGATATTGCAGCAGACGGTTTTTATATGATCGGATTGAGTCAAGAAAAGCAATCTTTTTTTGTTGGTATAAGAAGTACTTTTTATCGTATTTCCATGATTGCGGGACAAGGTCTCTTAGTTATATTCGCCGGTTACATGGAAGAGAGTACACAAAACATTCCATTAGCTTGGAGCCTCACTTTTTATCTCTGCGCCGGGCTATTTGTAGCATTTGCCGTGTATCATTTCTTCGTTTTGCCTAAACCGGAGAACGACAAGCCGGTGCAAAAAGAGGATACGCTGACTGACGGCTTTCTTTCTACTTTCGACAGTTTTTTCTCGAAAAAAAAGATAGGTCTTGCTATCGGTTTCATTTTGCTTTACCGGTTGGGAGAAGCGCAGTTAGTCAAAATGGCTTCCCCATTTTTATTAGATCCGCGCGATATCGGAGGGTTGGGACTTTCTACTACTCAAGTTGGTATTGCTTACGGCACAGTGGGGGTTATATCTCTTACTGCGGGAGGAATTCTGGGAGGAATACTGGCATCAAGAGGCGGACTGAAAAAATGGCTTTGGCCCATGGTTTTCAGCATGAATTTAACGAATCTGGCTTATGTGTACATGGCGCTTTTCCAACCTCAAAACTATATCGTCATTTGCAGCATGGTGGGCTTTGAGCAGTTCGGGTATGGATTCGGGTTTACGGCATTCATGCTCTACCTTATCTATATTTCGCAAGGGGAGCATCAAACTTCCCATTATGCGATATGCACCGGATTTATGGCGCTGGGAATGATGCTTCCCGGAATGGCTGCCGGCTGGATTCAGGAATTTATCGGATATTCCAACTTCTTTATTTGGGTTTGCTTATGCACTATTCCCGGATTTATTCTTGCTTATTATTTAAAAATAGATCCCAAATTCGGGAAAAAGAGATAAATTTTTATTATCTTTATCAATCTAATTTTCTTAGAAAAAATATATACTAACCTTCTAAATTACAATTACTATGATGTCAGCAGAAGATTTATTAATGGAAATTCAGGATTGTGATGAACTTCTTTATACGTCACAGGAAGCAGATTTAATGTTAGAATATCGGGATGCCGTAAAACGGTTTGAATCTCAAAAAGAAGAAGAAAAAGAGATTTGTAACAAATTAATCGCCAGTTTCGAACAATTAAACAAGTTGATATTGGAATACGAAGAACGCATCAGTCTGACGGCGAACAATATCGTAGAACCCTCCCATTCCGAAATTGCGGAGATGAAAAAACTTTTTGATAAAATAGAATTGCTGGATTTTGAAACATCGGAATTGTACGAATCTTTGATGGGGGAACAAGGTTGATTTTTGAACGCAAATAACGCAAAAAACGCAAATTTACACAAATTTTTATCTTATGATGATTAAATTTATTTGCGGAAATTTGCGTTTTTTGCGTCATTTGCGTTCTTTTCACTGTGTCATTCCCAACACAAACGCGCCGGAAAATTCCGTGTAGCGGGAATGAAAATCGTTTATTTTGTCACTCATCTTTTCAAATTCCGAAGAGGAGCCGAATGTGATTAAAAACTTTTCGCTTGCCGGTAATATATGGAGAGAATCTCCCTCTTGTAGCTCTGTTGAATTTACAAAAAAGAGAGCCTCTTCTTCCGATTCAACTTCTCCAATTACCAGATAATACTCCAAGTTTTTTGTTTTTAGCAATTTCTGTGATTCTTTTTCCTTGTTTATCTCGGCATTGCGAATAACTTCCGAAAAAGAGATCGCCGGGAGTAAAGAGGCGTAATCGGTTCCTCCCTCATTTTTCAAGGGCTGGCAAAACAAAAACAACGCCAGCGTGGCGGCAATTCCTCCCATGATTACTTTGGAAACGGACGAAGCGCCTTCGGTTTGGCTTGTAGACAACCGGCGAACGTTCGTTGTTTTGTCCGACGCTTGAAGAGCAGGGAAATAAAACTCCCGAAGTCCGAATGCTCCGGCATTTTCTATTTTAATCTCTTTTGCGTGAAAGATAATTCCAGTCGCTTCGGAAGAAAAAAATCCGAAATTGCCCAGCGAATATATTTTACGCAACTCCAACTCCTTCTTTACAGCGTTCACCTCTTCTGCAATAATCCCGTCGGCTTCCTCAAAGGAAATATTTCTCTTCTGCATAAGGGCATGAGCCAATAATCCGTCATTGTGGGACAAGTGCGAATTGAATATCAACTCTTTCCGGGGAGGGAAAAAACGACCTTCCGCCGAATCCACAACGGCGCTTTTTTCATTGATGATAAATCCTCCGAATCCGGGAATAATCACACACGTATGTTTTGACAACAATTCTGTAATAACAGTAATCAGTTTTTGCATTTTCTTCATTTTTTTACAAAAGTATCCCTTTTTAGGGATAATCCGGAGGGGTTGCTTTTGGAAATTATAAACAGAGTTATAAACACGTTTTTTCTAAATTGTTTATAATTTTTGGTTGCTGGGGGTATCTTTTCAATATACATTGCTGGCGGAAAGTATATATACCTGTTATAAGAAAGCATGAAAAAAATACCCATAAACAATAATACGTTTTGAAAATCGCTATTTTTTGTATAATTTTACGCCTCATTTCAGCGTGATATAAATGGTTAAAACAAAGCAAATAGTACCATTACTTTTGTTAGTGCTTTATGTAGGCTACTACGCAAGTACGAATTTCTTTTTCCATTCGCACGAAGGTACTAAGGGAGTGATTACCCACTCGCACCCCTACACTTCGGGAACGCATACACATAGCGCAAATGCGTTACAACTCATAGAAAACCTTACAAATACGCTTTTTGTTGGCAGTACGGCTATCATTTTTATAGCGCTGTTTCCTATTTTCAAAGCGTTTGTTAACTCTTTTTACAGACAGGACACTCTTAACTCTTTACTCGGCAGTAATCCGCTGCGCGCCCCGCCTGCTGTCTGAACTATTATTTTTTTGATTGATATGAGTTATGTGATTTCTATATAATCGCACGAACCATAATACCTGTAATCATAAAAATCACATAAATCATACTAATCATACTAATCACAGTTCAGACAATTTTATAAATCAGATATTTATGTACAAATATATTTGGGCATTATGCCTGCCGTTTATGGTGGCTTGCGGTAATAACAAAGCTACAAAAGAAATTACAGACGTAATTTTTGAGGGCGATACCATAATAGTAATAACAGAAAATTCGCCCATTTTGGAACAGATAATTATTCAAAAGGCTCAATTTCAGGATTTTTCGGCAGAGTTTCGTACAGTCGGAACTGTACGCCCTGTTTCAGGTAATTTGGCAGAAATCGCTCCACCATTTGCAGGGCGAATAGTAAAATCACATATCAAATTAGGGCAAAAAATTGGTGCAGGCTCACCGATATTTGAGTTAAATTCTACGGAGTTTCACGAGGCGGTAAAGTCCTATTTTGCCGCACAGTCGGCAAATGAAGTCGCACAAAGAAACTACAACCGACAAAAAGAGTTGGCGGCGCACGGTGTGGCTTCCCAAAAGGATTTGGAACAGGCGCAAAGCGAAGCGAATATTACACGGCAAGAGTTTGAGCAGGCAAAGGCAAGTCTCAATATTTTTAATATTGATGTAGAGACGGGGCGCGCCCCGTCTCTACAGGTTGGACAACCATTGAAGGTTATTTCGCCCATTTCAGGCGAAGTAGTAAGGAGTAATATCACTATCGGCAGCTATGTAAAAGAGGATTCCGAACCGTTGGCTGTGATTGCCGATTTATCAAAAGTTTGGGTTACGGCGCTTGTCAAAGAAAAATATTTCGGAGCAATTAAAAAAGGCGACCGTGTGGAAGTATTCACCGATGCCCACCCCAATAAAATTATTTGGGGTACAATTTATTACATTGGTGAAATGTTAGACGAGGAAACCCGCTCACTCGAAATAATTGTTGAGTGCAATAATGCCGACCGTGAATTGAAACTCGGAATGTTTTGCGAAGTTCATTTTTTAAGTTCCCCGACAAAAGCAGTTATTTTGCCCACAACAGCAGTAATGCAGGAACAGGATAAAGACTTTGTTTTTGTTGAAATTGCAAAGGGTAAATTTGTTCGTCGCAAGGTCGAAACCGAGAGCATTCACAAGAATAAAGTGCGTATTGTTAGCGGCATAGTCGAAGGCGAAAGTGTTGTTATTGAAGGTGGAATTTTTCTAAATCTATAAATCTATGGAAAAATTAATGACCACCCTAATCCGCCGCCGCTGGTTAATGATGACAATATTTATCTTGTTATCAGTCGTAGGAATATACGCTTGGAAGCAACTTGTCATTGACGCCTACCCCGATATTGCGGAAGTAACCGTCGGCGTTGTTACACAAGTATCGGGACTTGCGGCAGAAGAAATAGAGCAACAAATCACCATCCCCATAGAACGCGAACTTAACGGCACTCCGCGTATGAAAATGATGCGGAGTAAAAACACTTTCGGGCTTTCCACTATCCTTTTGATTTTTGAAGACGGAACAGACGACTATTGGGCGCGGCAACGAGTACAGGAACGTATCAATAACGTAGATTTGCCTTTCGACGCCAAGCCCGAACTCAACCCGCTCACTTCGCCCATAGGCGAAATATACCGCTATATTGTCGTGGGAAATAAAGATTTGCGGGAACTTACCGAACTTAATCGTTGGGTTATTGTGCCTCGTCTCAAACAGATTGCGGGAATTGCCGATGTATGTTCTTTTGGAGGTATAACTACGCAGTTTCAGATTGAAATTGACCCCAACAAACTGACGAAATACAATATCTCGCTCGGCGAAGTTACCGAATCCATCGAACGCAACAACTCCAATGCGGGCGGCAGTATGCTTACTCGCGGCGATTTAAGTTACGTTGTGCGCGGCGTGGGACTTGTAAGGGATTTGCAGGATTTGGGAAATGTTGTAGTAAAAACCGTTGGCGGTATGCCTGTTTATATTAAAGATTTGGGCGAGCTCAAATACGGCAACCTTGAACGGAAAGGTATTTTGGGTTATATTGACGACAAAATAAACCACGAAGATGGAATTGAAGGCATTGTTCAGATGTTGCGTTATGAAAATCCCTCACAGGTATTGGAAAAAATCCACGCAACGGTTGAGGAGCTAAACAACGATGTTTTACCGAAAGGCGTACAAATTCACCCTTTTATGGACAGAACTCATTTAGTTGAAAATACGCTGAATACTGTTTCGCATACGCTTTTATTCGGCATTCTGTTAGTTGTCGGAGTGCTGATTATATTTCTCGGAAGTCCCAAAGGTGCGTTGCTTGCCACCGTTACCATTCCCATTTCGCTGTTGATAGCTTTTATTTTGATGTGGCTTACAGACATTCCTGCCAATTTGCTTTCACTTGGTGCCATTGACTTCGGAATAATCGTTGAAGGGTCAATCGTAATAATGGAAACCGTTCTAAAAAAACGAGAAGACAACCCCGATGAGCCTTTAGATGAAATAAATATAGCAAAGCGGGTAACAGAGGTTGCAAAGCCGATATTTTTCGCAACGCTCATTATTATTATTGCTTTCATGCCCCTGTTTGCATTCGGCAGCGTAGAGAAAAGATTGTTTACTCCAATGGCATTCACGCTGTGCTTTGCACTTTTAGGGGCTTTGGCAACGGCATTGATTTTGCTTCCGGGATTGGCTTTTGTGATTTACAAAAAACCGCAAAAGGTCTATCATAATCGTTGGCTTGAGCATCTGACGGAAATCTATAAACGGCAAACTGAAAAAATTATCGCCGCTCCGAAAAAGATTATCCTTCCGATTGCTCTCATTTTGACTGCTAATATCGGACTTTCGGTATATGTGGGGAAAGATTTTTTGCCTTACTTGGACGAAGGGAGTATTTGGTTACAGGTACAAATGCCACCAGGGATTTCGCTCGAAAAAGCAAAAGAAATGAGCGCCACGTTAAGGCATAAACTTAAAGATTTCGACGAAGTTACCTACGTGATGACACAAACAGGTCGTGATGACGAAGGAGTTGACCCCTTTTCTTTTTCCCATATTGAAATTTCGGTTGGACTGAAACCTTATAAAATGTGGAAAAAAGGGCGTAAAAAATCAGATTTGATTACCGATATGGCAGCAATGACAGATACGATGTCGGGTTACAACGTTGGTTTTTCGCAACCGATTATTGATATGGTGCAAGACCAGATTGCAGGGTCGCACAGTGATTTGGCGATAAAAATTAACGGTGATGATTTGCAGGAAACACGTAGAATTGCAGAGGAAATTGTTGCGATATTAAAAAATATTCGCGGCGCCACCGATATTGCGATTGACCAGGAGCCGCCTTTGCCTCAATTACAAATCATTGCAAATCGTGAAAAAATTGCCCAATATGGATTAAACGTTGCCGACGTTGCGGAATTGATTGAGATTGCCATTGGCGGTAAAGCGATTTCGCAAGTGTTCATAAGCGACAGAGTTTATGATGTGGTTTGCCGTTACAAAGAAATATCGCGTGATACGCCCGAAAAAATCGGCGCTTTGATGCTTACTTCGGGGTCGGGAGCAATGATACCTCTTTCAGCAGTGGCAGAAATTAAAACCACAACAGGTGCAAGCACGATTACTCGCGAAATGAATCGCCGCTTTACCACCGTGCGTGTCAATTTACGAGAGCGCGACTTGACTTCGTTTTTCAAAGAGGCTCAATCAAAAATTGAAAAACAGATAAAATACGACCACACTAAAATCCAAATTCGCTGGGATGGACAGTTTGAAAATCAGCAGCGGGCATACAGTCGTCTTGCTGTGGTTGTACCTATAGTATTGGCAGTAATGTTTCTTCTTTTGTTTTTTGCTTTTGGAAAATTCCGTCAGGCAGGTTTGCTTATCGGAATGTTGCCGCTTGCAATTTTTGGCGGAATGTTGGCTTTAGTCCTTCGCGAAATGACGTTTAATGTTTCTTCTGCGGTCGGATTTATCGCTTTGTTTGGGCTTTCAATTCAAAACGGCGTGCTTATGATTTCCCGAATAAATATACTCCGGGAAAAACGTAATGTAGAGACGGGGCGCACCCCGTCTCTACGGGAAGCGGTTATCAATGGCTCTTCACAAATTCTTCGCCCTGTAATTATGACTGCAACGGTAGCCATTTTGGGATTATTGCCCGCCTCGCTCGCCACAGGCATAGGCTCTGATGTACAACGACCATTGGCAACGGTTATCGTTTACGGATTGTTGTTTTCGACGCTGATTACGATATACCTCTTGCCGACGCTTTATTATTTAATGGAAAAAAGACAAATCAAAAAATCAGAAAGGGAACAATGAAAAAAAATATTTCAATCATATATTTTGCGGTTGTGGCTTTGTTCGGCACACAAACGGCAAACGCTCAACGGATTTTGACATACGAGGAGTATATGAAAAATGTCCGTGAAAAAAACATCGAATACATCGTTGAAAAATACAATGTATCAATCGCCGAAGCAAACGCACAGGCGGCAAAAGTAATGCCCGACCCTGAACTGTCGTTTGCCTACGAAAACAATCAAGACAAAACCGTGCAAATGGGACAGGTTTACGCCGCCGAACTCGGTTACATCTTGGAACTTGGCGGAAAACGCCGCTCAAGAATGGCAGTTGCCCGTAGCGAACAGCAAATGACAGAAGCATTGGTCGAAGATTTTTTCCGCAACCTCCGCGCCGATGCAACGCGCTGTTATTTGGAGGCATTAAAGCAAAAACAACTTGTCAGTTTGGCTTGGTCGTCCTCTCAAAGTATGAAAGAGCTGGCTCGTGCAGACAGTTTGCGTTTTGCACTTGGTGAAATTGCCGAAGTGAACGCTATGCAATCCCGCTTGGAGGCGACAACCTTGATGACCGAATATTTTCAGACAGAAGCGGACTATAAAAATATGCTTTCCGACTTGGTCGTTTTTGAAGGAGGAACAGCAGGAATAGATTCGCTTTCGGGAACATTACCGCTTATTATTCGTATGTACAATTTGAAAGAATTAATAGACATTGCACAAGATAATCGGGCAGATTTGAGGGCAGCAATTCGCGGTCGTGAACTCTCGGCGGCGAATTTAAAACTTGCTAAAGCCAATCGTATCATTGACCTGGGGTTGAATATCGGCTTTGCGCATAATACCGTAGCACTGAACGAAGAAGCGCCTTCTCCAAAACACAATACCATTTCGGCAGGAATAACAATCCCGCTTAAGTTTTCAAACGCAAATAAGGGAGAATTGCGGGCGGCACAATATTTCGAGCGGCAGGCAGAGGCTCAATATAATGCAATTTTATTGCAAATTCGCAAAGAAGTAGAACAATATTACAACAGTTATATTTCGGCTTACCGTCAAGCTGAACTGTATAAAAATAACACCCTTGCCGATGCCGCACAGGTATTGGAAAAGAAAAAATACAGTTATTCACGCGGCGAAACTTCGCTTTTGGAAGTCCTGGACGCTCAACGAACTGCTAACGAAGTATATCAAAACTACTACGAGGCGCTTTACAATGCCAATGCTTCGCTTGTGGAACTTTACAGGGCAGTTGGAATTTGGAATATTGAATCGTTTTAAATTTTTCTTTTTTCGTTCACCTTTGTTCATTGGTTTATGGTGGTCGTCTTTTTCGTCCGCCTTCGGCGGGCGGTTTTCAGACAATTCAACCGTGCCATATACTTCCATTAATCAGGTCGTTTTCCTGTTACGGTAATCGAATAAATACCCACATTTCCTGCTTTGTATTTTTGAATGGTTGCCTCATCTAAATTTTCTTGCAATACTTCATCGGGAATGGTTATTGTTTTGGTTCGCTCAACTTTGATTTCGATAAAATTGGCTTTTTCTATTTCGCTCAAATAATCTTTTCGTTGAATAGCACTTGCTATGCAACCCGCATACATAGCGGCATTATCAGTAAATTCTTTCGGGAAATGTCCATTTAATACCACATCGGAAACACAAAAATGTCCGTTGGGCTTCAGTACGCGGTAAATTTCTTTGAAAATTTTGTCTTTTTGGGGTAATAAATTCAAAACGCAATTACTTACAACTACATCGGCGGTTTTGTCGGGCAAAGGCATATTTTCAATATCACCTTCTAAAAATTCGATATTTGTAAATCCACGTTTTGCAGCGTTGGCTCTTGCCTTGGTAAGCATTTGAGGGGCAAAGTCAATACCTATAACACGCCCTGTTTCGCCTGTTTCTTCGCGGGCAATAAAGCAGTCGTTTCCTGCACCGCTACCTAAATCAATGACGGTATCGCCTTTTTGGATACGTGCGTATTGGGTTGGCAATCCGCAACCTACGCCCAAGTCAGCATCAGGCTCATAGCCTTTGAGTTGGCTATAATCTTCACTCATAATAGTGTAAACCTTTTTAGAAGGTACGGCAGGAGCTAAGGAATTACAGCAACATTTTTGCTTGCCGTCCGCAGCCAGAGCCAAATCGTTATAACGCTGTTTTACCAATTCTTTGAGGTCAATTTTCCCGTTTTTTGAAAGCCAATCTTTTATTTCGCTTTCTTTCGGTATACTGCCCTGTGTGATAATTGTTCCGTCAATCACGACGGCTGGTGTTGTCATTACACCGTAATTCATAATTTCCATTATGTCTTCCACTTTTGTAATGGTGGCGATGGATTGGATTTCTTCTACTACTTTTTTTACTCTTTCGTACAGATCGTTACACCTTGTACAGCCTGTACCTAAAATTTCTATTTTCATTTTTATATGCTTATGATAATGTAGTAAATTCCAACTACGATAAAAACGATGGCAACAACACGCTTAAACCATTTTTCAAAGGATTTCATACTGTTGTAGAATTTTCCGACATTCGACACACTGTAAGCCAGCAACCATGCAATAATGATAACAGGTAAACCTGTGGCAATGGCAAATACAGGCGGTAACAATAGTCCCGAAGTATTTGCAACAGTCAAAGGTATAAGTCCACCAAAGTACAATACTGCGCCATACGGACAAAACGCCAAAGCAAACACAACACCCAATAAAAAAGCATTCAGATAGTTGCGTTTGATATTTTTTTGACTGACGGTCATTGTGAGTTTATTCATAAATGGAATATTGAATTTGATAAAATCCAACATTAAAACTCCAAAGACAACAAGGGCAATGCCTATCCAAATGCTGTCAATTTGCTGAAACCATTTGGCTACGTGGAATTTACTTGCACCAAAGAAAATAATACTTGCAACTGCCGTATAACTAAACATTCGCCCCAACGTATAAAATATACCGTTGAACAATACACGGCGTTTGTCTGAAATGTCCTTGCTTAAATAAGCGGTTGCAGTAATGTTCATTGCTAACGGGCAAGGGCTAATGGCTGTCATCAGTCCCAAAATAAATGCAGACAGTAGCGGTATGTTTGAACTATCAACTACGTTTTGTAACCACTCCATATTTATTTCAAGAGTTCTTTTATTTTGTCTGTCAACTCTTTTTCAAAAGCCTCTTTGTCGCCACTTCTCGTATATTTGCGTACAATGTCCGATACATCAACCGTAGTTTCTTTCTTCTTTTTGGTTGCTACCAATACTACGGTTTGGGATTTGGCGTTGCATTTTTCAACCAATGTTTTGTTGGCTTCATCTGCCAAAGGAACTTGTTTGAAAGTAACATTTTTTCCTTTGAAATTTTTCTCAACAACACCTTTTACTTCGGTTTCCAAATTGTTGAAAGCGGCGGCTTTACAACAAGGCAATTGTGTTTTGAAATAAAAAACTTGAACATTATTTTTTTGTGCATACAATCCAATAGTAAGTATGCTAAATACGAATAAAATGACTGTTTTTTTCATTTTGATAAAAGTTTATTAGTTAATGAATTAATTTGTTAATCGTTTAGTTATTTCTTCTTTAATCAGATTTTCGAGTGATTGCGGGTTTCCAATGGCGGTTGCAAAGGCTTGGTCGGTAATTTCAATGGCGTTTTCGCCTTCGGCGATAATTAAGGCGTTCCAAGTTACTTCGTACTTTTCAATCAAGGCATCGTTGCCTTTTTCGCTCGTGTTTATCTCTACAAAACGAACTTTGTCGTTGTCCGCAAAAGCGTTTTCAACGGTTGCTCTGGCTACGTCACCTACGGCAACGCAGGTTTTACAGCGTTGTTTGCCGTGAAAATAATAAACTATTACATCGGTAGGCGAAACTGCCTCAATCGTTGTTTGTTCTGCGATATTCGCCGTTTTTCTCGAATTTTGATTGCAGCCTGCAAGGGCTACGATAAACATTAATGCTAATGTTATTTTTTTCATTTCTTAAAAAATTATTTATTTGATATTTCAATCTAACAACAACCGCTACTACTACAACAGCAACCTTGTTTTTCGGCATAAACCGTTATACTCCAAATGATAGGATTTATTTTATACGTTGCAAGTTCTTTTTCCGTCAGATAGTTTTGCAAAATATCATCGGGAATAAAGATTGGATTTTCTTTTTGCAACGTAATATTTTGAAATCCTGCTTGTTCAATGTAATTCAAATAATCCCTTTTGTCGCTTGCACCTGCCACGCAACCTGCGTACATTTCAACGGCTGATTTAAGTTTTTCGGGTAATTCGCCTGTGAGTACAATGTCTGAAATACTGAAATGTCCACCGACTTTCAACACTCTGTATATTTCCGAAAAGACGGCTTTTTTGTTCGGCACTAAATTCAACACACAGTTACTCACAATCACATTTGCGGTATTGTCGGCAACAGGCATTTTTTCAATATCGCCTTGCCGAAATTCCACATTATTAAAACCTCTTTTTTCGGCATTGTTTCGCGCTTTTTCAATCATTGCGGGCGTAAAATCTATGCCGATAACTTTTCCTGTTTCACCTGCTTCGGCACGAGCCACAAAGCAATCGTTGCCTGCACCGCTGCCCAAATCTATGACAGTATCGCCTTTTTTGATTTTGGCAAATTGTGTGGGCAATCCGCAACCTAAACCTAAATCGGCATCGGGATTGTAGCCTTCGAGGTTGTTGTAATCTTCGCTCATAATGTTATAAACTTCGGTACTGCAACAGCCCGAACCGCAACCGCAAGTTGCGTCCTGTAAAGCAATTTCGCTATACTTTTGCTTTACCATTTCTTTTATTTGTTCTTCGTTTGTCATCTCAAATCTGTTTTTTAATTTTATATAGAAATTTTTTAAACTTTTATCCCCGTCATTATCCAAAAACAAACAAAATGGCAAACTGTCGGTTTCTTTATGTTTAATAATACAAACACAACATTTTCCATTATTTGGACAAGTTTTTTTGGGACAAGCACATTCTTTTACATTATTGCATCTCATTTTTATTTGATTTTTAAATGGTTAATAAAAGATAGAAACCTAATACGATTAATGTAATGCCTCCTGCATATTTGACAAACACTGCAAATTTTGATAGCAATGTTGATATTTTTCCTAATCCCAAACCTACGCCGAGCATTGCAGCGGCAAGTGTAATGCCATAGCCGAAAGCATAGCAAAAGAGCATAAGAAATCCCCAAAGTGTACTTCCTTTGACAAATGAGGCTGCCATTACTAAGGGAAAAATTGGGTTGCAACATAAATTACTGAGTGAGATAGCGCCGCCCATAAAGAAACCGAATAACACTGCTCCCGCAATGCTGCTTTTTTTGTTCTGAAAGTTAGACGATATCCCTTTTATTTTGAAAGGCAAAATGTCGAGTGTATAAACTCCGAAAAGAATGGCGATAATACCCGCTGCAATCTTCCAATAATTTCCTATTGACGCACTGACTAATTCGCCTGCATAACCGATCAAACAACCGATAGCGGACAATGCAATAACAGTACCCAATAGAAAACTCATGCTGCTAACAACAACTGTTTTTGTTTTTCCTGTTGCACTTACAGTACCTGTATATCCTGCCACTGCCCCAATGGCGGCAAAGTTGCAGGCGCAAGTGAAAACGCTGATAACGCCTAAAAGAAAAACTGCGACAAGGACAATTATTCCTGCTTGGTCTGTGCTTAAAACTGAATTAATCCACTCTTGCATTACTCTTCTGTTTTAGATTGTGGGCAACAAGCTGATTTTTCCGCAGGATTGCAGCATTTTTCGGGCGGTGTGTCGTGTTTGCAGACCAATTTTATTGCTATTATTGCTCCTGCCGCAAGAATGATAATTATAAAAAGTAATCTCTTCCAAAAATTTCCTTTTTTTTGAGGTGGGCAACATCCTTCGCCACAACTGCAATTTTGATTTGAATTATTTTGATTTTCCATTTTATATTTATTTGAAAATTTTTCTTTTTTTCTATTCGGTTGTTTGCGAACTGTTCGCCTTTCGTAATATTGCGAATAGCGCAGACAAAAAAAATTCTTTCAACAAGACACTTCGCTATTATTTACTTCTATCAGCAATGTGTCGAATAACAACTTTGCTAATTTCCAATTCTTATTATTGATACAATATCTTACTGTTGGCGGCGTAAATGTTCCCTGTATTAGTTCTGCCTCTTTCAACTCGTTCAAATGCTGCGACAATGTGCTTTTGGCAATGGGCAATATTTCGGACATATCGCCGTGATAGCAACAAGTTTGCTTTGCCAACATCTGTAAAATGGCAACACGGACAGGATGTCCCAATGCCTTGGCGAAACGTGCCAATTGTTCCTGTTCTTTAGTCAAATTTTCTTTTGCCATATCTCAAAAAATGATTTTGTAAAGATATGAATTTTATTCGTAATAATACGAATAGTTTTTCAAAAAAATATCGTACTTGCCGAAAGGCAAAACCGCCCGGGAACAAAATAATTATATTACAGCGGTATCATCAAAACATAAAAATACATATAAACACACAAAAAACATTTTTTTAGTTGACCGATTTTCAAATAATTGCCTGCTTGTTTGTTTATACAGAAGAAAAATGATTTATCCGGTTCGGAAACCGACACAAAAAACGGATAGACGAAATTAACAGAACCAACTATGAAAAAAAATATACTGATTGCATTGCTATGCGCATTAATAGCGTATGGAAGTTTTTCGCAGACAAGAGAAGAACGGTATTATTACGCATTTAATGAAAAAATTTTCCTCTACGAAGTGGAAAATAAAATGGTTATTTCTTTCCGGGGAAATGATGCTGCTATCAAAACATTGATCGGTTCGACAGAAGCAGAATGGCAGAATGATAGTGTCTACATTGTAAACATAGAAAATAGCCAGAAAAGAACTTTTACAAGTGATTTACTCCAACTGGAAGGAATAAAGTCTGTTCAGCCGCTGTACGCAACTGCCGATGGGATGGAGATGGGCGTGACGGATGAAATTGTTATGAGATTTCATAAAGATGTTTCACAACAAGAGATAGATGAATTACATGAAAAGTATCAAGCCCGTATAAAAAAAACAACTGACTTATACCTGCTAATTAGCGTTCCCAGCAATGCAGATGCGTTGGAAATAGCCAATCGGTATCAATTAAGCGGATTGGTCGAATATAGCCACCCCAATTTCTTAGCGCAGGTAGAGAAGCATCAAATAATTCCCAATGACCCTTATTTTGTGAATCAATTTTATTTGCACAATATGGGACAAACTATACCCAATGGACGTTCGGGAAGAGCCGGAGCGGATATTAGAGCGCCGCAAGCCTGGAATATAACAAAGGGAAGTAGCGATATTATTGTTGCCGTATTGGATGAAGGCGTTACTTCCGATCACCCCGATTTGCCTAATAGCAGGCAAGTCCGGTTAAAAGGAAGTAATTTTGCAGCCGACCCCTATAGACCGGATGACGATCCGAACGACCCGTCGCCAGTAAGAAATGATAATCACGGAAATGCATGCGCCGGAGTTATTGCGGCATCGCATAATAACGAAGGCATAGCCGGTATAGCGCCAAACTGCAAGATTATGCCTATACGCCTTCCATTCGGATTTTCTCCATCTTCCATATATGCCGACGCTATCACTTTTGCCAAAAAAAACGGGGCGCATGTCTTGTCCAACAGTTGGGGATATAATTCTGCTAATCCTAATCTATATCCCAATATAAGAAGTGCGATTGAAGATGCTACATTGACCGGACGAGGCGGAAAAGGATGTATAGTTGCATTTGCGGCAGGAAATACAGCCAATCATGCAACAGGTAATGACGGCGGCGTTACTTTTCCCTCAAATGTTATCGTAGCAGGAGTATTGACAGTGGGCGCCTCGGACAGATACGACCAGCAAGCGAATTACAGTCCGACTTCTAATTTAAACAGCTCTCAAAATCAGATTATTGATATTTTAGCGCCCTCTCACCGAGCTTACTCCTGCCAAATAGCAACAGAAACTTTTGAAATATGGACAATTGATATTCCGGGCGCTGCCGGCTATAATCCCAATAGATCGCGTGATTGCGGTTCTTTGCCGCCAAATTCCGACCTGCCAAGTTCGGGAACTAATTATTTAGCGTATACCGGATATTTTGGAGGAACTTCCGCCTCTTGTCCTCAGGTAGCCGGAGTTGCGGCATTGATTTTGTCATTAAATCCGGATTTAACGCAACAGCAAGTTTCCAACATCATAAAATCAACAGCAAGAAAAGCGGGAAACTACAGGTATCTGATAACACCGGGAATAGACGGCAACGGCACATGGAATCCTCAAATGGGGCATGGCGTATTAGATGCATATAACGCCCTTCGAGCGACGCAAGAGACGCTGCCATACAATGTACTGGGTACACTCTTCCCGTTCGTACATCACGGCGAGAGTGCGATAAGCATGCTTTTCAATACAACAGCCGAATTGTATGCCGTGCCTGAAACCAGCGTCAACGATCCTCTCGAAGTAATCCTCCGCTCTGCACCGCTGTATAAAACCACAGTTGTGCATTATGATGGAAGTATTTTCGTTCCCGGCACACCAAAAAATCCGGGATTTTCCGGCAATATCAATAATCCGGGGTACCCTATCGACTGGAGTATCATTGGATTGGAACCAAGCTCGCCGGATATCACACCCATACGTCCGGATGAAGTACCGAACCGACCGGTAGGAGTATATTGCTTCCGGAATGTGAATTCCGGAGATTATATACTGGCATTGTCCCGTCCCGGTTATATCCCCCGGTTCGTCAAGATCACCGTACCTTCCGAAGGCAAACTTCTGATTGATCACCGGGAAATAATCGGAGGAGACATGAATGATGACAGGAAGATTGATGATACAGACGTAAGTGAAATCGGCAAAAAAGCCGGTTATGACTTTGGCAGTAGAAATTATGATACTAAATACGATATCAACGGCAACGGCGAAATTGAGGCAGGCGACATTTCCCTCGTTAAATTCTTACGAGGCTTCCACATTGAAGGTTATACAGATACGAAAGAATGGCTTGATGAATACAAATGAGTTATTAGTTATTAGTGATAAGTGATAAGTGATAAGTTATTAGCGATGAGTGGTTAGTGATTAGTGATTAGTGATAAATAAAAAAAGCGATGAGTGAAAAGTTGCCTTATCACTCACCACTAATAACTTATCACTTATCACTAATAACTAATCACTATTCAAATATCGGTGCTTGCGCTTTTCTATCACCTGCTATAGAGTAAGAAAGCATCAACTCCTGCGAATTTCCGGAAAATCTGGCAGCATCTCCAAATGCCCAGCCAAAGGTATAACCGATACGGAAGTCGCGGTATTCAATCCCTACAGTGACTGCAACCGGATTTGTGTTGAATTTGTCATGGACGTCAGGGGAGTAAGTCAAACCGCCCCAGAAGAAACGCTCATAAAAAGCCATCAGTTGCAATTCCATCACATCCACTTTTGATTTGTGCATGAAAACGAAAGCAGGTGCCAACTCAAATGACTCGCTGACAGGAAACAGATAACGTACATATCCGTAAAAGTGGCGTCCCGAGACAAGTGTGGTTGATTCGCTGTTTGTGATATGCGTAGATGATAATCCCAACAAGAAGCGAGGGGTAGTTAATTCCACACCAAAATCAAAGTCGGGGCTGATTTTTGTCGCTACGTCCGCAGGAATATTGCCCATTCCTATCTCTTCCGGATGTTGCCAGTGATATGCCCACGGGTCGTAATAGCCATGTTGAACTCCTGCTGCTAACCCCATTGAAAGGATCAGGTCATTGGTCAGATTCACAGTATAAGCGTAAGCCAGTTTAGCATTTGTTGTACTACGACCCGGTCCTACTCTGTCGAACGAAACGGATAACCCAACACCGGAATTCCACTTATCCACAAAAGTCTGTGCATTAAATACACCCGATTTTGGAGCGTCCTTAATCTCAATATACTGATAACGTCCCAGCAAGAACAAATCCAAATCGGTCACGTTACCCGTTCCCGCAGGATTCTTGTTGATTCGGGAGAAAAACTGCTGCGACAAAAGTAAATCCTGCTGCGCACTTACTGTAAGGCACATCATCACAAAACTTATCAATGCTAATATCTTTTTCATTGTTATTTCCCTCCTGATTATTTATTAATAATTTTAACTTCTACGCGACGATTCTGTTCGTGTTCAGCCTCATTGTTGGCGTTAGGAATAGCCAGTTGTCTCTTTCCATGAGGGTGGACATTCATCTTGTCTGACTGTACGCCTCTTTCCTGCAACATACCCTTCACATAGTCAGCGCGTTTTTGTGACAGATCCATATTGTATAGGTCGGATCCCCTCACGTCGGTATGTCCGTTAACCTGGAAGCCTGCTTCCGGGAATTCTTTCATCGCTGCTGCCAGTTCGTCTAACTGAACAGAGTATTCTCTCTTCAAGATCGCCTTGTCAAAGTCGAAGTAAAATAATACCCAATGGAACTCTTTGGGTTCGGTCAGCGTAAAGTCGCTCATCAATTCCATTTCTGCTTTCGGAGGTGTTGGAAGTGGACGGTAAATATCCGCTCTTCCTTTTCCGCCTGCCCTGTCGGAGATGAAATAAGGCAGCCCTTGAATAAATATCAAGTTATAGTCGGAAGCGCCCATATTCATCTGAGTCAAACTTTGGGCGGCGCCCCATATTTTGCCGTCTCTATAGGATACATATAAATCCAAATCGCCTTTCCCTCCCGGACGGTCGGATGCAAAAAACAACGCCGTATCGCCGACAAGAAATGCATAATCGTCTCGATATTCGGAATTTACACCGTCGCCGGCATTTTCAGGAAAACTCCACGATTTGACGTCTTTATCTATATACCACAAATCCCGTTCGCCTTTTCCGGCTTTGAAATTCCCCGAAAAGTAAATTCTTTTCCCCTTCCTGCTCATGGTAGGGTTATAGAATCCTGTTACCGGACCTGTCCTGTGAGTATAACGGGCGTTAGACAAAGCTGAGCCTTTCCCCTTTTCTGTCCTGATTGCTCCTACTCCGTTAATCTTCATCTTCTTTACTTTTGTGAATTTCTTCCCATTAAAGGTAGCTTCATAGAGCTCATTTCCCTTACCTTTGTTTTTCTTGCTTTTCTTTTTCTTCTTATCTATCTTTTTAGAAAAATAGAGTTTTTGCTCCGCATCATCGTAGGCAAATGTTCCTTCAATACCTAAGCCCATCAATTCGGGACAAACCACCATATCGCCCAATTCCCAATTAGCATCGGGCTTGAACATATAGGCTGTGTCGTTCCGAAAGAAAACTATCCCGTCTTTGTACGGGGACATAGGATGTTCAGTTGCCGCGGTATTCTTATCCGAAGACTGAAATTTGTACGCTCCCGCATCAAACCTGGCAGAGTATGCATTGTATGCTACAAGCGTTAATACTACAATTAATGTCTTTTTCATCATATTGTTTTTAATGTTTAATTTAGATTTATATGTGTTTTCATCACATTTTTTATTCTCTTTATGACAAAATTTAACTCTTTTGTTATAAACAAATATCGTTTTACAAAATAGCCCCTAAATTTACGAAATAATTCTAATATACCAACAAAAATAAGTCATAATTTTAATAGAAAAATATAAAGCTTATTTATAAACCTTGATATGTTGCGTTTTTTTTAGAAAAATTTAAACTGGTTATGTAAAATTTTCCTACTGTAAACTTATTTTTATTTGTAATTAAATGTAACATTTTATGAAAACGAGTGCAATGTTAAATAAAAATTACAAAAGAAAAAAGAAACTTTGACTTTTTTTTTCGGCAAAAAACCGGGTTAATCATTAATTTCACATTCTATTCCAATTTTTGCAAGATTTTTTCAATCTCGGCATCGGTCTTGAATAATTTTTCCTTACATAATTCGATCAGTTCGGCTGCTTGTTTTACTTTGCTTTCCAAATCGTCTATGCTCAGCTCACTACTTTCAAGCTCTTTCAGAATTTTCTCCAATTCTATTGTCGCTTCTTTATAGGATCCATTTTTTTTTGCCATTGTATTCATTTTTTTAGAAGTTGTTTGAGTTATTTATGCGAATCAAGCATTGAATTTTCTTGCCTTTTTAGCCTCGTTAGAGGCGTAATATTGGTAGAAAATACGTTTTCCCTCCGTTCTAAGTTCCGTTAGGAACGAAATATGTTTTATATTCCGCCCCTAACGGGGCTTCGGTTGCGGGGGATATTCCTTTCTACCAATATTTCGCCCCTAACGGGGCTTTGGTTGGGTGGGATATTCCCTTCTACCAATATTTCGCCCCTAACGGGGCTTTTTTCTCAGCAGGGAATAACTCAAACAGCTTCTTAGTTGACCACACTCTGTTTTTTTCCATCCGGAAGGATTGTCGTAATTATATCTCCGGTTTTCAATTCGTTGACGCTATGCACTATTTTGCCGTTTTTCGCCGTCAGGGAATATCCTTTTTTCAGTATATTTATGGGAGAGGCAAGTGATAGTGTTTTCTCATATAATTTTATCTTATATTGTTCTTTGTCCAGCAAACTGCGAACCAGTAATTTCATTTTCCGTCCTCTCTCCTCTCCTGTTTGCCGTTCCTTCTGCAAAATCCAACCCGATTTTTGCCTGATCGTCCCGGTGATCCGACTCAGATAACTCCTCTCTCCCGCCAAATATCCCGATACGCTATTCAAAATTTTATTTTGCAGGAAAAGCAAATCTGCTTCCGTCTCTGTCATTTTATCGATCAAAAAAGCGGCGACAGCCGTTGGCGTCTTGCAGCGGGTGTGCGCCACCATATCGACAACCGACTCATCCCTGTCGTGCCCTATTCCTGTGATCACCGGCAAGGGAAACTGGGCGCAATGCGCCGCCAGATCGTACTCGTCGAATGCAAGCAAGTCGGTTGTAGCTCCGCCTCCGCGTATAATCGCCACCGCATCGAAAAGACCGGCGCAAGCATAAACCGCATCCAGCGCTTCGATAATCGACTGCGCTGCCGCTTCGCCCTGCATAACAGCCGGAAAAAGGGTTGTATAAAATTTGTAACCTTTTTTGCTTGATTGCAACTGATCCTGAAAATCGCCGTAACCGGCGGCGGAAGCGGAAGAAATGACCGCAATCCGGTTCAAGGGTTCGGGAAATTCCAATGACTTGTTCATTTCCCAGACGCCGTCTTCCTTCAATTTTTCTATTGTTTCCCTGCGTTTCTTAGCCAAGTCGCCCAAGGTGAACGACGGGTCTATGTCGCGAATGACGCAACTGAATCCGTAAACTTCATGAAAATTGACAACTACCTCTACCAATATCTTTAGTCCGACATTCAGGCTTTGTCCCGTCTCTTCTTTAAAATACGGTTTCAGCATCCTGTACGTATCCGCCCAAATGGCTGCTTTGGTTTTTGCCACTATCAGCTTTCCGGAAGCGTCTTTTTCGATCAATTCCAAATAGCAGTGTCCATTCGCATTTTCCCTGATCTCGCTAATCTCCGCCCGTATCCAGTAACCGCTATCAAAAGTACGGTACAGCTCTTGCCGTACCGCTAATAAAAGATCTTTCAATGAAATGGATTCGGGGTGCATATTTGCGAATGTTTAATAATCGGGCCATTCGTCCGGTTCGCGGTATTTGCCTTTGCTCTTCTCGCGCTCGTCAAAAGTGCGGGTATAGTCGCCTTTTAATTCCTTGCGGTTCAAGAGAGTTCCGTCTCTGTAATTCAAGGTTTCGATGATTTTTCCGTTTTCATCGTAGAGGTTCCATTCGCCCTCTTTTTTTCCTGCTACGTAAAAGCCTTCGGCTACCGGTTTTTCATTTCCTTCAAACAGTTTGTAAACCCCATCTTCCAGACCGTCCTTATAAGAGACCTCCGAATAGACTTTTCCGTCTTCCAGAAAATATTTACGGACTCCCGTTATTTTATCCTCTTTGTAAGGAATTTCTTCGAGCAGTGCTCCCGATTTGGAATAAACCTTGGAAATTCCTTCTTTCTTTCCGCCTTTGAAATTTTCGGTTAATACTAATCTGTTTTCCTTATAATATTTCCATTCTCCCTCTTTCTGCTTCCCTGTGTATTTTCCTGTTGCAGCAAGAGTTTTGCCGTCATTTTCATACATTTTTACTTCCGAAATATCGTCGGACAGGTAATTCTGTTCTGTCTTCAATTTTCCGGATTCATAATAATGCTTAAACAGACCTACGGGCTTATCATCCTTGAAGGCGCCTTCATACGACAAGGCGCCACTGGAGTAGGTTTTACTCCAGGCGCCTTGTTTTTGTCCTTTATTATCTACCTTGTTTTGGGCAGAAAGATTAAAATTTAATACGAATAATAAAAATACTAAAATTATTTTTTTCATTATTTATTTTATGAATTTCACTACTTCCGGTTGTTTACCGTCGTAGGTTATTTTTGCCAAATAAACTCCTTGTGGTAAATTTGTGATAGATATTTTAGCGAAATCATTCTGCACTTTTTGCGTGCTGACTGTTGCGCCTTGAACATTTATCAGGCTTACCTCAGAGATTTGATAGTTGGAGTAGATAACAAGGTTATCACGTGTTGCGACAACTGTTGTTCCTTCGCTCTTTGCGATAATTTCATTTTTGCCTGTTTCGGCTTCCTTGTTTATCTGCACTTCATCAATCCAAAATTCTCCCGAGAACTCACCGGGCATATCGGCTCCCATAACCATCCACTGAATATCGGTAATATTTTGCAAAGGCCCCAAAGGGAAAGCAGGGTTTGCCCAACCCGGACGGTTGAAGTCGCTCCAGTTAAGGACCACGAGTTGCCATCCATCGCTCCTTTCAACCATTGCTTCGTGGAATCCCCAATCGCAAACATGTCCCGGAGGGCAAGAAGGGCGTCCACTATGCACCGGCAACGTTGGACGAACCTTTAGTCCATCTCCTTTGTGCCAGAATGATATTCCCGTAGAGCCGGTAAAATCATAGCGCGTCCCTTCCGGAGTCGTTATAGTGTCCGTTGTACTGAATAAAGCAATCACATAAGGTTGATACTGATACACTCCTTTATTGAGCGTATATTCTACTTTTAATGCGTTTGCTGTGCCGTTTGCACCGCCCGATACTATTTCCATACTGTTTATTACCGAACTTCCCGAACCTGTAGGGCTTGTAGCAGTTTCATCGGTCTCAGGCACCCAAATTGTATTTATTCTATTAACGGGCCACGTACCGCCTTCAAAGTCGTCGACAAGCTCTCCATCCGGAAGTTCGGGTTGCGGCGCCGATATGTATTCCGTAACTATAAATGCAACCTTCGCGACTTGTATATTGCTTTCACTATCGGTAACAGTGAAAGTTATAGCTTTATTGCCGGCGGTCAATTCTTCGGTTATCTTATATTCAAATGGGTAAACGCCATTTTCTATGTTCAATGGCAAAGCAGACGGACCGCCAACTTCGGATAAGTCCACCGTTACTGTTGCGATTTCAGTCGACAGGTCAACAACCGCAACTGTTGCCGAGCCGGAGATCGTAACGCCTTTGGAAATGATGTCCAGAACTGATTTTGGCGAGATTTCAGCCTCAATAAGGATGTTTGATACTTCCAGTGTGATGTGTCCGCCGTTAGGAACAGCTTTAATCATAATAGTATCGTTGCCAAGCTTTTTAAAAGGCAAATCATAACCACCGTCTTGAGTTACTCTATTGTAATCCACTCCGTTCATTTTCAACATGATTGTCAATGGATAGTCATAAGTCTCCTGATCCAATGTATGTGTAAGGTTAACAACCCATTTGTTGTCGGCAGGCGCTTCGATCTCTTCCAACGACGCATTGCCGAATTTTACTTGGCGATGGTATTTTATGACATTTGCCATAGTGGCAATCCAAATATCTTCTCCGTACTCCTCGAGTTTATCCAAATATTCTTTGAAAAGGTCCACCGAAATGGTAGCCCAGTATCCTGTCGGGCTATCCGGAGGGTTAATGCCATGGTAACAGAAACTCAAGTAACCGCCGCCGCTTATTACGGCTTCAATAGTGTTGGCATATTGTTGCCACTTTTCGGGAGTCATACTAACAAACGTACAGGTTGACCCACAGCCGTTATTAACAAAATAGTCCTCTATACTTGCCGTTTTCAGGCGATAGTAATCATCTTCTGTTGTGGCAAAATTATAGGTAAAGTCATTTCCTGAGGGTCTTAGAACAGTGCGTCCGGCAATGTGACCCGACGCTTTTGTATAAGCTATCATGTTATTATCATGACTGCCAAAAGCATAACCATACGTATATACTCTTCCGACGTTTTTGTCAAGCCATGTTTTTGCGCCCCCTATTTCACGCTCATATTCTGCAGGTGTTGTCGGATAGAAGTGGGTAACGGTGTGGTTGCCCAGTTCGTGACCTTTGGCGGCGGCTTCCTTCAGTGTATTCAAAGTAGGCGTAGCGCTACCTGTTATGACATAGAACGTACCGACCATGTTCCGAGCTTCGAGTTCGGGAATAACTTTTGTATAGTGTCCCGGACACCAGTCGTCAAATGTCAGCGTGATTGCCGCTTTCTTGTTATCTTCCCATTTGGCTATTCTGCCTTCGATTGAAAATGCAGTTATTTGAAATGCCTGTATCACAAAGCATACACAAATAATGCTAATTGTTTTTAAAAGTGTTTTCATAAGCCATTAATTTTTAAAATAATTATTTGGTAAAAAATATTTTCGTAATGTCATAATCTTATTTTATAAATTTCACTGTTTCAGAATGTTCTCCGGCATAGATTATTTTTGCCAGATAAGTTCCTTTGGGTAAACTTGCAATGGATATTTTGACGGATTTATCTTGCACTTTTTGAGCGCTGATTATCGTTCCTTGCATATCTATCAAATTTATCATCAAGATTTGGTTTTCAGAAAAAATAGAAACATTCTCCTGCGTCACAATCATCTTTGATTTGTTACTGACCGGACCGGCAAGCGATGCCGGAGCATCCCAGATGCTTGGTGACAGAGAGTTAATGAATTGAGTGAGTCTGGTCGCCATATCTACATGGGTGTTAGCGCTCGGATGCCAATCTTCTCCATAAGGTGCAAGTTGCGAAGACATCTCAAAATAATGTACCTTGTTGTCTCCGTTCGTATTAAAATGATCTCTTACCGCTTTTACGTATTCTTTTATCCTTGTCCAGTGTTGTGCGCCTACGGGAAAATAATCGCTCATCATTACACCCACAGCGCATACAACTGTTGCGTCCGGGTAGTAATCTCTTAATTTGTTGATAAAAGAGATGTAGGAATTAACAAAAGCGGTACGGTTGACAGTTTTAGAGGCAAAAGCTTCGGCTGAAAAATCGTTGGTGCCTAAATTGATCACGATAACGTTAGGCGTATATTTTGTACGATCCCACTGCGGGGTGGCATTATCCGGAAAAGTACGGTCATAAACCGAAGGCATTACTCCGGTTGTTGTTCCGTTGTTATTCATATATAATCCGCGACCGGAGTAGGCTACGCATGAATATTGGGCATTCAAATTGCGCGCTGTAATGGCGCCCCACGCCTTGTAGTTATTTTCATTAACGGAATTAAATCCTTGTATGGTTTCCAATTGTAAAGCCGTGAGCGAAACTTCATTTCCATAGCCGCACGTCATTGAATTTCCTATAAATTCAATTTTTCTCGCAGGCAATGGATCGGGAGCAACAAGTGTTTTTCCTGTTTCCAATTGAAAACCTTGGAATTCCACTTTTCCAACATTACTTTCGGTCAGTTTGAAAAGTTCGACGGTGTGTTCTCCATCGCTAAGTCCGCGCGCCAACTCATAAACCGTTTGGGTACGCGACAGTTGTAATTTTTTCATTACCACGCCGTCTATTATTACATTGAAGTAATTGGTCGTAGTTGCACCTCCGCTTCCATATTCCTTTATGATAGCATCAATAGCCGCGCCTTGAAATTTGGCTTTAATGCTCACGCCCGGATATGTGAATCCAATATTATCCGGATTAGCGTTATCAATCCTTCCGGTATATTGGATATTAGGATCGGAAGCGCTGATTGCATGCATTATTTGTGAAAATGCCGTCATTTGAAATGCTTGCATTATACAGCATGTACAGATTAAGCCAACTATTTTAAGAAAAGGTATTTTCATAATGCTATAATTCCCCAAAAAAACATTTTTACAAAGATACAAAAAAACAGGAATAAAACAAGAATTATTTATTCCTTATACCAGCTTGCATACATGATGTAGTTGTTGGAGATTTTCTCAATCATCTCCTTTGTTTGTTCGGGAGAGACCTCTTTTATTTTTTTAGCCGGAACGCCGGCGTACAGGCTGCCGGGTTCTACAATTGTTCCGCTTGTGATAAGCGCGTTTGCTGCGATAATGGAGTTTTCGCCGATTACGGCATGATCCAGAATGGTCGCTCCTATTCCTATCAGCACGTTGTCGCAGATTTTCGCTCCATGAATGTTTACGTTGTGTCCGATGGAGACGTTATCGCCTATTTCTATAATCGATTTTTGGTAAAGGGTATGCAACACGGAACCATCCTGGATGTTTACTTTATTTCCAATGCGAATGGAGTTTACATCGCCGCGCAAGACGGTATTGAACCAGATGCTGCAATCGTTACCGATAATCACATCTCCTATGATAGTTGCATTTTCTGCCAGGAAAACATTCTCTCCGATTTGGGGGGTGAATCCGCGTACTGATTTTATCAAAGCCATGACAATAATGATTAGTGATGAAGTGATTAGTGATGAAGTGATTAGTAATTGGTAAGAGGATGCGAAGTGCTTCCTCACTAATCACTAATCACTTTATAACTAATCACTTGGTTTTTTTCGTTTAACTAATTCTTCTTCCAGAATCATATCCAATGTTTTGGCATCTATCTTCTTGGCTACGATTTTCCGCTCTTTGTCCAATAGATAAACTCCGGGGGTGGAAGAGACATCGTAATAGTCCCAGAATTGGGATTCGCGGTATGGATCCCATACGTTTTTCCAACCTGTTAAATGATTTTTATTTACAAATTCAAGCCATTCCTTTTTGTCTGTTTGGGTATAGAAAGCCATTACCTCGAAACCTTTGTCTTTCCATTTGATATAAACGGAGTCGTGTAATACCGGCGTAGCTTTTTTACAATGTCCGCAAGACGGCTCGTAAAAATAGATCAGAAGAAAATCTTGCGTCAGGTCTCTCATCTGTACAATCCGATTGCTCGAATCGCGGGCTATCAGGTGATGCGCCGGATCTCCCACCAAGTTGTGCCTGATCTTTTTAGCCTCTTTCCTCAGTGTTTCAACCCAAGCGGAATCCGAATCAACTTTTCCCGTAAAATAATAACGGTCTGCAAGCGCCAGCCACATTTTGTCCATTCCCATCATTTGACTTCTTAAGGCATAATCTATCATGCGGTTTGCCATGCTTTGCATGGTCTCTTTGTCGCCGCTGCTTTTATCAATCAGGTCAACGGCGACCTCAATCAGCGAATCGGGAATCTGTATGATGTGCTTACTGATGAAATTGTCTATTCTGGAAGCAAGATAAGGCGTCTTAAGAAAACGGGGATCACTCAGGTTGACATTATCAAAAAAATGCTTTTTCATATACTGATAACGCGCCATCGGACGAACGGAATCGGGCAGGTTTTCAAACTCCGGAACTTCAACGGGAATCGTACCTCTTAGAAATTCGGAAAAGAAAGTTCCCTTATTTTCCTCCATTTGTTTTTGCTGATACGCAACTACCTCGTCGGACAGTCTGTTTATGCTTTGGGCATAGCTTAAGGAGTCTATCTCCTTACCTGTGTACTTCTTCGAAAGTGCGGCTTGATCTTTATGCTTTTGACTCATAAAGTTGATCAACTCCTGAAATTTTATACTTTCCACTCCTCCGCTTATGCTTACTTTCGAAAAATCGGAGGTATCTGCCTTGACTTTTATGTTTTGATCAGCTCCCACCATAATATCAAAATATTTGTCGGGATTGAAATAGACAATGTAAATGCCTTCGGGCAATTTTTCCTTGTTGGAGAAAGTTCCCATACCTTTTGCATCCAACTTGGTCGAATCTTTAGAATAGGTCCTCCCGTTGTAATAAAAAGCCAGATACGCTTTCGAGTCTTTAACATTCGGAACGGTCAACTGAATTTTGTATCCCTCGGTTGCAAATAAGCAAATGCCGATCAAAGAAAAAATAAAACTTAAAAAAACCTTTTTCATTTCTAAAAATTTAATCTGATGTTTTTTGTGATTAAAAATAGTCTCTAAAAATTTGTGCAAAAGTAACTAAAATCTTGGAGATTTGCACGTTAAATTTACTTTAATCTTTAACCAATTTCTTTCCTCTTCGGATAAAAAAGGAGTTAGTTTTTGATAAACCGTTTGATGATAATTAGTTAACCACTCCAATTCTTTTTCGGAAAGCATGTCTGTCTCTATTAACGCCGAATCGAACGGAAAAAGAGACAGTGTTTCAAATTCGAGGAAACGACCGAATGCTGTTTCTCTGTACTCTTTTACCAATACCATATTTTCCAGACGGATTCCATATTCGTCTTTCCGGTATAGACCGGGTTCGTTCGACAGCAACATGCCGGGTTTGAGTTCAATGCCGTTGTCTTTGGTTCGGATATTTTGAGGACCTTCGTGTACAGAGAGGAAATATCCGATGCCGTGCCCCGTTCCATGCCCATAATTGAGACACTCATTCCACAAAAATTGGCGGGCGAAAGCATCCAGATGAACTCCGCGCGTGCCTTCCGGAAACCGGGCAACGGCAAGTGCAATATGTCCTTTTAATACATTTGTATAATCTATCTTTTGCTGTTTTGTCGCTTTTCCTATCGCGATTGTGCGGGTAATGTCGGTCGTTCCGTCAAAATAGTTGCCACCCGAATCGACCAAAAAGAGATTGCCGGGGTGTAATTCCGTACTGTTTTCGGGAGTTATGATACGATGAACGATGGCTCCGTTGGCAGCATACCCTGCAATCGTGGGAAAGCTTTCACTGAAAAAATCCTTTTGCTCAGCCCTGCACGCGCTCAATTTTTCCGCAAAAGCAATTTCAGTTACTCTTTTTCCTGCCTGCAACTCCTTTTCCAGCCAGTAAAAAGCGCGGGTTAATGCAATGCCGTCTTTAATTACGGCATTTTTTGTGCCTTCAATCTCCACCTTATTTTTTATGGCTTTGAGCATCGCGACGGGCGATTCTTTTGCTACAACAGACGCGGAAGGGGAAATGGCATCGAAAAGGGCGAAATTAACTTTCTGCTTGTCGATCAGGATACGGCATCCGGAAGGTAGTTTTGACAAGACATTGAACACAGATAAATAAGGGAGTATTCTTATGTTGTTCTGTTCGAAATATGAAATTACTTCCGGCGTCAACTTTTTCTCATCCACAAAAATGCAAGCCGAATCGGTTGCAATCATTGCATAAGCGATCGTAACGGGATTGTACTCAACATCGCCTCCCCTGATATTGAATGTCCAGGCAATCTCGTCCAATGCCGTCAAAAGTAAGATGTCGGCTTTCGCCTCTTCTATTTTCCGCTCGATTTGGCTGATTTTTTCAGAGTAGGAGGCGCCGGCAAATTTTTCGTTATATATAAAAACGTTGTTTTCGGGGAGAGGGGGAAGATCTGTCCATTTCTCGTTGACCAAGACAAGGTCTGTTTTCAACTCCAATCCGGCTGCGGAAAACTTCTCTTTCATCTCCTCGACTTCACGGGTGGAGAACACTTCGCCGTCTATTCCCACGACTGAGCCTTCTTTTAAATTGGATATGATCCAATCGTTGTAGTCCGGCACATCGGGAAGTCCTTCTCTGAACAGGGAAATCCCCGAATCTTTCAGTTGTATTTCTGCTTGGAGGAAATAACGGGAATCTGTCCATAAGCCTGCTTGATCCTGTAAGACTACGACTGTGCCTACTGAGCCGTCGAAGCCGGAGATCCATTCTCTTCTTTTCCAATGGTCGGCGATGTATTCGCTTAGGTGGGGATCGGAAGAGGGGATGATGCAGACGGAGATGGTGCAGTGGTGCATCATTTGGCGGAGGGTGGTTAGGCGTTGGGGAATGGTGGTCATAATTGTAATTTATGGGTTCAAATGTATAAAAAATATCGTGTTTCAAAAAAGATTACAGCGATAAAATATCCATTCGTTTATTTTGAAAAGATTGTTTTTTGATTATTTTTGCAAAAGTAAATAGATAAAATATATACGTATTTTGTATTGTTAAAATTGTATTGGTGCAATAAAAGACGAATAAAAAACACAAAATACGTAACGGCACAAAAAATATAAATAATTAATAAACAATAATTTAATACGTGATTTTTCGCGGAATTTCAGAAAAGAGATTTCGTGGAAAACATGCGTCAATTTAGGCGTTAGGCGTCAGCGGCGGATTGTGCAGCGAGACAACGACGCTGAAAATTAACAGGAAGATTTATGAACAGAATTGCAAATATTGTTATTTCAAGTCGGCAATTAGCAGTTAAAATAGGTAATGCAACAACAATAAAAATCACTATGTGGATAAAACTTACAAAGTCTTTTTTCCTCTCTTTGTGGAGTTGTACTTATCTCTTTGTTGAGAAGATAATAGCACCTATCTTGAAATGGATTAAGAATAATAAAATTAGTGCTATTACATTTCCCATTGTATGTATTATTGCAACAATCTTTAATATTCTCAAGAGCCCTCATACTAATGAGTGTGAGACTAATGGAGATAGTGGAATATTCACTTATGTAATGGGGTTATTATCAATAATTTTAACATTAAGTATCAGTAAAATTCTGACTAATGGGAATTTGTTTTTAAAATTTATAGTAGACAAATATTTGAAGAAAGAAATAAAAAAAGATATGGAAGATATATATTATCTTTACATTGTGCTAATGGCATTTCTTTTATTTTTCCCGATTCAATATTGGTATGCGTCATATCAAGATTTTCATACTAAAACAGATTGGAGTTTTCTTCACGTTTTCTTGCATATGATTGCACCAATAATGTTTTTTACTATGGCGAACATAGTATTTCCTCATAGAAGAAACATTACAATAAACGATTACTTTAATTCAAAAAAACTCACAGCATATTTTATTATTACTATAACAGTGATGAATGTTTTTGTTGATTATGTGACATTATGTCAATCCACAATATTTACAGATACGAATGCATTAAGGGCTACACTTTTACCGATAATATTGCTTTTGGGCATTGTCAGAATATCACAGCGACGATTATTACTTGACATTTTTACCTATGTTATTGCGATAGTGTTATATGTAGCATATATATATATTCGATAGTCTAACTTTGGACAGCGAAGTAGAAATAAAAATTGATAAGTTACAAGGTAAAATGCCGAACGCCTAACGAGTAATTTTATGAAACAAAAAGAGGTCGTTAGACCTCTTCTTCGTTCTTTGACTATTTTACAGGTTCTATAACAAGTTGGCTGTCTTTAACCGTAACACAGATTTTGTCACCGACAGCAAACCCCGCATCTTTGAGCCAGTTTCCACTCAAACCAATAAATGGTTTATGGAAATTACCTGACTGATACGCATAATAAACTTTGAGATTACGGGTGTACGGTCTTGGTGGTGGACAGTACGGTTTTCGTTGGAACTCTTTTGCTGTACAAGCATACGGCTTGCACTCATCCGGCTTGTACTCGGGCTGATTGAATTGATACATAAACTGTTATTTTAGGAATAAATAAAAACCCCGCCACAGGTGTCCTAACGCTAACAGTAGCGTTTCGGGGGCTTTCGCCACACCGCACCATAGCAGGGCAAAACTTAATTTTTTATTCATAACTGTTATTTATAGGAACTGCAAAATTAAACAAATAAATGGAAGAATGGAAACTTTAGACAAAAAAAATGCAAAATAAAACTGCGATAATAATCAAAATATGATTATCTTTGCAGTTGTAATATCAAAATACAATGTTTGAAACATGAGATATTCGGTAACTAATTGGATAGAAGACCTTCAAAAAGACGGAAGAGTTTGTTTTTCGCTTGCTGAAACAATGAAAAAATTTCCGTCTCATAATGGAATTGTGCTTAAAAATGCGCTTACACGCTTGGTTAGCAAGAAAAAAATATGTTCCGTATGGAAAGGTTTTTACGTGATTATTCCGATTGAATATCAATCAAAAGGAATTATTCCCGAAGTATACTATATTGATTGGCTAATGAAATTTTTAGGACGTGACTATTATATATCATTGCTCAATGCTGCCTCTTTTTACGGCGCAGCGCACCAACAACCGCAGGAGTTTACCGTTATTACAACTCCACCCTCGCTAAGAAGTACGCAGAAAAAAGGAACAAAAATCAATTTCAACAACAAAGCGACTATCCTTGAGCAATTTACAGAACAAAGAAAAACGCCTACGGGTTATATCCGAATTTCATCGCCAGAACTTACGGCAACCGATTTGATACAGTTTGAAAAAGAAATCGGCGGAATTAATCGTGCTGCAACGGTTTTGAATGAATTAGCTGAAAGTTGCAATTTTAATAACCTTACGAAAGACTTTTTTCAATACGTTCCGACACCTGTAATTCAACGTTTGGGTTATTTGCTTGATGAAGTTTTGGAATGCCAATCGCAAGCCGATGATTTGTATTCATGCGTAAAAAAATATGACATTTCATTTCGTAAAACACCTTTGAAAAGCAAAAAATCCATTGCGAATTGTGAAACAGATAAAAAATGGAAAATAATTATTAATGAACAAATAGAAATAGACGAATGATACCCGAATATGCTATAAAAGAGTGGAATAAGACTATTCCATAGCACAGAAACGAACAAATCGAACAAGACTTGGTAATTTGCCGTGCTTTGGTTGCACTGTTTAATGATGAATATTTGGCTTCCCATTTGGCGTTTCGTGGTGGAACAGCCTTGCATAAACTGTATTTGCAACCACAGCCTCGCTACTCGGAAGATATTGATTTAGTGCAAATAAACGCAGAACCAATAAGTAAGACGATAGACAGAATAAGAGAAGTTTTGTCTTTTCTTGGTGTGCCGAAAATTAAGCAAAAGGCGCACAATAACACATTGATTTTCCGTTTCGATTCGAAAATTCCGCCTGTGGTACCTATTCGTTTAAAAGTTGAAATCAACACGAGAGAACATTTTAACGTATTGGGATTGACAAAATACGATTTTAGTGTAAATAATCAATGGTTTTCAGGAAATTGCCGTGTAACAACCTATCATTTAGAAGAATTGTTAGGTACAAAACTCCGTGCATTGTACCAACGTCGCAAAGGACGGGATTTGTTCGATTTATACAAGGCATTATCAATGCAAGATATTCATATAGAGAATCTTATTCGTTGTTATCGTGAATATATTAGTTTTGTAGTCGATAATCCACCCACACAAAAAGAATATTTTCAAAATATGGAATTGAAAATGCAAGACGGAGAATTTTTGGACGATACCAATTTATTATTACGACTTGATGACAAACATAACCCGACAGAGGCATGGGAATTAGTTAAAAGTCAATTAATTGAGCGCTTATAGTTGAAAAACAGCAAATTAACAAGAATAAAACTTGAATAGCCGACGCCTAACGGGGCAGTTTGGCACAAGCGGGGCATTCTCTCGTCCGAGCCACAGTGCGAACATCATCCTTTGGCTCTCGTCCCAGCTTTGGTGAAGCCCCGCCTGCGCCAAGCTGCTATCTCGTTACCTGCAAGCGAGGACAGTGCAGTGGGACAACGAAGACAAGACCTGTGAAGTCGTAAGAGCAGGAAGTGAAAATTTAATAAAATGGATAATATAGAAAAAAAAGAAAGCGTAAGCCGTAAGAGAAAAGGGGTAAAAGGAAAAACAAAAATGACTTTTACCGACATTTTAAAGGCTATTATTGCGCCAGCAGTTGTCGCAGCTATTGTTTCATTGGCTGGGATAATTATCAACAATAAAATAGAAAACAAAAACAACATAAACACATATCGTTATACTGAATTGCACTTGTTGCTGAAAAACTGGGATAACTATTCTAACAAATCAGATAAAGTACAAGGGAGAAAAATTGTTGATAATCTTAAAGAAACTAAAATGAATGATTTTTTAGATTGTATGAACCGTTATGATTTTGCAAAGCCTTTACTTGATGATAAATTTACCAAAGAACTGGACAAATTTTTTGAAGAAGGTTACAACCTTTTGTTTCAAATATACTTGAACAGAACAGAACGTGAAGAGTTGGTGGAATCAATGATAGAATTTAAAGAAAAACCCCAAAATTTTGACGAGGAAAAATTTTATGAAAAAATAAATGCAAAATTACGACCAATGCAAAACAAAAATTACGAGGAGGATTTTGTATTTGGTATTGATATTGAATGTGATGAATTAGTAAAACAGTTTACCATATTTTCTGGAAATACTTCTTGTCTTAAAAAAGCGATTACACAACAATTAAAAGAATTGGTGAAATAATGATTGCTATAACAATAGTGCCTGCAGGTAACGGGCGGTTTTGCGAGAGCGGGGGTGTATGCCCGCTCGAACTTTTGTGCAAATTTGCAAGTGTGTCGCCCGCCCAAGCCTTTGTGAAACCCCCGCCCTCGCAAAGCCGCTGGGACGTTAGAGGCAATGCGGGAAGCTGTGCGATTGGGAAGCGAAAAAAGACAGAGAAATAAAGACAAGTAGTTAAAATTTATAAGAGTAGATGACTTAAAAAAGTGGTAAGAATGGTGCAAAGATATTTTATAGATAGTTGGCTTTTGCCGTGTTCGCTGCGCTCACACCGCACCGCCAACCCCACGCCCAAAAATGAGCTTCGCCATTTTTCGGCTCTACCCACCCGCCACCCTAAAACGTGAGCGGATACAACGAGAAATAAGGTTAATTTCAATGTTTTTATAATGAAAAGAATAATGGTAATAGGTAATATTGGTGCAGGAAAAACAACTTTTGCCAAAGCATTGCACGATATAACCAAAATTAAAATATATCATCTTGATAACCTCTTTTTTAAAACAAGAAAGGAGATTACCCCTCACGAAGAATGGGTAGAATTTGTAACTGATTTATCACAGAAAGAAACTTGGATTTTAGACGGGAATTATCCTAACACATTGCTAATAAGAGCAGAAAGAGCAGACACTATTTTTATTTTAGACCCGCCAATAGTTAGTTGTTATTTTAATCTAATTAAAAGAAATTTATTGTATCTATTGTTATTTAGAAAATCCCGAAATGATAGTCCGTTATTTAATTTTGATTTATTTGAGTTTGGTATATATAGGCGTATTTGGCAGTTTAAGTCAAAACAAAAAGAATATTACAGCGAAATATTTACAATGCAAAAAAATATTTACCATTTTAAATCTTTGAAAGAAACACAACAATTTATCATAAAATTAAAAGAAACATTCAATGAACCAAAATAACTCGCTTGATTTAACGCCCTTCTCCTATGTGCAAGATAAAGAAAAAAATATTTACACAGTAAGGATAGTTGACAAGCCTGAAAGTAAAGTTTTTGCCCAGTTATCATACAAATATGTGAATGGGAGTTTTATTAAAACAAAAGAATTTAATAGGACTGATTTTCAAAAACATATTAAATGGCTTTCGTATGAGGACATTGTTAAATATTGGCAACTCACTTTGCTTGATACAGCAATGATACAGCAAAATATTGTACTTGAAAAACTCTATCAATTGTCTTTATGCAATAATGCAAATCTGTTTCTTTTTGGCTCTCGTTTATTAAGAATAGAAAAACCATTATCCGATTGGGACTTTATTGTTCAATGCGCTAATCCTCGCTTGTTTTATGAAAAAATAATTCAAAACATTACAGAAATTAGACCATATAGTGAAAGCGAATTGTTTGAGCGAGCAAAAAGATTTACAAATCCAAACAGTATGTATTACACAGATGAACTGTATTCAATATTTAAACAGACTTGTACATACACAAAATACAATGATATTGATATTGATATTGGATTGTTTTTTGTGAAATCATTTCATAATTTATGGACAAAAGGAACAGAATATGTACAATCATTAAATAATTGTATTTTGAATAAAGAATTATCCGATAGTTACAGTATGCCGAGATTCATTTCTATTACAAAAGAAAATAACACTGTTGCAAGGGTTATTTATAATGATTGGCTATTGTATGGAATTGAAGATGTACAATGTGAAAAAATTTATTTTTTCAATCTTTGGAAAGTAAATGATAATTTATACGTTTTAGATAACAAAGAAGGTTATGTCAAATTCGAGTAGATATACAAATTCGCATAAAATAATTTGTTGGCATTTAACTAATAAATGTACAAGGAATTGTGATTTTTGTCTTTCAAAAAGCAGCACAAATCACAAACTAAATCACATTACAAACTATAAATCGGTTATTGATAAAATCAAAGAATTAGGTTTTGAAAAAATATCTTATTCAGGAGGAGAACCGTTTATTGTCCCTAATTTTGAAAATATAGTTAATTATGGGAAAGAGAAAGGATTAATTCAAATTGTTACTACAAATGGAGATTTATTATTTAAAAATTTTGATATTGCTTTTTTGAGAAAGTTTCAATATCTCAAATTCAGTTTTTATGGCACATCGCAATATCACGATAACTTAATTGGCAAAGGACATTTTCAGAAACTTATATCCTTGATAACCGCTTTAAAACCGTACAATATAAACATTGGTATAAATTATATGCTTACACAACAATCGTATTTGGCGTTAGAAGAGTTTATACAACAAATTAGTAAATTTCAATTATACAGTTTTTTAATTCAAAGTTATATACCAACAGGAAACAGCATTATTGATAGCAATTACATAATAGATAAATTCGATTTAACTTTTTTGTCCAATTATGTAAATTATTTTGAACAAGGAATTAAACACTTCGATTACAATGTGAAAGAGGGATTTCAAGTAATTTTAGACGACAAACAAAATATTTATTTTCCAAACACATTGAATTGTAGTAGATTTTACTACGGAAGTGTATTTGAAAAAGAAAAGGATTTTGAAAATATTGGACTAATACAATTAAATAAATTGGTTGAACAAGTGGTAAATAAACGAGTTTTTTCAAATGAAATTAAAACATACTGATATGAACATAGGACTTAAAGAGGGAACGGTGTCATTACAAAAATACAATCCTCAATGGAAGGTTTTGTTTGAAGAAGAAAAACAAAATTTAGAAGTATTATTGAGTGCTGATTTTAAAACAATTAGAATTGAGCATATAGGTAGTACTTCTATTCCTCATATTAAATCAAAACCGATTATTGATATTTTGGTCGTTATTGACAAAGAAACAAATATTGATAATTTAACAGCAAAATTAGAAAATGCGTTGTATCAAAAATGTTCATTTCAACCGCGACAGGGCGAAGTGCTTTTCAAAAGAGGGAATGATGCAATAAGCACTCATTACATCCACATTGTTTTAGAAAATTATGATTGGGAAAGGTATATTCTATTTAGGGACTATTTGCTGACAAAGCCAAATATCGCCCACGAATATGAAAAATTAAAACTAAAATTGGCAAGACAATTTAGAGATGACAGAACACAATATACTGCTTCTAAAAAAGAATATGTTGAAAATATACTAAATAAATTACTATAATTTTAAATGTAAAAATATGAAAAAGAAGTGTATTATTATAGATGTGGAAAACACATTGCTTGATGTAGTTCATAGAAGACACGCCATTCTTCGAGACAAATTTTCTAATACCTCTTCTACTATTGAAGATGTTAGAAATGACCCTAAACTGTATCAGATATTAGGCAAAGATAAAAGTACAACAAGAGATAACTTTTATAACATATTCAACAAATCAGAATGTGTTGCTCAATACCCTGCATTTTTGTTTGAAAATGCAAAAACAGTTATAGAAAATTTTATTGTTAGCGGAATGACTGTTATTTTAATATCAGGGCGCGACCAATCTTTTGAGGATGCAATAAAAAAAGAACTCTCAAATGCAACTAATAATTTGAATTTAGATAATATTGAAATATACTTTAAACCCATACAACAAGACGATGTTTCTAATTATAGAACCAACTCATTAAACTTCAAAAAAAATAAAATACAAGAATTAAGTGGCGATTTTGATATTATTGCTTATGTGGGAGACGGAGATAACGATGTTAAAAGTGCCGCAGAGTTTAACATTCCTTCGATTATACTTTTAACAAGTAATTCGCAAGAAGTACAAGTAAAAAATGAAGCAGGACTTCATTTTTGCCCCAATTGGAGAGTTGTTGAAACAACGGTAAGAATGTGTCTTGAATCTAATGAAGAAATAAATAAATTACGACAATTTATGACGCAGACCTATGCGGATTGGATGCAAAATATCAATTTTATGATAAGTATTGATGTAACAATTGCATCTATTCTTTGTGCTTTGTCTGCAACAATATTGTCAGAGAAAATCTCAATAAATGTTGAGCCTCGAATTGTTACAATGATAGCAATGTTTTTAGTTTTTTTATTATCATTTTTTTCTTTAATCTTTTGTATAAGAGGGTTTACTGCAAAAAATACAAGTGGAGCGAATTCAGGAAATGCTGTTAAAATGAACAGTTTTAGACAAATGATAGCAATATTTTTTGGACTGTCAAAAAATAGAAGCATTAAAGGCGACGCATTAGACCAATTTCAGAACTTTCAGAACGAAGAAGATACAGTAAAACAAGCAAGCGCTCATTATAAATTTTTTTATGAACAATATAAAACATATGACCCTAATGCACTTTGGAATCATCGTTTTTTTTCAATACGAGCATCCAATTATGCAGAATTATATGCAGAACGATTTGCTTCTAAATTTTTGATATATGCCATATATGTTATAGGAATTTGGATTACTTTTATTTTTGTTAGTTTTTTAATTGGGTATCTATGTAATTGAATATTCAAATATTGGTTATTTAGTTTTATCTGCAAGTTTTAGAATAGCACAAAACTTATTTTTCAAACTTTCGGCACTAAATAATTTTTGTGCCAAAAATTTGATTATCTTTGCAGCAAATTTCTAATGCAGTAATGAATAACTTAAATATAGATAATTTCAAGGTGCATTTCAAAGACAAAAATGTTATTGAAATAGCAGATATTATTGATTTTTATCGTGTTACAGACGAGCAAATAAAATCAACAACTATTCGTTGGCGTGTTCATTCATTGGTGCAAAAAGGAATTTTACAGCGAGTTGGACGAGGAAAATTCCGATTTGGAAAATCTACAAATTACATTCCCGAAATATCGCCCCAATTAAAATCCATATATAATAAAATTCTCAACAATTTTCCATTTATTCGTGTTTGCGTGTGGCATACTTCCATTTTCAACGAGTTTATGCAACACCAAATAGGGAAATTTTATTATTTGATTGAGGTTGAAAAAGACGCTACCGAAGCCATTTTTTACTCTTTGAGAGAAAGAAAATTGTCTGTTTTCCTCAATCCCAATCAAGAAATTTTAGATAAATATGTTCCCGAAAATAAAGATATTTACATTATAAAAACATTAGTTTCGGAAGCCCCAACACAACAAATCGGAAAAATTTGCACCACTTCTATCGAAAAAATGTTAGTGGATATTTTTTGCGATGAAATACTTTTTGCCGCTCAACAAGGTGCAGAAATGCGGACAGTCTTTAATGAAGCGTTTAGCAAATATACCGTTAATCAAAATAAAATGTTACGTTATGCCGACAGACGAAAACGCAAAAACGATTTTAATAATTACTTAAAAACAATTCCAAATTATCGGCAGCAAAATTGAAATAGTGCCAAATTATAGAGTATGATAAATCAAGAAAAAATAACAATTGAATGGCTTTCGGAAGTATCGAAAAAGCACCGAAATGTTGATAAAATATTGACAGAGAAAACAATTCGTGCTTTGTTGCTGTTGGAAGGATTGGCAAAGCAAAATATTGATTTCGTCTTTAAGGGCGGAACGGCATTGATGTTGCATTTCAATTCTACAAAACGGCTTTCGTTAGATATTGACATTATTTTGCCACAGGAAATTGAAAATTTTGAAACGATTTTGGATAATATTACTGAAAGTCAAGGGTTTTTAAGAAAAGAATTGCAACAAAGAACAACACAGTCGAAAATCAAAAAAGAACATTACAAGTTCTTCTTCACGCCTTTACACAAAACGAATAAAAATGAAGAATATGTTTTGCTTGATGTACTTTATGAAAAAGCAAACTACAAACATTTGATTTCCATTCCGATACAATCGGCATTTATTCCAATGATTGATAATCCTTTGTTGGTAAATATTCCAAGTTTAAACGATATTTTGGGCGACAAATTGACGGCTTTTGCCCCGAATACAACAGGTATTCCGTATTACAAACACGGCGACAGTATGAGTATGGAAATCATTAAACAACTGTATGATATTGGAAATCTTGTAGATGTGGTTACAAACATTGAAACCATAAAAACCACATTTCACAAATTTGTCGAAACGGAAATTGCCTATCGAAATGAAAACCAAACACCTAAAGATGTGTTGAATGATATTTACCAAACTGCATTGTGCATTGTTACACGAGGTTTGGACGGAAACGGTAATTTTGACGATTTGCAAAAAGGCATTCAGCGAATTAAAAATTTGATTTTTTCGGAAAATTACCAAATTGAAAAAACCATTATTCACGCCTCAAAAGCGGCATATATGGCAACACTAATAAAGCATAATGCAAGTTCGTTTGACAAGTTTGAGCACTTGCAACAACTGAAAGATTGGACAATTAGCCCACCATTCAATACAAAACTGAATAAACTCAAAAAGTCCAATCCCGAAGCGTTTTTTTATTGGTATAAGATTTATGAATTTGAGAAATAAATAATTGAATATGAATGAAATACAGAGCGAGCACTGCCTCTAACAAGCAGTTTGGCGTGAGAGGCGGTGTAGCCCGCAGAAACCTTTGTGCAACTTTGCAGGTTTTGCTCCCGCCCCTTGTTCATCATAGTGTATCAAAAATTAAGTGTTTTCAGTTCGGCAAAGGCTCTGGTGTCTGTTGCACAACTCATATTTTTCTAAGAATATCCCAACAGAATAAATTTATCCTCATCTATCCATCTTTTTTGGAGTCTATTGATAAAATAGAGTAAAAAACAGCAGTTTAGCCAATT
>Ga0123353_10000186_pt1 | contig 79356 bp, 31 predicted proteins | sample TergutLab28metaG_3_FD_92763 | JGI IMG/M metagenome (GOLD analysis project Ga0123353, IMG submission 92763) | Labiotermes labralis P3 segment gut microbial communities from Petit-Saut dam, French Guiana - Lab288 P3 | ecosystem: Host-associated > Arthropoda: Insects > Digestive system > Gut ... | reverse complement strand
ATTGTTGCTGTTATGCGTAAACTTCTGATTATTATTAACAATGTTTGTAAAGATTTTTATTTGAAAACTTCTTTTACCAGCGCTTAACTGTTTTTATATCAACTTTTTAAGTGGGTTGATGACGGCTTTGTATATCAAAAGATAATTCTGAAATAAAATAGTGCCATTCGCCGTTTATGTAACAGATATTTACGGGGGAATGGTATTATGAAAAAGTTTTTAGCAGTTTGTGTGTTTTGTTTAGCTGCAGTTTCCGCGGTTATGGCGGAAGGGCTAAATTATCAGTTTAAAGATAAATTCGAAGCCTCTCTGCTACTGGGTTCGGCAATAAGAAATGAAATCGTTGATTTTACTTTTTACAATACCGATGTGTCCGCAGACAAAGCTTCTTTTAGCGGCGGTGTGCAGTTGCTATATTATTTTACAAATCATCTTGGTCTTGGTATGGAATTGATGCTTCATTCTTTAGGACAAGAGAAACAAGAAAGTCTCCGCCCTTCTGAGATATACTATTATATTAATGAAGATATAACAAAACGTGTTTCATTAACGCAGCTTTTCGTTGCCGGTACATTTGTTATAAATCCGCAGAATAAGGTTAAATTTTATATGCCTTTTGGCGGAGGATTTGCGTTTTATAGAACTACCGATGAATTTCGCGCTTGGTACCACGACTATTATTTGGAAGAAGATATTACGCTTTATAAGAGATCTTCGGGAGATACATATACAAAAGCTGCATTTTATGCCGGATTTGGCATTGAATTTCCTTATAGTAATAGTACATCATGGAGTCTGGAGTCTCGTTATAGTGTTGCGCGGCTTCCTGAAGCGATAACAGAATCTGAAACATTAAAAAGTATAGAAGTATTTTTAAAGTTTTCATTCAGGGCATAAAATTATTTTATAAGCAAAACACCCTTTGGATATTTTTCCAAAGGGTGTTTTATAATGAGATTAAATAAAAAAGCTCCGACGATTGGACTCGAACCAATAACCGATCGGTTAACAGCCGATTGCTCCACCATTGAGCTACGTCGGAACTAATTTATTTAATATGATAGTTTCAAAGACATGCTTTTTGGTACGAATGTATTAATTATACATATTTTTGAAAAAAATTCAAATTTTTTGGTATAATTATTAATTATGAATAAAATAAAAAGTATAAACAAGATCAAAAGACTTATCGTAACTTTAGTTTTTCCCAGAATGATAGTGTTTCTGTCGATTCTTTTTGCCGGGCTCATAACTTTTACAATTCTTGATTATATACCTGTATTTTTTGGAGTAAAACTTACCGTTATCCTGCTTAGTCTTGTAGTGTTTTTACTTTTGATGATAATATACAAGCCCGTGCAGCTGCTTTATGCGGCTATTTGGGTTCTTAGTCATACTATATATAGAATAAGAACAGTAGGTCATGAAAACATACCTTTAACAGGCGGCGCTCTCTTGGTTTCTAACACTGTTTCCTATATAGATCATGTAATTATATTTTCTGCTATTAAGCGTCCCGTGAAATTTTTTGTAGGAAGAGAATTTAAAGAACATCCTTTTCTTAAACCCTTTTTAACCCCGGAAAACAGTATTCCTATAGATGCAAATGACAGCCCCAAAGTTATCGGCAGAGCGCTGGAAGAAGCCCGCAAGTCCATAAGAAACGGCGAGCTTGTGTGTATATTTGCGGAAAATGATGTAACTCATACTGGCAATATGCTTCCTTTCAAAAGAGGACTCGCATTTATAATGAGAAATAATCTTGACGCGCCGATTATACCTTTGCATTTGGACAGAATGTGGGGATCGGCGTTTTCTTTTGAGGGTGGAAGGCTTAGATGGAAGCTTCCCAAAGTTATACCTTACCCCGTTACCGTAAGCGTCGGAAAACCGATGCCGTCATCTTCTCCGGTATTTAAGGTTCGTCTTGCCGTTCAGGAATTGTCGGCGGAAGCTTTTAAATTAAGAGGTGACAGCCAGAGAAAACTTCATATAGGTTTTATACATGAAATGAAAAAGCATCCGTTCAGATTTTGTTTCGGAGATTTAAGCGGTAAGAAGCTAAATTATTTAAAAGTGTTTGTGGCTGCGGTTGCTTTATCCAGAAGACTAGGCAAAACCGACAAAGAAGGCGAAATGATAGGCGTTTTCCTTCCTACCACGATAGTCGGCGCTATATTAAATATAGGCGCGGCGTTTGCGGGAAAAGTCCCGGTAAACCTTAATTTTACTTCTTCTCTCGAAACTTTGGAATCGTGTATTAAGCAATGTGACATTAAACAGATAGTTACCGCGCGCGCTTTCACGGAAAAAATAGATTTTCATCATTTTGACGACAGGGCGGATTTCGCAGAAGATATAGGAGCGAAAATAGGTTCTTTTGAAAAACTGGCAATTCTTATAACCGCCTTAATAATGCCCGCGAAGTTTCTTATAAAAAAATATGTCAAAGGCGATACGAAAAATATTGACGATTTGGCGACTGTTATTTTTTCGAGCGGAACTACCGGCGAACCGAAAGGTATAATGCTTACTCATCAAAATATTGTTTCAAATATAGAAGCTTCAGCGACTATTATTGCTCTTAAAGACAATGACGTATTAGCCGGAATGCTTCCGCTATTTCACGCTTTCGGATACACTGTAACTGTCTGGCTTTGCGTCTATTACGGAATAGGCGCTGCGCTGCACCCGAATCCTACGGAACCGCAAAAGATCGGCGAGCTTGTGGAAAAATTTAAGTGTACTCTTTTAGTAGGCACTCCGACTTTCCTAAACTCATATACCAGAAAATGCTCGGAAGAACAATTTGAATCTTTAAGAATTATTATCGCTGGCGCTGAAAAATTGAAACAGGTAGTATCTGTGGCGTTTCGCGAAAAATTTAAAAAAACCATATTTGAAGGTTACGGAGCGACTGAACTTTCGCCTATAGTTTCGTTCGGAACACAGTGTTTTATAGATCCTAAAACAAAAAAAGTACAAGTCGGAAATAAAGCCGGAACAGTAGGGCATCCTATACCCGGAGTAGCCGCAAAAATCGTTAATCCGGAAACTTACGAACTTCTTCCTTTCGGTCAGGAAGGAATGCTTATGATAAAAGGTCCTAACGTTATGAAAGGTTATTTAAATAATCCCGAAAAAACTGCCGAAGTAATTAAGGACGGCTGGTATGTGACAGGCGATATCGCGATTATAGATGACGACGGATTTATAGCGATAACGGACAGACTAAGCAGATTCAGTAAGATCGGCGGAGAAATGGTGCCTCAGATAAGAATAGAAGAAGAAATACACAATGTCGTCGGTACTGAAGAGCATTTTGCGGTTGTTACCGCTGTTCCCGATGACAAAAAAGGCGAAAGGCTTGTTGTATTGTATAAAGGCGACATAGATGTTTCTATGATTGTCAGTAAGTTGAAAGATGAATGCAATCTTCCTAATTTATGGATACCTAAAAAAGAAAATTTCTATAAGGTTGAAGATTTTCCGATACTAGGCAACGGAAAAGTAGACCTGAAAAAAATCAAACAAACAGCTTTGGAACACGCCGGTAATAATTAATAAAAATCAAACAATAACGACAAAATAAAAAAACCGCCCTTTTTAAAAGGCGGTTTTTTTATAGATACAAAAATTAATTACTTCTTTTTCGCTACAGCTTTTTTCTTCGGTGCTGCTTTTTTTACTACTTTTTTTGCTGCAACTTTTTTCTTTGGAGCTGCTTTTTTTACTACTTTTTTCGCTGCAACTTTTTTCTTAGGTGCTGCTTTTTTTGCTTTGCATCCGCAAGCCATCGTTAAGCTCCTTTTGCCTTTCGGCATTTTTTATCTCCGCAGTTAAGCGGAAGTAAATCTTGTCTCTATTATAAGAAAGAAAACAAAAAAAAGCAATAGCGTTTTTATTTTTTGTTTTAATTTTTTAAATCGGCGGGTGTTTCTCTCGGCGGAAGTTTGATGCTTTTTAATGTAAAAATTCCTGAAACTATCGCGCCTATAAAATAAATAACCCAGACGTAAGTATAGTAACTTCCGAATACAACAGCCGCTCCGGCGACGAGAAACGCGATTGCAAAAATCATAAGGCTTGCTTCAAGATATCTCCATTTCGTCGGCATAAGATTATAAATATTTGCAAGCTGGTAGTTGTGCCGTCTGTGTCTGACGTATGCCGCGGCGAGCAATAAAAAGCCGACGGGAGAAACAAACTGGCATATCAAATGTATAGCGATAAGCTGCATTACGGGTTTTCCGTTTGAAAACCATACCGGATCAAACACCTGAATTATACCCCAGGAATAAATAAGTTTTGATTCGCTTACAGCGAGAGAATTTGCCAAAACAAAAATTATTCCCATCAGAGTACCGATAGTGTAAGCGGCAAAAGTCGAAGAGCGCGGAGCGCCGCTCGGAGTCGGCACCCAGTGAAATATCGCGACCAGAATTGACGGAGCTATTACAGCCATTAAAAAAAATTGTCTTGCTGAATTTATTATCAAAGGCATCGGATGAGGTCCTAAAAAGTTTTGCAGAGGACGCGTTATAAAATAAATTCCGAAAAGTATAAAAGCAAGTTCAATTTTTTTAAATCCTATTTCGCCAAACATCATCGAGCGGAATTTGCTAGTCCTTCTTACTTCATATGCCATCGCGAAATACATAAGACCGGCAAAGACCGGCAGGCAAAAAGTTATAAGCAAATCATAATTCATATTTTCTCCGCTAACGTTATATCATAAATTTTTGTTGTAAGTTTGTGATCTTTAAGCTTTGACGATTCTGTAACAAAAAATACAGGATGTTGTTCACGCTCATCATTTGTTATCTCGCAGTGAACCGTGTGTTTAAGCATTGTCCAAAAACTTAATTTTGGATTATTGAATTCAAGTTCTATTGCGAGTAAATCTTTGGATGTTAATTTTCCGGAATAGAATTTTTTCAAAAATTTAGTCTTTTTAAAAAGAGAAACAATTAAATATAAAGGTTTAAATTTCAAACCCGACGGATTAATCAAAATAAAATCTTCATTATCTTCGTGCCAGCTTAAACGGATGTTTTGATTTCTTTTTCCTACGCACATCAAAGTATGAGTTCCGTATTCCGGTTTTGAAGTGTAAAATCTGCTTACTGCTCCCGTTTTTGTTTTTGTAGTAATCGCGGCTTTTGAAGGTTTTATGAGTTTGATAAGTTTTTTCTTTTCAAGATTTTCGAAAAGTTTCAAATTTGCCTTTACGGGATTTAATACAATTTCTTGTTTCATTTTGATATTATGTACGGTTTGCAAAAGCTTTTAGAGTGTTTTCCAAAAGCATTGTAATTGTCATCGGACCGACTCCGCCAGGAACCGGAGTTATCGCTACATTACTGTCTCTGAAACTGTCAAAATCGGCGTCACCATAAAGTTTTCCGTCAACCCTGTTTATACCTACGTCTATTACCGTTGCACCGTCTTTGACAAATTCTTTCGTTACGAATTTAGGTTTTCCTATGGCAGGCACTACAATATCCGCGGTTTTGCATAAATCTTTTAAATTTTTTGTTTTGGAATGCGCCATAATTACTGTGGCATTGTTTGCCAGTAACAGCATGGAAAGAGGTTTGCCCACAAGATTAGATCTTCCTATAACAATCGCGGTTTTTCCTTCTATGGATATGTTAGACTTTTGCAGAAGATGTATAACGCCTAAAGGCGTGCATGAAACAAGAATATTTTTTTCTATTATATCGTTCCAGCTTTTAGCCAAATTCAGCATGCCCGCGTTAAAAGGATGCAGTCCGTCAACATCTTTTAAAGGGCTTATAGCGTTGATGCATTCCTGTGCATCCTGATTATTCGGCAACGGAAGCTGAAGTAATATTCCGTCAACTTCAGGGTTTTCGTTTAATTGTTTTATCAATAAAATAATTTCTTTTTGCGTTGCTGTTGCCGGCATGCTGTTATGCATTGATTTTATTCCTGCGTCCCGGCAGGCTTTAATTTTTGAATTTATATAAACTTGGCTTGCGGGATCTTCTCCTACGAGAATTGTGGCAAGACCGGGAATTTTTCCGGTTTCTTTTTTTATTTTTTCAACTTTCTCTTTAATTTCTGTTCTTTTAAGATCAGAAATTTTTTTACCGTCTATAATAATCATAGCAGCCTCTTAATAGAGATTATAATACTTAAGGAGATATACGTTAAGTTCGGAAAGCCTGTGAAGGTCGGTTTCATAAAATTTTGCTCCGTAAAGAGTAGCGAACCCGCCTTGCGAGGAATATAAAATCTGGGTCATAAAGGAAATTTCTTTGTTTTCGGGAGTGTAAAGAGAAACTAAAACTTTTTCGCCGAGAGGAAAATGTTTTTTGCTTTCCAGAGCTATTCCGCCTTTACTTATGTTTACCATAACGCATTTGTCTAAATATGAAATCTTATCGGCGTCATAACATTCTATATTTGTTGCGGAATATCGTCTTATATATTTTCTTTGTTCGTTCATGATAAATTCCTTATTTAAAATAAATCTTTTTGCGACACCGGATTATAAGGAAGCGTAAACTTCTAAGGTGAAACAAAAACGGAAGGGGAGGGATTTCTCCTCACCCATAGCCGGCGCTCCTCCTTCGGAGCCGGCCGCCCTCTCTTTATTCCCGCTCTTCGCAGGCGTTCGGGTCGGCTTCAAATCCCAGCAAGCTTTGTCGAACGGAAGGGGAGGGATTTGAACCCTCGATACGGACTTTCATCCGTATACCGGTTTAGCAAACCAGCGCACTAGGCCAACTATGCGACCCTTCCATGAACCGACAGGAGAATTATACAAAAAAATAGTCTGAATTGACAAGCAAAATATTTGTGAAAAACACGCATTAAAAATTTTATTTTTGATTGTAAGTTTGGTTAAAGTATTTTAAATTTTTTGCCTTTAAAATTTATAAGTTTATCTTTTTTCATTGCTGCAAGTTCTCTTGTCATTGCGCTTCTGTTTATAAAAAGGAAATCAGCCAATTCTGTTTTATTAATAGGAATAACAAACTCATTTTTTCCGGATTTAATTCTTTGTGTCGAAAGGTAAGAAAATATCTTTTTTCTGATATTATTTTTGCTTACATGTTCAAGCTGTGTAAACGTATTATTGGCTTTATTCGCCAGTATTGAAATCAGATTTTTAGATAGTTTTAAATGGAGTTGAATTGCAGATAGCGGTAAGGACATAATATTTTTATAAGGTAAAGTCATTATGCGAGAATTAGTTTTGACATAGTAATTGATAGAACTTTGTGCCTTGACAGAAGCAAAAGTTTCACAAAAACTAGTTCCCGGCATAGTATATTGCGCTATTAATGAGCGCGCTCCTGAACTGTCTTCTCTTATTAATTGTATGCAGCCTTCCAAAAGAAAGAATATATCTTTAATATAATCCCCTGCCATATATATATATTCACCTTTTTTGTATTCACGAAAATCGGGTTTAAGGTAAGGGATTAAAGACTCGATCTCTTCTTTGGACATTCCTTCAAAAATACGACATTTTGTTATCATAATATATTTAAATATACATTATTTTGCATATCATTTTTGGTGTATATGCACCTGATTTTATTTATTTAATTAAATATATTATTTGTAATAGCAGTCAGAGCAGGTTATCTTTAAAACTTGATTCAATAGATTGAGGTAAGTTTTTTGTCTTTATGGGCAAATTAAAGAATTATCTTTCTATCATCCTATCTTCGTTATTTTTTCTATGAATTCATACTTCTATGGATCTGTGCCTCTAAAGGGGGTTATTTTTTCTATTTATGTGTAGTTATTGTCAGTCAATATTCTCAGCAAAATAAAAGGAGAAAGTAGATGAAAAAGACAGCGTGTTTAAAAAGCAGCAGGCTTTTTCGGGTATTGTTGTCATTATTTATGGTTATGCAAGCGTTCTCTTCCGTGTACGCGCAGGTGAATGTGGTTACGTCCGCGGATTTTGCGGCTAATTGGAACGGCGGAATATCGCCGATTGTAGTTCTCGGAGCTCCTCTTGACGCGGCCGGCAATTACGGAATATCCCTGGCAAATTCCTTAAATGCGTTTAGCGGAGCGAGCATATCGCTTAACGGTTATAGCGGCACGCCCAACGGAAATGCGCTGATAATGAACGGGTATACTTTGTCTTTTGCTCCCGGCTGGAATAACAACATGAGCGCGAGCATCTCTGACTTAAGCATTTACGGAGCTACTAACGGCGCAGTCTCATTTTTTGGAAACGGCGTCGGAGCACACACTTTTACGATTGACGGAACATATTTTTACGGAAACATAAACAGCTCAAGCGGCGGAGCAGTTAATATTCAGTCTCAAATGCAAAGCGCCGCCGCAAACTCTTATATGTTAACCGATAATGATTTTATAAGCAATCAAGCATTTGGCGGCGGCGGCGCGGTTTATATGGCTTCCAATAATTCCATTTATAGCGGCGGCAGTCCGAGCGTTTTTTCCGTAGTGGACAACACGGGGACAAACAGCCATTACATATCGCTAAATCAGTCCGGCGGCGGAGTCACTGATAACGGTCAAGGAAATACCGGTAAAAATACCGGTAATGACGCAAGTAAAAAGATGACTATTGCCAACGGCGGCGGTATATATTTCATGGCCAATAACGCCAATGGCGGAAATGTTATCAATCAATTTACCGCGCAGGGCTATACGTATTATCAAAACTATGCAACCGGCATGGGAGGCGCTATTTATAACGGCGTTCTCAACGGTAATAATCCGGCGGTAAACAATTTTAATATAACAGGCGGGGTATTTTCTCAAAACCAAGCCGGCGCAGGCGGCGGCGGAGCTATAGCTAATGAAATAAACGGCGGCAATACGACGGTAAATTTTAATATCAACGGACAATTTTATTCCAATTTAACATCCGGCAACGGCGGTGCGATTTCTAACCTCGTTGGCGACCAGGATTCTCCTTACGGCGGAACAGTCACTTTTAATATAGAAGGTTCGTTTGACAGCAATAAAGCTGTAAACGGCGGAGCACTTTACAATAATATACAAGCCGGTCAGTCAAACGTGACGGTAAATATTAATAACGTCAACGGCTCTTCGGTCACAAACAATATTACAAATAATTTCGCAAGCGGCAACGGCGGGGCAATATATAATACTTCGGGCAACAACAATCCCGGCACAGCCGTCGTTAATATAGCAGACGGCATTAACTTTTACGGAAACGGAGCCAACTACGGCGGAGCGATTTATAATACAGGTAACGGAGTAATAAATCTTAATACCGTTAGCAGTTTATCCGGCGGATTCGGCATAAGTTTTCAAAACAACTACGCCGGTGCTTCAACGCAAGGCGCAGACATTTACCAAAGCTCTTCTACGTCCGTTATAAACATAGCGGGCGACGGCCAGGTTAATATTTTTGGAGGGATCGGCGGCAAAGGTACTATTAACCAGTCCTCAGGCACCACTCTGTATTTGGACGGCGCAAGCGAAAGCTTTGGTTACACCGGCGTATTCAACCAGGCGTACGGCGCAATTCTGGACTCTGCAGGACAGATGTTTGGCGGAGCAAATAATTTCGGAGGGGTTGCCAATATAACAAGCATTGCCGTGGATTTTTATTTTAACGCCAATATGCTAAGCGGCTCCGTAATGAACTATACAGCCGACTCCGCGGGACGCACATCTGTCGGCGCTGCGACCGGAGCAGGTACGCCCGGAATAAGTTTTGCCGGTACAGGCGCGACAGTAAACTTTGGCACCAACCAGCTGCAAGGTTTGTATTTGCTGCAAAATGACATCTTCAACGGGCAGGCAAATACTATTAACTTTGGCAACAGCGATATTACTTTCGGTTCTGTCAATTATACCGGCGGAACTACCTACAATTTTTTTAATAATTCCATATTAGATCTTTCTAATTCTAAGCCCAATTCCAATGAATACAACCAATATGCTTTCGGCAGTCTGAACGCCCCGGACGGCACAACGCTGCTCAGCTTTAAAATAGGCAATGACATGACTTCTACGCAGGCCGATACTATTAATGCTCTGACAGGCAGCGGCATCTTAGGACTGGGCAAAATATATGTTAACGACTCAAACGGCGTTATAACCGGCCAATACCGCATTATCTACGGCAATGTACTGGATTGGACGGCAAACGGTCTTACCCAGTACGTAGCGACAAGCTCAGGAACTTATACGTTAGAAACAATAAGCGATCAATATATAAATTTCACCAGCATAGGCACCGGCATTTCGTCAGGCACAACGTCAACGGTTAATCCCGGCGGCGGCACAACTACTACTACGGACAATCCCGGCGGCGGCTCAACCACTACTACGACTGATCCAAGCGGCGGCTCAACCAGCACGACCACTGATTCCGGCTCCAACACGACTTCTACAACTACGACAGATCCCAACGGTACCACCACCACGACTACCGGCTCCGGCGGTTCCACAACCACAACTACTACGGATACCGGCGGCGGCTCAAGCTCCACGGTGTACAACGTCGACGGTTCCACAACAACTACTACTACGAATTCCGACGGCAGCACAACAACAACGACAACAAATACTGACGGAAATTCGACTACCACAACCACGAATCCCGGCGGCGGCACTTCCATTACAAATAATAATCCGGGTGGAACTGCGACAAGTACCATTACCACCAACTCCGATGGTAACACTACAACCACCACAACCACTATTATAGATTCTAACGGCAGCACCGCAGCCACTACTACTAATTCCGACGGCAGCACCAGTACGACATACACGGATTCAGGCGGAACGGTTACCGTTACCACTAACCCGGATGGCAGCGTTACTATTAATTCTACCGATCCGAGCGTTCCTTCCGGCACCGTACCTCCGGGAGGCGGTGACATTATAACAACATCGGATGGCGGTACTATTACCATAGCGCCCGGAGCGGGAGGCACAATCGTAATCACGGTAGATACGCCTGATGGCGGCGAAAGTATCGTCACGGCAGACCCGGGCGGTGCAGGCGGTTCTAAGTGCGATACGACAGATTCCGGCGGCAATACTATTAATACGACAACCGATTCCGGCGGGAATTCATCTACGACAAGCACTTCGCCCGACGACGGCGGCGGCAATAACAGCACTACCGCTACCAATACTAACCCCGACGGAAGCACAGACAGTTCAACGACGGATACCGGCGGCAGTAACGTAGGCATTACGACTGACCCCAACGGAAACACCGAGAGTACCACAACCGACGGCTCAGGCGGTACCACCACTACCACCACTGACGGCAGTGGCGGCACTAGCACTACCACAAACGACGGTTCCGGCGGCACTACAACCACCACGACCGACCCTAACAACGGAAACACAACTACTACCGTAAACAACGGCGGCGGCGACACCACAACCACGACCGACCCTAACGGCGGCAGTGTTACCGTTACCAACCCTGACGGCAGCACCGCCGGCACAACGACTGACCCCAGCGGCGGCGCGACAGGCACGGTTACAACTCCGCCTCCGACCACCCCTACGGTTCTTGTATTGAATGATGTCAATGACCTTGACAGCATTGCGACTTCCATAGGTATGTCTTCCGCAGCGGCACGTGCTTATCAAATCAGCGCGGGCGAGACTTATTATAACGATATGCCCCTTAGCGATATGGCGGAAGGTGTATTCTCCGTATACGGCGCGGACAGAACATCGGTATTAAGCGGGTTGAATCTGACTGAAGTGGAAGCCGGCTCAAGCACAGTAACACATCAATCTCTTTTCAAAATCATTAATGACGGAACGGCAAAAACGTTTATATTAGAAGATTTAACCATACAGGATGCTTACTCCTCGGCCGGCGGTGCAGTTATTAATATGAGCGACCCGAACGCAACGGTCTCGGTTACCAACCTGCTTATACAAAATAATCATTCCGACGGGGACGGCGGCGTGTTTAACGTAACAGCCGGCGTTATGACAGGATGGAATATTGTTTATGATCATAACACTTCCTCAGGCAATGGCGGTGCTGTTTATAATACTGCTTCTATAACTAAACACGGCGGCTCGTTTACAAACAACTATGCGGTGGGCAACGGCGGCGCTGTTTATAATGACGCGTCCGATCCGAATAATATGCTGTCAATATGCGCCGGCAGCGGCGGTGACTATGTTACTCCTTTGGGTACATTTAGCGGTATGCTTATTACCGGCAATAAAGCAGGCGGTTTAGGTGGCGCTGTTTACAATGCCGCGGGAAGCTATATGTCCATGGCTTCACTTGCAGGCGCGGATGTGGTACTTGATGAAAATTACTCCAACTGGAACGGTACTACCGGAACACGCAACGACATTTATAACGAGGGCACACTTAATTTTGACAGCACAGGCGGCTCCTGGTATGTAGGTGGCGGTTTCGCGGGCAGCGGCACGATAAATAAATACAGCCCCGTTGTGCTGAATCTCGCCGCGACCAGCGACAGTTCGAATTTTGTCGGTAATTTCAACCAATATAACGGCATTGTAAATATTAACGGGACATTTTTTGGCGGACAAAGTATCATAGCAAGCGGCATATTGAACTGGAATGCAGGCGCCGTAAGACCTGCTACGGCATTACTTCAGGTAATAAGCGGTACTATCAATATATACGGCGATTTAATTCTGGACAAGCAGTATGATATTATAGGTCCGGCTTCAACGCTTAATCTTTATCCGGGCGGATCTTACAATATAGCGGGCGGCACGGTTTTCCTTAACACGACTGATATGCTTGTAACTCCGCAGGGTACTTACGGCACGGCAAGCCAGAGCGACGGCTATCTTGTTATAGGCGGGGCTGATATGCTTGTCTATTCCGGCGCATTTGAACAGACCGGCGGCGTAATACGGCTGGAGAACCAGGCCACAGCCTATCTTAATTATAATCTGCCCGGAAGCGGCATTTACGGCGGGGATATTGTCATTACAAATGCAACGTTATTCGCGGAAAATTATACTATTACTTACGGCGCGGGCATTGGGACAATAGTTCCCACAAGCGGCTCTCTTGCGATGGGAGACAATGCTGCTTTTAATTCCATAGACGGAGTTATACAAACGCATAATTTCGCGGGTTCGTTTGGCTTATTCTCCGTAATGTCCAGTTCAGGACAGACTACCGCCAACTTTATGGTGGATGTTGACGCGCGGGCATGTAAATCCGATACTCTCGTATTCGCGCAAGGAGCGGCCGTTATCGGCAGTACAACGCCTTTCATATACGGCAACGGCGTTAACGTTTCAAGTCATCCCGAATTTACAGTGAAGGACGTTTATGCGACCGGAGGCTTTATTATGCTGGAAGACATAAATCTTATAAATATGCCTATAACCGAGGTTGTTCCTTTCACTATTATAGACCCGCCGGCGGCGCCGTTTAGCGATCCGCGACTTATATTTGTAGCAACAGATAAAAAATATGAAACGGCAGCCGGTATATACGGGCTTTATTCGATGGGAATGGGCAATTACGAGTTGCGTATGGAATCTATTAACCCGGCTGCTCCACGCGGACAAGCGGCGCTGCTGGCAATGTTTGAAGGGCAGCTTACCGCAAACGGCGTTTTGTTTGACCACGTATTTTTTGACAGCAATCAAATGGTTGTGGACGAATATAAGTATGAGTATAAATTTTTGCCCAGACAGTTTTTCAAAGAGAACAGGGAAAAATCCTATTGGGTAAAAACCTATTATGAAAACGAAAGATTATCTGTTTCGGATAGCGTTGACTTGAAAAACAATCTTTACGGCGCGATTTTCGGGCTTGATTTTGCCGCTAAAGACATCGGCGGCAATTCATATTTTATGCCAAGCGTCTTTGCAGGTTATACCGGAGAATCACAAAGCCTTGCTTCGGCGTCGATGAGCCAAAACGCCGTAAGAGCCGGGTTTATGGCATCGGTAATGGTTAACGACGTTTATACGGCTTCGGCTTTGGTTTACGGCGGCGGATACGGCAACAATATGGAAGTCAAAGGAAACGAAGAAAATCTTTACGGTTTGTTTGCCGGAGCGGCCGTTAAAAATTCTTATAATATGTATATGAACAATTTTGTTTTGCAGCCTTTTGCCATGGCGTCTTATATTTTTTACGGCAAGCAAAGCTGGAATTCTTCTTACGGCAATATAGAAATGGAAACGGATTCTATGAACGGCTTTACTCTTTCGCCCGGAGCCAACCTTATTTACGCTCTGGATACGTGGAGTTTCTTAGCCGGCGGCGCGTACGTTTATAATCTTGGAGACAGAATTACCGGAAGAATAGGAAATATAGAACTCCCGGCTTTCAACGCGGGACTTGGCTATTTTGAATGGACGGCGGGCGCTTCCAAAATATTTTCGAAAAACTTGAATATTTGGCTTAAAGGCGTTTATAAAACCAACCGCTATTCGGATATCGGCGTAAAAGCGGGCGCAGGGTGGAGGTTCTAACAATGAGGAAATTACAAATTACGAATGACAAATTACGAATCAACGGCAGAAGCTTTTTTGTTGGCATTGTGAAGAGCATCGTAGATGCGACGAAGCAATCCAAGTTAGCGGGCATTATTGCGCTTATTGCAATAACGTTTATCTTTTCCGTATCTCAAGCTCAGGCTGTTGAGAATGCCTTTTCTCTTTCGGCGTTAAATTCCGCCGTTCTTAAATCAGGGACTAATTCTATTAATAAAAGGCTTGGCGATTTGAGAAGAACAAAAGAAGAAGTCACAAGCGCTGTATGGATGAGAGGTTATTATAATGAACTCTCAAAATACGGCGGGCTTGAATTGGACGCGAATATTTCAGGTGTAGAGGCTGGCGTTGATTTTCGTGTACTAAAAGACAGTCCCAACAGAATTTATGCGGGCGTTTTGACCGGGTATATAGGAGCGGAAAATTTCGACAAGATAAACAACATTAAATCCGGCGCACCTGTAATCGGCTTATACGAAACCTGGCTTAATCCCGACGGCTGGTTTATAGACGCCGTTGCCAGATATTTTTTCTATAACGCGCAGAATGTTTTGTCCGGGCAGAAAACGGACTTTGGAATGTTTGCCGCAAGCATTGAAGGCGGAAAAGAGTTTAAATTCCTTACTAATTCTTCCGATTTTTTTATGGTCGAGCCTAAGCTTAAAGGAACATTCGGGCATATTCAGGGAAGAACATTTAATTATCTTGAGTATGACGCGTCGCATACTTTAATTTTCCGGCCCGCTGTTTTTGCCGGATATTCGGCGACGCTAAAGAACGGCGCTATTGTTGAACCGTATGTTGAAGGCGGATACAGTCAGGATTTATCGTCCGATATGAAAATAAGCGGATATGGTTCCCGCGGAATTTCCGGAGGAAGCTTTGATATCGGCGGCGGGTTCAACGCCATAATAACAAAAATTCTTTCGATTTACACATACGCCGGCTATGAAAAAGGGGATAAAATAGAGAATTTGTCGGTTAACGCGGGGTTTAGAATAGCGTTAACAGGCGCAAGATGTTGCGGATGCGTCAAAAATAAGTGCGAAAACTGTAAATGCGGGCAATCATGCAAAAATAAAAAAGCGGATGAATCTACAGATTCCGCAGGATCAGGCTCTGTTTCAGAATCGCCGCTAACAGGGAATGAAACATCCGTAGAAACATCGGAAAATTCAACAAATTTCGCAAGCGCAGATATGTCTGATGATTTAAAAAATGCTTTAAGCGGAGACAGCGGCGGCGCAACGCAGGATTTTTCAGAAGAAACTCTTTCGGACTATAAAGATATGGTTAATATAAACACCGAGATAGAAGGCGTGGTTTCTTCGCATCCGGTTCATTTTGCGTTCGACAAATACGAAATAATGACCGAAGACGAATATTATCTTAAAGATCTTGCGGACAAAATAGACAAATCCGGAAAGAATTATGAAATCAACGGATACACAGACAGAATCGGAGACGCGGAGTATAATCAGGCTTTGTCGGAACACAGAGCAAAAACGGTTTATGATGAACTTATAAGATTTGGCGTGTCACCAGATAAACTCATCTATAAAGGGTTTGGTTTTGCTAATCCGGTAAATACCGACGATACCTTGGAAGCTGATGCCGAAAACAGAAGAGTCGAAATAAAAGCAGTCCAGTAATTATAACGATAAACAAAAAGCGGGGATTTAGCTTATTCCCCGCTTTTTTATTCTAATTATTCATAGAAAAATTTTTGTAAAAATATACATTGTATTGTTTATTTTTAATTGTGTATAATTATGTTCCTATAATTAAGCAAAATGGCAGGCATAAAAAGCTATGAATTTAGAAATCAACGAAGAATTTAAACAGGCTTACGATTTAATTTCAAAAACCGGCGATTGCGTTTTTGTTACGGGAAACGCCGGTACCGGGAAAACCGCGTTTTTGAAATATTATGCCATGCGCGCGCAAAAGAAAACCGTAATTCTTGCGCCCACAGGAGTTGCCGCTCTTAACGCGGGCGGCGAAACCGTCCATTCGTTTTTTAATTTCAAGCCGGATGTAACTCTTTCCAAAATAAAAAAGAAAAAACTAAGCGATGATTCAATATATAAAAAAGTCGAAACAATAATAATAGACGAAGCCTCAATGCTGCGCTGCGATTTGTTGGACTGCATTGATAAATTTTTAAGAATGAACAGAGATTCGCACGCCGAACCTTTCGGCGGCGTTCAGATGGTTTTTATAGGAGATTTATTTCAGCTTCCGCCTGTCGTAAAAAAAGATGAAGCTCATATTTTTAATTCAATTTACAAAACTCCATATTTTTTAAGCGCGCATTCCTTAGACTGCTGCATGCTTCACACTGTGGAACTTAAAAAAATATACCGCCAGACGGAAAATTATTTTGTATCGCTTCTAAACAGCGTGCGAAACGGGTCTGCGGGCAATGATGAACTTGCCATCTTAAACCAAAAAACGGTATCAACGCAAAAACAGGATTTAAAAGAAAGCCAAAGTCTTCCTGTATATCTTACAACTACAAACAAAAAAGCCGCGGGAATAAATTATCAGTATCTTTCAAACCTTAAAAGCGAGAGAGTTTCTTTTGTGGCGGAAACTGAAAATATTGATGAAGATTTAAACGTTTTGCCGGCAGAAAACGAACTTGTGATAAAAAAAGGCGCGCAGGTCATGATGGTAAATAATGACGTTAAAGGACGCTGGGTAAACGGAAGCATCGGCGTTGTGGAAGACGTTAAAAAAGGCATTTACAGCGATAAAGTTTTTATATGCGTAAAATTTCCCGACGGCAGAATCGAACAGGTGGAGCCTTACAAGTGGGAACTTTTTAAATACAAATGGAACGATGAGCTTAAACAAATAGAAACCGAAAGCGCGGGATTTTTTAAACAGTATCCGTTAAAATTATCGTGGGCGGTAACAATTCACAAAAGTCAGGGTAAAACTTTTGACAATGTTATTATAGATATGGAGTACGGCGCTTTTGCTCCGGGACAATTGTATGTGGCATTAAGCCGCTGTACGACATTTGACGGAATATCTCTTTCAAGGCCTCTGACAAAAAGGGATATGATGTCGGCTCGCTTCTCATTCTGACAAATAAGGAAAAATATGAACAAATCAGTTTTTATAACCGCCACAGACACCGAAGTCGGTAAAACTTATGTCAGCTGCAAAATTGCAGAAGCTTTAAAAAAAGCCGGTATTAATTGCGGGGTTTTTAAACCTGTTTCTACCGGAGACAGAAGCGACGCCGAAAAATTAATAAAAGCCGCTAAAATAAATGAAAAGCCTGAAACAGTTACTCCGGTATTTTTTAAAAATCCGATGTCTCCTTACGCGGCTTCTTTAATAGAGAAAAAATCATTTGATTTGAAAAAAGTATATAAAAGCTACGAATACTTTAATAAAAAATATGAATTCACAATTGTTGAAGGCGTAGGCGGACTTTTAGTTCCTTTAAAACAAAACTTTTTTGTTAATGATTTAATAAAGAGACTTTGCCTCCCGGTAATTCTGGTTGCAAGATTCGGACTGGGTACTATTAATCACACTTTGTTAACCGTGGATAAGTTAAAAAAAGATAAAACAAAAATTGCGGGAATAATATTAAGCGGTAAAAAAAACATCAATGATGTTTCGGCTAAAAGTAACGCAGATATTATAAGAGAACTAACGAAACTGCCGGTGCTGGAGCTTGGTTTAAACAAACAAGTAAAAGCGCAAATAATAAAGAATAAAGTGCAAATAAAAACAGAAATAACTTCAACTGAAAAAATAGCGTTATGAATATAAAACAACAGCTTATAAAAAAAGATAAACAAAATGTATGGCATCCGTATACACAAATGGCGGACTGGATAAACAACGATCCCTATGAACCGTTAATTATAGAAAAAGCAAAAGATTCTTATTTATATGATATTGACGGCAAAAAATATCTTGACGGCGTGTCGTCTTTATGGGTAACTCTTTTAGGGCACAGAAATCCTAAGATAGATAAAGCCGTAAAAAAACAAATAGATAGAGTCAGTCATACGACTTTTTTGGGTCTTACTCATAAACCTGCGATAGAATTGTCTGAAAAACTTTTAAATATTCTTCCCAAAAATCTTACAAAAGTTTTCTATTCCGACAACGGCTCAACGGCTGTTGAGGTAGCCTTGAAAATGGCGTATCAGTATTGGCAGTTTAAAGGTGAGCAGCGAAACTGCTTTCTGTCTTTAAAAAATGCTTATCACGGCGATACTATAGGTACTATGGCTGTCGGCGGTACGGATTTATTTCACTCAAAGTTTAAGCCGCTTTTTTTTAAAAATTATTTCGCGCAATCTCCTTATTGTTACAGATGTCCTTATAGAAAAAACGAAGTCCCTTTTCCTAATAATGTCAAAAATTTTAAAGAACATAAAAAAATTATGGGTTGTTCGGGGCAATGTATAAAAGAAGTTGAGATAATCTTATCCAAAAATCATAAAGAAATTGCCGCTGCAATAATAGAGCCGATAAATCAGGCGGCGGCAGGTATGATTATTATGCCTAAAGGCTATGTTAAAGAGTATGCGATTCTTTGTAAAAGATACAATGTGCCTTTAATATGCGATGAAGTTGCTGTGGGTTTTGGCAGAACAGGAAAAATGTTTGCTATAGAGCACGACGGCGTAAAACCTGATTTTATCTGTCTTTCGAAAGGTATAACAGGCGGCTATCTGCCTTTAGCTGTTACTGTAACCACAAATAAAATATATGATGCCTTTTTAGGCAAATACGAAGAATTCAAAACCTTTTTTCATGGTCATTCTTATACCGCAAATCCTCTTGCCTGCGCCGCCGCAAACGCAACTCTTGATATATTAAAAAAGGACAATGTCCTGAAAAAATTACAGCCAAAAATAGTTCATTTAGAAAAGGAACTTCTTTCCCTTTATAAACATGACAAAGTCGGCAATATTCGTCACAGCGGGGTTATGGCCGGAATAGAAGTAGTGAAGGATAAGAAAAAAGGCAAAGCCTTTGATTATAAACTTAAAACCGGCGCGAGAGTTTGTGCGAATTTGCGTAAAGAAGGTATAATAATCAGACCTCTTGGCGATACATTGGTGTTATTTTTACATCTTACAATGACAAATAAAGAGATTTCAAAAATAATATCGGCAATCAGGAAACAGTTGGATAAGCTTTAATTTAGCTGTTTGTCATGCTGAACTTGATTCAGTATCTAATTTTTAAAATCAGATTGCGGATCAAGTCCGCAATGGCATATCAAAATAAAAAAAGAAAGAAAGCGTTTGAAGTTAAAATCAAACGCTTTCTTTTTATTATTACAGGTTAGTGTTATTACTTCAGCAAAGATAATGCTTTTACCGCTTTTGTTACTACGTCGCCGTCGCTGAAAGCCAAAAGCGCTGTTATTGGCGCTATGGAATCCGGTCCTATTTTTATCAATGTGTCAAAAGCAAGGTCTCTTGCATTTTTGTTGCCTTTAACAAGCGAAATCAAAGTAGGTATTGCCGCTGATGCCGCAGGACCGTAATTTCCAAGAAGTTCCATAGCGGAACTCTGGGTAGTCGGGTTTACGCTTATTAAAAGAGGAATCAAAAGCGACGGAACGTTCGCTCCGCCGATATTTGCTATAGCTTCAACTGCAGTTCTTTGCGCCTTAGCGTCCTTATCTCCTAACATGGTTATTAAATCAGGTATTGCCGCGTTTGCTTTAGGACCTATCTGTCCTAATGCGAAAGCTGCGTTTGAGCGGACATTAGCGTCAGGGCTTGCAAGAAAAGGCAATAAAGCAGGAACTGCCTGAGCTCCTGATGCGCCAAGTTTCGCAATTCCTTGTATAGCGCCCATTCTTACAAGCGCATTATCGCTGTTTAGCTGTCCAAGCAAATAATTAAGCGTAGTTGATCCGGCTGCCATTCCTCCTACTACTCCGATGGCTGTATCTGTGCCGTTACTGCCGTCAGTTGAGCAACCCGAGAAAATCAAAGCAAATGCAAAAACAGATAATAAAAAATTTTTCATAATACTGCTCCTTTTTGTTTCAAACATTATCTGATTCTATAAAAATATTTTATAAAAAACAATTATAGATTTCGAATTGTGTTTGTTTTCAAAAAAAAGTAAAATCTATACTGTTGCAATAAAAATAAAATTTAAAGCGTTAAACTAATTATGAAAAAAACAATTTTTGCAGTAGCTATTCTTTTTTTAACAAGTTTTGCCTTTGCCGAAAAAATCAATTGGGAGATTGTTGTTCAGCAGACTCTTGAGAAAAATCCCTTGATACAATCCGCCAAACTCAGGCTTGAAAACGCGCAGCAGGCGTATAACCGTTCTTTAAGCGGCTATATGCCGATGGTATCTTTGCGGGGAAGCGCGTCGCAAAGAGGCGGCGATGCGGCGGATGGTATAAACACGACATTTTCAAGAAGTTATTCGTACGGTTTAAGCGCGAATCTTTCCATATTTTCAGGATTTGACACTTATAATGATGTCAGGCAAAAATCCACGGAACTAAAAATCGCTCAGCTTTCTTACGACAGAGTAGTTTCGGATGTGGCATACGAAGTTACAAGCCAGTACATAAATCTTATGTGGGCATATGAGTCTGTCGAACTTTCAAAAAGAATTTTTGAGAGACGCAAAGAAAACAGAGATATGGTTCAGCTGAAATATAATTCAGGCAACGTTGACGCAGGTTCTTTAAAAAGAATTGAAGCCGACGTGGAACTTACATCTTTCAATTTAAGAAAAGCCCAAAGATATATAGAAACAGCGTCTGCCGCTTTGTTAAAAGCGATAGGCAGAAAAGATAACGTGATTCTTGTGACCGAAGAGAAGCTGAGTATTCACGAAAGAATGATCGCAAGACCCGATTTTGCGGATATAATTACAAAAATCCCTGAATTTTTAACAGCTCAATTTAATGTGGACGTATCGAGATTTCAGTACGCGAAAGTGAAAAGCGCGTGGTTTCCGAATATCGGTTTGTCGGGCGGTATGTCAAGAGCCGGGCGCGAGTGGGCTCCGGACAGAGACAGCTGGGACGCCGGTCTTTCAATATCATATATGCTATTTAACGGCGGAGCCAGATTTGCAGATACAAAAATTTCTTCAAACCAGTTAAAAATAACAGAAGAAACGTTTAAAAACGTAACAAACTCGCTGAGATCTTCTGTAGTATCATATTTCAACAGTTTGACTGATTCCATAGAAAACATGTCGGTAAGGGAATTCTATTTGGCGGCTTCGCAGCTTCAGGCAGAAATTTCTATGAGGAAATATATAAACGGTCTTTCGTCATATCAGGATTGGTATTCTATAGAAAATGACTATATAAATTCGCAGACAATGTTTTTGGATACAAAAAGATCTTCAGCGATGGAAAAATCCAGATGGCGAAATTTTTTAGGTGAAGGATTTGCTGATGAGCCGGGGAAATAAACGGCAATTACGAATGACGAATCAGCAACAGAGACAAAAACGGCAAATACGAACAAAAAGCAAAAAATGAATATAAGAAAAAAGGATTTTTATGAAAAAATTATTGATCATCTTAATCGTATTGATAGCGGCAGGAGCAGCGCTATTCTTTGTTTTCAAATCGCCCAAACAGGCGATAGATAAAGAAGCCCAGTTAAAACAAAGAAACCTGAGCGTTGAGTTTAGGGCAACGGGTATGGTAAGTCCGAGAAACAGGCTTGAAATCAAGCCTCCTTTTGCCGGAAGAATCGAAGAAATTCTTGTCAATGAAGGCAATGACGTTAAAAAAGGACAAATTATAGTTTGGATGAGCTCAAGCGAAAGAGCCGCAATGACCGATGCGGCGCGCGCGATGGGCGAAGAAGAGTACGAAAGATGGAAAAATATATATAAACCTACCCCTATAGTAGCTCCAATGGACGGTTTTATAATCGCAAGGCAAAAAGAACCCGGTCAGACAATAACGGCTTCCGAAGCAGTGCTTGTTATGGCTGATGATTTGATAATAGAATCAAACGTTGATGAAACCGATTTAAGGTACATAAAAATCGGCAATGAATTAAAAATGTTTCTTGACGCTTATCCGGACGAAAATTTTAAAGGAGTCGTCGAACATATATCTTATGAATCTACGGTAGTAAGCAACGTTACCGTATACAAAATAAAAATCCGTCCGTTAAAAAAACCTTCTGTTTTCAGAGCGGGTATGACGGCTACAATAACTATTACCGCTGAATCAAAAAATGACGCGTGGTCTATTCCCAATAATTTTATAACCGACTCCAGAACCAGAAAAACTGTTTTAGTAAAGGGAGACAGAAATATTATTGAGACAAGAGAAATTAAAACAGGAATAACCGACGGACGTTATACGGAAGTCGTCTCGGGACTTGAGAAAAACGAAACAGTAGTAACTCTTAGAACCCAGGCAAAACAAAAAGCCACATCGTTTATTAATGCCGGCGGAACAAGAACTAGGTAACAGTTTTTTGTCATTCCCGAGAGTTGTTATCGGGAATCCACGTTAGCCGTTAAAAAACTTAAATAGCAATAAAATGTAATGAAAGAAAATTTCTTTGTGTATATAATGACAAATGATAACAGAGGAACATTATATACAGGTATTACAAGTAATTTAATCAAGCGCGTCTATGAACACAAAAATAAATTATGTGATGGTTTTACTGAAAAATATTCTTTAACAAAACTTGTGCATTATGAAATTTTTAAAGATGCAGAAAACGCAATTGAAAGAGAAAAAGTTTTAAAGAAATGGAATCGTATTTGGAAAATAAGATTGATTGAAAATAGTAATAAAGACTGGAAAGATTTATATGATGAGATTATAGCTTAGTAAAAAATGGATTCCCGACTACGGATTTCGGGAATGACGACAGGATCTAATTACAATGAAAGTAGTTGAACTTAAAGGTTTAAAAAAAACATATCATCTTGAAAAAATCGACGTGCCTGTTCTTCACGGCATAGACCTTGAAATAAATCAGGGCGAATTTGTCGCGATAATGGGGCACTCGGGAAGCGGAAAATCGACCCTGCTTAATATTTTGGGATTGCTTGATAAGCCCAGCGAAGGATCGTTTAAGCTTGCCGGTATAGAAGTTTCAAAATATTCCGATGATGAACTTGCCGCTTTAAGAAACGAGTATCTTGGATTTATTTTTCAGCAGTTTAACCTTTTAAGCAAACTTACCGCTCTTGAAAATGTTCATCTTCCGGTTATTTATTCCAATTCAAAAGATGAAAAAAAACACGAAGATCCTAAAAAACTTTTAGAGCTTGTCGGTCTTAAAGACAGAATGGATCACCGGCCCAATGAAATGTCGGGCGGTCAGCAGCAGAGAGTCGCCATAGCGCGTTCTCTTATAAATAAACCGCTTGTTATTTTCGCGGACGAGCCTACCGGAAATCTTGATACCAAATCAACAAAAGAAATCATCAATATATTAAAGCAGTTAAACGAGTCCGGAATAACCATAGTAATGGTAACGCACGAACCGGAGCTTACCGCTTATGCCACAAGAACGATAACCGTTAAGGACGGTTTAATAATTTCCGATCAAACCACGAAATCTGTCAGCAATAAAAATAATAACAATGCCGCTCAGGATTTTAAACATAAAGCATTTTCAATATCGAGAATTAAAGATTATTTTGTACAGGCGTCAAGAGCGCTGATAGGCAATAAAATGAGGTCTATTCTTTCTATACTCGGCGTTATGATAGGCGTGGCAAGTTTGATAGCCATGCTTGCCGTAGGTACCGGCGCGCAAAAAGCCATTCAGGATCAAGTCGCGGGGCTTGGTTCCAATCTGCTTACTGTAATGCCCGGAACTTCGCAAAGAGGCGGAGTTTCAATGGCGGATGGAGCAAGACTCAGATTAATCCCCGAAGATATAGCGGATTTAAAGAAAAACGTGCGCGGAATAGCTGCTATTTCAGGTTATGTAAGCGGCAGGGCGCAGATAGTCGCAAACGGCAAAAATTATAATACCCGCGTTGACGGCGTTTCCGTGGACTATTTTGAAATGAGAAATTCAATACCTTCAAGCGGCCGAGCTTTTACCGAAGTCGAAAACAAAGATAAACAAAAAGTTGTTCTTTTGGGCAAAACGGTTATTAATCAAATTTTCGGCAGTCCTGATTTTAATCCCATAGGCGAATTTATAAAACTTAATAGAATAGATTTTCAGGTTATAGGAGTGCTTCCCCAAAAAGGGTCAAGCGGGATGAGGGATGAAGACGATAAAGTTGTTATTCCTTTAAATACCGCTCTATACAGAGTAATGGGTACGCAGTATTTAAGCAATATGGATGTGCAGGTAAAAGAAGATTTTGATATGCAGCTTGTAGCCGATGATATAACCACCAGGCTTTTGATTTCGCACAGATTAAGCCCGTCAAGCAGAGATTTGATAAGAGTGCGTAATATGGCGGAAATTCAGGAAACAATGTCTTCAATGGCAAACGCGTTTTCGCTTCTTTTGGGCGCTATAGCGTTTATAAGCTTGCTTGTCGGCGGTATAGGAATTATGAACATAATGTTTGTTTCGGTTACCGAAAGGACAAAAGAAATAGGTTTAAGAAAAGCGATAGGAGCAAACAACGTTGATATATTGTTTCAATTTATAATAGAATCTATAGTAGTGTGTTGCGCGGGCGGAATTATGGGAATAATTTTCGGAGCGGGCAGCGCGATTGTGATAAGTAAAATGGCCGGATGGACAACCGCGGTAACGCCTTTTTCAATAGGATTGGCATTTGGTTTCTCGGCTGTTACGGGTTTAGTTTTTGGAGTATGGCCTGCCAGAAAAGCTTCGCTTTTAAATCCTATAGACGCTTTGAGACAAGGCTAATAACAGCAATTACGAGTTGTGTTGTTGCTACACAAAATAGAAAGTGGGGGAGAAATGAAGAAATTTGCATTAGCAGTTGCATTGTCTTTTATTGTAAGCGCGTCGTCTTTTGCGTCGGAAAAAATTTACATTGGCGGAACCTTAGGTTTTTCCAGCAATTCCAGCTCTTACAGTGGGGGAGGTTCGGCTTCAAATTCGTACTTAACACTTGCTCCTCAAATCGGATATATAATAGATGATAGTCTTGACGTCGGCGTAGACATTCAGCTTTATACGGGAGACACCACCGGTCACGGGTTTATACCGTATGTCCGTTATAATTTAGTGCAGTCCGGAGATTTTACTGTTTTTGCAAAAGGTTCTTTTGGTTATAAAAGCGAAAAAGCAAATGTAAGCGGAGCGAAAGCCTTAACTTCCGTAATTTTTTCAGCGGCTCCGGTCATACAGTATAATTTAGTTGATTCATGGTTTTTATTTGTAAGCGCTGATGTACTTACTTTGTCTTTTGGTTCACAAGATAATTCCAGCAGAACAATTTTTGGATTAAACAGCGGAAATACTTTGGGAAATGTCGGGATTACATACTATTTTAATTGATAGATTTTTTATATACTTATAAAAGCAGTACCGCAGTTAAATAAACTCAAGGGGGAAACGAATGAAGAAGTTAGCATTAGCAGCATTGGCGGCAGTTTTTATGGCAGGCACGGCGTTTGCGGCAGAAGGCGACAGTTTTATACATATTAGAGCCGGAGTGGATCCTATCGGAACTCTTGAAGTAGGTTCGCAATCTGGAGATATGAAACTTGGAATTACTTTGTCAGGCGAGTATTTGCGTCAGGTAAACGATATTTTCAGTTTTGGCGTCGGAGCCGAATACTTGATCGGCAGAGAAATTGATAATAGTAATAACAATACGAAGTTATCCTATCTTCCTATCTATGTAACCGTAAAAGCAAATCCTATTTTTACCCTTAAAGAAGTATTTGTTAAAGCCAATCTGGGATACAATATTCTTTTCGGCGTTACTGATTTAAGCAGTTCGGTGGACACAAAAGGCGGTTTATACTATGGTCTTGCGGCAGGATATGAGTTTCCTTCCGGTTTGACTCTCGACGTATCTTACGGAGTTTACGAAACAGGACTCAAGTATGGCCCTATAACGGTTGATTATTCTTACAGCAAAGTAGGTATTAATCTAGGGTATAAATTCAAAGTATAAATTTTTGAAATATTAAAAAGGGTTGCGGAGGCAAATTTTCCGCAACCCTTTTTTCTTTTGTCGTCTTTGCTGCATTTGACAAGAAAATCTTTTTTAGATTAAATAATAAATGCAGCAGGAAGTTAAATAAATAAAAAGGGGAAGCAGATGAAAAAGTTAGTATTAGCAGTATTGGCTGCAGTTTTTATGGCAGGCGCAGCGTTTGCGGCAGAAAGCGACAGTTTTATCAATTTTAAGGTAGGTCTTGATGTAATGGGAAACACTAAAAGTGATATGCCGGGAGATGACGAGAATACAAAGATGGGTTTTTCAGTAGCTGCGGAATATTTGTTTGCAGCAAATGACATTTTCTGTTTTGGCGGCGGTCTGGAATATGTGCTGCCCAGAGAAATTGATAATGAATACGGTCAAAAAATTTCATTTCTTCCTGTTTATGTTACAGTAAAAGCAAATCCTATTGAAACGGCAAAAGAAGTATTCTTTAAAGCGAATATAGGATATGTTGTTATGTTTGATGTTACTGATTTGCCTAGCAATTATGATAAAAGCGGCGGTTTATATTATGCTATCGGAGCAGGATACGAATTTCCTGCCGGATTGGCTGTTGATCTGACATACGGTATTTATAATACTAAAATCACTGCAGGCGGAAAGGATTATGACGGTTCTTACAGTAAAGTAGGTATTAATGTAGGATATAAATTCAAATTGTAGTTTTTTGAAATATTTAAAAGACTTCGGAAGATTAATCTTTTTCCGAAGTCTTTTTTTGCCAGATCTATAGGTTTATTTTCCCAACATATACCTTATTCCTATATTTCCGTATATGTTTTGATATCTTGACGCTGTGTAAAAATTACCGTTCGCAAACAGTTTCCAGTCTTGCGCTATAAATATTTCTCCGCCAAGACCTAAACCTAACTGTATCTTTCCTTCTTCTGTTCCTCTGCTCTTAAAACTTACGTTCGTTCCTTCAAATACGCTTTCTATTTCAGGCTCTTTACCCGTCATCAAATATTTTCCTTCTAATTTGCCGTAAATATTCCAATCTTTTTTGTCATACTCTATTCCTGCTCCCAATCTTGCGGCGCTTCTTATATACTTTCCGCCTTTTACATTCAAATTCACTGCCTCTGCTCCGCTTTCTTTAAACCCTTTATAATTTACATTTTGAAGTTCTAATCCAAAATACGGTTTAACGTTAGTATTTTCTTTTATCTCTACTCTCAAAGCTCCCTCTATATCCGCGCTTATCGTAAATGCGTCCACATCGCCTTTCGCTGTACTGTTTAGTAATGCTATACGTCTTTCAGTACTGAAGCTGTCAAAACTTCCCAACAGCAATCCTTTCAATTCCCACTTTTCATCTATTGTATAGCCGCCGTATACACCCAAACCTTTTTTATTTCCTTTAGCGCTGTTGTCGCCTTGGCTTATATTGTTGCCGATAAATCTCGCAAACACGCCCCAAAGTATTTCCTTGTCACCTATGTATCTGTCAAATCCTGCCATTAGTCCCCAGGAGTTGTCTTTGTAGTTGCTCGCGGAATTCTCATTTTCTTTAAATATTTCTACTCCGCCTTTTACCTGCGTCCAGATTCCGCTGTTAGTCACATCTTCTATCGCATGATTTTTTATTTTGTCATATATTTCATTATTCGGACTATCTGCTGCGGCATTTCTTATTACGTTTGAATTAAAGTATCCTGAAACTTGCGACAAAGCCGCTTTCTGATTTGCTTCGCTCTCTAATATTAAATCTGTTATAATATCCGCCATTTCGTCGCTTAGCGTTGGAGTATCCGATAGTCTATCTAATGCGTTTGCTGCTTCTTTTTGGTTAAAGCTTAAGCCGTTTATATTTCTAAAAGTACTTAACCATTTTCCGTTTACTACCAATTGTGCTATATTCGCATTTTCCGGATTTGCCTGCACCGTGAAAGTCAGCTGTTCGTTTTGCAGACTTCCGTAATAACTGCTTGTACTGGAAAACATTCCTGTCAGCTGTGTTGATATTACTATGTCATACACCACATTATCATATCTTCCTGCTCTGGATTTTATATCTAAATTTCCGCCGATTGTCGCGCTTCCTGCATATATTTTGTCATTGTTTCCGTTTGCCCATATATCTATTTTTGTGTTTGATGTGATTGAAAATTCCTCTACCGTTATGGTATTTACTGTTTCATTTTGCATATTTAATATATTGCCCGCAGGCAATACAATACTTGGGCCGGTAAATGTCGCGTTATCCAGAAATATGATGTCTCCGTCAGTTATGTTAAACACGGTGCTGTTTATTATTGTGTTTCCGCCAAATGTTAAACTTCCGGGTCCGGTTTTGTTTATTATTCCGCCTGAGTCTACATCAACTCTCATACCGTTTGGTAATATGATATTTCCATTTATAGCGTTAAAATTAAGATATCCGTTGTTGCTCAAGAATATATCATTCAAATCGTTGCCCGCATAGTTGTTTTTAAACAATATTGTTAAATCCGAGTTTGTCGTATTAAAATCTACAATACTTCCGTTGTTATGTATTGCTCCTCCGACCCATGCTGAATTATTTTCAAATTTTACCAGTTTTGCGCTAAATGTTATTGTGGAATAATTAGCGTAAATAGCACCTCCATAACCATAGCTGGAAGCAGTATTGTTTAAGAAATTGATATTGCCTTGACTCACAAAGGAAAAATAAGAGTTGTAATAATCATAAATCGCTCCGCCATGTCCATAGTCAGAACCGGAAACAGTATTGTTGTTGAAATTAATATCTCCTGAACTCACAAAAGAATATGATGAGGAATAACTGCAAATAGCGCCGCCATAGACAATAGATCCGCTGGATATGTTGTTTAAGAAATTAGTATCACCGTAACTTACAAATGAAAAAGAAGAATTGCTAAAACCGTAAATCGCGCCGCCTTCTCCGTAGGCAGTATTTTTTAAGAAATTAATATCACTGTAACTCACAAAAGAAAAAGAAGATTTATTATTGCCGTAAATCGCTCCGCCGTTACCAGAAAAAGTGTTATTGTTTGAGAAATTAATATTGCCGTGGCTGAGAAAGGAAAAATAGGAGCCGTTGCCGTCGTAAATCGCGCCGCCGGAGCCAGCGGTGTTGTTTACGAAGTCAATGTCTCTGAAACTCATAAAATAGAAATTAGAAAAAAAAGAGTTAATAGCGCCGCCGCCATAGGAAGCAGTGTTGTTTTTAAAATTAATACTGCCGAAACCATAACTGGCAAAGGAATATGTAGATGAACTGTCGTAAATCGCGCCGCCGGCATTGGCAGCAGTGTTGCTTGTGAAATTAATATTACCAAAACCGTAACTGACAAAGGAATACGCAGAGAAATAGCTATAAATGCTGCCGCCGGAGGCGTAAGCAGCGTTGTTGAAGAAAGCAATATCATCAAAGCTGGAACTGGCAAAAGAAAAATATGAACCTGAAGAAAAAATCGCTCCGCCAAATCCGCTTGTTCCGCTTGATATATTATTGCTAAACAGTATATTAGAACCGCTGAAGTTCCATGTTGAATTTTGGGCAGAATATATCGCTCCTCCGCTGCTTAGGGCTATGTTTCCGCCAAATATAGTTTCTCCGCTGAAACTCCATATTGAATATTGGGACGAATATATAGCTCCGCCTATGCCGCTTGAGATATTATTAAAAAACAATGTTTGATTACTGTTAAAATTTATGTTTGGAATAGATTCGTTATTTGTATACATTGAAGATATAGCTCCGCCATATCCGCCTGCTTTATTATCTGAAAATACAGCCGAATTCCCGTTAAATGTCATCGTAGAAAATACAAAGATCGCTCCGCCATAACCGGAACTGCCGGATGATATATTATTATTAAATGTTATATCAGGAGAAGTAAAAGTCATTTCGTTAAAACGATATATCCATATCGCGCCGCCGTTCACGGCTAAATTTGAATCAAATACTATATTATTTCCGGCAGCAAATGTCATTAAGCCGCTGTCAGCATATATTGCTCCGCCTGTATTACTTGAAAACACTATATTATTGCCTGCAAAACTAATTATAGAGTTCATTGCATATATTCCGGCGCCAAGACCGTTGTTATAAACCGCATTATTTTTAAACAATACGTCATCATTAAAATATATTTTTGCCGCGCTTGAATATATTACTCCGCCGTATGAATTGCTTACAGATGCTGATTTATTTGATTCAAATACTGCAGGCCCGTTAAATATTATATGTGCGTTTGCCGCAGTTGATGCTATTACCCCGCCCCCATAAGGGTTTATATTGTTTCCGTTTTTTATCGTTATCCCGCCGTTAAAAGTTAAAGTTATACCCGGCTCGTATATGCTTAACAAATTGCCGTTGTTGCTCAAATCTATAGTATTGCCGTTACCTGTAATAGTCAGGCTTGACGGTATAACAGGGTTTGAGATATTCCAAGATTCTTTAGTTATGTCTCCGGTAAGTATTGCATTTATTCCTGTTGTTATGCTGGACTGAAACGCATCATAATCCGCAAATACATTGACCGCTAAAACAGACATTACAAAGGAAACTGTCAACAATACTTTCTTCATACTTTCTCCCTTAAATAGATTGCAGGTTCCCGTATTAAGGCACTAGGAACCCGCAATGATGATAGAATTTAAAATTCAATTATATTAATTACAGCCGTTTCCGGAATAATTGCTTTCTTCTTTGGTTATTATTATATCGTGAGGATGGCTTTCGGCAAGCCCAGCCGCGGTTACTTTTACAAACTGTCCTTTTTCTTTCAATTCATTTATTGTTTTTACTCCGCAATAGCCCATAGCCGCTCTTAGTCCGCCAAGCAGCTGATATACTACATCGCTTACCGCTCCTCTGTATGGGACTCTTCCTTCCACGCCTTCCGCCACAAGCTTTTTGGTATTATCTTGAAAATATCTGTCGCTGCTTCCGGCAGTCATTGCCGAAGATGAACCCATGCCTCTGTAACATTTGAATGCTCTGCCGTTATATATTATGTCTTCGCCGGGACTTTCATTTGTTCCCGCGAACAGCGAACCCATCATGCATATCGACGCTCCTGCCGCTATTGCTTTCGGTATATCTCCTGAATATTTTATCCCGCCATCCGCTATAACAGGCACTCCGTACTTTGCCGCGGCTTTAGCGCAATCGTAAACAGCGGTAATCTGAGGCATGCCTATGCCTGCTACTACTCTTGTTGTGCATATAGCGCCTGGTCCGATGCCTACTTTTACAGCGTCAACTCCCGCTTTAATTAAATCTTCTGCCGCTTCGGCTGTTGCTACATTTCCGCCTATAATCTGCGCGTCAGGGAAAGTTTTTCTTAAATTTTTTACTGCGTCAATTACGCCCTGGCTGTGTCCGTGCGCCGTGTCAACCACCAAAACATCAACATGCGCGTCCAGCAAAGTTTTTGCTCTTTCAAGCATGTCTTTTGTTGTCCCTATTGCAGCGCCGCATAAAAGTCTGCCTTTTTCGTCTTTCGCGGAATTAGGGTAACGTATTGCTTTTTCAATGTCTTTTATGGTTATTAAGCCTTTAAGGATGAAGTTTTCGTCAACAAGCGGAAGTTTTTCTATTTTTTTGTTTTGTAGTATTTCTCTTGCGTCTTTAAGGGAGGTGCCTACTTTCGCTGTAACTAAATTTTCTTTTGTCATAACGTCGGACACTTTTTTAGAATTGTCCGTTTCAAAACGCATATCTCTGTTTGTAATAATACCTATAAGTTTTCCGTTGTCTTCAATAATAGGAACGCCGGAAATTCTGTATTTTGAAGCAAGCTCTTTTGCTTGTCCCAGAGTTGCATCTTTTTTAAGTGAAAACGGGTTATGAATAACGCCGTTATCGCTTCGTTTTACGCGGTCAACTTCCGAAGCCTGTTGTTCTACGGACATATTTTTGTGGATAATGCCAATCCCGCCTTCGCGCGCGACGGCTATGGCCATTTTAGATTCGGTAACAGTATCCATTCCGGCGCTCATAAGAGGAATGTTTAGTGTGATTTTTTTAGTAAGATTAGTTTTAAGTTCAACATCTTTGGGTAAAACCTTGGAATGCTTGGGTATGAGTAAAACATCGTCGAAAGTCAAAGCTTCTTTCAAAAATTTGTCCATTTTTTGTCTCCGCTTTCTTCTTATTATATATTAATTGCCCGATATTTCGCAAGGGTTTGAAGTATACAAAAATTAAATTGTAGCTCCTGTCGTTTTTTTGTATAATAAAGACAGCCTTTTTAGAGGGGTTATTTTTTATTTGGAGATAATAGTGAAATCAAATTTACAGCAGACAAGAAAACAGATAGACAAAGTAGACAAAGAAATAGCGGTGCTTATAAACAAGCGTGCTAAACTTGCTCTTGAAGTCGGGAAAATAAAAGACGTTTCCGGTAAAGCGATTTATGTTCCGTCGCGCGAAAAAGAGGTCATGAAAAATGTTTCTTCCGTAAAAAGCATTTTAAGTCAGGAAGCGATAGAAGCAATTTATACGGAAATTATAGGCGTATGCAGAGATTTAGAATCTCCCGTTAAAGTTGCTTTTTTGGGACCATGGGCGACATTTACGCATCAGGCTGCTATAAAAAAATTCGGTTCGGCGGGATTCTTTGTTCCGTGCGTTTTGCCGCAGGAAGTTCTTGCTGAAGTTGAAAGCGGCCGTGCGAATTTCGGCGTTATTCCGGTAGAAAATTCAAATGAAGGTTCTGTAAACGTTACACTTGATTTGCTTGTTGATACGGAGCTTTCCATATGCAATGAGATAGGCTTGAAAATAGAGCAGTGTTTTTTGGCAAAAGATCCGAAAGCGACAATATTAAGAATTTATTCTCATCCTCATGCGCTGGCACAGTGCAGAAGCTGGCTTAGCAAGAATTATCCCGACGCTGAGCTTATTTCGGTTTCGTCAACAGCCGAAGCGGCGAAAAATGCGTCAAAAGAAAGTCACGCCGCAGCGATAGCATCGGAAGCCGCGTCGAAAATATACGATTTGAAAATTTTAAATAAAGGTATACAGGATAGCAAGCAGAATTTTACAAGATTTTTCGTAATAGGAAAAATTCAGACGCATCCTACGGGAAAAGATAAAACCAGTCTGGTTTTTATGGTAAAAGATAAAGTCGGAATACTGCATCACATTTTGGGAATTTTTGAGAAGAATAAAATAAATCTTACAAAAATTGAGTCGCGTCCTACTAAGAAAAAGGCATGGGAGTATGTATTTTTTGTTGATTTGGAAGGACATATAGAAAATACAAATGTATTGAAAGCCTTTAAAGAACTTGAACAAAATTGCGTATTTGTAAAAGTTTTAGGGTCTTACCCAAGAAACTGAAACAATCGGAGAAAGTATGATAAAAAAACTTGTAAGAGAAACTTGTCACGGATTTGAGCCGTATATAGCCGGAAAACCAATTGAAACCATAAAAAGAGAACTTGGTTTGAAAACCGTTATAAAAATGGCGTCAAACGAAAATCCTTTAGGCGCGTCGGTTAAAGCAATGAAAGCGGTAAAAGAAAATATTGAAAAAATATTTTTTTATCCGGACTCAAATTCTTATTTATTAAAGCAGGCTTTGTCTAAACGATATAGACAGCCGGCGGGTAATATTTTTACCGCAGCCGGCGGAGACGAGATTATAGAACTTATCGCAAAAGTGTTCTTTAATCCCGAGGACGAAATTGTATATTCGAAACACTCTTTTATAAGATACGGTATGGCGGCAAAGCTGATGGGTTCTAAAGCGGTGGTTGTACCTATGAAAAAATGTTTCACCCACGATTTAAAAGAGATGATTAAAGCATGCGGGCCAAAAACAAAAGCGGTCTTTATAACAAATCCCAATAACCCTACGGGAACATATAATACGAAAGCGGAACTTGCGCAATTTTTGAAAAATCTTCCTGAAAATAAATTCGGCATGAAACCGATAGTAATTTTAGATGAAGCTTATTTTGAATACGCGAAACTCGAAAAAGATTATCCCGACGGATTAACGTTTTTAAAAGATAATCCGAATTTAATAGTATTTAGGACTTTTTCGAAAATTTACGGGCTTGCCGGTTTAAGAGTAGGCTACGGTTTTTCAAGCGGAGCCATTGTGGACCATATAGAAAGGATAAGACCTCCGTTTAACGTAAATATTTTGGCTCAGGCTGCCGCGGTCGCCGCGATTGACGATACCGCGCAGGTTATAAAAAGCCAGAAGCTTGTTAAAGCCGAAAAAAAGTTTTTGTATAAAGAATTTGCAAAACTTAAAGTTCCCTTTTTAAAGTCTGCGGGAAATTTTATTTTGTTTAACTGCGCTCCGCTTAAAGGAAAAGAATTTTTTGTGAGTATGTTAAAAGAAGGAATAATTACAAGATCCATGGATGAATATGATTTGTGCGACTGGGTAAGAATGACTGTAGGATTGCATAAAGAAAATGTTTTGTTCATTAAAAAACTAAAAAAAATAATTAGAAGTTAGGAAGATAAGAAAATGAGATGTTGGGCAAAGGCTTTTGTAGTTGCTCATCTTCTCAACTTCTCATCATCCCATCTTCTTAAAAATTACGGAGAAAATTTATGATAATAACACTCAGAAAAGGCGCAAAGAAAAAAGAAGTTGATATAGTTTTAAATAAAATAAAAAAGCTCGGGTATAAGCCTCACGTATCTAAAGGTAAAGACGTGACCATTGTCGGTATGATAGGAGAATATGCCGAAAAATATAAAGATTCTTTTGAAGCAATGGATGCAGTTGAACATATAAGTGAAATTCAAAAACCGTATAAGCTTGCTTCAAGAGAATTTAAAAAAGAAAATACCGTAATTAAAATAAACAGAAATATTGAAATCGGCGGCAAACAAATACATGTTATGGCCGGTCCGTGCGCTATAGAAAGCAAAGATATAATGTTCAATACCGCGAAAGCAATTAAAGCTGCAGGCGCGACTATTCTTCGCGGCGGAGCGTTTAAACCGAGAAGTTCTCCTTATGCTTTTCAAGGGCTTGGCGAAAAAGGTTTGAAATTGATTGAAGAGGCAGGCGAAAAATATCATATGCCTACGGTTAGCGAAGCCATGACTGTCGAGCAGGTAGATCTTTTATCAAAATATTGCGATATTGTTCAAATAGGCGCCAGAAATATACAAAATTATGATTTGCTTAAAGCCGCGGGAAAACAGCCAAAGCCTGTTTTATTAAAAAGAGGTATGGCTACTACTATAAAGGAACTTTTGCTTTCCGCGGAATATGTTCTTTCGCAGGGGAACTATAATGTTATGCTTTGTGAAAGAGGTATAAGAACATTTGAAGATTCCACAAGATTTACTTTGGATTTAAATGCGGTTCCCGTTCTTAAAAAGCTTACGCATTTGCCCGTGATTTTAGACCCGTCGCATGGAATCGGCATAAGAGAACATGTCGGTACAATGGCTAAAGCCTGTATTGCAGCCGGAGCTGACGGTCTTGTTTTAGAAGTTCATCCAAAACCTGAGGAAGCTCTTTCCGACGGACCTCAAAGTTTACTGCCTGAGCAGTTTGCTGCTCTTATGAAAGAGTTGGATCTGGTTGCAAAAGCTGTTGGCAGAGAACTGTTATAAAGGCAGAGTGGAGTGTTTAGAGTGAAGATTGGAGTTAAAAAGATACGTATAGGCATTATTGGTTTAGGGCAAATGGGCGGTTCTTTAGGGCTTGCCTTAAAAAAGAACGCCGGAAGCAAATACTATATAATAGGTATAGCAAGAAGACAGGAAACTTTGAAAACCGCGCATAAAATCGGCGCGGTTGACAAAGTTTCTTTGTCTTTGCAAGACGTCAAAGGCTGCGATATTGTTGTTATATGCACTCCGGTAGACACTATTGTTTCCATTTATAAGCAGTTATCTAAAATAGTTGGGGAGGATACAATTATTACTGATGCTGGAAGCGTGAAAGAACAGATAGAACAACAATTACGAATTACAAATTACGAATTACGAAAAGAACGCTTGTCTTTTGTCGCGGCTCACCCTATGGCGGGTAATGAAAAAAACGGGATTCTTTCCGCAAGCGCGGAAATGTTTAAAGCGGCGAATGTCGTAATAACCGGTTCATTAAAAAAATCATTGAAAAATGAAAAATTTGTTGCGAAAATGTGGAAAGATACAGGCGCTAATATAATAAATATGTCTGCGAAAAAACATGACGAACTTGTCGCTTTGACAAGCCATTTGACGCACTGTATAGCTTTTTCGTTTAACAAAGTATATAAAGACGTTAAAAAGAAAAGTCCTGAAGTCGATAAAATCACGGCAGGATCGTTTAAAAGCATGGTGCGCGTCGCGTCATCAGGCGCGGATATGTGGGCTCCTATATTTGCGGCAAACAGTAAAAACATAATTAAACATATGGATGCTTTTATAAAAGAGTTTAATATTTTTAAAAAAGTTTTGAAGAACAAAGATAAAGTAAAAAAAGAAATTTTGAAAACGCAAAAATGACAAAAGCAGGTTTCAAATCCTCTCTTTTGTCATCCCCGAGATTTGTAATCGGGGATCCACGTTAGTTGTTAAAATACATTAGGAAGAGATTGCGGGTCAAGCCCGCAATTACGATAATAGCAAAATGGAAATTACATTAAGCAAGGTCAACAAAATAGAAGGTATAATAGAAGTTCCCGCGGATAAATCCATAACGCACAGAGCTGTTATGTTTTCTTCTATAGCTGAAGGTAATTCGGTAATAAAAAATTATCTTCCCTCCGAAGATTGTTTAAGAACTGTTGACGCTTTCCGAAAAATGGGTGTAGAAATTGAAAGCGTTGAAAACACTTTGTATATAAAAGGCAAAGGATTAAAACTTAATAAGCCTGAAAATGATATTTACTGCGGTAATTCAGGAACCACGACAAGACTATTGACCGGAATACTTTGCGGACAAGATTTTGATACAAAAATCACGGGAGACGCAAGTCTTTCAAAAAGACCCATGCAAAGAGTCATAGATCCTCTTTCAAAAATGAGTTCTCAAATACAATCAAATAACGGTTTGCTTCCTTTAATTATTAAGGGTGGAATGTCTCTTAAAGGGATTCGTTATGAAAGCGATAAGTCCAGCGCACAGATTAAATCTGCGATTTTGCTTGCCGGCTTGTACGCAGACAGCGCGACAACATATGTTGAACCTGTAAAATCCAGAGATCATACCGAAAGAATGCTTGCGGCTTATGGCGCGGATGTTAAGGTTGACGGTAATTCGGTTACCGTGTTTCCTGCGAAAAAATTGACGGCTAAAGAAATTTATATTCCCGGAGATATATCTTCAGCCGCTTTTTTTATTGCCGCGGCATTAATTGTGCCCGGGTCAAATTTAACTATAAAAAATGTCGGAATAAACCCTACAAGAGACGGAATCATAGAAGTTTTCAAGAAAATGGGCGCTTCTATAAATTTAGAAAACATCAGGGATGTTTCTGGAGAGCCTGTAGCTGACATAAATGTAAAATATTCAAAACTTAAAGCTGTGGATATAGAAGCTTTGATAATTCCGAGAATGATTGATGAGATTCCGATATTTGCGTTAGCCGCCGCAAAGGCTGACGGTATTACAAAAATTACCGGCGCGAAAGAATTAAGAGTTAAAGAAACCGACAGAATAACAGCAACAGTTTCCCAACTTAAGAAAATCGGCGCGGAAGTTGAAGAACTGGAAGACGGAATGATTATAAAAGGGCAATCGGATTTTAAACCCGAGGGAACGACAATTGAAAGTTTCGAAGACCATAGAATAGCTATGACTTTTGCCGTAGCATCTTTGATTGCGAAAAGCGATATGACTATAAAGGATGCGGATTGTGTAAATATTTCTTTCCCGAATTTTTATGAGTTGTTAAATAAAGTTAGCAGTTAATAATATTTAACTGTCATCCCCGAATGTCTTAATCGGGGATCCACGTTGGTTGTTAAAAGATATAAGGAATAAAAGTATTTTTAGTAAAAATGGATTCCCGATTACAGATTTCGGGAATGACAAAAAATAATGGGATTTAAGATGAAAAAAGAAAAAGCATCTCTTTTGTATACTGTGATTGTCCGCTGTTTCAGAATAATGTTTGCTTTATTTTACCGTTGGGAAATTTACGGAACGGAAAATATTCCGGCAGATTCGGGAGCGATAATTGCTCCAAATCATATAAGCTGGTTTGATCCGCCTTTATCCGGATCGGCTATGAAACGTCCTCTGCATTTTATGGCTAAAAAAGAGCTTTTTGATATACCTGTTTTTAGCAGTATTATAAGGCGTACAAATGCTTTTCCCGTTAAGCGCGGAGTGCAGGATATGGCAGCAATGAGAAATGCTTTTGCTGTTTTAGAAAGAGGAAGTCTTCTTCTGATGTTTCCCGAAGGTACCCGTTCAAAAACCGGGCAAATTGGCAAAGCAAGGGCAGGCGCCGGAATGGTTGCCTGTAACGCGCATGTTCCTTTAATTCCTACAAAAATAGAAAACACAAATACAATGTTAAAATTTAAAAAAATCAAAATAAAGTTTGGTAAACCGATATATCCTCCGGAAAATTGTACGAAAAACGATTATACCGAGCTTTCGCAAAAAGCATTAGACGCTATAGCAGCGATGTAAAAAGAGTGAAGTTTGGAGCGTGAAGAGTGAAAATGAAAACTAAAATCAGTATTGCTGATAAATCAGGGTTTTGCTTCGGTGTTAAAAGAGCCATAGATTTGGCTGAAAAAACCGCATGCTTAACCAAAAAAGTTTATACCTTGGGACCTGTAATTCATAATCCGCAGGAAGTTAAACGCCTTGAAAAGCAGGGGATCAAAACATTAAAAGACATTAAAAGCGTGAAAAGCGGTACTATAATTTTGCGGACGCACGGGATTCCGTTAGAACTTCACGATAAGTTGAAAAAAAGAAAATCTGTAGAAATTATAGATGCTACTTGTCCTTTTGTAAAAAAGGCGCAGGACATAGTAAAAGAACTCGGCAAAAAAGATGAAACCATAGTTATTGTCGGAGAAAAAATTCATCCTGAAGTTGTAGCCCTTGTCTCTTACGGAAACGGCAAATGCGTTATTGTTGAAACTGTAAAAGAGGCCGAAAAAGTTAAAAGCAAAGGGGATCCCCTTTGCTTTTAACTTTTTCGGCCTCTTTTACAGTTTCAACAATAACGCATTTGCCGTTTCCGTAAGAGACAAGGGCTACAACTTCAGGATGAATTTTTTCTCCGACAATAACTATGGTTTCATCTTTTTTGCCGAGTTCTTTTACTATGTCCTGCGCCTTTTTTACAAAAGGACAAGTAGCATCTATAATTTCTACAGATTTTCTTTTTTTCAACTTATCGTGAAGTTCTAACGGAATCCCGTGCGTCCGCAAAATTATAGTACCGCTTTTCACGCTTTTAATGTCTTTTAATGTTTTGATCCCCTGCTTTTCAAGGCGTTTAACTTCCTGCGGATTATGAATTACAGGTCCCAAGGTATAAACTTTTTTGGTTAAGCATGCGGTTTTTTCAGCCAAATCTATGGCTCTTTTAACACCGAAGCAAAACCCTGATTTATCAGCAATACTGATTTTAGTTTTCATTTTCACTCTTCACGCTCCAAACTTCACTCTTTTTACATCGCTGCTATAGCGTCTAATGCTTTTTGCGAAAGCTCGGTATAATCGTTTTTCGTACAATTTTCCGGAGGATATATCGGTTTACCAAACTTTATTTTGATTTTTTTAAATTTTAACATTGTATTTGTGTTTTCTATTTTTGTAGGAATTAAAGGAACATGCGCGTTACAGGCAACCATTCCGGCGCCTGCCCTTGCTTTGCCAATTTGCCCGGTTTTTGAACGGGTACCTTCGGGAAACATCAGAAGAAGACTTCCTCTTTCTAAAACAGCAAAAGCATTTCTCATTGCTGCCATATCCTGCACTCCGCGCTTAACGGGAAAAGCATTTGTACGCCTTATAATACTGCTAAAAACAGGTATATCAAAAAGCTCTTTTTTAGCCATAAAATGCAGAGGACGTTTCATAGCCGATCCGGATAAAGGCGGATCAAACCAGCTTATATGATTTGGAGCAATTATCGCTCCCGAATCTGCCGGAATATTTTCCGTTCCGTAAATTTCCCAACGGTAAAATAAAGCAAACATTATTCTGAAACAGCGGACAATCACAGTATACAAAAGAGATGCTTTTTCTTTTTTCATCTTAAATCCCATTATTTTTTGTCATTCCCGAAATCTGTAATCGGGAATCCATTTTTACTAAAAATACTTTTATTCCTTATATCTTTTAACAACCAACGTGGATCCCCGATTAAGACATTCGGGGATGACAGTTAAATATTATTAACTGCTAACTTTATTTAACAACTCATAAAAATTCGGGAAAGAAATATTTACACAATCCGCATCCTTTATAGTCATATCGCTTTTCGCAATCAAAGATGCTACGGCAAAAGTCATAGCTATTCTATGGTCTTCGAAACTTTCAATTGTCGTTCCCTCGGGTTTAAAATCCGATTGCCCTTTTATAATCATTCCGTCTTCCAGTTCTTCAACTTCCGCGCCGATTTTCTTAAGTTGGGAAACTGTTGCTGTTATTCTGTCGGTTTCTTTAACTCTTAATTCTTTCGCGCCGGTAATTTTTGTAATACCGTCAGCCTTTGCGGCGGCTAACGCAAATATCGGAATCTCATCAATCATTCTCGGAATTATCAAAGCTTCTATATCCACAGCTTTAAGTTTTGAATATTTTACATTTATGTCAGCTACAGGCTCTCCAGAAACATCCCTGATGTTTTCTAAATTTATAGAAGCGCCCATTTTCTTGAAAACTTCTATGATTCCGTCTCTTGTAGGGTTTATTCCGACATTTTTTATAGTTAAATTTGACCCGGGCACAATTAATGCCGCGGCAATAAAAAAAGCGGCTGAAGATATATCTCCGGGAATATAAATTTCTTTAGCCGTCAATTTTTTCGCAGGAAACACGGTAACCGAATTACCGTCAACCTTAACATCCGCGCCATAAGCCGCAAGCATTCTTTCGGTATGATCTCTGGATTTTACAGGTTCAACATATGTTGTCGCGCTGTCTGCGTACAAGCCGGCAAGCAAAATCGCAGATTTAATCTGTGCGCTGGACTTATCGCTTTCATAACGAATCCCTTTAAGAGACATTCCACCCTTAATAATTAAAGGAAGCAAACCGTTATTTGATTGTATTTGAGAACTCATTTTTGAAAGAGGATCTATGACTCTTTGCATGGGTCTTTTTGAAAGACTTGCGTCTCCCGTGATTTTTGTATCAAAATCTTGTCCGCAAAGTATTCCGGTCAATAGTCTTGTCGTGGTTCCTGAATTACCGCAGTAAATATCATTTTCAGGCTTATTAAGTTTTAATCCTTTGCCTTTTATATACAAAGTGTTTTCAACGCTTTCAATTTCTACACCCATTTTTCGGAAAGCGTCAACAGTTCTTAAACAATCTTCGGAGGGAAGATAATTTTTTATTACCGAATTACCTTCAGCTATAGAAGAAAACATAACAGCTCTGTGCGTTATGGATTTATCCGCGGGAACTTCTATTATACCTTCTATTTTGTTGACCTTGCTTAATGTAATTTCCATTTTGCTATTATCGTAATTGCGGGCTTGACCCGCAATCTCTTCCTAATGTATTTTAACAACTAACGTGGATCCCCGATTACAAATCTCGGGGATGACAAAAGAGAGGATTTGAAACCTGCTTTTGTCATTTTTGCGTTTTCAAAATTTCTTTTTTTACTTTATCTTTGTTCTTCAAAACTTTTTTAAAAATATTAAACTCTTTTATAAAAGCATCCATATGTTTAATTATGTTTTTACTGTTTGCCGCAAATATAGGAGCCCACATATCCGCGCCTGATGACGCGACGCGCACCATGCTTTTAAACGATCCTGCCGTGATTTTATCGACTTCAGGACTTTTCTTTTTAACGTCTTTATATACTTTGTTAAACGAAAAAGCTATACAGTGCGTCAAATGGCTTGTCAAAGCGACAAGTTCGTCATGTTTTTTCGCAGACATATTTATTATATTAGCGCCTGTATCTTTCCACATTTTCGCAACAAATTTTTCATTTTTCAATGATTTTTTTAATGAACCGGTTATTACGACATTCGCCGCTTTAAACATTTCCGCGCTTGCGGAAAGAATCCCGTTTTTTTCATTACCCGCCATAGGGTGAGCCGCGACAAAAGACAAGCGTTCTTTTCGTAATTCGTAATTTGTAATTCGTAATTGTTGTTCTATCTGTTCTTTCACGCTTCCAGCATCAGTAATAATTGTATCCTCCCCAACTATTTTAGATAACTGCTTATAAATGGAAACAATAGTGTCTACCGGAGTGCATATAACAACAATATCGCAGCCTTTGACGTCTTGCAAAGACAAAGAAACTTTGTCAACCGCGCCGATTTTATGCGCGGTTTTCAAAGTTTCCTGTCTTCTTGCTATACCTATTATATAGTATTTGCTTCCGGCGTTCTTTTTTAAGGCAAGCCCTAAAGAACCGCCCATTTGCCCTAAACCAATAATGCCTATACGTATCTTTTTAACTCCAATCTTCACTCTAAACACTCCACTCTGCCTTTATAACAGTTCTCTGCCAACAGCTTTTGCAACCAGATCCAACTCTTTCATAAGAGCAGCAAACTGCTCAGGCAGTAAACTTTGAGGTCCGTCGGAAAGAGCTTCCTCAGGTTTTGGATGAACTTCTAAAACAAGACCGTCAGCTCCGGCTGCAATACAGGCTTTAGCCATTGTACCGACATGTTCTCTTATGCCGATTCCATGCGACGGGTCTAAAATCACGGGCAAATGCGTAAGCTTTTTAAGAACGGGAACCGCATTTAAATCCAAAGTAAATCTTGTGGAATCTTCAAATGTTCTTATACCTCTTTCACAAAGCATAACATTATAGTTCCCCTGCGAAAGAACATATTCCGCGGAAAGCAAAAGTTCCTTTATAGTAGTAGCCATACCTCTTTTTAATAAAACAGGCTTTGGCTGTTTTCCCGCGGCTTTAAGCAAATCATAATTTTGTATATTTCTGGCGCCTATTTGAACAATATCGCAATATTTTGATAAAAGATCTACCTGCTCGACAGTCATGGCTTCGCTAACCGTAGGCATATGATATTTTTCGCCTGCCTCTTCAATCAATTTCAAACCTTTTTCGCCAAGCCCTTGAAAAGCATAAGGAGAACTTCTCGGTTTAAACGCTCCGCCGCGAAGAATAGTCGCGCCTGCAGCTTTAATTGCTTTCGCGGTATTGAACATTATATCTTTGCTTTCTATAGCGCACGGACCGGCCATAACATGTATTTGTTTGCCGCCGATTTCAATATTTCTGTTTATTTTAATTACGGTATTTTCTTTTTTAAATTCTCTTGAAGCAAGCTTATACGGTTTTTGAATTTCACTTATATGTTCAACTGCATCCATTGCTTCAAAAGAATCTTTATATTTTTCGGCATATTCTCCTATCATACCGACAATGGTCACGTCTTTACCTTTAGATACGTGAGGCTTATACCCGAGCTTTTTTATTTTATTTAAAACTATATCAACTTCTTTTTTCTTTGCGCCTTTTCTGAGTGTTATTATCATAAATTTTCTCCGTAATTTTTAAGAAGATGGGATGATGAGAAGTTGAGAAGATGAGCAACTACAAAAGCCTTTGCCCAACATCTCATTTTCTTATCTTCCTAACTTCTAATTATTTTTTTTAGTTTTTTAATGAACAAAACATTTTCTTTATGCAATCCTACAGTCATTCTTACCCAGTCGCACAAATCATATTCATCCATGGATCTTGTAATTATTCCTTCTTTTAACATACTCACAAAAAATTCTTTTCCTTTAAGCGGAGCGCAGTTAAACAAAATAAAATTTCCCGCAGACTTTAAAAAGGGAACTTTAAGTTTTGCAAATTCTTTATACAAAAACTTTTTTTCGGCTTTAACAAGCTTCTGGCTTTTTATAACCTGCGCGGTATCGTCAATCGCGGCGACCGCGGCAGCCTGAGCCAAAATATTTACGTTAAACGGAGGTCTTATCCTTTCTATATGGTCCACAATGGCTCCGCTTGAAAAACCGTAGCCTACTCTTAAACCGGCAAGCCCGTAAATTTTCGAAAAAGTCCTAAATACTATTAAATTCGGATTATCTTTTAAAAACGTTAATCCGTCGGGATAATCTTTTTCGAGTTTCGCGTATTCAAAATAAGCTTCATCTAAAATTACTATCGGTTTCATGCCGAATTTATTTTCAGGAAGATTTTTCAAAAATTGCGCAAGTTCCGCTTTCGTATTATATGTTCCCGTAGGGTTATTGGGATTTGTTATAAAGACCGCTTTTGTTTTTGGCCCGCATGCTTTAATCATCTCTTTTAAATCGTGGGTGAAACATTTTTTCATAGGTACAACCACCGCTTTAGAACCCATCAGCTTTGCCGCCATACCGTATCTTATAAAAGAGTGTTTCGAATATACAATTTCGTCCTCGGGATTAAAGAACACTTTTGCGATAAGTTCTATAATCTCGTCTCCGCCGGCTGCGGTAAAAATATTACCCGCCGGCTGTCTATATCGTTTAGACAAAGCCTGCTTTAATAAATAAGAATTTGAGTCCGGATAAAAAAATATTTTTTCAATATTTTCTTTTACCGCTTTCATTGCTTTAACCGACGCGCCTAAAGGATTTTCGTTTGACGCCATTTTTATAACGGTTTTCAAACCAAGTTCTCTTTTTATGGTTTCAATTGGTTTTCCGGCTATATACGGCTCAAATCCGTGACAAGTTTCTCTTACAAGTTTTTTTATCATACTTTCTCCGATTGTTTCAGTTTCTTGGGTAAGACCCTAAAACTTTTACAAATACGCAATTTTGTTCAAGTTCTTTAAAGGCTTTCAATACATTTGTATTTTCTATATGTCCTTCCAAATCAACAAAAAATACATACTCCCATGCCTTTTTCTTAGTAGGACGCGACTCAATTTTTGTAAGATTTATTTTATTCTTCTCAAAAATTCCCAAAATGTGATGCAGTATTCCGACTTTATCTTTTACCATAAAAACCAGACTGGTTTTATCTTTTCCCGTAGGATGCGTCTGAATTTTTCCTATTACGAAAAATCTTGTAAAATTCTGCTTGCTATCCTGTATACCTTTATTTAAAATTTTCAAATCGTATATTTTCGACGCGGCTTCCGATGCTATCGCTGCGGCGTGACTTTCTTTTGACGCATTTTTCGCCGCTTCGGCTGTTGACGAAACCGAAATAAGCTCAGCGTCGGGATAATTCTTGCTAAGCCAGCTTCTGCACTGTGCCAGCGCATGAGGATGAGAATAAATTCTTAATATTGTCGCTTTCGGATCTTTTGCCAAAAAACACTGCTCTATTTTCAAGCCTATCTCATTGCATATGGAAAGCTCCGTATCAACAAGCAAATCAAGTGTAACGTTTACAGAACCTTCATTTGAATTTTCTACCGGAATAACGCCGAAATTCGCACGGCCGCTTTCAACTTCAGCAAGAACTTCCTGCGGCAAAACGCACGGAACAAAGAATCCCGCCGAACCGAATTTTTTTATAGCAGCCTGATGCGTAAATGTCGCCCATGGTCCCAAAAAAGCAACTTTAACGGGAGATTCTAAATCTCTGCATACGCCTATAATTTCCGTATAAATTGCTTCTATCGCTTCCTGACTTAAAATGCTTTTTACGGAAGAAACATTTTTCATGACCTCTTTTTCGCGCGACGGAACATAAATCGCTTTACCGGAAACGTCTTTTATTTTCCCGACTTCAAGAGCAAGTTTAGCACGCTTGTTTATAAGCACCGCTATTTCTTTGTCTACTTTGTCTATCTGTTTTCTTGTCTGCTGTAAATTTGATTTCACTATTATCTCCAAATAAAAAATAACCCCTCTAAAAAGGCTGTCTTTATTATACAAAAAAACGACAGGAGCTACAATTTAATTTTTGTATACTTCAAACCCTTGCGAAATATCGGGCAATTAATATATAATAAGAAGAAAGCGGAGACAAAAAATGGACAAATTTTTGAAAGAAGCTTTGACTTTCGACGATGTTTTACTCATACCCAAGCATTCCAAGGTTTTACCCAAAGATGTTGAACTTAAAACTAATCTTACTAAAAAAATCACACTAAACATTCCTCTTATGAGCGCCGGAATGGATACTGTTACCGAATCTAAAATGGCCATAGCCGTCGCGCGCGAAGGCGGGATTGGCATTATCCACAAAAATATGTCCGTAGAACAACAGGCTTCGGAAGTTGACCGCGTAAAACGAAGCGATAACGGCGTTATTCATAACCCGTTTTCACTTAAAAAAGATGCAACTCTGGGACAAGCAAAAGAGCTTGCTTCAAAATACAGAATTTCCGGCGTTCCTATTATTGAAGACAACGGAAAACTTATAGGTATTATTACAAACAGAGATATGCGTTTTGAAACGGACAATTCTAAAAAAGTGTCCGACGTTATGACAAAAGAAAATTTAGTTACAGCGAAAGTAGGCACCTCCCTTAAAGACGCAAGAGAAATACTACAAAACAAAAAAATAGAAAAACTTCCGCTTGTTGACGAAAACTTCATCCTTAAAGGCTTAATAACCATAAAAGACATTGAAAAAGCAATACGTTACCCTAATTCCGCGAAAGACGAAAAAGGCAGACTTTTATGCGGCGCTGCAATAGGGACAACAAAAGACATGCTTGAAAGAGCAAAAACTTTGCTGGACGCGCATGTTGATGTTTTGGTGGTTGACACGGCGCACGGACACAGCCAGGGCGTAATTGACGCAGTAAAAAATTTAAGAAAAACTTTCCCTGACGCGCAGATTATAGGCGGAAATGTAGCAACAGCCGAAGCGGCAGAAGATTTAATTAAAGCGGGAGTTGACGCTGTAAAAGTAGGCATCGGACCAGGCGCTATATGCACAACAAGAGTAGTAGCAGGCATAGGCATGCCTCAGATTACCGCTGTTTACGATTGCGCTAAAGCCGCGGCAAAGTACGGAGTGCCTGTTATAGCGGATGGCGGGATAAAATATTCAGGAGATATACCGAAAGCAATAGCGGCAGGAGCGTCGATATGCATGATGGGTTCGCTGTTCGCGGGAACAAATGAAAGTCCCGGCGAAGACATAATATATAACGGCAGAGCATTCAAATGTTACAGAGGCATGGGTTCATCTTCGGCAATGACTGCCGGAAGCAGCGACAGATATTTTCAAGATAATACCAAAAAGCTTGTGGCGGAAGGCGTGGAAGGAAGAGTCCCATACAGAGGAGCGGTAAGCGATGTAGTATATCAGCTGCTTGGCGGACTAAGAGCGGCTATGGGCTATTGCGGAGTAAAAACAATAAATGAATTGAAAGAAAAAGGACAGTTTGTAAAAGTAACCGCGGCTGGGCTTGCCGAAAGCCATCCTCACGATATAATAATAACCAAAGAAGAAAGCAATTATTCCGGAAACGGCTGTAATTAATATAATTGAATTTTAAATTCTATCATCATTGCGGGTTCCTAGTGCCTTAATACGGGAACCTGCAATCTATTTAAGGGAGAAAGTATGAAGAAAGTATTGTTGACAGTTTCCTTTGTAATGTCTGTTTTAGCGGTCAATGTATTTGCGGATTATGATGCGTTTCAGTCCAGCATAACAACAGGAATAAATGCAATACTTACCGGAGACATAACTAAAGAATCTTGGAATATCTCAAACCCTGTTATACCGTCAAGCCTGACTATTACAGGTAACGGCAATACTATAGATTTGAGCAACAACGGCAATTTGTTAAGCATATACGAGCCGGGTATAACTTTAACTTTTAACGGCGGGATAACGATAAAAAACGGAAACAATATAAACCCTTATGGGGGCGGGGTAATAGCATCAACTGCGGCAAACGCACATATAATATTTAACGGGCCTGCAGTATTTGAATCAAATAAATCAGCATCTGTAAGCAATTCATACGGCGGAGTAATATATTCAAGCGCGGCAAAAATATATTTTAATGATGACGTATTGTTTAAAAATAATGCGGTTTATAACAACGGTCTTGGCGCCGGAATATATGCAATGAACTCTATAATTAGTTTTGCAGGCAATAATATAGTGTTTTCAAGTAATACAGGCGGAGCAATATATGCTGACAGCGGCTTAATGACATTTGCTGCCGGAAATAATATAGTATTTGATTCAAATTTAGCCGTGAACGGCGGCGCGATATGGATATATCGTTTTAACGAAATGACTTTTACTTCTCCTGATATAACATTTAATAATAATATATCATCCGGCAGTTCCGGTTATGGCGGAGCGATCTTTGTATTTTCTACGATGACATTTAACGGGAATTCGGCTGTATTTTCAGATAATAAAGCAGGCGGATATGGCGGAGCTATATCTTCAATGTATACAAATAACGAATCTATTCCAAACATAAATTTTAACAGTAATCAAACATTGTTTTTTAATAATATCTCAAGCGGCATAGGCGGAGCTATATATTCGTCCCAATATTCAATATGGAGTTTCAGCGGAGAAACTATATTTGGCGGAAACATAGCCCTAAGCAGCGGAGGAGCGATATATTCTGCCCAAAATTCAACATGGAACTTCAGCGGTTCTAATATACTGTTTAGCAATAATATATCAAGCGGAACAAGCGGATTTGGCGGAGCGATTTTTTCTTCAGGTTCATATTTTTCTTTTGCCAGTTCCAGCTTTGATGATATTGCTTTCTTCAACAACGCTGCTTACGCCTCCGGCGGCAGCATTTATAGCTATTTCTCTGCGTATTCCTTTGTCAGTTACGGTTTTGGTAATATTAATTTCACAAGCAACACTGCTGCCAATGCCGGCGGCGCGATTTACGACAGTTCATCTACATATTCCTTTGCCAGTTATGGTTTCGGCAGTATTAATTTTAAAAACAACACTGCTTCCTATGGCGGCGGCGCTATTAACTCTTTTTTTTCTAATTTCTATTTTATGAGTTTCAGAGACATTGACTTCGTAAACAACACCGCTGGCTCCGGCGGCGCGATTTACGACGGCAACGGCTCCTATTTTTCCTTTCTCAGCCACGGCAATATTAATTTCTCAAACAATAACACTTTTTCTGGTAACGGCGGAGCGATTTACGGCAATAATAAATCTTCTTTTTCTTTTGTGAGTTACAGTGATATTAATTTCTTAAAAAATACTGCCTACGGAGAAGGCGGCGCGATTTACGGTTTTAGCAATTCTTCTTTTTCATTTGTAAGTTACGGTGATACTAATTTCTTAAACAACATATCCAGCGGATCTATTGTCTATGGCGGCGCTATTTGCAGTTATTCCTCATCATATTCTTTTGTGAGTTCAGGAGATATTAATTTCAACAACAATACTGTTTCCGGTTCTGACTATGGACATGGCGGAGCGATTTATGATTATTACAACTCTTATTTTTCCTTTGTGAGTCAAGGCAATATCAATTTCTTAAACAATACTGCTTCCAGCTATGGTTATGGAGGTGCTATTTACGCTAATTATTCCACAATAACATTTAGCGCAAAACTGGTAAAATTTGAAAATAATTCAGCATGGGTCGGAGGAGCAATACATAACAACGGAAGTATTGTAGATTTTAATACGACAAACTCGGATTTAACAATATTGTTTAAAAACAACTATGCGGGCAACGATTTGAATGATATATTCTTGAGCAACAACGGATATCTTAATTTTAACGCTATAAATGGAAATATCATATTACCAAACGGTATGAGAGTTGATGTAGACTCAGGCGGAATAATAAACAAAACCGGACCCGGAAGTTTAACATTTGGCGGAAACACAATAATAAACAGCACCGTGTTTAACATAACTGACGGAGACATCATATTTCTGGATAACGCGACATTTACCGGCCCAAGTATTGTATTGCCTGCGGGCAATATATTAAATATGCAAAATGAAACAGTAAATACCATAACGGTAGAGGAATTTTCAATCACATCAAACACAAAAATAGATATATGGGCAAACGGAAACAATGACAAAATATATGCAGGAAGCGCGACAATCGGCGGAAATTTAGATATAAAATCCAGAGCAGGAAGATATGATAATGTGGTGTATGACATAGTAATATCAACACAGCTGACAGGAATGTTTTCCAGTACAAGCAGTTATTACGGAAGTCTGCAAAACGAACAGCTGACTTTCACGGTGCAGGCAAATCCGGAAAATGCGAATATAGCACAATTGGTAGTAAACGGAAAATGGTTAAGTACTTTTAGAAATATAAACGGCTTAAGCTTTAACCAAAAAGAAGCAGCAAACGCATTAGATAGACTATCGGATACTCCAACGCTAAGCGACGAAATGGCGGATATTATAACAGATTTAATATTAGAGAGCGAAGCAAATCAGAAAGCGGCTTTGTCGCAAGTTTCAGGATACTTTAATTCAAACGTAATAAGAAATGCCGCAGCAGATAGTCCGAATAATGAAATATATGACAAAATAAAAAATCATGCGATAGAAGATGTGACTAACAGCGGAATCTGGACGCAGGTAAAAGGCGGAGTAGAAATATTTAAAGAAAATGAGAATTCCGCGAGCAACTACAAAGACAACTCCTGGGGACTAATGGCAGGATTTGACAGATACATAGGTGACAAGGAAATACTTTGGGGCGTGTTTGCGAGATTTATCGGCAACAATATAAGCCAAGGCGACAACAGCGCTAAAGGAAATAAAAAAGGTTTGGGTGTATACGGCGGCTATACAATAGATGAAAAGTGGGAATTGAAAGGATTGCTGTTGGGAAGTTTTGACAGCTTCAGTACTGAAAGACGTATAGCATTACTAAACAGTACAGCGAAAGGCGATGTGGACGCATTTACGATAAGCGCGGATATAGAGGGAGCTTTGAGAGTAGAGATAAAAGAAAATACTAACGTTAAACCGTATTTTGGATTAGAACTTCAAAATGTAAATTATAAAGGGTTTAAAGAAAGCGGAGCAGAGGCAGTGAATTTGAATGTAAAAGGCGGAAAGTATATAAGAAGCGCCGCAAGATTGGGAGCAGGAATAGAGTATGACAAAAAAGATTGGAATATTTACGGCAAATTAGAAGGAAAATATTTGATGACGGGTAAAGAGCCTGAAATAGAAAGCGTATTTGAAGGAACGAACGTAAGTTTTAAGAGCAGAGGAACAGAAGAAGGAAAGATACAGTTAGGTTTAGGTCTTGGCGGAGAAATATTTATAGCGCAAGACTGGAAACTGTTTGCGAACGGTAATTTTTACACAGCGTCAAGATATCAAAACATATACGGAAATATAGGAATAAGGTATATGTTGGGAAAATAAACCTATAGATCTGGCAAAAAAAGACTTCGGAAAAAGATTAATCTTCCGAAGTCTTTTAAATATTTCAAAAAACTACAATTTGAATTTATATCCTACATTAATACCTACTTTACTGTAAGAACCGTCATAATCCTTTCCGCCTGCAGTGATTTTAGTATTATAAATACCGTATGTCAGATCAACAGCCAATCCGGCAGGAAATTCGTATCCTGCTCCGATAGCATAATATAAACCGCCGCTTTTATCATAATTGCTAGGCAAATCAGTAACATCAAACATAACAACATATCCTATATTCGCTTTAAAGAATACTTCTTTTGCCGTTTCAATAGGATTTGCTTTTACTGTAACATAAACAGGAAGAAATGAAATTTTTTGACCGTATTCATTATCAATTTCTCTGGGCAGCACATATTCCAGACCGCCGCCAAAACAGAAAATGTCATTTGCTGCAAACAAATATTCCGCAGCTACTGAAAAACCCATCTTTGTATTCTCGTCATCTCCCGGCATATCACTTTTAGTGTTTCCCATTACATCAAGACCTACCTTAAAATTGATAAAACTGTCGCTTTCTGCCGCAAACGCTGCGCCTGCCATAAAAACTGCAGCCAATACTGCTAATACTAACTTTTTCATCTGCTTCCCCTTTTTATTTATTTAACTTCCTGCTGCATTTATTATTTAATCTAAAAAAGATTTTCTTGTCAAATGCAGCAAAGACGACAAAAGAAAAAAGGGTTGCGGAAAATTTGCCTCCGCAACCCTTTTTAATATTTCAAAAATTTATACTTTGAATTTATACCCTAGATTAATACCTACTTTGCTGTAAGAATAATCAACCGTTATAGGGCCATACTTGAGTCCTGTTTCGTAAACTCCGTAAGATACGTCGAGAGTCAAACCGGAAGGAAACTCATATCCTGCCGCAAGACCATAGTATAAACCGCCTTTTGTGTCCACCGAACTGCTTAAATCAGTAACGCCGAAAAGAATATTGTATCCCAGATTGGCTTTAACAAATACTTCTTTAAGGGTAAAAATAGGATTTGCTTTTACGGTTACATAGATAGGAAGATAGGATAACTTCGTATTGTTATTACTATTATCAATTTCTCTGCCGATCAAGTATTCGGCTCCGACGCCAAAACTGAAAATATCGTTTACCTGACGCAAATACTCGCCTGACAAAGTAATTCCAAGTTTCATATCTCCAGATTGCGAACCTACTTCAAGAGTTCCGATAGGATCCACTCCGGCTCTAATATGTATAAAACTGTCGCCTTCTGCCGCAAACGCCGTGCCTGCCATAAAAACTGCCGCCAATGCTGCTAATGCTAACTTCTTCATTCGTTTCCCCCTTGAGTTTATTTAACTGCGGTACTGCTTTTATAAGTATATAAAAAATCTATCAATTAAAATAGTATGTAATCCCGACATTTCCCAAAGTATTTCCGCTGTTTAATCCAAAAATTGTTCTGCTGGAATTATCTTGTGAACCAAAAGACAAAGTAAGTACATCAGCGCTTACAAATAAAAACCATGAATCAACTAAATTATACTGTATGACCGGAGCCGCTGAAAAAATTACGGAAGTTAAGGCTTTCGCTCCGCTTACATTTGCTTTTTCGCTTTTATAACCAAAAGAACCTTTTGCAAAAACAGTAAAATCTCCGGACTGCACTAAATTATAACGGACATACGGTATAAACCCGTGACCGGTGGTGTCTCCCGTATAAAGCTGAATGTCTACGCCGACGTCAAGACTATCATCTATTATATATCCGATTTGAGGAGCAAGTGTTAAGTACGAATTTGAAGCCGAACCTCCCCCACTGTAAGAGCTGGAATTGCTGGAAAAACCTAAGGTTCCGCCAATGTAAATTTTTTCCGACGCAAAAGACGACGCGCTTACAATAAAAGACAATGCAACTGCTAATGCAAATTTCTTCATTTCTCCCCCACTTTCTATTTTGTGTAGCAACAACACAACTCGTAATTGCTGTTATTAGCCTTGTCTCAAAGCGTCTATAGGATTTAAAAGCGAAGCTTTTCTGGCAGGCCATACTCCAAAAACTAAACCCGTAACAGCCGAGAAACCAAATGCCAATCCTATTGAAAAAGGCGTTACCGCGGTTGTCCATCCGGCCATTTTACTTATCACAATCGCGCTGCCCGCTCCGAAAATTATTCCCATAATTCCGCCCGCGCAACACACTACTATAGATTCTATTATAAATTGAAACAATATATCAACGTTGTTTGCTCCTATCGCTTTTCTTAAACCTATTTCTTTTGTCCTTTCGGTAACCGAAACAAACATTATGTTCATAATTCCTATACCGCCGACAAGCAAGCTTATAAACGCTATAGCGCCCAAAAGAAGCGAAAACGCGTTTGCCATTGAAGACATTGTTTCCTGAATTTCCGCCATATTACGCACTCTTATCAAATCTCTGCTTGACGGGCTTAATCTGTGCGAAATCAAAAGCCTGGTGGTTATATCATCGGCTACAAGCTGCATATCAAAATCTTCTTTTACCTGCACATCCATATTGCTTAAATACTGCGTACCCATTACTCTGTATAGAGCGGTATTTAAAGGAATAACAACTTTATCGTCTTCATCCCTCATCCCGCTTGACCCTTTTTGGGGAAGCACTCCTATAACCTGAAAATCTATTCTATTAAGTTTTATAAATTCGCCTATGGGATTAAAATCAGGACTGCCGAAAATTTGATTAATAACCGTTTTGCCCAAAAGAACAACTTTTTGTTTATCTTTGTTTTCGACTTCGGTAAAAGCTCGGCCGCTTGAAGGTATTGAATTTCTCATTTCAAAATAGTCCACGGAAACGCCGTCAACGCGGGTATTATAATTTTTGCCGTTTGCGACTATCTGCGCCCTGCCGCTTACATAACCTGAAATAGCAGCTATTCCGCGCACGTTTTTCTTTAAATCCGCTATATCTTCGGGGATTAATCTGAGTCTTGCTCCATCCGCCATTGAAACTCCGCCTCTTTGCGAAGTTCCGGGCATTACAGTAAGCAGATTGGAACCAAGCCCCGCGACTTGATCCTGAATGGCTTTTTGCGCGCCGGTACCTACGGCAAGCATGGCTATCAAACTTGCCACGCCTATCATAACGCCGAGTATAGAAAGAATAGACCTCATTTTATTGCCTATCAGCGCTCTTGACGCCTGTACAAAATAATCTTTAATTCTCGATATTGAAAATGCTTTATGTTTAAAATCCTGAGCGGCATTGTTATTATTTTTATTGCTGACAGATTTCGTGGTTTGATCGGAAATTATTAAACCGTCCTTAACGGTTATCGTTCTTGTGGCATAAGCGGTAAGCTCCGGTTCGTGCGTTACCATTACTATGGTTATTCCGGACTCGTTTAACTGCTTTAATATATTGATGATTTCTTTTGTTGATTTGGTATCAAGATTTCCGGTAGGCTCGTCCGCGAAAATAACAAGCGGTTTATTTATAAGAGAACGCGCTATGGCGACTCTCTGCTGCTGACCGCCCGACATTTCATTGGGCCGGTGATCCATTCTGTCTTTAAGACCGACAAGCTCTAAAAGTTTTTTAGGATCTTCGTGTTTTTTTTCATCTTTTGAATTGGAATAAATAACCGGAAGATGAACATTTTCAAGAGCGGTAAGTTTGCTTAAAAGGTTAAACTGCTGAAAAATAAATCCAAGATACTCGTTTCTTAAAGCGGCAAGTTCATCATCGGAATATTTTGAAACTTCTATACCGGCAAGCTTAAACGATCCTTCGCTGGGCTTATCAAGCAATCCCAAAATATTAAGCAGGGTCGATTTTCCGCTTCCCGAGTGCCCCATTATCGCGACAAATTCGCCCTGATTTATTTCAAGGTCTATGCCGTGAAGAACAGGCACGTCGATTTTTTCAAGATGATATGTTTTTTTTAAACCTTTAAGTTCAACTACTTTCATTGTAATTAGATCCTGTCGTCATTCCCGAAATCCGTAGTCGGGAATCCATTTTTTACTAAGCTATAATCTCATCATATAAATCTTTCCAGTCTTTATTACTATTTTCAATCAATCTTATTTTCCAAATACGATTCCATTTCTTTAAAACTTTTTCTCTTTCAATTGCGTTTTCTGCATCTTTAAAAATTTCATAATGCACAAGTTTTGTTAAAGAATATTTTTCAGTAAAACCATCACATAATTTATTTTTGTGTTCATAGACGCGCTTGATTAAATTACTTGTAATACCTGTATATAATGTTCCTCTGTTATCATTTGTCATTATATACACAAAGAAATTTTCTTTCATTACATTTTATTGCTATTTAAGTTTTTTAACGGCTAACGTGGATTCCCGATAACAACTCTCGGGAATGACAAAAAACTGTTACCTAGTTCTTGTTCCGCCGGCATTAATAAACGATGTGGCTTTTTGTTTTGCCTGGGTTCTAAGAGTTACTACTGTTTCGTTTTTCTCAAGTCCCGAGACGACTTCCGTATAACGTCCGTCGGTTATTCCTGTTTTAATTTCTCTTGTCTCAATAATATTTCTGTCTCCCTTTACTAAAACAGTTTTTCTGGTTCTGGAGTCGGTTATAAAATTATTGGGAATAGACCACGCGTCATTTTTTGATTCAGCGGTAATAGTTATTGTAGCCGTCATACCCGCTCTGAAAACAGAAGGTTTTTTTAACGGACGGATTTTTATTTTGTATACGGTAACGTTGCTTACTACCGTAGATTCATAAGATATATGTTCGACGACTCCTTTAAAATTTTCGTCCGGATAAGCGTCAAGAAACATTTTTAATTCATTGCCGATTTTTATGTACCTTAAATCGGTTTCATCAACGTTTGATTCTATTATCAAATCATCAGCCATAACAAGCACTGCTTCGGAAGCCGTTATTGTCTGACCGGGTTCTTTTTGCCTTGCGATTATAAAACCGTCCATTGGAGCTACTATAGGGGTAGGTTTATATATATTTTTCCATCTTTCGTACTCTTCTTCGCCCATCGCGCGCGCCGCATCGGTCATTGCGGCTCTTTCGCTTGAGCTCATCCAAACTATAATTTGTCCTTTTTTAACGTCATTGCCTTCATTGACAAGAATTTCTTCGATTCTTCCGGCAAAAGGAGGCTTGATTTCAAGCCTGTTTCTCGGACTTACCATACCCGTTGCCCTAAACTCAACGCTCAGGTTTCTTTGTTTTAACTGGGCTTCTTTATCTATCGCCTGTTTGGGCGATTTGAAAACAAAGAATAGCGCTGCTCCTGCCGCTATCAATACGATTAAGATGATCAATAATTTTTTCATAAAAATCCTTTTTTCTTATATTCATTTTTTGCTTTTTGTTCGTATTTGCCGTTTTTGTCTCTGTTGCTGATTCGTCATTCGTAATTGCCGTTTATTTCCCCGGCTCATCAGCAAATCCTTCACCTAAAAAATTTCGCCATCTGGATTTTTCCATCGCTGAAGATCTTTTTGTATCCAAAAACATTGTCTGCGAATTTATATAGTCATTTTCTATAGAATACCAATCCTGATATGACGAAAGACCGTTTATATATTTCCTCATAGAAATTTCTGCCTGAAGCTGCGAAGCCGCCAAATAGAATTCCCTTACCGACATGTTTTCTATGGAATCAGTCAAACTGTTGAAATATGATACTACAGAAGATCTCAGCGAGTTTGTTACGTTTTTAAACGTTTCTTCTGTTATTTTTAACTGGTTTGAAGAAATTTTTGTATCTGCAAATCTGGCTCCGCCGTTAAATAGCATATATGATATTGAAAGACCGGCGTCCCAGCTGTCTCTGTCCGGAGCCCACTCGCGCCCGGCTCTTGACATACCGCCCGACAAACCGATATTCGGAAACCACGCGCTTTTCACTTTCGCGTACTGAAATCTCGATACGTCCACATTAAATTGAGCTGTTAAAAATTCAGGGATTTTTGTAATTATATCCGCAAAATCGGGTCTTGCGATCATTCTTTCGTGAATACTCAGCTTCTCTTCGGTCACAAGAATCACGTTATCTTTTCTGCCTATCGCTTTTAACAAAGCGGCAGACGCTGTTTCTATATATCTTTGGGCTTTTCTTAAATTGAAAGATGTAAGTTCCACGTCGGCTTCAATTCTTTTTAAAGAACCTGCGTCAACGTTGCCTGAATTATATTTCAGCTGAACCATATCTCTGTTTTCTTTGCGTCTCTCAAAAATTCTTTTTGAAAGTTCGACAGACTCATATGCCCACATAAGATTTATGTACTGGCTTGTAACTTCGTATGCCACATCCGAAACTACTCTGTCGTAAGAAAGCTGAGCGATTTTTAGTTCCGTGGATTTTTGCCTGACATCATTATAAGTGTCAAATCCTGAAAATATGGAAAGATTCGCGCTTAAACCGTACGAATAACTTCTTGAAAATGTCGTGTTTATACCATCCGCCGCATCGCCGCCTCTTTGCGACGCGCTTCCCCGCAAAGATACCATCGGCATATAGCCGCTTAAAGAACGGTTATACGCCTGCTGCGCGTTTTCAAGCCTGAGTTTGGCGGATTGTATCAAGGGATTTTTCTCAAGAGTCTGCTGAACAACAATCTCCCAATTGATTTTTTCGGCAAAGGCAAAACTTGTTAAAAAAAGAATAGCTACTGCAAAAATTGTTTTTTTCATAATTAGTTTAACGCTTTAAATTTTATTTTTATTGCAACAGTATAGATTTTACTTTTTTTTGAAAACAAACACAATTCGAAATCTATAATTGTTTTTTATAAAATATTTTTATAGAATCAGATAATGTTTGAAACAAAAAGGAGCAGTATTATGAAAAATTTTTTATTATCTGTTTTTGCATTTGCTTTGATTTTCTCGGGTTGCTCAACTGACGGCAGTAACGGCACAGATACAGCCATCGGAGTAGTAGGAGGAATGGCAGCCGGATCAACTACGCTTAATTATTTGCTTGGACAGCTAAACAGCGATAATGCGCTTGTAAGAATGGGCGCTATACAAGGAATTGCGAAACTTGGCGCATCAGGAGCTCAGGCAGTTCCTGCTTTATTGCCTTTTCTTGCAAGCCCTGACGCTAATGTCCGCTCAAACGCAGCTTTCGCATTAGGACAGATAGGTCCTAAAGCAAACGCGGCAATACCTGATTTAATAACCATGTTAGGAGATAAGGACGCTAAGGCGCAAAGAACTGCAGTTGAAGCTATAGCAAATATCGGCGGAGCGAACGTTCCGTCGCTTTTGATTCCTCTTTTAATAAGCGTAAACCCGACTACCCAGAGTTCCGCTATGGAACTTCTTGGAAATTACGGTCCTGCGGCATCAGCGGCAATACCTACTTTGATTTCGCTTGTTAAAGGCAACAAAAATGCAAGAGACCTTGCTTTTGACACATTGATAAAAATAGGACCGGATTCCATAGCGCCAATAACAGCGCTTTTGGCTTTCAGCGACGGCGACGTAGTAACAAAAGCGGTAAAAGCATTATCTTTGCTGAAGTAATAACACTAACCTGTAATAATAAAAAGAAAGCGTTTGATTTTAACTTCAAACGCTTTCTTTCTTTTTTTATTTTGATATGCCATTGCGGACTTGATCCGCAATCTGATTTTAAAAATTAGATACTGAATCAAGTTCAGCATGACAAACAGCTAAATTAAAGCTTATCCAACTGTTTCCTGATTGCCGATATTATTTTTGAAATCTCTTTATTTGTCATTGTAAGATGTAAAAATAACACCAATGTATCGCCAAGAGGTCTGATTATTATACCTTCTTTACGCAAATTCGCACAAACTCTCGCGCCGGTTTTAAGTTTATAATCAAAGGCTTTGCCTTTTTTCTTATCCTTCACTACTTCTATTCCGGCCATAACCCCGCTGTGACGAATATTGCCGACTTTGTCATGTTTATAAAGGGAAAGAAGTTCCTTTTCTAAATGAACTATTTTTGGCTGTAATTTTTTCAGGACATTGTCCTTTTTTAATATATCAAGAGTTGCGTTTGCGGCGGCGCAGGCAAGAGGATTTGCGGTATAAGAATGACCATGAAAAAAGGTTTTGAATTCTTCGTATTTGCCTAAAAAGGCATCATATATTTTATTTGTGGTTACAGTAACAGCTAAAGGCAGATAGCCGCCTGTTATACCTTTCGAAAGACAGATAAAATCAGGTTTTACGCCGTCGTGCTCTATAGCAAACATTTTTCCTGTTCTGCCAAAACCCACAGCAACTTCATCGCATATTAAAGGCACATTGTATCTTTTACAAAGAATCGCATACTCTTTAACATAGCCTTTAGGCATAATAATCATACCTGCCGCCGCCTGATTTATCGGCTCTATTATTGCAGCGGCAATTTCTTTATGATTTTTGGATAAGATTATCTCAACTTCTTTTATACATTGCCCCGAACAACCCATAATTTTTTTATGTTCTTTAAAATTTTTGACATTATTAGGAAAAGGGACTTCGTTTTTTCTATAAGGACATCTGTAACAATAAGGAGATTGCGCGAAATAATTTTTAAAAAAAAGCGGCTTAAACTTTGAGTGAAATAAATCCGTACCGCCGACAGCCATAGTACCTATAGTATCGCCGTGATAAGCATTTTTTAAAGACAGAAAGCAGTTTCGCTGCTCACCTTTAAACTGCCAATACTGATACGCCATTTTCAAGGCTACCTCAACAGCCGTTGAGCCGTTGTCGGAATAGAAAACTTTTGTAAGATTTTTGGGAAGAATATTTAAAAGTTTTTCAGACAATTCTATCGCAGGTTTATGAGTAAGACCCAAAAAAGTCGTATGACTGACTCTATCTATTTGTTTTTTTACGGCTTTATCTATCTTAGGATTTCTGTGCCCTAAAAGAGTTACCCATAAAGACGACACGCCGTCAAGATATTTTTTGCCGTCAATATCATATAAATAAGAATCTTTTGCTTTTTCTATAATTAACGGTTCATAGGGATCGTTGTTTATCCAGTCCGCCATTTGTGTATACGGATGCCATACATTTTGTTTATCTTTTTTTATAAGCTGTTGTTTTATATTCATAACGCTATTTTTTCAGTTGAAGTTATTTCTGTTTTTATTTGCACTTTATTCTTTATTATTTGCGCTTTTACTTGTTTGTTTAAACCAAGCTCCAGCACCGGCAGTTTCGTTAGTTCTCTTATAATATCTGCGTTACTTTTAGCCGAAACATCATTGATGTTTTTTTTACCGCTTAATATTATTCCCGCAATTTTTGTTTTATCTTTTTTTAACTTATCCACGGTTAACAAAGTGTGATTAATAGTACCCAGTCCGAATCTTGCAACCAGAATTACCGGGAGGCAAAGTCTCTTTATTAAATCATTAACAAAAAAGTTTTGTTTTAAAGGAACTAAAAGTCCGCCTACGCCTTCAACAATTGTGAATTCATATTTTTTATTAAAGTATTCGTAGCTTTTATATACTTTTTTCAAATCAAATGATTTTTTCTCTATTAAAGAAGCCGCGTAAGGAGACATCGGATTTTTAAAAAATACCGGAGTAACTGTTTCAGGCTTTTCATTTATTTTAGCGGCTTTTATTAATTTTTCGGCGTCGCTTCTGTCTCCGGTAGAAACAGGTTTAAAAACCCCGCAATTAATACCGGCTTTTTTTAAAGCTTCTGCAATTTTGCAGCTGACATAAGTTTTACCGACTTCGGTGTCTGTGGCGGTTATAAAAACTGATTTGTTCATATTTTTCCTTATTTGTCAGAATGAGAAGCGAGCCGACATCATATCCCTTTTTGTCAGAGGCCTTGAAAGAGATATTCCGTCAAATGTCGTACAGCGGCTTAATGCCACATACAATTGTCCCGGAGCAAAAGCGCCGTACTCCATATCTATAATAACATTGTCAAAAGTTTTACCCTGACTTTTGTGAATTGTTACCGCCCACGATAATTTTAACGGATACTGTTTAAAAAATCCCGCGCTTTCGGTTTCTATTTGTTTAAGCTCATCGTTCCATTTGTATTTAAAAAGTTCCCACTTGTAAGGCTCCACCTGTTCGATTCTGCCGTCGGGAAATTTTACGCATATAAAAACTTTATCGCTGTAAATGCCTTTTTTAACGTCTTCCACAACGCCGATGCTTCCGTTTACCCAGCGTCCTTTAACGTCATTATTTACCATCATGACCTGCGCGCCTTTTTTTATCACAAGTTCGTTTTCTGCCGGCAAAACGTTTAAATCTTCATCAATATTTTCAGTTTCCGCCACAAAAGAAACTCTCTCGCTTTTAAGGTTTGAAAGATACTGATAATTTATTCCCGCGGCTTTTTTGTTTGTAGTTGTAAGATATACAGGAAGACTTTGGCTTTCTTTTAAATCCTGTTTTTGCGTTGATACCGTTTTTTGGTTTAAGATGGCAAGTTCATCATTGCCCGCAGACCCGTTTCGCACGCTGTTTAGAAGCGATACAAAATAATTTTCCGTCTGGCGGTATATTTTTTTAAGTTCCACAGTGTGAAGCATGCAGCAGTCTAAGGAATGCGCGCTTAAAAAATATGGAGTTTTGTAAATTGAATTAAAAATATGAGCTTCATCTTTTTTTACGACAGGCGGAAGCTGAAATAAATCTCCTATAAAAACCATCTGAACGCCGCCGAAAGGTTCGGCGTGCGAATCTCTGTTCATTCTTAAAAATTTATCAATGCAGTCCAACAAATCGCAGCGCAGCATTGAGGCTTCGTCTATTATTATTGTTTCGACTTTTTTATATATTGAATCATCGCTTAGTTTTTTCTTTTTTATTTTGGAAAGAGTTACATCCGGCTTGAAATTAAAAAACGAATGGACGGTTTCGCCGCCCGCGTTAAGAGCGGCAACTCCTGTGGGCGCAAGAATTACGGTTTTCTTTTGCGCGCGCATGGCATAATATTTCAAAAACGCGGTTTTCCCGGTACCGGCGTTTCCCGTAACAAAAACGCAATCGCCGGTTTTTGAAATTAAATCGTAAGCCTGTTTAAATTCTTCGTTGATTTCTAAATTCATAGCTTTTTATGCCTGCCATTTTGCTTAATTATAGGAACATAATTATACACAATTAAAAATAAACAATACAATGTATATTTTTACAAAAATTTTTCTATGAATAATTAGAATAAAAAAGCGGGGAATAAGCTAAATCCCCGCTTTTTGTTTATCGTTATAATTACTGGACTGCTTTTATTTCGACTCTTCTGTTTTCGGCATCAGCTTCCAAGGTATCGTCGGTATTTACCGGATTAGCAAAACCAAACCCTTTATAGATGAGTTTATCTGGTGACACGCCAAATCTTATAAGTTCATCATAAACCGTTTTTGCTCTGTGTTCCGACAAAGCCTGATTATACTCCGCGTCTCCGATTCTGTCTGTGTATCCGTTGATTTCATAATTCTTTCCGGATTTGTCTATTTTGTCCGCAAGATCTTTAAGATAATATTCGTCTTCGGTCATTATTTCGTATTTGTCGAACGCAAAATGAACCGGATGCGAAGAAACCACGCCTTCTATCTCGGTGTTTATATTAACCATATCTTTATAGTCCGAAAGAGTTTCTTCTGAAAAATCCTGCGTTGCGCCGCCGCTGTCTCCGCTTAAAGCATTTTTTAAATCATCAGACATATCTGCGCTTGCGAAATTTGTTGAATTTTCCGATGTTTCTACGGATGTTTCATTCCCTGTTAGCGGCGATTCTGAAACAGAGCCTGATCCTGCGGAATCTGTAGATTCATCCGCTTTTTTATTTTTGCATGATTGCCCGCATTTACAGTTTTCGCACTTATTTTTGACGCATCCGCAACATCTTGCGCCTGTTAACGCTATTCTAAACCCCGCGTTAACCGACAAATTCTCTATTTTATCCCCTTTTTCATAGCCGGCGTATGTGTAAATCGAAAGAATTTTTGTTATTATGGCGTTGAACCCGCCGCCGATATCAAAGCTTCCTCCGGAAATTCCGCGGGAACCATATCCGCTTATTTTCATATCGGACGATAAATCCTGACTGTATCCGCCTTCAACATACGGTTCAACAATAGCGCCGTTCTTTAGCGTCGCCGAATATCCGGCAAAAACAGCGGGCCGGAAAATTAAAGTATGCGACGCGTCATACTCAAGATAATTAAATGTTCTTCCCTGAATATGCCCGAATGTTCCTTTAAGCTTAGGCTCGACCATAAAAAAATCGGAAGAATTAGTAAGGAATTTAAACTCTTTTCCGCCTTCAATGCTTGCGGCAAACATTCCAAAGTCCGTTTTCTGCCCGGACAAAACATTCTGCGCGTTATAGAAAAAATATCTGGCAACGGCGTCTATAAACCAGCCGTCGGGATTAAGCCAGGTTTCGTATAAGCCGATTACAGGTGCGCCGGATTTAATGTTGTTTATCTTGTCGAAATTTTCCGCTCCTATATACCCGGTCAAAACGCCCGCATAAATTCTGTTGGGACTGTCTTTTAGTACACGAAAATCAACGCCAGCCTCTACACCTGAAATATTCGCGTCCAATTCAAGCCCGCCGTATTTTGAGAGTTCATTATAATAACCTCTCATCCATACAGCGCTTGTGACTTCTTCTTTTGTTCTTCTCAAATCGCCAAGCCTTTTATTAATAGAATTAGTCCCTGATTTAAGAACGGCGGAATTTAACGCCGAAAGAGAAAAGGCATTCTCAACAGCCTGAGCTTGAGATACGGAAAAGATAAACGTTATTGCAATAAGCGCAATAATGCCCGCTAACTTGGATTGCTTCGTCGCATCTACGATGCTCTTCACAATGCCAACAAAAAAGCTTCTGCCGTTGATTCGTAATTTGTCATTCGTAATTTGTAATTTCCTCATTGTTAGAACCTCCACCCTGCGCCCGCTTTTACGCCGATATCCGAATAGCGGTTGGTTTTATAAACGCCTTTAAGCCAAATATTCAAGTTTTTCGAAAATATTTTGGAAGCGCCCGCCGTCCATTCAAAATAGCCAAGTCCCGCGTTGAAAGCCGGGAGTTCTATATTTCCTATTCTTCCGGTAATTCTGTCTCCAAGATTATAAACGTACGCGCCGCCGGCTAAGAAACTCCACGTATCCAGAGCGTAAATAAGGTTGGCTCCGGGCGAAAGAGTAAAGCCGTTCATAGAATCCGTTTCCATTTCTATATTGCCGTAAGAAGAATTCCAGCTTTGCTTGCCGTAAAAAATATAAGACGCCATGGCAAAAGGCTGCAAAACAAAATTGTTCATATACATATTATAAGAATTTTTAACGGCCGCTCCGGCAAACAAACCGTAAAGATTTTCTTCGTTTCCTTTGACTTCCATATTGTTGCCGTATCCGCCGCCGTAAACCAAAGCCGAAGCCGTATAAACGTCGTTAACCATTACCGATGCCATAAACCCGGCTCTTACGGCGTTTTGGCTCATCGACGCCGAAGCAAGGCTTTGTGATTCTCCGGTATAACCTGCAAAGACGCTTGGCATAAAATATGAATTGCCGCCGATGTCTTTAGCGGCAAAATCAAGCCCGAAAATCGCGCCGTAAAGATTGTTTTTCAAGTCAACGCTATCCGAAACAGATAATCTTTCGTTTTCATAATAGGTTTTTACCCAATAGGATTTTTCCCTGTTCTCTTTGAAAAACTGTCTGGGCAAAAATTTATACTCATACTTATATTCGTCCACAACCATTTGATTGCTGTCAAAAAATACGTGGTCAAACAAAACGCCGTTTGCGGTAAGCTGCCCTTCAAACATTGCCAGCAGCGCCGCTTGTCCGCGTGGAGCAGCCGGGTTAATAGATTCCATACGCAACTCGTAATTGCCCATTCCCATCGAATAAAGCCCGTATATACCGGCTGCCGTTTCATATTTTTTATCTGTTGCTACAAATATAAGTCGCGGATCGCTAAACGGCGCCGCCGGCGGGTCTATAATAGTGAAAGGAACAACCTCGGTTATAGGCATATTTATAAGATTTATGTCTTCCAGCATAATAAAGCCTCCGGTCGCATAAACGTCCTTCACTGTAAATTCGGGATGACTTGAAACGTTAACGCCGTTGCCGTATATGAAAGGCGTTGTACTGCCGATAACGGCCGCTCCTTGCGCGAATACGAGAGTATCGGATTTACATGCCCGCGCGTCAACATCCACCATAAAGTTGGCGGTAGTCTGTCCTGAACTGGACATTACGGAGAATAAGCCAAACGAACCCGCGAAATTATGCGTTTGTATAACTCCGTCTATGGAATTAAAAGCAGCATTGTCTCCCATCGCAAGAGAGCCGCTTGTGGGAACTATTGTCCCAATGCCCGCGCCGTAAGTAATAGTATAATTTTCCGCGAATAACGTTGCATTTGTAATGACAATATCCCCGCCGTAAATGCCGCTTCCGGGCAGATTATAATTAAGATAGGCTGTGGCCTGGTTCTCCAGCCGTATTACGCCGCCGGTCTGTTCAAATGCGCCGGAATAGACAAGCATATCAGCCCCGCCTATAACAAGATAGCCGTCGCTCTGGCTTGCCGTGCCGTAAGTACCCTGCGGAGTTACAAGCATATCAGTCGTGTTAAGGAAAACCGTGCCGCCCGCTATATTGTAAGATCCGCCCGGATAAAGATTAAGCGTTGAAGCCGGACCTATAATATCATACTGCTTGTCCAGAATTAAATCGCCGTATATATTGATAGTACCGCTTATTACCTGAAGTAATGCCGTAGCAGGTCTTACGGCGCCTGCATTCCAGTTCAATATGCCGCTTGCTATGATACTTTGTCCGCCAAAAAATGTCCCGTTAATATTTACAATGCCGTTATATTGGTTGAAATTACCGACAAAATTCGAACTGTCGCTGGTCGCGGCGAGATTCAGCACAACGGGGCTGTATTTATTTATCGTGCCGCTGCCCGCGAAACCGCCACCTACATACCAGGAGCCGCCTGTGCTGTCAAAATTAAGTGTGCCCTCGTTATAAATGTCGTTGCGTGTTCCGGTAGTACCGTTCCAGTTGGAGTAATTTTCATCAAGTACCACATCCGCGCCTGCAAGTGAAGCCATGGACATATAGCTTCCCGCGGCATTGTAAACAGCGCCACCTAAACCGCCTGCTTTATTGCCGGTAATAAGCATACCGCTAAATGTACCCAAAGGAGTAACATAGTCACCGCCGCTGCCGGCGCATATTGACAGCATATTATTCGGATCGGACGCGTCATTATAAACAGCGCCGCCGTTGCCCACCGCATAGTTGTTTGTAAACGAGCCGCCGTGTTTAGTTATAGAAGCAGTATTATAAACAGCACCGCCATTGCCTGAGGAAGTGTTATGATCATAAACAATATTCCATCCTGTCATAACGCCGGCTGTTACGTTAAACACGCCGCCGTCCCCGTCGGAATGATTATTTTGTATAAGCAGGTTGGTAACCGAGACCGTTGCGTTCGGGTCGCTCATATTAATAACTGCACCGCCGGCCGAGGAGTAAGCATCCTGTATGGTTAAATCTTCTAATATAAACGTTTTTGCCGTTCCGTCATTAATGATTTTGAAAAGAGATTGATGTGTTACTGTGCTTGAGCCGGCTTCCACTTCAGTCAGATTCAACCCGCTTAATACCGATGTTCTGTCCGCGCCGTATACGGAGAATACACCTTCCGCCATATCGCTAAGGGGCATATCGTTATAATAAGTCTCGCCCGCGCTGATTTGATAAGCACGTGCCGCTGCGGAAGACATACCTATGGAAGTCGCAATGCTGTCAAGGTCATTGACATCATTCAATACAAGAACCGTAGGGGTGGTCGGAGGCGGAGTTGTAACCGTGCCTGTCGCGCCGCCGCTGGGGTCAGTCGTTGTGCCGGCGGTGCTGCCGTCAGGGTTGGTAACGGTAACACTGCCGCCGTTAGGGTCGGTCGTGGTTGTGGTGTCGCCGCCGCCGTTGTTTACGGTAGTAGTTGTGTTTCCGTTGTTAGGGTCGGTCGTGGTGGTTGTAGTGCCGCCGGAACCGTCGTTTGTGGTAGTGCTAGTGCCGCCACTGCCGTCAGTGGTGGTAGTGGTGGTACCGCCTGAGCCGTCGGTTGTGGTACTCTCGGTGTTTCCGTTGGGGTCAGTCGTAATGCCTACGTTACTGCCGCCGGTATCCGTCGTTGAACTGTCTGTGCTTCCGTCGGGGTTAGTATTGGTAGCGGTAGTGCTGTTATTGCCGCCGCCGTCGTCGGGCGAAGTGCTTGTCGTAGATGAATTCCCGCCGGAATCGGTTGTCGTATTAATAGTATTGCCGCCGGAATCTGTCGTATCGCACTTAGAACCGCCTGCACCGCCCGGGTCTGCCGTGACGATACTTTCGCCGCCATCAGGCGTATCTACCGTGATTACGATTGTGCCTCCCGCTCCGGGCGCTATGGTAATAGTACCGCCATCCGATGTTGTTATAATGTCACCGCCTCCCGGAGGTACGGTGCCGGAAGGAACGCTCGGATCGGTAGAATTAATAGTAACGCTGCCATCCGGGTTAGTGGTAACGGTAACCGTTCCGCCTGAATCCGTGTATGTCGTACTGGTGCTGCCGTCGGAATTAGTAGTAGTGGCTGCGGTGCTGCCGTTAGAATCTATAATAGTGGTTGTGGTGGTTGTAGTGTTACCATCGGAGTTGGTGGTAATGGTACTTGTCGCAGTTCCACCCGGATTATTATTTGTAATGGAAGTGCCGCCGCCGGGATTCGTGGTTGTGGTAGTCGAATTTCCGTCAGTATTTGTTGTCGTTGTTGTTGTGCTGCCGTCGGAATTCGTAGTAGTAGTTGTTGTGGAACCGTCGACGTTGTACACCGTGGAGCTTGAGCCGCCGCCGGTATCCGTAGTAGTTGTGGTTGTGGAACCGCCGGAGCCGGTAGTCGTGGTGGTGGTACCGTTGGGATCTGTCGTAGTTGTAGAAGTCGTGTTGGAGCCGGAATCAGTGGTCGTGCTGGTTGAGCCGCCGCTTGGATCAGTCGTAGTAGTGGTTGAGCCGCCGCCGGGATTGTCCGTAGTAGTAGTTGTGCCGCCGCCGGGATTAACCGTTGACGTTGTGCCTGACGAAATGCCGGTGCCTATGCTGGTGAAATTTATATATTGATCGCTTATTGTTTCTAACGTATAAGTTCCTGAGCTTGTCGCTACGTACTGGGTAAGACCGTTTGCCGTCCAATCCAGTACATTGCCGTAGATAATGCGGTATTGGCCGGTTATAACGCCGTTTGAGTCGTTAACATATATTTTGCCCAGTCCTAAGATGCCGCTGCCTGTCAGAGCATTAATAGTATCGGCCTGCGTAGAAGTCATGTCATTGCCTATTTTAAAGCTGAGCAGCGTTGTGCCGTCCGGGGCGTTCAGACTGCCGAAAGCATATTGGTTGTATTCATTGGAATTGGGCTTAGAATTAGAAAGATCTAATATGGAATTATTAAAAAAATTGTAGGTAGTTCCGCCGGTATAATTGACAGAACCGAAAGTAATATCGCTGTTGCCAAAGTTAATAGTATTTGCCTGCCCGTTGAAGATGTCATTTTGCAGCAAATACAAACCTTGCAGCTGGTTGGTGCCAAAGTTTACTGTCGCGCCTGTACCGGCAAAACTTATTCCGGGCGTACCTGCTCCGGTCGCAGCGCCGACAGATGTGCGTCCCGCGGAGTCGGCTGTATAGTTCATTACGGAGCCGCTTAGCATATTGGCGTTAAAATAAAAATCCACGGCAATGCTTGTTATATTGGCAACCCCTCCGAAATTATTTGCTCCGCCAAACATCTGTCCTGCAGAGTCCAGAATTGCGCCGTACGCCTGGTTGAATACGCCGGTGTAACCAAAGCTTTCGCTTGCGCCGTCCAAATACAGAGTGGTGCCTGAGGACTGGTTAATAGTACCTTTGCCGCCGATCCCTCCAAAAATATTAACCTGGCCGTCGCCCGCTATGTTTATAACGGACGTAGAAGAGCTTTGGTAAATGTCTGCGCCTTGCGTTGAAGCACCGGCGTAGTTGTTTTGAAAACTTATGCCGAATCCGCCGGATAAACTGCTAACGGTATTAAGATTTATTACTCCGTTACCTGTATTATAAATCGCTCCGCCGTAGTTGGCTCCGTTTCCGTAAAAGTTAATGCCGTCTGCTATATTAACGACGGCTGTGCCGGGATTGTTGTTGCCCGAAGTATTATATATTGCCCCGCCGTTGCCGCTTGCGAAATTATTTGTAATATTGTTTGTGACCGAAGAGCCGTTGACGTTATTAATATTTACCGTCACGTTTGACTGACCGGCTTGTATATTATTGTAAAGTGCTCCGCCGTTTACAGCTTTATTGCTGTCAAACGAACCTTCTATATTAAAAGTGACTGTTCCGCCGTAAGGAGAATCCTGGTCGCCAACGAGGTTAGAAATCGCACCGCCGTTGCCGGATGTTAAATTGGAATAAAATTGTCCGTTGATATTAAAATTTACCGTCGTATTGCCGCCGTTTATTTCATTAGCTATAGCTCCGCCGCCGCCTGCGCCGGCTTGGTTTTGAGAAAATACCCCGCCTGTTATATTAAAATTGTTTACCGCCGGATTATTACCGTTGAGAACGCCGTTATAAATAGCGCCTCCCATGCCGGTTGCATAGTTTTGATAATACGTATAGCCCTGCGCGGTAAATTGATTGATAACATTTCCGCCATTGGCGTTATTGGCCATGAAATATATACCGCCGCCGTTGGCAATAGTCATCTTTTTACTTGCGTCATTACCGGTATTTTTACCGGTATTTCCTTGACCGTTATCAGTGACTCCGCCGCCGGACTGATTTAGCGATATGTAATGGCTGTTTGTCCCCGTGTTGTCCACTACGGAAAAAACGCTCGGACTGCCGCCGCTATAAATGGAATTATTGGAAGCCATATAAACCGCGCCGCCGCCGCCAAATGCTTGATTGCTTATAAAATCATTATCGGTTAACATATAAGAGTTTGCGGCGGCGCTTTGCATTTGAGACTGAATATTAACTGCTCCGCCGCTTGAGCTGTTTATGTTTCCGTAAAAATATGTTCCGTCAATCGTAAAAGTGTGTGCTCCGACGCCGTTTCCAAAAAATGAGACTGCGCCGTTAGTAGCTCCGTAAATGCTTAAGTCAGAGATGCTCGCGCTCATGTTGTTATTCCAGCCGGGAGCAAAAGACAAAGTATACCCGTTCATTATCAGCGCATTTCCGTTGGGCGTGCCGCTATAACCGTTAAGCGATATGCTCGCTCCGCTAAACGCATTTAAGGAATTTGCCAGGGATATTCCGTAATTGCCGGCCGCGTCAAGAGGAGCTCCGAGAACTACAATCGGCGATATTCCGCCGTTCCAATTAGCCGCAAAATCCGCGGACGTAACCACATTCACCTGCGCGTACACGGAAGAGAACGCTTGCATAACCATAAATAATGACAACAATACCCGAAAAAGCCTGCTGCTTTTTAAACACGCTGTCTTTTTCATCTACTTTCTCCTTTTATTTTGCTGAGAATATTGACTGACAATAACTACACATAAATAGAAAAAATAACCCCCTTTAGAGGCACAGATCCATAGAAGTATGAATTCATAGAAAAAATAACGAAGATAGGATGATAGAAAGATAATTCTTTAATTTGCCCATAAAGACAAAAAACTTACCTCAATCTATTGAATCAAGTTTTAAAGATAACCTGCTCTGACTGCTATTACAAATAATATATTTAATTAAATAAATAAAATCAGGTGCATATACACCAAAAATGATATGCAAAATAATGTATATTTAAATATATTATGATAACAAAATGTCGTATTTTTGAAGGAATGTCCAAAGAAGAGATCGAGTCTTTAATCCCTTACCTTAAACCCGATTTTCGTGAATACAAAAAAGGTGAATATATATATATGGCAGGGGATTATATTAAAGATATATTCTTTCTTTTGGAAGGCTGCATACAATTAATAAGAGAAGACAGTTCAGGAGCGCGCTCATTAATAGCGCAATATACTATGCCGGGAACTAGTTTTTGTGAAACTTTTGCTTCTGTCAAGGCACAAAGTTCTATCAATTACTATGTCAAAACTAATTCTCGCATAATGACTTTACCTTATAAAAATATTATGTCCTTACCGCTATCTGCAATTCAACTCCATTTAAAACTATCTAAAAATCTGATTTCAATACTGGCGAATAAAGCCAATAATACGTTTACACAGCTTGAACATGTAAGCAAAAATAATATCAGAAAAAAGATATTTTCTTACCTTTCGACACAAAGAATTAAATCCGGAAAAAATGAGTTTGTTATTCCTATTAATAAAACAGAATTGGCTGATTTCCTTTTTATAAACAGAAGCGCAATGACAAGAGAACTTGCAGCAATGAAAAAAGATAAACTTATAAATTTTAAAGGCAAAAAATTTAAAATACTTTAACCAAACTTACAATCAAAAATAAAATTTTTAATGCGTGTTTTTCACAAATATTTTGCTTGTCAATTCAGACTATTTTTTTGTATAATTCTCCTGTCGGTTCATGGAAGGGTCGCATAGTTGGCCTAGTGCGCTGGTTTGCTAAACCGGTATACGGATGAAAGTCCGTATCGAGGGTTCAAATCCCTCCCCTTCCGTTCGACAAAGCTTGCTGGGATTTGAAGCCGACCCGAACGCCTGCGAAGAGCGGGAATAAAGAGAGGGCGGCCGGCTCCGAAGGAGGAGCGCCGGCTATGGGTGAGGAGAAATCCCTCCCCTTCCGTTTTTGTTTCACCTTAGAAGTTTACGCTTCCTTATAATCCGGTGTCGCAAAAAGATTTATTTTAAATAAGGAATTTATCATGAACGAACAAAGAAAATATATAAGACGATATTCCGCAACAAATATAGAATGTTATGACGCCGATAAGATTTCATATTTAGACAAATGCGTTATGGTAAACATAAGTAAAGGCGGAATAGCTCTGGAAAGCAAAAAACATTTTCCTCTCGGCGAAAAAGTTTTAGTTTCTCTTTACACTCCCGAAAACAAAGAAATTTCCTTTATGACCCAGATTTTATATTCCTCGCAAGGCGGGTTCGCTACTCTTTACGGAGCAAAATTTTATGAAACCGACCTTCACAGGCTTTCCGAACTTAACGTATATCTCCTTAAGTATTATAATCTCTATTAAGAGGCTGCTATGATTATTATAGACGGTAAAAAAATTTCTGATCTTAAAAGAACAGAAATTAAAGAGAAAGTTGAAAAAATAAAAAAAGAAACCGGAAAAATTCCCGGTCTTGCCACAATTCTCGTAGGAGAAGATCCCGCAAGCCAAGTTTATATAAATTCAAAAATTAAAGCCTGCCGGGACGCAGGAATAAAATCAATGCATAACAGCATGCCGGCAACAGCAACGCAAAAAGAAATTATTTTATTGATAAAACAATTAAACGAAAACCCTGAAGTTGACGGAATATTACTTCAGCTTCCGTTGCCGAATAATCAGGATGCACAGGAATGCATCAACGCTATAAGCCCTTTAAAAGATGTTGACGGACTGCATCCTTTTAACGCGGGCATGCTGAATTTGGCTAAAAGCTGGAACGATATAATAGAAAAAAATATTCTTGTTTCATGCACGCCTTTAGGCGTTATACATCTTCTGCAAAAGTCTAACATATCCATAGAAGGAAAAACCGCGATTGTTATAGGAAGATCTAATCTTGTGGGCAAACCTCTTTCCATGCTGTTACTGGCAAACAATGCCACAGTAATTATGGCGCATTCCAAAACAAAAAATTTAAAAGATTTATGCAAAACCGCGGATATTGTAGTGCCTGCCATAGGAAAACCTAAATTCGTAACGAAAGAATTTGTCAAAGACGGTGCAACGGTAATAGACGTAGGTATAAACAGGGTTGACGGAAAACTTTATGGTGACGCCGATTTTGACAGTTTCAGAGACAGTAATGTAGCGATAACTCCGGTTCCTGGCGGAGTCGGTCCGATGACAATTACAATGCTTTTGGAAAACACTCTAAAAGCTTTTGCAAACCGTACATAATATCAAAATGAAACAAGAAATTGTATTAAATCCCGTAAAGGCAAATTTGAAACTTTTCGAAAATCTTGAAAAGAAAAAACTTATCAAACTCATAAAACCTTCAAAAGCCGCGATTACTACAAAAACAAAAACGGGAGCAGTAAGCAGATTTTACACTTCAAAACCGGAATACGGAACTCATACTTTGATGTGCGTAGGAAAAAGAAATCAAAACATCCGTTTAAGCTGGCACGAAGATAATGAAGATTTTATTTTGATTAATCCGTCGGGTTTGAAATTTAAACCTTTATATTTAATTGTTTCTCTTTTTAAAAAGACTAAATTTTTGAAAAAATTCTATTCCGGAAAATTAACATCCAAAGATTTACTCGCAATAGAACTTGAATTCAATAATCCAAAATTAAGTTTTTGGACAATGCTTAAACACACGGTTCACTGCGAGATAACAAATGATGAGCGTGAACAACATCCTGTATTTTTTGTTACAGAATCGTCAAAGCTTAAAGATCACAAACTTACAACAAAAATTTATGATATAACGTTAGCGGAGAAAATATGAATTATGATTTGCTTATAACTTTTTGCCTGCCGGTCTTTGCCGGTCTTATGTATTTCGCGATGGCATATGAAGTAAGAAGGACTAGCAAATTCCGCTCGATGATGTTTGGCGAAATAGGATTTAAAAAAATTGAACTTGCTTTTATACTTTTCGGAATTTATTTTATAACGCGTCCTCTGCAAAACTTTTTAGGACCTCATCCGATGCCTTTGATAATAAATTCAGCAAGACAATTTTTTTTAATGGCTGTAATAGCTCCGTCAATTCTGGTCGCGATATTTCACTGGGTGCCGACTCCGAGCGGCGCTCCGCGCTCTTCGACTTTTGCCGCTTACACTATCGGTACTCTGATGGGAATAATTTTTGTTTTGGCAAATTCTCTCGCTGTAAGCGAATCAAAACTTATTTATTCCTGGGGTATAATTCAGGTGTTTGATCCGGTATGGTTTTCAAACGGAAAACCCGTAATGCAGCTTATCGCTATACATTTGATATGCCAGTTTGTTTCTCCCGTCGGCTTTTTATTGCTCGCCGCGGCATACGTCAGACACAGACGGCACAACTACCAGCTTGCAAATATTTATAATCTTATGCCGACGAAATGGAGATATCTTGAAGCAAGCCTTATGATTTTTGCAATCGCGTTTCTCGTCGCCGGAGCGGCTGTTGTATTCGGAAGTTACTATACTTACGTCTGGGTTATTTATTTTATAGGCGCGATAGTTTCAGGAATTTTTACATTAAAAAGCATCAAACTTCCGCCGAGAGAAACACCCGCCGATTTAAAAAATTAAAACAAAAAATAAAAACGCTATTGCTTTTTTTTGTTTTCTTTCTTATAATAGAGACAAGATTTACTTCCGCTTAACTGCGGAGATAAAAAATGCCGAAAGGCAAAAGGAGCTTAACGATGGCTTGCGGATGCAAAGCAAAAAAAGCAGCACCTAAGAAAAAAGTTGCAGCGAAAAAAGTAGTAAAAAAAGCAGCTCCAAAGAAAAAAGTTGCAGCAAAAAAAGTAGTAAAAAAAGCAGCACCGAAGAAAAAAGCTGTAGCGAAAAAGAAGTAATTAATTTTTGTATCTATAAAAAAACCGCCTTTTAAAAAGGGCGGTTTTTTTATTTTGTCGTTATTGTTTGATTTTTATTAATTATTACCGGCGTGTTCCAAAGCTGTTTGTTTGATTTTTTTCAGGTCTACTTTTCCGTTGCCTAGTATCGGAAAATCTTCAACCTTATAGAAATTTTCTTTTTTAGGTATCCATAAATTAGGAAGATTGCATTCATCTTTCAACTTACTGACAATCATAGAAACATCTATGTCGCCTTTATACAATACAACAAGCCTTTCGCCTTTTTTGTCATCGGGAACAGCGGTAACAACCGCAAAATGCTCTTCAGTACCGACGACATTGTGTATTTCTTCTTCTATTCTTATCTGAGGCACCATTTCTCCGCCGATCTTACTGAATCTGCTTAGTCTGTCCGTTATCGCTATAAATCCGTCGTCATCTATAATCGCGATATCGCCTGTCACATACCAGCCGTCCTTAATTACTTCGGCAGTTTTTTCGGGATTATTTAAATAACCTTTCATAACGTTAGGACCTTTTATCATAAGCATTCCTTCCTGACCGAAAGGAAGAAGTTCGTAAGTTTCCGGATTAACGATTTTTGCGGCTACTCCGGGTATAGGATGCCCTACTGTTCCGGCTTTATTTCCGACTTGTACTTTTTTTGTTTTAGGATCTATAAAACACTGTGTTCCGAACGAAACTATAGGCGAAAGTTCAGTCGCTCCGTAACCTTCAAATATGGTTTTTTTAAATTTTTCGCGAAACGCCACAGATACTACCTGTTTCAATTTTTCAGCGCCAGCGATAATAATTCTTAAAGATTCAAATTGTTCTTCCGAGCATTTTCTGGTATATGAGTTTAGGAAAGTCGGAGTGCCTACTAAAAGAGTACACTTAAATTTTTCCACAAGCTCGCCGATCTTTTGCGGTTCCGTAGGATTCGGGTGCAGCGCAGCGCCTATTCCGTAATAGACGCAAAGCCAGACAGTTACAGTGTATCCGAAAGCGTGAAATAGCGGAAGCATTCCGGCTAATACGTCATTGTCTTTAAGAGCAATAATAGTCGCTGAAGCTTCTATATTTGAAACAATATTTTGATGAGTAAGCATTATACCTTTCGGTTCGCCGGTAGTTCCGCTCGAAAAAATAACAGTCGCCAAATCGTCAATATTTTTCGTATCGCCTTTGACATATTTTTTTATAAGAAACTTCGCGGGCATTATTAAGGCGGTTATAAGAATTGCCAGTTTTTCAAAAGAACCTATTTTCGCTCCTATATCTTCTGCGAAATCCGCCCTGTCGTCAAAATGATGAAAATCTATTTTTTCCGTGAAAGCGCGCGCGGTAACTATCTGTTTAATGTCACATTGCTTAATACACGATTCCAAAGTTTCGAGAGAAGAAGTAAAATTAAGGTTTACCGGGACTTTTCCCGCAAACGCCGCGCCTATATTTAATATAGCGCCGACTATCGTGGTAGGAAGGAAAACGCCTATCATTTCGCCTTCTTTGTCGGTTTTGCCTAGTCTTCTGGATAAAGCAACCGCAGCCACAAACACTTTTAAATAATTTAGCTTCTTACCGCTTAAATCTCCGAAACAAAATCTGAACGGATGCTTTTTCATTTCATGTATAAAACCTATATGAAGTTTTCTCTGGCTGTCACCTCTTAATTTAAAAGCTTCCGCCGACAATTCCTGAACGGCAAGACGAACCTTAAATACCGGAGAAGATGACGGCATCGGTTTTCCGACGCTTACGGTAACGGGGTAAGGTATAACTTTGGGAAGCTTCCATCTAAGCCTTCCACCCTCAAAAGAAAACGCCGATCCCCACATTCTGTCCAAATGCAAAGGTATAATCGGCGCGTCAAGATTATTTCTCATTATAAATGCGAGTCCTCTTTTGAAAGGAAGCATATTGCCAGTATGAGTTACATCATTTTCCGCAAATATACACACAAGCTCGCCGTTTCTTATGGACTTGCGGGCTTCTTCCAGCGCTCTGCCGATAACTTTGGGGCTGTCATTTGCATCTATAGGAATACTGTTTTCCGGGGTTAAAAAGGGTTTAAGAAAAGGATGTTCTTTAAATTCTCTTCCTACAAAAAATTTCACGGGACGCTTAATAGCAGAAAATATAATTACATGATCTATATAGGAAACAGTGTTAGAAACCAAGAGAGCGCCGCCTGTTAAAGGTATGTTTTCATGACCTACTGTTCTTATTCTATATATAGTATGACTAAGAACCCAAATAGCCGCATAAAGCAGCTGCACGGGCTTGTATATTATCATCAAAAGTAAAAACACTACAAGACTAAGCAGGATAACGGTAAGTTTTACTCCAAAAAATACAGGTATATAATCAAGAATTGTAAAAGTTATGAGCCCGGCAAAAAGAATCGACAGAAACACTATCATTCTGGGAAAAACTAAAGTTACGATAAGTCTTTTGATCTTGTTTATACTTTTTATTTTATTCATAATTAATAATTATACCAAAAAATTTGAATTTTTTTCAAAAATATGTATAATTAATACATTCGTACCAAAAAGCATGTCTTTGAAACTATCATATTAAATAAATTAGTTCCGACGTAGCTCAATGGTGGAGCAATCGGCTGTTAACCGATCGGTTATTGGTTCGAGTCCAATCGTCGGAGCTTTTTTATTTAATCTCATTATAAAACACCCTTTGGAAAAATATCCAAAGGGTGTTTTGCTTATAAAATAATTTTATGCCCTGAATGAAAACTTTAAAAATACTTCTATACTTTTTAATGTTTCAGATTCTGTTATCGCTTCAGGAAGCCGCGCAACACTATAACGAGACTCCAGACTCCATGATGTACTATTACTATAAGGAAATTCAATGCCAAATCCGGCATAAAATGCAGCTTTTGTATATGTATCTCCCGAAGATCTCTTATAAAGCGTAATATCTTCTTCCAAATAATAGTCGTGGTACCAAGCGCGAAATTCATCGGTAGTTCTATAAAACGCAAATCCTCCGCCAAAAGGCATATAAAATTTAACCTTATTCTGCGGATTTATAACAAATGTACCGGCAACGAAAAGCTGCGTTAATGAAACACGTTTTGTTATATCTTCATTAATATAATAGTATATCTCAGAAGGGCGGAGACTTTCTTGTTTCTCTTGTCCTAAAGAATGAAGCATCAATTCCATACCAAGACCAAGATGATTTGTAAAATAATATAGCAACTGCACACCGCCGCTAAAAGAAGCTTTGTCTGCGGACACATCGGTATTGTAAAAAGTAAAATCAACGATTTCATTTCTTATTGCCGAACCCAGTAGCAGAGAGGCTTCGAATTTATCTTTAAACTGATAATTTAGCCCTTCCGCCATAACCGCGGAAACTGCAGCTAAACAAAACACACAAACTGCTAAAAACTTTTTCATAATACCATTCCCCCGTAAATATCTGTTACATAAACGGCGAATGGCACTATTTTATTTCAGAATTATCTTTTGATATACAAAGCCGTCATCAACCCACTTAAAAAGTTGATATAAAAACAGTTAAGCGCTGGTAAAAGAAGTTTTCAAATAAAAATCTTTACAAACATTGTTAATAATAATCAGAAGTTTACGCATAACAGCAACAAT
>Ga0123353_10000185_pt1 | contig 79384 bp, 59 predicted proteins | sample TergutLab28metaG_3_FD_92763 | JGI IMG/M metagenome (GOLD analysis project Ga0123353, IMG submission 92763) | Labiotermes labralis P3 segment gut microbial communities from Petit-Saut dam, French Guiana - Lab288 P3 | ecosystem: Host-associated > Arthropoda: Insects > Digestive system > Gut ... | reverse complement strand
TATATCGCAGCCGATACCGGGGCATAACTTCCGAGATATCTTAGCAAGCAATGGACAAAACTCCATAAATATTGCTGTCAGCAGCGGCAGTCAAAGAGATAAAATCATGGATGCCATAAATCAAGCGAGAGTATTTACTCCACCGGCGTTTACCCCGGCACTTCCGGGTCGGCAAAATGAACCTTTCAATATCCGTAATCACTATACAATGCCGCCGGAAGAGGTGCGTCCGTTATTAAAGCAACTGGAGGATGAACTTAATACTGTCGATTTCTCCGGAATGTCCGGCGTTGGAGTTTACAACTTTATTGAAAGCAAGTTTATAGAAGTATTCGGCGATGATTTTATGATGGGATTCAAATTGCTGATGGTTGTCCCGGGTAACAATATGTATAACAACCCCGACAGACCAATGAGCAACTATGAATACGTTGATATCGGTCACTCCTTCAGGGACATGGTTTCCGGCAGAGTTGGTTACGGAGAAATGCTAAACATAAACCGGACAAGGCTGTATGGTGACATGAGCAATGGAGATATCGTGGACGCCATCATTGCCAAATATCCTCAGGCAATGACAAATCGTTGTCTCGCTCTGATTGAGGGGGAGTTGCAATCAATCGGTATTGACTTTTTCTCTGTGGGAAGGCTTGTAGACAAACTCATTATAGGGCCGGACGAATTGCCATGGGAAGACAACTACCCAAGTTGGAGTGAGTTTGAAGAGCGATGGAGTAAACTACTTGACGGACGTGCGCAAGTGCAGCGTTTGGCTGCTCTGCATAATAGAGATTTAATAGAAGCAAGAACCAATCCTCTCATAGCTGAAGCTGTCATGCAGACAAAGAGCATTCTTGTAAAGCTAGGGGCTGTACTCGGTCCTGACGGCTTGTTTATTGATCCGGATGAGGACAAGTCTGTAGAACTGAACGTAGAAATAGGCGGCACCGGTGATTTGATTGATGACTTTTTGAAAGATTTAGAGCGACACGATAATCGTCTTCGTGAAACAAGAGAGCTGAGAGAGAAGAGCTACGAATCGAAAGAAGCCGGCAAAGCGTATGAGTCAGCATCAGAAAATTATCATAATAAAATGACAAGCACTTCTGATAATCTTCAATAAGCATTATGGTATAAAATGACAGGGCTGTTACACTTTAAAGTGCAACAGCCCCAAAATAAATCGATGACGATATCACTTACCGTCGTGGAAGCTTGTCATGTAACGTGTTGCTTCCGGCTCAGGCGGGGGATTTCCCGATTTGATGTTTTTTATCAGCCATGCCATATTTCTTCCGAGTGTACGCATGATTTGTAAGCCTTCCAGATCCAGACGCACATCGTCCGGAGTAAATCCATGAACTGCATTCCAGTACTGGGATGATACTACAGGCATTTGCGAAATCGTGAAGTACTTGTTTAGCCTGTCAAACGCCGAGGACGCTCCTCCTCTGCGGCAAACAACAACACTTGCTGCGGGTTTGTGTTTGAAGTTGCTTGAGCTTGAAAAGAAAACTCTGTCAAGTAACGCACAGAGTGCTCCATTAGGTCCTGCATAATAAACAGGCGAGCCTATAACGACACCATCCGCTGCTTTCATGTTCTCCGCCAATTCATTGCATAAATCTCCATCAAAGACACATTTCTTAAGCTCGCGGCATTTCCCGCACCCTAAGCACCCGCGCTGCGGCTCTTTTCCGATTTGAAAAATCTCAGTTTCAATGCCGCTTGCCTCCAGCGAAGACGCAACCTCCGTCAATGCAGTATACGTACAGCCTTCTTTCTTCGGACTTCCGTTTACCAGAATAACTTTCATTATGCAATTCTCCTTTTTTAAATAAGAGTATCAGTCGCTCAATCTCACATGATTTGGAAAAGACAGATGAACCGTCCCCTTGTCTTCATCACTCCTTCGCTCTGTTTATTAACGGTCAAAGTCACGTTCCAATATACTAAATCATAAATATATCAAAATTGTTGTAAACTGTCACGTAAATTCCTCACCATAACCACATAAAATACTATTGTCGCTATTGTCAAAGATATGGTATGATGTCGCAAATTAGCTTTTTCTGCGCAGTAATGATTTTCTCTATGTGGAGTACCAAACACACATATTGGAGAGCAGGTAATAATGAACATAATAAAGTACAACGAAGCTGTTAGAATAATAAAGAATGCGATTTTACAAAGCCGTTATCAGGCAGCGAGATTTGCAAATAAAGAGCAGTTACAGCTTTATTATGATGTTGGTAATTATGTGTCTATTAACACACGTTCCGACAAATGGGGAACGGGCGCAATCGAAGAAATATCAAGACAGTTGCAAATTGAGTTGCCGGGTTTAAGAGGATATTCCGCGTCTAACATAAAATACATGCGTGCTTTTTTGAAGAGTGGAATGGTATATTTAGCGTAAATCGCCACTTGCCAAGTGGCGAAAATTCCGACATCTTGCTTGATGCTTTCATGCGTGTAGGATTTACTCATCATCGAGAAATAATATCAAAATGCAAACCTCTCGAAGAACGATGGTATTATATAATGCGTTGTGCTTCTGAATTTTGGAGTGTAGATATACTAAAGGAACATATAAAAGCAGATGATTATTCTCATTATGGCAGTTTGCCAAATAACTTTAATCTAACAATGCCGGATGAAAGCTTGGCAGAGCGAGCAGTCCATTCTTTCAAAGATGAGTACCTTTTGGATTATATTAATATTGAAGAGGTTATTTCTTCTAAGGATAGTTAGTATTTACTTGACTGCTATTTGATTATTTCCCATTAATTAATCTGCAAAGCACTACAAATAGTAACTTTTTTTATTTGACCGTTATTTGATTGATTCGCTATCTCGATTTATCTTTTACCCTTTATGTAACAGTAATTCCAAAAATTATTTTGATAAACGATACGGAATACCCTTGACTTAGCGAACCGTCCCCTTGTCTTTCATCATATATCATTTTTAATAGTGTATTGCGAAATCCCCATAATTTAACAAAAAAGGATATAATGGGTAGGAAATAAAGATATGTATAGTAACGTGATATGGGACTGGAATGGTACGCTTTTTGATGATGTTGATTGGTGTATCGAGGTTCTAAACTCAATGCTTTCAAAGCGAGGTCTTAAAACAGTTGCAGGAGTTCGGGAGTATCATGCGGTTTTCTGTTTTCCGGTCATTGACTACTACAGGAAAGTTGGTTTTGACTTTAATAAAGAGCCGTTTGAAGTCTTAGCTGCTGAATTTATAGAAAAGTATCACTCTAACGATAGGAATAGGTGCACTTTGTTTGCGGGTGCAAGTGAAATTTTATCAGAGATAAATGACCTAGGAATACCGCAAGTCATTCTTTCTGCATCAAAAATGAATTTACTTGAAATACAGATAGACTATTTTGACATAAAAGGCAACTTCGTTGAGCTTTTGGGGCTGTCTGATTTCTATGCAGCAAGTAAAATTAATGTCGGGTTGGACTATATAAAGCGTCAAAATATAACCCATGCTGTATTAATTGGAGACACAAAGCATGACTATGAAGCAGCGGAAGCTCTTGGTATTGACTGTATACTTATACCTAACGGACATCAAAGCAGAGAGACGCTTTTATCGTGTGGTGTGCCGGTATTAAATAGCATTATGGATGTTCCCGGCTTCATTACCGGATGAGACGTAAGTCTCCCAATCAATATAATTAAGAGGTGAGCTATAGCTATGATGCCAGGATTTGAAGAAAAACGTCTCAGTATGGTGGCTAACCAACTAATAAGGAGGCAAATCAAGTCAGAAGCTGTCCTTGACGCAATGCGCAACGTACCGCGCCATTTGTTTCTTCCTGAAAAAACGATTGACTATGCTTATGATGACTCACCTATGCCTATTGGCTGGGGGCAGACGATTTCACAGCCCTATATCGTAGCCTATATGACTGAGCTCCTTGAGCCTGTGGTCGGGTTGAAAATCCTGGAGATTGGCGCAGGGTCAGGTTATCAAGCTGCTGTCCTCGCTCATCTTGGTTGCGATGTCTATTCGATTGAATGTGTCGAGAAACTGGCTGCAGATGCGTCAAGGGTTCTTACGGACTTAGGCTATAGTAACGTAAAAGTCAGGCATGGTAACGGCTATATGGGCTGGCCTGAGGAAGCTCCGTTCGATGCAGTAATAGTGACCGCCGCGCCCGAAGTCATACCGGAAAAGCTGATAGAACAACTGGCTGAAGGAGGAATTATGATAGCACCCGTGGGCGGAGTCCATTCAGTTCAGTCACTCATGCGAATAACGAAAAAAGATGGAACAATCACTCGGGAGAACCTTCTGCCGGTGAGATTTGTACCTATGGTCAATTAAACAAGACAGCGGCAAGACAAACTAACCGTCCCCTTGTATTTCACACCATTTTTATTATCTCTTTAATAGACCGAATGATATATTCCACATCATCCATTGTATTAAAGTACCCAAATGAAAACCTAACCGTGCCTTGAGGATATGTATTCAGAGTTTTATGTGCTGACGGTGCGCAATGCAATCCGCATCTTGTCATTATGTTGTATTTATCGTCTAATTGCGTAGCGATTGCAGCATTGTCGCTTTCCGGAAAGTCCAGCGAAACAACAGCAACTCTGTCAGAAACATCTTTTTTCCCTATAACTCGAACACCCTCGATTTCCTGTGCCATAGATAAAAACGCAGCTGTCAGTTCCATTTCTTTTTCATATATTTCCTTTGTTCCCACAGACTGTATGTACTTAATGGCTTTCTTTAGCCCCAGAATTGCGGGTATATTCATTGTTCCCGATTCAAACTTATCGGGTAACATATCAGGTTGTTCAAACTTATCTGATTGACTTCCGGTACCTCCCGCGATTATTGGGTCTATTTCTTTTGCGAATTCTTTTTTAATAACAAAACCGCCTATGCCCTGAGTTCCCAACAATCCTTTATGCCCGGTAAAAGCAAGCACATCTATGTTATTCGCATCTATATCTAATATACCTGCTGTTTGCGCTGTGTCTACTATAAGTTTTAGTCCGTTCTCACTACATACTTTCGCAACCTTTTCTACCGGCATAACAGTTCCGCACACATTTGAAGCGTGTAGCATAACTATTGCTTTTGTTTCACTTTTAATAAGAGGAATTATACTTTCTATATCGAGCGAACCCTCATTGTCACAACGAGCAATATCGTAGGCGATTCCCCTTTGAAAAAGTGCATGCAACGGACGCATTACCGAGTTATGCTCCATGGATGTTGTTATAATATGGTCACCTTTCTTTAAATATCCTTGTAACAGCACGTTAAGTGAATATGTAACACTTGGAGTAAAAACAACCTCTTGCGGATCACCGGTGTGAAACATATCAGAAATCAATCGCCTTGCCTTGAATATCTCCAAGCCGACATCATATGAATCCTTATACCCGCCGCGGTTGACATTGCACCCGACATTGTCAATAAACTCCTTAATCACATCAGAAACTCCCGGGGCTTTCGGGAATGATGTTGAGCTATTGTCAACGTAAATCTTTTTCATATCAAAGACCATTTCTTTCATAAACATCGTTGCGGAATTTTTTATGCCGTATCTCTTTATCAGCATTTGTGATAAGTGCGAGTATATACATAAATAATCCGTATTGCAATACGGAATTTTCTTTGCTAGTATAGCGTATGCGAATAATCTATTTAGGGGCGTGATTAGTTTGGATGCTATGAAAAAACTTAGTTTGCCGCTGGTTGGTGTGTTAACCGCAGCAATATCAATTACATTGGTTTTATGCGGCAACCCCGGTAATATGGGTTTTTGTGTCGCTTGTTTCCTTAGAGATACCGCAGGTGCTGTTGGCTTGCATCGTGCGGCTTCGGTACAATATGTCAGACCTGAGATAATTGGAATCATCCTCGGTGCATTTATCTTATCCTTAGCAAAAAAAGAGTTTAGGCCCAGGGGTGGCTCTGCTCCTATAACACGATTTGTATTGGGTTTTGCTTTGATGATCGGTGCCTTAATATTTCTTGGTTGCCCTCTAAGAATGGCGTTAAGGATCGCAGGCGGTGATTTGAATGCGGTCGTCGGGCTGTTCGGATTTGCTGCCGGTATTTTCGCTGGAGTATTTTTCCTCACTAAAGGCTATTCACTTAAACGTTCATATGAAGTTTCAAAAACAGATGGTTTACTGACACCGCTTTCAGTTCTGATTTTGCTCGGGATTCTTGTTCTTTTTCCCTCAATATTAGTATTCTCAACAGAGGGCCCGGGTAGTATGCATGCTCCTCTTGTTGTCGCACTTATAGCAGGGTTGATAATGGGTGCTGTCGGGTTTATTTCAAGACTCTGTTTTGTAGCAGTTATTCGGGATTCCGTGCTTTTAAAAAGTTTTTCCATGATGAGTGCGTTTGTGGCTCTTATTATTGCAGGTATAATAGGCAATCTTATATTCGGTAGCTTCAACCTAGGCTTCGAGGGTCAGCCTGTCGCACATACAGACGGTCTTTGGAATTTTCTTGGAATGACTTTGGTTGGCTTTTGCTCGATTCTGCTTGGCGGCTGTCCGTTTAAGCAACTTGTTCTTGCAGGAAGCGGAAATTCCGATTCTGCTGTTACGGTTTTGGGTATGATTGCAGGATCTGCCTTTGCACATAATTTCGGGTTGGCATCGTCTCCTGCAGGTGTCACAGAAAACGGCATGATTGGTTTTGTAATAATGAGTTGTGTTGTGCTCTTTATCGCAATATTTAACACTTTTATGAGAAAAAAGGAAAGTGAGAACTAAAGACGGAAGTGAATAAATATATCGCTACTTTTTTTAGCCATTTCGGAGCTATGTCATATTATAACACTATACAAAAACAAGGCATCAGCGCAAAGCTTATGCCTGTTCCCCGTACAATAAGTTCCTCGTGCGGTACATGTGTTTCTTATGAAAACCCGGCTTCTATTGATTTGGATGGTTGCGAGTTAGAATGTGTTTATAAAGACGTTGACAATGTATTAGAGTGTGTGGTACAAAAGTAATGATTTGCTGCTCGGCACGGTTAAAACTTAAGATCGTATTAGGTTCAACGTTTAAGGAATTCGGAAATTATGTATTTTGACACACATGCACATTATTGTGACAAGCGGTTTGACGAGGATCGGGATGAACTGCTTTACTCTATGTTGGATGCAGGTGTTTCTCTGATTCTAAATGCGGGCAGCAGCTTGTGGTCATCAAAACAAAGCTTGGAGCTTGCAGATAAATATTCGTTTATTTACGCCTCCGTCGGCGTTCACCCGCATGACGCAAAGTCGATGACTGATGAGACGGTTGTGGAGCTTGAAACGCTTATGCAACACTCGAAAGCAGTAGCGGTCGGGGAAATCGGGCTTGATTACCATTATGATTTTTCACCGAGAGACGTACAAAAAAAGCGCTTTCGTGAGCAACTGGAGCTTGCACGGCACTTGGAGAAACCTGTAATAATTCACGAACGTGAGTCGCTAAATGATATGTTAAATTTAGTTCGGGAGTACAGCGACTTGATCGGCGTATTCCACTGTTTTGCAGGAAGCTGGGAAACAGCAAAAATCGTGCTTAACTTAGGCTGGTATCTCTCCTTCACGGGAGTAATAACTTATAAAAACGCTCGTCGATCTCTAGAGGTAATAGAAAAAATGCCCTTGGACAGAATACTGCTCGAAACAGACTGCCCGTATCTTGCACCCGACCCAAAACGAGGCCGCCGCAATTCATCGCTTTATTTACCGTACATAGCAGAAAAGGTCGCACAAGTACGAGGGATGGATGTTCATGAGGTTGCAGAGCTGACGTTGGAGAACGGGAAGCGATTTTTTGGGATTTAGTTGTCAGGGGGACGGTTCTCTTGACAACATCACAGTAGTGCGTTTTTCAACCCTTCAAAGTCTAAATAATCTTCGACAAACTGCTTTTTCAATAGCTCATCGGGTATGAACTCGTTGTATTTACCCCTTACCTGCACTTTTTCAGGAAGCGGGAGGTCGTAGAGGATTACGTCTGAATTTAATATTTCATATATCAGATCATTTAGCGACTCTGCTGTGCCTGTGTAGACCACTTCCAGAAATACGCATGTCATCCAGGGGAGCTTGCTTTTTATGCCTCTGTCCAAAAGAGTGTAGTGCAGAGTTAAAAGCTGCCGTGTTCCCACCCAAGGGAAGATGGCATACTTTTTATTTGATAATTGTGTTACAAAGTTTTCTAAAATACCGCTGTTTCTTGCAATATAGCGTATCTCCTCAAGGCGTGGTGAGCACCTTTCGCTCAGGTACGGATAGGTATCGTCTGACTTTAGCACATCCTTTATCCTTTGCACCAAAACCGTGTGCAGCTCCACATCAAAATCTATATCCCAATCTACGAGTGAAATACCCGGTACATGCTTCACAAAAATCACTTTACTCTTTTCGTTTACATCCACGGTTTCCCATGCTTGCCCGGCAAGTGCAAATCGTACTCCAATCGGATAAACTTTATCTACAGTGCCGATTGTGCGGTTTTCGTCTTTGACAAGCAGGTATTCAGGGGTGAGAAATACGGTTAGGAACTTGTGACTATTTATGATTTTTTCGCCTTCTCTGCCGATTATTACACCACCCCGTTCTGTACGTTCAAGATGGTCGATGTTTATCATATGCTCCAAAAGCATACGGTAATCATCTTTAGAAATGTGACTAAAACACCCTAGAGTCAAGATAGCTTGTGCAAGTGCTGCAGGAGACATTTCTCCATTACCTTTTAAGTGGCTCATGGTCTGATGATAAAGCAGATTGTATGCGTGATAGTGTGGGTATATCGGCTCTATCCAATGTTCTTTGGTATAAATTTCGATAATGGCTATTGTACGCAGAAGTTCCCAGTTTATCGGACCCAGTATATCAGATGTGTTTATCTGAATACTCTCTACAATAGTGAAAAGTAGCTGCGGGACTTGCCCGCGCCGTCCGCAGCGTCCGAGCCTTTGCGCAAAGCTTGAGACGTTTAGTGGCGCACCAACCTGTACCGCCTGGTCGAGAGAACCGATATCTATACCTAATTCCAATGTAACTGTTGCTCCGGTTACGATTCTTTCGTCATCTGCCTTCATCTCGTCTTCGGTCGTTTCTCTGAGCAGAGCCGAAACATTCCCGTGGTGGACTCTGTAAACATCGGGAGCTTTGTTTTTTATTGCTATCTCACGCAGGTTCGCCAGAATAAACTCTGTCTCTTCGCGGCTGTTTGTGAAAATTATTGTTTTCTTGTCAAGAGTCGCTTTAAACAGGTACTCAAAGTGCTCCCTGCTTCCAATGTCTCCGCTTTCACTGACTTTTATGACATTACCGCTGCCGTCACGTTCCTCCAGATCACGTTTGTCTGCATAGTTTACAAACCGTTCGACATGCAGGCGGACACGTTTTTTTCCTTCGTCCGTTACGGGCGCGGCACAATTGCGGTCTGTTCCCGTATTTAACCACGATGCCGCTGTTTCAAGATTCCCCAATGTTGCAGACAACCCGATGCGTCTCGGAATTATTCCTGTCAGTTTTTGAAGCCGCTCAAGCACGCAAAGAAGTTGTATACCTCTTGCGTCTCGCATGAAATGGTGCACCTCGTCTATGATAATAAAACGCAGGTCGGAAAACATTTTAAGACACGCACCACGTTTGTTTGTTACAAGGCTTTCCAGCGATTCAGGCGTTATTTGAAGAAGCCCTTCGGGGTTTTTTGTCAGGTCTTCTTTTCTGGCTTGCGATGCATCTCCATGCCATTTGACTACAGGAATGTTAGAATCAATAAGCAGTTGTTCAAGACGCTTGAATTGATCGTTGATAAGTGCTTTAAGAGGTGAGACATACATAACACCGACAGATTTTGACGGATTGTTATAAAGCTCCGTCAAAACAGGCAAAAACGCTGCTTCCGTTTTACCCGAAGCAGTCCCCGATGACAGCAAAAGGTTATCATCACTATCAAAAATAACCTCACATGCCGCGATTTGAATACCACGAAGCTCATCCCACTTCTCCTGGTAAATATAATCTTGTATGAATGGCGCCAGCCTGTTAAAAATGTCCATTTTTCACCTCTTGTTGTCAGGGGGACGGTTCTCTTGACAAACTGTGATGAATTTTCGTCATATGTTGTCAAGAGAACCGTCCCCCTGACAACCTCAAATCTCAAACTCTACAAAATCTGCATGTATATCCTCATCGGACAGGCCGCCTTTTGCCATTTCGAAGCTGTTGCTTCCCAGTATGCCCTCTACGCTTGTGTCGGGGTTTTGGTGGATTATTCCTGTCAGTTCTATGAAGTCTCTTATTATTTCCCTCGGAGTTATGTGGGTTTCCGCACCGACTCTGTTATATTCAACGGTTAAAAAGTATAGTAAATCCTCATGCTTTAACGTGGGGGTGTAGTTGTAGAGGTGGGCGTGGATGTCGCGGAGTTTTTCCACAAGCACGTACATTTCTTCTTGTGTCAGCATTTGAAGCTTTATTATAGGAGCGGAAAGGTCTTTCAGGTCGTCTGTTGCAAAGTGACCCTCCGCAAGCCTTGACCGCAATGCATCATAGCTGTATATTCCCTTATACCTATCTTCAATGCATTGCGGGGTTCCGCCCATAAGGAAACCGATGTGCTTAGCTTTGCCTTGGAGCACATCGTTGTAAAGTGTTAAGATTTTTTCGTAGTTGTTTTGTCTTGTTATTGAATTTGGAATTTTGAAAATGTTGACCAACTCATCAATGAGTACAAGCAACCCTTTATAACCTGCGCTGACAAGAAAAACAGCCATGATTTTGAGAAAGTCGTACCAATTATCATCGGTAACTATGAAGTTTATTCCCAAATCGGCTTTTGCATCTCTGCGTGTGACATACTCGCCGCGAAACCATCGCAGTACATTACTTTTCATCGCTGCATCATCCTGCTTGTACGCCTGCCAGTAGGTGGCTATTGCTTTTGCAAATTCAAAGCCGTTGACCATGCCTTCCAGAGAGCTTGCTGCTGCGTAGATTTGTTTTTCCACTTGTGTATCGAAGTCTTCGTTGTTTTCGTCGAACACAGGGGGACGGTTCTCTTGTGTTTCGTGAGAGGGAACGTAAGAGGATTGTGTCCCGGTGTTTGCCATGACTGACGCTTGTATACCCGATATCCATTTTTCCAGTATCAGAGGAAGCGCACCGCCGTCGGGCTTGGATTTTGTTGAAAGGTTTTGAAGCAATTCTTTGTATGTGGCTAACCCTTGTCCTTTTGTTCCTGCAAAACGCCGCTCGGGTGAGAGATCGGCATCAACAACCGCAAAACCTTTGGCTGTGGCATAATTGCGAATCGTTTGCAATAGAAAGCTTTTGCCGCTGCCATATTTTCCTACAATAAAACGAAACGATGCTCCGCCGTCCGCAATCATATCTATATCATGCAAAATAGCCGCAATCTCTTGCGTACGCCCCACTGTTATATATTCCAACCCTACTCGGGGCACAACGCCGCCTTTAAGGGCATTTATAAGGACACTCGCAATTCTCGGCGGAACACGATTTGTCATGGTTGTTACTCCTTTTCGGGTTTATTTACAAGACAGGGGACGGTTCATCTGTCTTGTGTATCTACTGTGTCAAAGTATTTTGCAAAGTGCTTCAACATTCACCCTGTATTCGTCGTATAGTACAACAACATCATCTATCTCCAGTAGACTGTCGCCTATAAAGTCGGTGGCTTTTTCATTTATGCTGTCAGCGAGGACTTCGAGCATTAACCCGTTGTTAGTGGCGAAGGTTTTAATGTCTGCATTTTCTTGAAGGGCGAGCGAAAGAGCTTGACGCTCCACATCGGTGAGAGCGTTTTTGAGTGCTTTCCAGCCATCGGCGAAGCTGAGGGTGAGTGGTGGTGATTCGGGGGCGGCAAGACAGGGGGACGGTTCATCTGTCTTGTTGCGTAATTCTGCATTTTCGTATTGTTTTATATCCGAACAAGACAGATGAACCGTCCCCCTGTCTTGTAAATTTGCCCCAAGATCATCCTCAACTATCAGCGATCCTTGTGTCTCCAACGCTTCTTCTCGTATGCGGGCGAGATTCGTATAATCCACCGTCACTACTGTGCGGTTTTGTTCATTGTAGAAATCTGTTACTGCTTTTTCTATTACTTTGTCCAGTTCCGCACGCTTTGCGGCAGGGCGTTGCAGCTCCCGAAACGGTTTGCTGCCTGATTTCATCTCAGCTACAAGCTTGTATTTATAACCTGTAGAATTGCGCAGACAAGCTTCTGTCTTCTTGATTATATATCCGACAAAATCCTTTTGGCTTGAATAATAAACCGGCAGATTTGCCGTCCACTGCCCGTTTTTGCAGTAGTACCGCTCGAATTCGTTTATTTTTATCTCCCGATCCGGCTGTTTTATCCGGCTGTCAAACAATGCTTGTTTGAACGGCTGCCACGGCGAACGTCTGCTGACACTGTAAACGAGCAAATCTTCAAGCCGTGTGTTGCGTTTTATGCAAAAACCCTGAACCGCATGATAAACCGCACTAAAACAATCGTTTAGTAATTGTTCGTTACCGTCTTTGTAAAATTTGGAATTTGTTACATCATATCCGGATATGCTGTTCCATATCTCCAGCTTATTCTCCGCACTTTCGTCAAAAAGAAGTGATAAAGAAAAATACTTCTGCATATTGTTCTTCTCAACAAAATCCGAAAAGCTATCAGGAAGAATATAAAAGATGTGGTAGTCTTTTAACCATTTTGGAAGGTATTTTTCAACACCCGGTTTTTTAAAAGACACATCATTCCACAACGCAAGCAGTTTTTTCAAACCATCAGCCGGGTCACATGTTCCGATGCCTGATAATAACTCGTAGATATAAAGATATATATATGACAAAGAAGTTGGCTGTATATCTCCGTCTCTGACTTTTGTGCGCCACGTAAAGTAAGTGCGGAGATATTCATATCCCATGTTCTGGTAACATGGGTAGTACATGTTGAACTTAGCGTTGCCGTCGTAATCGTCCCTGAAATCCTCCATAAATTTTGCTTGCCTGTAAAACAACTCGGAGCTGTTTCGGGCAAAAGGACGCACTGAGGCGAGCTTGCGCATTTCATAAAACTTCTCGCGGACAGGGTCAATTATCCTGGGCTTAATCGGCTGCGGCGGAGCGACAGACGAAAAAAACCGCAAAGCTTCACTACCGTCGGCATTGCGGCTATTTGATGATTCTATTTCAATTTCGGCGAATGGAGTATAATCCATGAAACTTCTCTTTTGTCACAACAACATCATAGTTGTTTTTTTGTCACAGTATCCGCATCTGTCGGAGCCGCTCCGTGAGACGAGTTTCGGAAGGTATGTGTCTGACTGTGTAATGCAAGCAGGGTTGGTACATTCGCCGTCGGCTGCGTTCGGGTCATCATAAACGGCTACCGGCGCAATTCTCGGAAGATGCATGAAATCAAGCAGCAATGCCATCCGGATAAGCATGCCGTAACGTGCTTGCTCAAAGTAGACGGCACGAGGGTCTGTATCTACATCGGTTGATATCTCGTCAACTCTCGGCAGCGGATGCATTATTTGCATGTCTTTTTTTGCGTTTTCGAGCATTTTCTTTGTCAATACATAGACATCCTTTAATCTTCTGTATTCTCCTGCATCACGGAAACGTTCACGCTGTATGCGAGTCATATAAAGTACATCAAGCTCCGGTATGACATCGGCAAGAATTTCGGTTTCTTCATAGGTTTGACCTTGATTTTTCATCCGCTCAAGTACATAATCAGGGAATTTAAGCTCCTGCGGTGAAATCAGATAAAAGCTTATAATCGGAAACATTTCCATTGCTTCGACAAGCGAGTGTACAGTGCGTCCATGTTTTAAATCCCCGCATAAGCCAATACGGATGTTGCCGATTTCACCGCGTTTCTGTGCGATTGTCGTCAAATCCGTAAGTGTTTGCGTTGGATGCGAATGTCCTCCGTCGCCTGCGTTTATAACAGGAACCTCAGAGAATATTGCCGATGCTGTTGCCGAGCCTTCCTGAGGGCTTCTTATGACAATTGTTGAAGAGTAAGCCGCTGTCATTCTTATTGTATCCGCAAGAGTCTCGCCCTTTGATGCCGATGTGCCGACCGGGTCGGAGAAACCGAAAACACCTGCGCCGAGTCTTTGTGCTGCTGCCTGGAAGGAAAAATTCGTCCGTGTGCTTGGTTCATAGAACATTGAGGCGAGAATTTTCCCGCTGCAGGAGTTGGAATAAATTTCAGGTCTTGCGATAATGTCACAACACCTCGAGTACATCGCATCCCACCAATCTCTAGACAAATCTGCTACATTTACAAGTTTACGTACCGGCACCATACGATATCCTCCATTTAATTGAATTGAAAATTAAAATAATGTGTTGAAATGCGAAGTGATTTTATCACAACATATTGTGCTATGTAAACCCTTTCATGCAATATATGTCTTATACGCAATAAAAAGGATAAACGTAATAACTCTTCGCAATGCCAATTAACGATTACCTTTTAACCATCATAGCATAAATCTATTATATCAATATCCATCAAAGGCCACCATTCGACTTTGGTGCCTGAAACTTTCGCTTTGTTGAATTCTTCAATATCTTTTAACTTTTTATAACGTTTTGTTTCAAGATAAGGTTTAAAATCATAAACCCCTTCTTCTCCGTTATCAAAAGTTAGTGCTAACATATAGTCCGGTTGCGGCACTACATCTTTAAGCTTTGGTCTTTGGTGGAAGTCAAGCATGGTCTTTATCGCTTCTTTAAGAGCTACCAGCTTATATATTTTATTCCAGCGGTTAACAGCTATGAAATCAAACAACCCTGCATATTCTTTAGGCCAGTTGTCGCCGCCCATCGCCCCAATCACACGCTCTAAATGCAAAAAAGCAGACGGACAACCACCGCCACCACCGCCTGCCGCGGCAACAAGTATGCTCGGCTTTCCTTTATGATATGAATCCAATTCTTCTCTACTGTCCCATTGCTTCGTAGCCTCGCACCGTCTGAGCTTATCCATGAAGAGTCTAAGTTCCTCACTCATTTCACCCCAGTACACAGGCGTTATATAAACAAACGCGTCAGCATCCCGCACCTTTTTCTGCAACTCGCTAAACCCGTCCTTCTCACCGAATATACAATAATGCTCAAAGAAGCAAACACCCCACCCCTCATCACACATTTTGCACTTCGACAGATTCATTTTCGACAGATTGATTACTTCCGCTTCGATTCCCAGCTCATCAGCGGTTTCCTTGGCTTTCTCTTCAAATGAGTACGTGAGACCCTCTGTTTTCGGCGTTCCCGATACGATTAATAATTTCATTGATTTTCCCCTTTATAAATATTTTAAGTACATATATTTGTATGATAACAGTATTTTTGCATTTTTACCATGCTTTAAGTATAATAAAAATATCTTTATATGCGACAACTCTGCGAGTGAAAAAGAGAAGGTGTAAACAGATGAAAAAACTTATTCTTGTTATATTGTTTTTCCCGCTGCTTTTAGTTGCATGCAATAATGACTCTGCACAAGAAGAACAGAGTCCATCACCGACACCGGAGCCAACACCGGTTAACGGTAGCGGAGAGACGGTATATAGAAGAATATCTGCCGGAGACGCTCATCAAATGATGCAGGATACATCTGAATATATTCTACTTGATGTACGGCGTATAGATGAATTTAACGCGGAACACATCGAAGGCGCAATACTTATTCCCTATGATGAAATTGGAAACAGAGCAGCAGATGAACTGCCGGACAAAAACGCACTAATTCTGATTTATTGCCGAAGCGGACGCAGAAGCGAACTCGCTGCAAGAGAACTCATAGGTATGGGTTATACAAATGTATACGATTTCGGCGGCATCCTCGACTGGCCATATGACACGATTAAAGGATAATGAAGAAACTGTTCAGAGGGTATCCGGAAAACTTTTATAGTTCCAGCCAATGCACTAGCACGTTAGTGGAAATCTGCATTAGTCGGCAAAACTTGTGTGCTGCCTGAAACTATAAAAGTTTTCCGGATACCCTCTGAACAGTTTCAAATACTACTATTTCATCAACAGATAGATAATGCCCTTCTGTACGTGCAGGCGGTTTTCGGCTTCGTCGAAGATTTCTTGTGCGTGTTCTTCGAATACTTTTTCGGAGATTTCTTCGCCCTTATGTGCCGGGAGGCAGTGCTGTACCATGCAGCCGGGATTTGTCAATGCCATGATATCATCGTTAACCTGATATCCTGCAAATGCCTTTTCGCGTTCTTTTGCTTCGCCTTCCTGACCCATCGAAGCCCACACATCTGTAAAGACAACATCTGCACCTTTGGCTGCGACTTTTGGGTCGTTTGTCAGTTCAAACTTGCAATCCGTGACGGTTGCTGCAAAATCCAGCACTTTTTTGTCGGGTTTGTATCCGTCCGGGCAAGCCACCGAAATGTCCATGCCTGTTTTTAAGCATCCGACAATCAATGAGTTTGCCATGTTGTTTCCGTCGCCAATCCAACAAGCCTTCAGACCTTTGAGTTTTCCCTTATGCTCACGTATTGTCATCAAATCCGCAAGTATCTGACAGGGATGTGCAAAGTCGGTAAGCCCGTTTATGACGGGTATTGTGGCGTGTTTGGCCAGCTCTTCGACTTCTTCTTGTTCGTAAGTGCGTATCATTATCCCGTCTACATAACGGCTTAGAGTTCTGGCTGTGTCACTGATTGATTCGCCTCGTTTCATTTGGCTGTCTGCGGTTGACATGAAGAGTGCATGCCCGTCAAAATGCGTCATCCCGACTTCAAATGAGACACGTGTGCGGGTGGAGTTCTTCGCGAAAATCATTGCAAGCGATTTTCCCGCAGGGAAGTCGTGTTTTTTTCCTGCTTTGCGTTCGGCTTTTAATTTGTCTGCTGTGTCGAGTATCAGTGTAATATCTTCAGGTGATAAGTCGAGCAGCTTTAATAGATCCTTTTTCATTTATGCGTTCCTTTCAATATTGCTTTAAGTATTTTCAGTCCTTTGTTGATTTCTTCATATGAGATCGTGAGTGGTGGCAGCATTCTTAGAGCATCAGTTCCGGCAGTCAGTATGAGAAGCCCGTTTTCTACACATTTTTGTGCTATCTCTTTTGGGGTCATATCAGCCAGCGAAATACCAATCATCAAACCTTTGCCTCTGACCTCCGCAATTACCGGTATGTTCCAGCTTTTTAATTCCTTTTCAATATACTCGCCTTTTTCCGCGACCTCTTTTAGTGCTTTTTCGTCCAGTTGTCTAAAAACCTCGATTGCGCCCGCTGCCGCTACGGGGTTTCCGCCAAAGGTTGTTGCATGCGTGCCGGCGACAAGTACCGCTTTGCACTTTTCGTTTGCCAGAAAACCACCGAGCGGTAATCCCCCTGCAATGCCTTTTGCAAAACTTAGCACATCAGGCACGATGCCGTATTGCTCAAACGCAAAGAGCGTTCCGGTTCGACCGACGCCTGTTTGCACTTCGTCAGCAAGAAGCAGTATATCATGTTTAGAGCAAAGATGGGATACTTCTTTAACATAATTTTCATCAAGCGGCAACACTCCGCCTTCGCCTTGTATAAACTCAATTATTACGGCACAAACATCATCGGTCATTTCGCATTTTATTGCTTCAATGTCGTTTGCAAGTATGTGTTTAAACCCTTCGGTAAACGGGAAGAAATAATTGTGAAATACGTCTTGTCCTGTGGCGGCAAGTGTTGTTATTGTTCTGCCGTGAAAGCTTTGTTTGAGACTGATTATAGTGCTTCTGCCTCTGTCTTTGCCATACTTGTCGAAGGAATATTTTCTCGCAAGCTTAATCATCCCCTCGTTAGCATCAGCTCCCGCATTTGCAAAAAACACACTTTTCATACCCGTGCGTTTTATAAGGGTTTCTGCAAGCCGTGCATAAGGTTCGCTATAATATAGATTAGAAACGTGCTGCAGCTTCAAGGCTTGTGCATATATCGCATCAGCCCACTTTTTATTACCATAACCGATGGAGTTAACACCGATACCGCTCGAAAAATCGATATACTCCTTACCTTCGGGACTATAAAGGGTAGCACCCTCGCCACGGTCGATGGCTACATCAAATCGCGCGTAGGTTTGTATAACGTTTTCGTTGTCAAGTTTTTTTATTTCATTTGTTGTCATTTTTTCTCCTTTTTTGGAATGCAACGGGAATTGAAGTTATAATTTTCAATTCCGTAAAGCGTAGGCATGGACGGTGGAGCGTCCGTCAGTAGAGTACAGGACGTACTCTCTGGCGGTAGGAATTGCAAAATTATAACTTCAATTCCCGTTGTTCAAGTCGTTGCCACTAATATATCATCGTTCCTGCACCTTCATCCGTCAGCATTTCAACCAATATCGAGTGAGGTATTCTTCCATCGAGGATGTGTGCTCTACGGACGCCGCCGTTTATGGCGTCTGCGCAGCATTCAATTTTCGGGATCATGCCGCCTTCTATTATGCCTTTTGCCATCAGTTCTTCGATTTCGTGTTTTTCTATTTGTTGTATCAGGGTTTCTGCTTTGTCTTTTTCCCGCAGGACTCCTCTAGTGTTTGTCAGCAGTATGAGTTTCTCTGCTCCGAGTGCTATGGCGAGTTTTGCTGCTGCTGTGTCTGCGTTTACGTTGTATGCGGTTTCGTTATCTGTCCCGTAGGCAACTGTTGCAATTACGGGGATGTGTCCGTCGTCTATTGCTTGCAGCACTACCTCGGGGTTTACGTTTATTATGTCGCCGACGTATCCGTAGTCTTCGCCGTCGCCTTTGTCCATTTTGGTTGCTTCCAGCATTTTTCCGTCAAGTCCGCATAACCCGACAGCACTGCCGCCTTTGCGGGCAATTGTTGATACGAGGTCTTTGTTGACTTTTCCGCAGAGGACGCTTTGGACAACGTCCATAGTTTCTTTGTCCGTATAGCGCAGCCCATTGACGAAGTGCGATTTCATGCCGAGCTTGTCGAGCATTTCTGTTATTTCGGGTCCGCCGCCGTGGACGAGGACTGCGTGTATGCCGACGAGTTGAAGTAATATCATGTCCTCAATGACTGCATCGAACAACTCGTCGCTTATCATTGCGTTGCCGCCATATTTTATGACTACGACTTTTCCTGTAAATTTTTGGATGTACGGCAACGCTTCAACAAGCGTTTTTGCTCGTTCCATATTATTGTTTGGCATCTTCTTTACCCCGCTCTTTTAAATAAATAGTTAATCACAATCATGTTCTGTAATCCCCGTTTATTTTAATATAATCATATGTTATATCGCAACCCCAGCAAGTACATTCCGCGCTCCCTGCGTTTAGGGTAATTTCTATGGTTATGTCATGTTCTGTCAGGACGTTCTTTGCTGTTATTTCGTCAAATGGTAAGCCTCGCCCTGCTTCGCATACAGCTACATTTCCTGCATTTGACTTAAATGTAATATTAACTTTATCGGGGTCAAAGGCAACACCTGAGTATCCCATTGCACATAATATACGTCCCCAGTTTGCGTCCATTCCAAACATTGCCGCTTTAACAAGTGTTGAGGATATGACGGATTTTGATAACGCCTCGGCGTCTTCTTCGTTTTTTGCTCCGCTTACATGGCATGATATCAGGTGTGTTGCGCCTTCTCCATCTGCAGCAATCATTTTCGCCAGATCGATGCATAGCTTATTTAATGCTTTAGCAAAAACATCATAACTCTCATCTTCACTCGTGATTTTGTCATTCCCTGCGAGACCGTTTGCCATCAATGTTAACATATCATTTGTTGATGTATCACCATCGACCGAAATTCTGTTAAAGCTTACATTTGTTGCATGTACAAGGGCTTTTTGTATCATTTCAGAGCTTATTGCGCAGTCTGTCGTCAGAAACGCAAGCATTGTTCCCATGTTCGGGTGTATCATGCCGCTTCCCTTTGCTATGCCGCCTATCTTTACGGGTTTTCCGTCAATAATAAATTCTACGGCAAGCTCTTTCATGCTCAGATCTGTTGTCATTATTGCTTCGGCAGCATCTTTCGAACCTTCGTATGAAAGGTTTGATACTAGCTCCGCAATGCCGCCCTCTATAATATCTATAGGCAGAATCTGCCCGATAACACCTGTTGAGGCTACAAGCACGTCGTTTTCACTCAGTCCCAGTTGCATCGCAACTGCGTTGCACATACGGCGTGCATTTTCTTCACCGAGAGGGGCACAAGCATTTGCATTTCCGCTGTTGGCAAAAACTATGCGTGCTTTTCCGTTGCTTAGATTTTCTTTTGTTACGTGAAGCGGTGCTGCTTTAACAAGGTTTTTTGTATAGACCGCAGCCGCCGTACAGTCACAATCCGAGACTATTAGTGCGATATCTCTTTTTTCTTTGTTTTTTGTTTTTACACCAACATGTAAACCCGCCGCTTTAAACCCCTTCGCGGCACATATACCGCCATCAATAAATTTCATTCTTGTCTCCTTCTTTTGTTTGCAACGGGAATTGAAGTTATAATTTTACAATTCCTACCGCCAGAGAGTACGTCCTGTACTCTACTGACGGACGCTCCACCGTCCATGCCTACGCTTTACGGAATTGAAAATTATAACTTCAATTCCCGTTGATCAAGCACCTAATCCCAGCATCAGTTCCATATTCTGCACTGCTGCGCCGGCTGCGCCTTTTCCAAGGTTGTCGAATCTTGCCGTAACTATTGTTAAATTGTCGTTCCCGCTTATTGTAAGCTCCATAGAATCCGTGCCTGCACCCCAATTACTTTCCAGCATTGCACACCCTAATTCCGATGCAACCTTTACGAACTTTTCGCCGGAATAATAATCCGTCAGGTTTTGTCTTATGCTTTCTGCTGTGTGCTTTTTATTAAGCAAATTGTTGTGCAGCATTACTGTTGTTGCTATGCCGCTGTAGTAATCATCCACAATCGGACAAAAAACAGGCAAGCGAACGAGTCCCGTTACGTTAATGATTTCGGGAAGATGCTTGTGTTCCAGATTTAACCCGTACATTCTTGGTGCGGACATATCGGGGGTTTTTTCGTTCTCATATGCATTTATCATGCCCTTTCCGCCTCCGGAGTATCCCGTCAGGGACATACACGTAAGCGGATAGTCGTAGGGCATGATGTTTAGCTTTAATAACGGGTATGCTGATGCAATTATTCCGGTTGCATGACAGCCGGGGTTAGCCACTCTTTGAGCTTTCTTTATTTCCTCTCGCTGATGTTTAGACAGCTCAGCAAATCCGTACACCCAGTCAGATTGTGTCCGGTGTGCTGTTGATGCGTCTATGACACGTGTTTTACTGTTTTCTATCAAAGAGACGGATTCTCTTGCGGCATCATCCGGTAAGCATAAAAATACTAAATCAGCATCGTTGATGAGTCGTTTTCGTTCAGCGGCATTCTTACGCTTTGATTCTTCTATATGTAATAATTCAACATCGGCTCTACCGGCAAGTCTGTCATATATTTGCAAACCTGTTGTGCCTTCTCGTCCGTCAATGAATATTTTTGGCTTCATTTCGCTTTACGCTCCTGATATTGTCTGAATGGAGACCACGTCAGGCTACTATAACACATAATAGAGAGTAATGCAACACATAAAGTGAATATTTATGCACTTTTGGTAAATTATTATCCGCCGCCGCTTTTTGACTAAGTTGACAACATTTCAAGTCTGAAATCTATCCTTGCAGTGGCATTATGAGGACCACAATCAGGGTCACTTCCATGGCAAGAGGATGGCACGGACGTGCGTTCTCTAGTGCAAGTTGAACAAACGGTTACACATCTAAAAGCAAAAACGGGCGGGGATACTGAGAAATCTGCTGTTCTAACTCTTATTACTGAGTAATTTCCACCTGACCCGGAACAAACATGACCTTCGCCATTTGGCTGACTATTACCGACCGGTCTCCATTGTTGAAGCCCGCAATTAAGACACCTTCTAGTGCCTCCGGATGCTTGGGTCCAATTGGTCCAAAGATGTGGTGACACTCCCGAATCAGCTCTTATTGGAGTTCCCACGTCAAAAGTAAATCGAGGAAGAAATCCGCACGTAATACCGTCAAATGTAAAGGTGCATGCTCCTGCTCGAAAAGCACAACCGTCCTGTATTCTATAAAAAGTTCTCAAATTATAAGATAAATCAAAGTTATGGTCTTTCGATAAACTTGCATTACAAGTTGTACATGTAAATATATGGCATAGTCCATCTTGTCGTATATTTGATGAGGTTAATGTCCATGTGTGTTCTTCGAAAGTTCCGGCGGTAGAGCCTACAACAGCCGCACGTCCGCATCCGGCTGCTGTACAAGAGCCTGTGCGATAATGATTATTAGCGTCGCCTTGTGTCCATGCACCCCAGTTGCCCCAAGTATGTGCTTGAGTTTCTGTCCGCATAAATCTGTTACATACGCTGCAACTTCTTGCCCTGCTGTGATTTACGGCATCTGTATTTGTCCATGTTGCGGGAAATAGCAAATCATTATGGTTTTCGTTTCCGAAATTGATTATTGTGCAGCCCGAATGTCTGCAGATCCGCGTCCTGTGATGATGATCTGCGGTACCTTGATTCCACGCACCCCAAACTCCGTAGTCAGGAGCATGGTTGTCAACTCCTAAGCATACGGAGCAGGAACGCATATGTGTTCCGGCAGACACAGACCAAGCACTATAATCGCACAAATCACTTTTGTTAAGGTTACATCCGATACAATATTGATCGTGAAAGCCACCACGATAAGCAAGTGCTGAATAAATATGCGCAACTTTTACACTAACCGGTGCATTGTACACATTAATGTAATTCCCTGACACATTAACATTTGTATTATAGGTGTTGTAGTTGTATCCCATTGGCACGTTGCCCGATCTTACACCGATATCAATCGTTATGCTTTCCATTACATCGATGCCTGATATATTGTAAGTACACAAATAAAAAGCTCCGCAATCCTCTCCAATGATTTTTATTGTAATTGGTCCTGTAGGAGCATTGCCCAGTTGTGTAATGGTAAGGGTAATGTAATCACCAAAACTATATCCGCAATCAAGATCACTAAAAGCATGGCTGCCATCAGGAGTAATCAGTATTCCTCTATGATAGAATTCAACAATTATATCAATAACACCATTTGCGGCATCTGCCGGCAACACATCGTATCTCAGTATCTCCGATCCGGCACTTGATATATCCGATATACTGTTGAGCGAAAAAGTAAGAGTATCAGAATCCAGCCCGGACTCGTAAAGCTCATAGCTGATATCAATAAAACCATCGTTTTTACTTGCTGCATATGCAGTTACAATACCGGGAATCCCGAAGAACACATCATCAGTACCCATAGGCACATAGTTACCCTTAACAAGGTTAATAGTATATGGCACATAGTCTGTAGGCAAAGATTCAACCTCTTCGCCGCAGCACGGTGCTATAAGCACAACTGTGAGTTTTTTGTCAACATCAAACGGTCTCACAGTATATATTACGCTATTTGCGCCATAAATGTTCTTGCCATCAGCACGCCATTGTATCAGGTAACCGGACGGATTGGTATTGGTTGTAAATGATAGCCTCGATCCAATACGCAACAAATCATCATTTATATAAATAGAAATGTTTCCCCGGACCGGGGCAGCACGGCAATAGCCACCGCAATAATCACAATTGCAATCACCGCACCTGCGACCATCTCCACAACAATCAATACATGCATCACCGCACTCTAAACAACTGCCGCAAGTGTCGCAAGCGTGCCCGCAATGTTCGCAACAGCATTCACCGCACCTGTGCCCATCGTCACAGCAGTCAGGACATGGATCATTGCCGCAATCTATGCAGTCGTCACAGGCTATACAACGATTTGGATGATTACACACATCGTCTATGTTATCATCACTTGTATTTCCATTGTCGGTATCTCCATTACCGGTGTCACCATTGTCGGTATCTCCATTACCGGCATCTCCGGGATCTGTACCGATATCGTCATGCGCGGTTTCGTTATCGTGTGCCGGACTGCCGCAGGGGCAAAGACTGTTATTAGCTAATGCAATACTATTAATACTCTCTGAAGCCGGAAGCGGAGTCTCACGTAAAAGCGAACCCGGGCTTGCGAGAGCAACAGCACTTCCAATAAGTAATAACGCTAAGATGGTTACCGGGACAATTCTAAATCTGGACATTTATAGATTCCTCCAATAATATTTTTGGTGTTTTGTGTTCACAATGAAGATTTCGCCGGTATGCGGTTTTCGTGAATATTATCGTATTTCCGAAAAACAAGCCTATTGCAAATAACAACACCTGCGAATAAAATTACATGTATGAAGACCCAGCGATCCAAAAGAGCTGCGACACCTCTGAAGTCCTGAACAATAAGTAAAAAAATCAACGCACCAATACTGAGGACATACATCGATATGAGTGCTCCAAGCCTACGTTTATTATTGTATTTTTCCTTATGTTTAATAAGGTCAACGAAGACATCATTATTAAAACTATCAACATTGCGAACCATTGCAGAGCACTGATTGTCAACATTTTTGTTCTCTGTCTTTTTTTGGTTAACGGCACGTAATATTGTTATTATAGAAAGTATGATCCCGACAATAGTTAGCAGAACACTTAATATTGCCCAAGCAGGCATACCGATAGGGGCAAAAAAGAAAATTGGCATGCCAAATATATTAAACATCGGCAGCGGGTCATCCTCAATATCCATTATGTTCCGATAATATGACGATCTGCTCTCAACAGGAGAATCTCCGCAGTCGGGACACGCGGGATCGCATCCATGCCCGCATTCAATACATCCGCCGCAGAAGCCGCATAAATCTCCGCAATGTTCACAGCAGCACTCTCCGCATCTGCGTCCGCCACTACAACATTCGATGCAAGCGTATCCGCATCCGGTACACGATCCGCAAGAATCGCATAAAATACAAAAAGCACCTGTCGGCTCTCCGGTTCCGCCGCAGTTTGGGCAAGCATTTGCAGCGGAAGCAGTTATCAATGTTAAAGCCATAAGAGCAAAAATAATGAACAGCACAACACAAACAATAAAAAGCCCTTTCATGGAGTCACCGGATGATAATCCATTCCATCGAATAATTCTCATAAATCTACCTCCGAAAGCAATTTAAATCCACAGTTTTCCTTTGTGGTCAAACTAAAGTAGCATAAGAAAAAAGCTTGTGCAATAAACGTTCGATTGTAGAAAACCGGGTGAAAAAAGTTGTGTTTTAACAAAAAACATAATTGCAAATTGCAAAATTTACAACTTACTAAAGAAATCTTCTACACGAAAAGGTGATAGGTTTTTTTACTGATTTTATACCTCCTATAAACTTTGCGTCTCCTATAAACTCTTTCCTTGTCTTTCCAAAGTAAACGCAGGGATTTTTCGCGTCCCCTTATTGCGTTTACCCGGCAAAACAGATATACTTTGTTCGCTATATCAAATTTACAAAGGGGTGAAGCTCTTGAAGCTTATGGCTATTGACGGGAACAGTATTGTAAACCGTGCTTTTTATGGAATCAGGCATTTATCGGCAAGTGACGGCACACCGACTAATGCGGTGTACGGCTTTATTGCTATTTTGCAGCGATTGATTAACGAAGAATCCCCCGATGCGATATGTGTAACTTTCGATTTGCCTGCACCAACTTTCCGGCATGAGCGTTACGAGGAATACAAAGCTCACAGAAAAGGCATGCCTGATGAGCTTGCTGTTCAAATGCCGATATTAAAAGATGTCCTCGATGCAATGAACATTACTCGCTTTGAGCTTGCGGGGTGGGAAGCCGACGATCTGCTTGGAACTCTTGCAAAGCGCTGCGAGGAAGAGGATTGCGAATGCATTATCGTAACGGGGGATAAAGATTCTTTACAGTTGGTTACGGAGCGGATCCGGGTAAAGCATATAAAAACCCGTGGCGGGCAGACGGAAACTAATGATTATACCCCCGACGCGTTTTTCAAAGAATACGGTTTTGAACCTGCAAAAATGGTTGACTTAAAAGCATTGATGGGAGATTCATCCGATAACATTCCCGGTGTAGCGGGAGTCGGTGAAAAGACAGCTATGGATCTTGTGCAAAGGTTTGGAACAATAACCGAAATTTACGGCAACCTGGATAATCTTGATATAAAAGAGACTCTACGCAAAAAGCTTGAGACAGGACAAAAGAATGCAGATCTGTCCTATGAGCTTGCGGAGATATGTGTTGATGTACCTTTTGACTTCAATATCCAAGACAGTATCTGCAAGGAAGTTGACAATGATAAGTTATATGAGATATTTAAACGGCTTAGGTTTATACAATTTATAGATAAGTTCAGATTAAAACCGCCGGCTAGCGGCTCCGGCGCATCATCAATGGTAATTACTGCACCCGACGTGGCAGATGTTACATCCGGTGATGATTGTGCAAAACTGCTTGAAAATGCGAAAAACGCCGATTTCGTTGCCGTAAGGTTTAATACGGACTATCTCGACAGCATTGCGATAAGCGTGGGAACACAGGGTCTTGATGTGTTCCTGCTGCGCCGCGGAGAGACTCCGGATTTTGACAGAGCGCTCAAGGTTCTTTTGAGCAGCGCGGTTAAAAAAGCCGGGCATGATGTCAAGGATATTATGAGAACCTGCCTTGAACGCGGAATTGATACCGACGGATGGATTTTTGACACTGCGTTGGCAGCATATCTGGTATCTCCTACCGACAGTAATTACAGCATTTCTCGTATATCCGAACAGTACTGCGGTTATACTCCGGGAGAAAATGACGAAGAGGGCGGGCAAATGTCAATGCTTGCAGACCCGGGTAAACCCTTTGCAGAAGAGGCATTTGCTATCGGATTATTGAAAACCGCACTGGATAATAAACTAAAGGAAATGGTACTCGAAAAACTTTATTATGATATCGAACTGCCTCTATGCCGTGTCCTTGCAGAAATGGAGCATGTAGGATTTCTTGTGGATAAAGACTCACTTATAAGCTTTGGAGAATCGTTAGCAAAGAGCATTTCTGAAACGGAGAAGCAAATCTTCGATCTCGCCCACGAAACATTTAACATTAATTCCCCTAAGCAACTCGGGGTTATTCTCTTTGAAAAGCTTATGCTCCCCGCTCCAAAGAAAACAAAAACCGGTTATTCCACTAATGTTGAGGTGCTCGACAGCTTGCTTGGAAAGCACCCGATTATAGGGCTTATAAAGGATTACAGAGAGCTTTCAAAGCTTAAATCCACATATGCCGACGGGTTGGTTAAGGTAATCAGCAATGACGGGCGTATACACACGCACTTTCAAATGACAGTTACCGCAACGGGGCGTTTGTCCTCAACGGAGCCGAATTTGCAAAACATACCTATAAGAAAAGAAATAGGCGGAGAAATCCGTAAAATGTTCGTTGCTGCGGAAGGAAACGTACTTGTCGATGCCGATTATTCGCAAATAGAACTACGCTTACTGGCACACATCGCAAATGACCCTGTTATGCTCAAAGCATTTGAACAAGGCGAGGACATCCATACCGTGACAGCTTCACAGGTATTCGGTGTGCCTATTGAGCAAGTGACCTCCGTGCAACGTTCTCAGTCAAAAGCTGTCAATTTCGGTATTGTATATGGAATCTCTGCGTTTTCTCTCGCAAATGACATCGGCGTAACACCTAAAGAAGCAAAGGCTTATATTGACAACTATCTTGAAAAGTATTCAGGCGTTCGGGAATACATGACAGAGATTGTAAGAAGCGCAAAAGAACTCGGCTATGTCAGCACACTCTTCGGTCGCCGCAGGTATCTGCCCGAACTAAAATCCCACAACTTCAATACCCGCTCCTTCGGCGAGAGAGTTGCTTTGAATATGCCGATACAAGGCACGGCGGCTGATATAATGAAGATAGCAATGATAAACGCTGCAACCCGGCTTCACGCAGAAGGCTTAACAGGCAAACTCATTCTACAAGTACACGACGAACTCATAGTTGAATGCCCCGAACATGAAGCGAAAGCTGTAAGTACAATACTGCGTGACGAAATGGAAAACGCGGCAAAATTATCTGTGCCGCTCGTCGCCGAAACGCGCATAGGCAAGAGCTGGTACGACGCAAAGTAGGGGCCGACCGCCCCCGGTCGCCCGTTGTCTTTATCCCGCGCTTTCAGGCTCTTCTAACACCACCTTATGCACCAAGCCCTTTGTGCGCCATTTTCCTATTCTGAATATAATTATCGCAAAAATCAGTCCGAATGTCCATGATATCACCAGGGAGTACATGAGCGCATCGGGACGGCCCATTAAATACACAAGTAAATATGCGCTCGGAAGCCTTATTATTACCGAGTTTATTACCGATGCCCATAACGGCGATATCGCATCTCCCGCTCCCCGAATCAGTCCCCAAAGCACATTGCTCGCTGAAAACGTAATATACCCGAACGCTAAAATCCAGAGCATTCGCATTGTTAGATTAATTACGTCTTGTGTATCGGTAAACCACCCTGCAACATATCGCCCGAAAATTAGAATAATGGCAACCAACACAATCGCAGTTCCCACCGATATCCGCATACACTGCTTCACACCTTGATTTACCCTGTCCATTTTTTCCGCACCGACATTTTGCCCGGTGTACACCATCATAGCGTTGCCGAATGAAAAAATCGGCATCATGACAAAACCGTCAATTCTCATAACAATTACGTTTACAGCCATAAACATTTCTCCGAAACCATTCACAAGCGGTTGGGTAATCATCATGGCTATGGCAAATATCGCCTGAGACGCTCCGGTCGGAACGCCAAGCTTGAGAACTTGGGTTACATACTTCTTTTTTGGCAGAAGAAAGCGCCACCCCATATCAAAAACATCACGCATTTGCATGAGTTTTCTTAAGCATAATATACTGCTGAATACCTGAGCCATTACTGTTCCGATTGCCGCTCCGAATACACCGAATCTTAGAATAACGATGAAAAGAAAGTTGAGAGCTATATTCAACAGACAAGTGATTATTAAATAGAGCAGTGGAGCAATAGCTTCACCAAGCCCGCGCAGTAATCCCGAAAGCATATTAAAGTATGCGACACCTAAAATACCCCAGAGCAAAACATTCATGTATAGTGTAGCATCATCAAGAATCACTTCCGGAGTATCCAAAAGTATCAATACCCGTCTCGTCAGCAACGGTCCGAAAACAGTGATAAAAATACCTACGACCGCAGTTAGCGTGATGGCTGTTCCTATTGTATGGGAGAGGTCTTCACGACTTTTTGCGCCAAAATATTGTGACGCCATAATACCGGCACCCATTGCGACACCCATGCTCAACATAAGTATTAAAAAGAATATAGGCATAGAGCCGCCGATAGCCGCAAGCGCGTTGTCTCCTACGTATCTACCCAAAAAAAACGCATCCACGGTACTGTATAATTGTTGAAAAACGTTGCCTATCAGCAGAGGAATAGTAAACAGCAGCAACTTTTTCCAAGGTGCCCCTTCTGTCATATCCACTGCGGAAAACCGCTTATATAATCGTCGCATTACCCACCTGCCACTATCAATATTGTTACAGTATATCATAGAAAACTATGTGCTTGCAATAATACACGTAATAGGTATAATTAACACAAGAGAACCGTCCCCCTGTGTTCCTGTGTTTATGTAAAATCAAAAAAATAAAGGTGATTTCCCATGGAAAGTGTTATTATCGGTATCGGTGGTATGAAATGTGCCGCATGTGCAAGTAATATAGAGCGTATTGTGAACAAGCTTGATGGCGTAAAAACAGGCGTTGTCAATCTCAGCACCGAGAAGCTTAAAGTCGAGTTCGATGAACACATCGTCAGCATTGTCACAATCACCGCAGCGATAAAAAGCACAGGCTTTTCCGTCTATTTGCCCGAGGAAAGCGGGACAAATGAAGTCGAAGCCATGACAAAACGCAAAGAAGATGAACAAAAAGCGTTGTGGTTTGCCTTTAAATGGTCGTTAATAATCACCATTCCGCTGTTCACTTTTTCAATGGTGCCGATGACCTTTCTTTCACTGGGATGGAATGTATTGCCGGAAAACCTCGACCCTCTGAACTATCCGAGCTGGAACGGTTTGATTCAATTAATTGCCGTACTTCCGGTAATGTGGCTCAACAGAGGCATTTTCATAAGGGGTTTTCGCGCTCTGTTCACAGGAGCGGCAAACATGGATTCACTCATAGCCAAAGGTACAATGGTTGCATTTCTGTTTAGCCTGTATATTACTATAGAAAACTTTTTTCTAATAGGCACATCTTTAGCCGCCACAATGGAAGAAATGGTTTTTATGGAGCGTAATCAGTTTTACTTTGAAACCGTTGCTGTAATATTGACTTTGATTGTTCTGGGAAAATATCTTGAAGCTAAAACCAAAGGCAGCACTTCAGAAGCAATCAAAACACTGATCGGGCTATCCCCAAAAACCGCTACCATCATAAAAAACGGCACGGAGCTTGTTGTTCCTATCGAGGACGTAATGGTCGGAGATATCGTATTGGTAAAACCGGGTGAAAAACTGCCTGTCGACGGCATTGTCGTGCAAGGTACAACCAGTGTTGACGAGTCGATGTTGACGGGCGAGAGCATGCCTGTTGACAAAAAGGAAGGCGACAATGTTGTAGGAGCAAGCATAAATAAAAACGGCTCTATAAAGTACGAAGCCACAAAGATTGGTAAAGATACTGTATTAGCCCGGATTGTAAAGCTCGTTGAAGACGCGCAAAATTCAAAAGCACCGATAGCAAGAATTGCCGATACGATATCAGGGTACTTCGCTTACGCCGTACTCGCTATAGCCATAATTGCAGGGCTTGCATGGTTTTTTGCAGGATATAACATGGCGTTTGTCATGGTAGTTGTGGTATCTGTTTTACTTATCGCTTGTCCATGCGCATTGGGGCTTGCGACACCGACCGCAGTTATGGTCGGCACAGGTAAAGGCGCAGAAAACGGGATTTTGATAAAAGGGGGAGAATCCCTGGAAATCGCACATAAAATAAATATCGTCGTTCTTGACAAAACAGGGACTGTTACCATAGGAAAACCATATGTAACCGACATAATTACAAAAGGCAGATATGATAAAAGTGAGATTCTATTGTTGGCAGCAAGTGCCGAAAGACACTCCGAACACCCTCTGGGCGAAGCAATTGTTGCTTATGGCATGGAAGAACTTGGTAAACTGTCAGAGCCTGATAGCTTTGAATCCGTGACAGGGCAGGGAATAATAGCTGTCATTGAGAGCAAGAACATCCTGATTGGTAACAAAATGCTTATGGATAACAATAAAATTGACCTCACAGCCTATGATACCGACCTAGGAAATTTGGAAAACGAGGGAAAAACACCTATGTATCTGGCAATTGACGGAAACCTCGAGGCCATGATAGCCGTTGCCGACATTATAAAGCCTTCGAGCAAAGCCGCGATTGAGCGGTTAAAAGAAATGGGTATTGAAGTCGTTATGATAACTGGCGACAACAGCCGCACCGCAGAAGCAGTCGCAAAACAAGTAGGTATCGAAAGTGTATTGGCGGAGGTTTTGCCGCAGGATAAAGCGGACAAAATCAAAGAGTTGCAAAATCAAGGAAAAATGGATTTTGGGTTGCGTAAGTGCCCAAAAATACTAGCAATGGTTGGCGATGGAATAAATGATGCGCCCGCGCTTGTGCAGGCTGATATAGGGATAGCACTGGGCGGAGGCACGGATGTTGCGATAGAATCTGCAGAAATAGTCCTCATGCGCGATGACCTGCACGGTGTTGCCGGGGCGATATATCTGAGCAAAAGAACCATGAGAAATATAAAGCAAAACCTATTTTGGGCGTTTGCTTACAACATCGCGGGAATCCCAATCGCCGCAGGAGTGCTGTACCTCTTCGGCGGCCCCTTGTTAAACCCGATGATAGCCGCTCTCGCAATGGCATTCAGCTCTATATCCGTTTTACTGAATGTGCTGCGAATTAAGAGGCTGCATTTATAGCACCAACTCCATGCCTTCTTCTTCATCAAACATTACACCGGTTTTTACGAACCCCAGGCTTTCATAGAGCCTTGTTGCGGGGACATTTTCCGGTACTACGGAAGTTAACATTTTCGTTGCTTTGCCCAGCGGAAATGTTCTAATCACTTCCAAAAACAACTCCAATGCTGCTTTGCCATAACCTCTACCTTGAAAGGTGTTGTCTATCATCAAACGCCAGAGGTAGTAGTACGGCTCACCGTTGTTGCATTCCTCACCATCGCAATACTCTGCCATTATAAATCCCACAGGAGTTTCATCGTGGTAAATTCCGAATGCAACCGGACCGTGCCCGTTTTCGACAAAGTTTGCATAAGCTTCAATCAAGCTGTCTTCATTTGGTGCAACAAACCTTTCATCCGCCTCCAAATCGCAGATGTCAAAGCAGTTCTCCGAGGTTATTTTTTGTAATGTTATCATAGTGTGTCTATCCCTTCTTATATTCTCATTGCAACTTATAAACGCGTACGGCATTATCGTAGAACACCTTTTCGTGGTGTTCAACGGGTATAAGTTTTTTGCAGAAATCAATATATGCACCCATTGGGACGAGCGGCCAGTCTGTGCCATATAATACTTTGTCGTAGTTATGTAAAAATACCAAAGCTTGCCTGTATCTGTCAATAAGAAGCGGTGTATCTGCCATGTTTGTGATAAATTCGGCATTCCCGACAAGAAGTCCTGAGATATCGATGAACACATTCGGGTTTTTTACAGCTACTTCACATGCATCAAAGACCCACGGTGCACCCATGTGACAAGCTACGATTCTTATATCTGGATGTGCAACCGCAAGGTCATCAACACGCAACGGATGAGAATACTTTAACCGCCCCCTTTCAGAGAACGTTTCACCTGTGTGGATTACAATTGTTTTGTCATACTTTTCCGCGAGTTTATACACAGGGTCATAAATTGAATCTGTAATATCAACGTGATAATAACCTGCGTAAATCTTCATGCCGACAACGCTGTTGTTGCTTTTTAACATATCCTCTGTTTTGGCAAGGCTTCCTTCAGTGAGTGTATGAGGGTTTATACCGAGACAGAGAGACATACCCGAGGGCATGTTCTCTGCCAGATCGGCTATCATCGGCATCAACGCATTCTTATCGGGAAATCCGCCGGACTCTGCTTCAACGAGACCCATACAAACAGACTTCACAACTTCATGTTCGCTACACTCATCGAGAAAACCGCGCGGGGAATAATCAACTAAAGATGTATACATGGCACACTCGTGAAATGAAGTTATACGTGAGTAATGAACGTGTGCATCAATGATTTTCAAAGTTTTGTTCCTTTCTCCACACCCGATCCTCTTCCATGCCCCCTTCCGCGGAAGGGGGTGCCGTCGCAGACGGTGGGGGTTGTCCTTAAAACGATATCCTTCTCAAATCTTCCAAATCCTCAAGCGTCAAATCCTTCTCCGTCAGTATACAAAAAACAGGCGTTGTCGTAAAGCTCTCGCCGTTTGGAGTGCTGCCTTTCATAGATGCATAACAAAGTGCTATGTTTATATCATACTCAAAGATTTGCTCATCTTTTTCATTGACAGAATCTTTGAAGATATAAAACTTTTCAGGACGCGGGTTCTCTTTACATCGGGACACTTTGACAAGTCGGTCATATCGAAGTTCCTCTTCAACGTCTCCGGGGTGTACCTTACAGTTAAGATTGCCTTCTTTAAACTCTGCGGATATTTCCGGGAGGCCCTCTTCGCCCGACAAATTAAGGAAATAAAACAACTCTGCGTCTATGTAACGACCTGTACCGTTTTCAACTCTTAAGAAGTGACACATAACAGGAACTCCCGGAAGTGTCAGGTAGTATTGCGAGTAACGTACACCTTTATACTCATCAAAGCTTTCAACATGTACATCCATGCGGATGCCGCGCCATGTGTTGCCGAGCGTATCGGTTTTCGTGGTAAACTCTGCCGTGATTTTCTCACGAAGAACCAGACTGTTTCCGAAGCGTCTAAGCTCCGTTTTCAACCCTCCCACAAATGGATTCCACCAGGCGTATGATTCCAATGACGGGTAGTTTGAGAACAACCACTCGTTTTCACCGTACTTTAATGAGTATACAGCATCTGCGAAGCCGGGTGAAGCCTTAAATTGCAGATTGCCATTTACTACAGTTAATACTCCATCATGTTCAACCTTTTTGATGGTCGTGTTGTCGGTGATTAGCAAAGCACGTCTTTTATCGAACTCGAAGCCTGATAGCTTCATAGAAAAGTCCGCAAACCCGATGCCTGTGTTGTCAGATGATACTGCAACTTTAAATGCATTTTCCGGGCAAAGCTCATCGTTGGAGTTAGTTTGAGTTTCTTCCTTAAAGATACCATCGGAGGAAGATATCGTAACCGTTCCCCCTCGGATATTCTGACGGTTGTTACGTAAAACAAGTTCCAGGTTATTTTCGCTCAGCACAGGGTTTCCGCCATTGGCGATAACTTCCAGATGATTATGGGGAAAGAATGTGCGTTCTTCATGTATGCCAAGTACAAAGTTTCTAAAGTCCTTATAGCTCTTGAAAACATCACACATGTAGACTATAGGCTCTGTTTCAAAAATCTGTCCGGGCGATAGTTCTCCTGTTTGATATTCAAACTTTAGAAGGTCGCCCCAGTTGATATCGGGTCTGTACTGCTTTGGCCAATATATCCCGGAAGAGCAGCCGCCGCTTGCATCAAAGATCCAGTTTTCGTCGATTTTTTCTTTGTCCAGAGTGTCGAATCCATAGTTCATTTTATCGGCAACTTCATGTATAGCGCCATCATAAGGGAAGACAGGTCTTCTGCCGATATTTGACCAAAACTCAGTCATCACGGAAAGGTTGAGTTTTGTTGTCCCGATATTTGTTACACGATGGCTTCTCTTTAATATTCCTGCGGAATCAAACTCGTATATTTCCGTCAAAACAGCTCCCGAAAATTTCCCGGAAACAAAGTCTGCTTCAAACCTGATGAAACCGTCGTCCTTTGTTGTTCTGATATCTGACGGTTTTGTTATATTAAACTCATCGTCAAAGGGTTTCCCAAGCTTAGACATGTAGGATTCTCCGAATCCCGAAGAAATCAGCCGATCATATTTAACTGTATTGTTCTTCTTGTTCAGTTTTAATTTCCATAGACCGTTGACTGCACCGAAATGTTCATCGGTTTCAAACCCGAATTCTCCCTTGACACCTTGATTTACAATATGAAGCGGACGCGTCATATTTATGGACTGTCCATTATCCATACGAATTTCATAAGATACAGGAACGCTTGCATAACCGCAGTCTTTAATAAGTACTGATGTTGCAAGAGAAACGTCTTTACCATCGGTAAGTCTCACCTCATAGTTGCTTTGCGGCAATTTCAGCAGCGAGTTTTCAGGAATTGCGAAACTGACCGTTGCATCGGCAGGCAAACTGTTCTTTATGTTAAGGTAAATATCTTCGGTAATCCCGGTTTGTGCAACTCTTTCTTTTCTGCTAAGGCTGATTGTTACAGGGAATTTCGGCTCTATTCCCAATCCGAACTCCGCATTTTTCCCGTTTATGCAAACATCTGCAAGAACACACGGGTGCATACGCATATCGTCTTGCGCTTCTGTGATTGGGTTTACGAAAAATGTACCTTCAAAGGTTTTTTCATCTGTGACGATGCCGGACCATGAACCTTCAAAAGTAATTACATCGTTACTTTTTGCGTTTATTGACACGTAAAGTTCTTTGCCACTCTTGTTGTTTATTGTGAATTTGCAAGGATAGCTCAGACCATAAGCAAGCTCATGATTTTCTGCGGTCAACTCAATCCTGTAATCGTCAGTTTCGATAAGGTTGATTCTGCGTCCGGTATTTTCAAATCCGACACGAAGATGTACTCCGTCTTTTTCCCATTCATATTCATAGAGTTCAAACTTATTAATCTTTTTGCCGTCAGGTTTGATTTCGATTTTCCGTGTTGAATCGGCATACCAGTCCGCGGTTATGAAAAAGTCTTTTACAAGCTCTGTTGCCAGCACGGTTGGTATAAAGTTACTGAGATGCGTTGTGTCGGAACGATCTTCCCAAAAGTAGCCGCACTTTTTATACATCGGGACTGCTTTTGTATTTCCGGGCCATGTATGAATGTCAAGACGGGGCAAACCCCGTGCAATTGTTTCGTTTACGCACATCAAAACAAGCTCTTTGCCGAGCCCTTTGCCATGATAATCGGGACGCACATTTAACAGATGTACGTAGCCGGTGTCTGCATCTTTATAGTATCTGTTAAAACTACAATATCCGAGTGCTTCGCCGTCTTTCATAGCTATGTATACGTTAAAGAACATACCACTTTCGCGCTTGGCAATCACGCGCTCTGCCGTGTATACACCATTATCGAAAGATCCGCCCCAGCCCTCGCCGCTTTTATTCCACATATCGGCAACCGCTTGTGCCAGCGAATCCTCATATTCCACTATCTTTGTCCCATCCGGGAGTGTTTTGTAAACTTTCATTTTTATTTCTCTTTTCTTCTTTATTTTTACATCTCTTTCTCTCAGCCAAGACAAATGAACCGTCCCCCTGTCTTGTGCAATAAAAAATGCCGAAGGTCTTTTGTCTTGCAAGCCTTCGACTGTTAATTGATTATAGCATATATGTACTATACTACTCCAAAAGCAACAGCAAAAGCCCGGCACTTATTGAAAATGGGCAGACCAACCCCTTTGAATTACCCTGACGCTCTGCGAATCTCTTTTTTATGAATGCCATGACTTTTACTCCTTTCTTTTTTATTCGTGGGTTATCATACCGCAGGTGTTTATAGATGTCAAGAAAATATTGAAACAGGACAGGGGGACGGTTCACAGGACAGGGGGACGGTTCATCTGTCTTGCTGTTTTGACGGCAAGACAGATGGACCGTCCCCTTGCCTTTTTATCATTATAATGATAGTATTAGGTATTAAATTATACAGGAGTGGAGTGGTGATTATGTATTGTAATAATTGCGGATACCAACTGGAAGCAAATATGCGATTTTGCGCTCACTGCGGAGCGGCGGTGCCGGAACACGCGGGAGAGCAACATCATCCGGTAGAACAATATCCTGCACAAGAGCAGCAACTCACGGAAGTATCATATCCTACAGAAGCCTCACAGTCTCCTGATGTACAACATACTGAGGAAGTACAACAACCAGTTGAAGCACAACAGCCTACTGTAGTACAGCAGCCTGTTAAAACACAACAGCCTATAGTAATACGTCCGCCTGCAGATACATCCTCGGCACCTACAGTTCTTACTGCTCCTGCAGATACATCAACAACATATGTAAGCACACCAATAGGCACATCGCTCAACAGGCGAACCGATGCGCCAATAGGCACAGGTGCTGCACCAACGTTTGGCAATAGAGCGCAGCTTGAAAGAACGTTTAGTATATCAAGGAATAACTTGCTTGCGGTGCTTGCTTTTACATGTGTAAACCTTGTTCTTGCACTTACCAATTCGGACTTTTTCTTCCTCTTCTCCGCAAGGATACCGTTATTTTTGTTATACCTCGATGCCTATCAATGGACACCGGGCAGTTATGACTTTTCTATGTTTGGTATAATCGCTGCATTTTCTTCTGTATCACTCTATGCAATTTTCTGGGGAGTAGCAAAAAAGCATAAAGGATGGATAATCGCTGCTCTTGTGTATTTTTCCATTGATATTTTGGTAATGTTGTTTGTTGTTATGTTCGCAGGTTTAGATTTTGAATTGTTCTCCTTTATCGAAATTGCGTTTATGGCATGGATTATGTTCTATCTCATATCAGGAACAAGAGCATGGTCGAAATTGAGAAAAATGCCGCAGCAGGACGAATCAATGCAATATGACCAAAACTATGTAGATCCGCAAAGAAGTACAATACCGGTTGTGTATATACCTCCGTCGGTGGGCATCAGGCGGCCTAAAAAAGGAGGTCAGATTCTGGCAACTCAAAATTACAGTAATATGGAAATCATTGTAAAAAGAACATATAAGACAACAGAACTTATAGTTAACGACATGGTTTATGCCGAAAGATCCGGCGTACACGAAAAAGAGTCCTACACCTTGGATGCAAATGTGTACGATGTTATTGTAAATGTAGTAATGGATATCCCGTCATTTATGACTCAGGTTCAAAGCAGCACTCTCCCGACAATGTACCTTTATGTAAACGGCAACCTGACGGCAACAAAGGTACGGTATTATTAAATAACCTTTCTTTGACAGACAAAGGTGCAGCGTATATAATGCAGGGCGTATGGTTATATTTGCTGTTGAAACCTCATGTGATGAAACTTCGGTCGCCGTCATGCGAAACGGGCGGGAACAACTTTCATGCGAACTTTATTCTCAGGCAGACATGCACGCTATGTACGGCGGTGTTGTACCTGAGATTGCTTCACGTAACCATGCTGCAATTATCGGGCGGCTGTCAGATTTTGCAATAAAGAATGCGGGAATCACAAAAAAGGATATTGATGCTGTTGCCGTAACCTATGCACCCGGACTTATAGGAGCTTTGCTTGTCGGCGTCAACTTTGCAAAAGGACTTGCAATGGCTCTGGATGTTCCTGTTATTCCTGTACATCATATCAGAGGGCATATAGCGGCTAATTATATTGCATATCCCGAGCTTGAACCGCCTTTTTTATGCGTCATCATTTCAGGTGGCAACAGTATTATTGCTGATGTACGAGATTATACCGATATATCCATTGTCGGGCGTTCACGTGATGATGCGGCAGGGGAATGCTTCGATAAGGTCGCCCGTATTCTAGGGCTGGGTTATCCCGGCGGAGCAGCAATTGATAAGCTCTCCCAAGGCGGCGATGACACACTCTTTGATTTACCACACCCCGTTATCGAGGGTTTTCCGTATGATATGTCATTTTCCGGGCTAAAAACCGCAGTAGTTAATATTGTACACAATGCATCGCAGAAAGCTGCAAGACAGGGGGACGGTTCATCTGTCTTCCCGGCGTCGCAAATAGAGCAAAACCTTTGCAACGATAGGAAGACAGATGAACCGTCCCCCTGTCTTGCAGCATCACTTGCGGCATCATTCACCCGCACCATGAGTGAAATTCTCGTGCCTCGTGTTATGGCAGCAGCCGCAGAATTCGGGCACGACAAGATAGCTCTGGCAGGAGGCGTCGCCGCAAACACCCGTATTAGAGCAGACTTCACAAAAGCCGCTGAAGCCGAAAGTAAAAAGCTATTCATACCTCCTCTAAATCTCTGCGGTGACAATGCCGCAATGATTGGCTGCCAGGGCTTTTATGAATATAAGGCAGGTGTGCAGGGTGGAATGGAACTTGATGCGTATGCTACAATGGACGTGGAAATTCGAGTACTATAACCGTTTGTCTGCATAACTACTTAAAACTTGGTTCATCAATGCTTGGTATTTTAACCCGTTTTTTCTTGCATACGATCGAAATCTGGCAACCGTTCTTGCATCAACATTCAGACTGATTTTTTCCTTTACTAATATATCAGCAAAATACTCAGGTGACGGCAAGAAGTCCTCAACTGCTTCCGCTACACTAATAGCTTCAGAAATATCGTCAGGTGCATCTGTATATTTAACTCTGCTCATATTTTATCCTTCCTTGTCGCCAATATCCGGCACCAATGATTCGAATATTACTTTTTCTTAATACAAATCGAACTGTCGCTATACCTTTACCCGTATCACCGTATAAAAAGTAACGTGTTTCATCAGGAGTTGAATGTTTAACATCCTTTTCAACAATACGCTTTTTGTCACAAAAAGCTAACTGCGCTTCCTCAAATGAAATACCATGCTTATTAATGTTCTCTTTATTTTTTGATAAATCCCACTCAAACAACATATATACAATTATATAGACAGCAGTGATGAAAGTCAAGAGAAATACAGTTTATACAAGACAGATGCCCCTGTCTTGCTTACACCGAAAGGCATTACGCTATGAACAAAATCATCAAAACCGAAAAGTTATCGTTCTCCTACTCCTCCATCGAGGGCTCAGTGCCTGTGGTGGTGCTTAATGACTTGAACATTGAGATAGAGAAAGGTACTTTTGTTGCTGTTATCGGACACAATGGTTCGGGGAAAACTACGCTTGCCAAACATTTTAACGCAATTTTGCTTCCCGGGGGCGGACGTGTTTTGATTGAGGATATGGACACCGCGGATGAGCATTATATTATTGAAATCCGCCGACGTGTCGGTATGGTTTTTCAAAACCCCGATAATCAAATAGTCGCCACCGTTGTTGAAGAAGATGTCGCTTTTGCTCCTGAAAACCTTGGTTACCCATCAGACGAGATACGCCAACGTGTCGATGAAGCACTAAAAATAGTAGGCATGTATGAATATCGAGAGCATGCTCCTCACCTGCTTTCGGGCGGACAAAAGCAGCGAATCGCTATTGCGGGAGTTTTAGCAATGCGCCCGAAGTGTATCGTATTTGACGAACCGACCGCTATGCTTGACCCCCGGGGCAGAGAGAGTATAATAAAAATAATGCAAGATTTGCGTGATAATCATGGCGTAACGGTAATTTTAATTACGCACCACATGGATGAAGCGATTAATGCCGATAGGATTATTGTTATGTCGGATGGAGATATTTTATTAGATGGAGCTCCGAGAGAGGTTTTCCGTGACATGGAGACACTAAGAGGAACAGGCCTTGATATTCCTGAAACGGCAGTACTGCTGCACGAACTGAAGGCAGATGGTTTCGATGTACCTCTCGACGCGTTGTCGGTGGAGGAATGCGCAGAAGCGATATATGAGGAGTACAAACATTGGCACTTATAAGAACCGAAAATCTTTCTCATACATACAGCACCGGCACGCCGTTTGAGCGTGTAGCTGTGCATGATATAAACTTCACTGCCGAGAAAGGTGAGTATGTCGGCATTATCGGTGCGACGGGGTCGGGGAAGTCTACGTTTATTCAACACTTAAACGGTTTGCTAAAGCCCACAACAGGAAATGTTTACTATGACGGCACGGACATACATGAGTCGAAGAAACATACTCATGACATACGATTCAAGGTCGGGCTTGTGTTTCAATATCCGGAATATCAACTTTTTGAATCAACAGTTTTTGATGATATTGCTTTCGGACCGAAAAATATGGGACTTCCTGAAGACGAAATACGTGAGCGGGTGTATGAAGCTGCAGGTTTTGTCGGGCTTGGCGAATCCTTTATGGAAAAATCACCGTTTGGGCTGTCGGGCGGAGAGAAAAGGCGGGCAGCGATAGCCGGAGTCATCGCCATGCGACCCGAAGTGCTTATACTCGACGAGCCGACGGCAGGGCTTGACCCGCAAGGGCAAGCGGAAATAATACGAAACATCATGAGCTACAAAGCAACCCATGGTGCTACAGTTCTCCTTGTTACGCACAACATGGAAGAAATTGCACGAAATGTGAACAGAATTGTTTTATTGAACAAAGGAAACATCGTCATGGACGGCACCCCTGCTCATGTGTTCTCAGAATCGGAAAGACTCAGCAAGCTGGGACTGGCAGCACCAAAAGCATCGCTGATAGCTGCAAAGCTCCGAACTCTGGGTCTTCCTTTGGAGCAGGATATTTATACATTGAAGCGGCTGCGGAAGAATCTGAATGAGTTGAAAGGTGAAAGTGGAAAGCTGAAAGCTGAAAACGAACAGCACGAAATCATGGCAGGACAGATGAACCGTCCCCCTGTCTTGCAACAAGAAGACGTGACAGGACAGATGAACCGTCCCCCTGTCTGGGACGCTAATGACGGGGGTGAACAGCATGCTTAAAGACATTACCCTTGGTCAGTTTTTTCCCGGTGACACACTTGTACACAGACTCGACCCCCGCACAAAACTAATCTTAATGGTTGTATATATTACAGCATTGTTTATGGCAAAAGGCTTTCCCGCATACACTTTTATGCTTGCTGTGCTAATAACATGTTTAGCGGTATCCCGAATCAAGCCAAAAGCTATTTTCCGGGGGTTAAAACCTATATTCATAATAATATGTATAACTGTCATACTAAATATTTTCTTTATACGCGGAGAAACGGTACTTTTCCAGTATCGGGCTATCGTCATTACACAAGAAGGACTTATAACCGCTGTGTTTATGGCATCTCGATTGATGATGCTGATAATAAGCACATTTTTACTTACCTATACCACATCTCCGATAACCCTAACCGACGGTTTGGAGCGAATGCTCAGCCCGCTCAAAAAAATCAAATTACCGGTACACGAGTTTGCAATGATGATGAGCATAGCCCTGCGAATGATTCCGACTCTAATAGAAGAAACAGATAAAATAATGAGTGCACAAAAATCAAGAGGAGCTGATTTTGAAACAGGCGGCCTCCTGAAAAGAGCAAAAGCAGTCCTCCCCTTACTTATCCCGCTCTTCATAAGCGCATTTCGCCGCGCCGACGAGTTGGCAACAGCAATGGAAAGCCGCTGCTACCACGGAGGTGAAGGAAGAACAAAAATGAAAATCCTGCGCTTCGCTTCAAGAGACTTCGTTGCACTTCTGTTCGGCGCGTGCATTGTTGCGGCTGTAGTTTTGCTAAATTGAAAGCAAATCATAGCGTGAAAAACTCCAATTTCCGTGTGACAGATGAACCGTCCCTCTGTCATATATTTTTTTTGGTTACAAATTGTCACAATTTTGAATTTATGTTGACATTTCGAAAAAATGTGTTACATTTGAATAAATGATGAACGGGAATCGGAGGAAAACTCAATATGAAATTGTTTCCCATGTTCCGCAACCGAATAAGAACAGCATCGACAACAACCAAAATTACGATAGTTGTCTTACTCATTGTGTTAATAAACACCGCGATTATCGGTACTTCCGGCTTCATATTCCAAAGAAATGAAGCTATCCATAACTATTCCATCAGGTCTGTAGCGATTGCGAAAACTGCTGCCATGTCCATAGAAACGTACGAATTTTGGCACGCCCTCAATGCAAATGAAAAAAACGAACATTATTTGCACTTGCAAGAACATTTTGAAGAAATCGCGTACGAAGAGAACCTGTTGTATTTTTACGCAGGCACATTTGATCCGGAATTCGGTATGATAATGTACTTAGAAGGACACGGTGACATTTTTGGCTTAAACGGTCATGTACCTTTATCAATTTTTCCTCAAGCCGCTTTTGATGCGTTTGAATATGGCACAGCTCAAGTAACAGATGTTTACCGTCTTAACTTCGATGGAACCTTGGGTATTTCGGCGTATGCGCCTATATTTAATGAAGATAATGAAATAATAGGATTAATAGGTGTATTGATATCACTTAGTGCTGCTCTCGAAAGAAGCGGTAATTATGCCTTGACGATACTCACAATTTCGTTTTTAACATTTTTGGTGCTTATGTGGATTCCTATGTATTATGTTAAAAAGCTGGAAGCCAAACAAAAAAGCGAACATAGACAAAATGAAATCCAGCTTACAAAGTTAAATCTGGTTGTACAATCGGAAGGCATCGGGTTATGGGATTTGGTAATACAAAAAACCGACCCGTTCAACCCCGCAAATATTAATGTGTATTCCGATCAATTCAGACATTTGATAGGATATTCCGATGAAAAAGATTTTCCCGACATTCTCTCCAGTTGGGCAGATAAACTGCATCCTGATGATGCAGAAAAGACCTTTAACGCTTTCAAAGCGCATTTATATGATACAACCGGAAACACTCCTTTTAATTGTGAATACCGCTTATTAAAGAAAAACGGCGAGTACTCTTACTATTCTGCGGCGTGTGAAACAGTGCGAGATAAAGACGGCGCACCGCTCCGCGCCTGCGGTTCTCTGATAGACATTACCGACAGAAGGAATATGCAAGAGCGTATAATGCTGATGCTTGATACATCGCCGATTTGCACTCAAATATGGGATAAGAATCTCAATACGATTGATTGTAATGAAGAAGGTGTCCGTCTGTACGGTTTTCGCGACAAGGCAGAATACAGGGAGCGGTTCATTACCAGTTGTTCGCCTGAATTTCAGCCCGATGGACGGCGTTCGGACGAAAAAGCCGTTGAGCTTGTGCATCAAGCGTTTGAAAGCGGTTACTGTAAATTCGATTGGATACATAAAATGCCGGATAGTGATGAATTAATACCGGCGGAAATCACGCTTGTACGGGCGAAATACGGTGAGGATAATGTTGTTCTCGGCTACACCCGGGATATGCGCGAGCATAATCGCCTGATGGAGGAGCTAAGGTCAGCCAGCCGGGCAAAGAGTGAGTTTGTGGCAAATATGAGCCATGAGATACGTACGCCGATAAATTCCATTATCGGCATGACTGCGATAGGGAAAAGAGCGAATGATACCGAAAAGAAGAATTTCGCCTTTAATAATATCGAAAGCTCTTCCACGCATTTACTGGGCGTTATAAACGACATACTTGATTTGACAAAAATTGAAGCGGGTAAAATGGAGCTTTCATATGTTGAATTTAACTTTGAAGAAATGATTAGCAAAGTAATGGGTGTAGTTCGTGGTAGCGCAGATGTAAAAAAACAGAAAATAACCATTAATATAGATAAAAATATCCCACCCACCCTTGTAGGAGACGACCAGAGGCTGACACAATTGATAACAAACTTATTATCCAACGCAGTAAAATTCACCGGGGAAGGCGGTAATATCCGGCTGGATGTATTACAGAAAGAAAAGTGTGATGAGTATAGCAACCTATGCGTTGAAGTGACAGATAGCGGAATCGGTATATCCTTAGAGAACCAGGAAAAACTGTTTAACGCCTTTGAACAGGCGGAAACAGGGATAGCCCGCACTTACGGCGGTACGGGGTTGGGTTTGGCAATTTCCAAGCGCATCGTAGAGGCAATGAATGGTCAAATATGGGTGGAATCGGAAGAAGGCAAGGGTACGAAATTTTCTTTCATTATTCGCTTGGAACACATTTTTAGAGATACGGAATTATCACATGAAACAGATGCACCCGTCCACGGCGGCGGCACTGATATACCGGACGGCTTATTTAAAGACAAACGTTTATTACTTGTCGAAGATATGGCAACCAACCGTCTTGTTTTGATGTCGCTTTTAGAAGACAGCGGCATGATTATTGATTGCGCGGTAAACGGCAAAGAAGCGGTAGATATGTTTGCTGCCGACCCGAAGATATACGATGTCATTTTTATGGATGTCAGGATGCCTGTAATGGACGGATATGATGCAACCAAAAATATTCGTGCTCTGGATGTACCGGAAGCAAAAACTATTCCGATCATCGCCATGACTGCCAATGTATTCGCCGAAGATGTGGAAAAATGCCTTGAGGCGGGCATGAACGGGCATATCGGAAAACCGTTTAATTATGATAACTTGCTGCAGCAAATTCGCGTGTTTTTTAAAGAATAGGTATAAACCAAAAAATGGCTGAACAAAAAAACATTGCTATACATATAATGTTTGACGGCTCACGGTATCACGGGTGGCAGGTGCAAAAGTCAGAGGTCACTGTCGCCGGAACGATTGAGTCTGCTTTGTTGCAGCTATGCGGGCATGAGGTGAAAATTCACGGTTGCGGACGAACAGACGCAGGCGTACATGCGGAGCGGTATTGTGCGAATTTTAAGACAACGGCGAACATACCGCCTGACAGGTTTCCGCTTGCCGTCAACTCTCTGCTGCCTGCAGATATTTCCGTACAAAAAGCAATTGGAGTCCCCGATGATTTTGACGCAAACCTCTCTTGTATAAAAAAAGAATACACTTACAGGATTTTCAACTCACGAATACGCAATCCGTTCTACTCCGATAGAGCGTACTTTTATCACCAAAAGCTCAATGTTGAGGCTATGAAAAAAGCAGCGCAGCATTTTGTAGGAACACACGACTTCGCCGCAGTCCGCTCCGTCGGCACGGAAACAAAAACGACTGTGAGAACTGTCCATTGGTATGAAATCGATGAATGCGAAAACCTCATTGAACTCCGGGTTTGCGCAGACGGCTTCCTCTATAATATGGCAAGAGCTATGGCAGGAACACTCTTGTATGTTTCCGAAGGAAAAATACAGCCCGACGACATCCCGAAATTACTGTTAAATAAAGACCGCAGCCTGACAGGTCCGACAGTCCCTCCCGAGGGTCTGTATCTGACAAGAATATGGTATGACGGCGAGGTTGGAACGCTTTTCATTTAAAACAATTCCATTTTTCCAAAAAACATGATATACTGACAGGTGCGCTGTCAGTATATGCTGATTTCTTGCGATTAGGGAAAACGGGTTTTTTATGAGCGGTGAAGATAATACAAACAAAAAAAAGCGCAGCTTCATTCGACCTATCATACTGTTGGTAGTTATTGCCATCGTTGCGATTATAGTGATATCTCTGGTTTCCGCATATAACTCAGGCACTTTACATGCACCCGGAATATTCTCCCGGGGAGCATCGGAAATATCGGTCGACGAGTTTAACTTCGATGTCGGGCGTGAAAGAGTCTTTGCACACGCGGAGGGCTTTACCGCAGCAGTAGGCACACTGGGAATCAATGTGTTTGATGCCGCCGGAAACGAAACGTTCCGGGATGCATTTCGAATGTCCCGCCCAACACTCGGCAACTCGGGGAATCGCTTCATAGCTTACGATATCGGCGGAACGTCTGTTCGAGTTTTTAACAGCTCACAACTCATTTCGTCACTAGAGATAGAAGGATCCATTGTATCCGCATCAATTAACCAAAACGGATGGTTTACAATAGTCACGCACGAGGGCGGAAATAACCGGGGCATTGTCACAACATATAATCAAAACGGAACAGCAGTTCATTGGGTCAGTTTTGGAACCGGATTTGTCCTTTCCGCAGAGCTTTCACAAGACAACCATAATCTGGCGATACTAAATCTCGCCGAAACAGGAAGCAGAATAAATTTCTATCACGGCATTGACACAGACAAACACGAACCCGATTTTATTTTTGATGTATACGGCGGATTGATTATAGATATAATATATTTACCTGATAATGATGTACTGGCGATTTCTATGGACTCGCTTTTCCTCGTCGAAAATGACGGCAGAGGCAGAATGCTTTACTCATTCGCCGATAAACATCTCAGCGGTTATGCACATGACGGAGATTTTGTTGCATTACACCTAAACGACTACGGTGTCGGGAATCAAGGACGTCTTATCTCATTTCATGTTGATGGAACAAACCTTGGAGAAATTACATTCAACCGTGAAATCGTATCAATGTCCGTTTCTGACAGAACTCTGGTTGTACTAAAAAGTGATACTGTTTTGTTCTTTAACGAGGAGTTCGAAGAATTTCCGGTATCTGCAGATAGTATCTCTACCGCAGGAGCAAGCAGAATACTTGCGGTCAGCGAAGACGTCGCTATTGCTACAAGCGAAAACTCAGCGGTTGTTGTCAGAAGAGAGAAGGAGCACTAGGCTGTGACCACTTTTTTAATTGATTTAGCTGTAATCGGAACCATCGCCTTTTGCGGTTGGCGAGGATTTAAAAGCGGGCTTATACGAGGCGTTTTTGGTATTGTTTCTCTTGTTGCTGCTTTGCTTATAGCAAATATAGCAGCTCAAGCTTATTCGGGCGAAACCAAAGGGATGCTTCTGCCTTTTGTCAGCGGTATTGTAGAATCAACAATGACCGATTTAACAGAAGAAGGAATTGAATATCAGGAGATTGCGCATGACCACGAAATCAGCGACGAGGATTTTGGTCCGGCTTATATAACTCTGCGGCAGCTTGGTTTACCCGAAGCCGCAGCGGTGAGGATTGCAGAGCAATCCACTGATGTGGAAGAAGATGAGCGCGGAAGATATTTCTCAGACGTGATTGCCGACAGGCTTTCCGGTGCTTTCTCCTACGTGGCTGTATTCGGTATCTCTTTCCTGCTTCTGGCGATAGTTTTTGCGGTTATAGGAAATTTGGTAGGCGTGGTTTTTGCTCTCCCGGGACTTAAATATGTCGATATGATTGCCGGATCTGTTTTTGGTCTTTTTAAAGGAGTCATAATAGTATATACTATAGCAGTAATTCTGCGATACTTTGGATTGCTGATATTACCGACGCTGGAACGCACAACTATACTGAAATATATTATCAATAATAATCCGATAGCAAATATGCTGGGAGTATAATAAAAACGGGTGGTGTCATTTGTGAAGTTTGTTCCGAATATTCTGTCTGTATTTCGAATATGCCTCGTACCTGTATTCGTTTTTGCGTTTTTTGCAGACGAGCGGGACATAAAGTACTATGCAATACTCGTCTATGCAGTTGCAGGGCTTAGTGATTTTCTCGACGGCTTTATAGCGCGAAAGTTTGAAGCTCAATCAGGACTCGGAAAATTTCTCGACCCGCTTGGCGACAAGCTTATGACATTTACCGTTTTAGTTTGCATCACTACAACCAGACATGTCCTCATCCCTGCGACAGCAGTGTTTTTCGTCAAAGAAGCACTTATGGGCATTGGCGGTCTTATCATTCATAAAAAAGCACATGTCGAAATGCCGCCCGCGAATTTCATCGGAAAAGCATCAACCGTTGTATTCTTTTTAGTCTGCATCGCTCTGATGTTCTTTTGGAACCTTCCCAACGCAATTGCCGTCTTATTAACATCCTTTGCAATATGCCTGACATTGATAGCACTCTTTATATATCTGTGCTCATATATAAGAATAATGAAATCCATACAAAAAAACGGAGAAAATAAATGCAACCATCAATCTGTTCAAGATGTAAACGAAACCCCGCAGTAATTTTCATCACAAAAATCGAAAATCAGAAAACCACTAACGAAGGTATTTGCCTCAAATGCGCCCGTGAGCTTAACATCAAGCCTGTTGAAGACATGATTAGGAGAATGGGTCTGACAGATGAGGATTTGGAAAGCCTGACCGATGAAATGATGGATGTAATGAGCGGGTTTGACAGTCTTGCCGATCATGTCGATCCGGAAGACAATACCGAAGACGGAAAGACCGCGACATTTCCATTTCTAAACAGACTTTTCGGCGGTCCGGACGATTCCCCTCACCGCGAATCCTCAAGAACCGGCCGCGAAACAAAAGAAAAAGAACAAAGCAGTGGATATGGAGCGCAAAGCGGACAAATACCACATAGCAGTCACGGTAGTAAAAGGCGCAAATATCTGGAAAGCTATTGTATCTCTTTGACAAAAAAAGCCGCCGAAAAAAAGCTTGACAGGATAGTCGGTCGCGAAACAGAGACAGAGCGGGTTGTGCAAATTCTCAACCGCAGACAAAAGAACAACCCGTGCCTTATCGGCGAGCCGGGTGTTGGAAAAACCGCGATTGCGGAGGGTCTGGCACAACGCATCCATAATGAAGATGTCCCTCACAAGCTGCGGAGTAAAGAAGTATATTTACTGGATTTGACAGCACTGGTCGCCGGCACGCAGTTTCGCGGACAGTTTGAAGCACGAATGAAAGGTCTTGTAGAAGAAATCAGAAATCACGGCAATGTCATACTTGTCATTGATGAGGTGCACAGCCTGGTCGGTGCCGGTGATGCCGAAGGTTCAATGAATGCTGCCAACATCTTAAAGCCCGCGCTTTCAAGGGGAGAAATTCAGGTTATCGGCGCAACGACCTTTAATGAGTATAGAAAACACATCGAAAAGGATGCGGCATTGGAACGCAGATTCCAACCTGTGGTCGTTACCGAGCCTTCTATTTCCGAGTCCATTGAAATCATTATCGGCATAAAGAATTACTATGAAGTTTTCCACGGTGTTAAGGTTTCGGATGATATTGCGCGGCAAGCGGTAACCTTATCCGAGAGATATATAACAGACAGATTTCTGCCGGATAAAGCGATTGACCTGATTGACGAAGCTTGTTCTGATATGAATCTCAAAAGTGAACTGATTGCACGTAAGGAAGCAATAAAAAAAGAACGTGCCGATTTGCAAAAAGAACGTGATTTGATTTTATCGGCTCCGGATGATAACGATTTTGCCAGGCTTGCAGATATCCGCACGCTCGATTTACGCTTGGCAGAAGAACTGGACGAGTTGGAGCTGCAAGGTGACCCTGTTCTGACGATCGATAATCTTGCCCGTGTAATTGAGCTTTGGACAAAAGTCCCTGCATCCAATATCCGCGAGGATGAGTTTAAACGGCTCTCCGAGCTTGACAAACGCTTAAAAGAAAACATTATCGGACAAGACGAAGCAGTAGAAAGCGTCTGCGCAGCAATCAAGCGCAACAGGGTCGGCATTTCATCAAAACGCAAACCTGTATCTTTTATTTTCATCGGCTCGACAGGCGTTGGAAAAACAGAGCTTGTAAAACGGCTCGCTTCAGACTTGTTCGACTCACCCGAATCGCTCATAAGACTCGACATGTCCGAGTTCATGGAAAAACATGCGGTCTCAAGAATCATAGGCTCACCACCCGGTTATGTAGGTTATGATGAAGCGGGGCAACTGACCGAAAAAATTCGCCGCAAGCCTTACAGTGTTATACTCTTTGACGAGATAGAAAAGGCGCATCCCGATGTTATGAACATCTTGCTCCAAATTCTGGACGATGGACATATCACAGACGCGCATGGACGAAATATCAACTTTGAAAATACAGTGATTATAATGACCACAAACGCGGGCAGCGATAAAAAAGACGGTGCTGTCGGTTTTAACCGTTCGGCAAATGAACAGGGCAAAGAAAAAGCGGAAAAAGCGTTAAAAGACTTCCTCCGTCCCGAGTTTATCAACCGTGTTGATGAAGTTGTGTATTTTAATCATCTGTCAGAAGAACACTTTAAATCAATTGCAAGATTAATGCTCAATGAACTTCGTGATTCAATGGCTGAGAAACCGATAGACCTGACCTTCGATGACAGCGTATTGGATTATTTAACGAAAAAGTCATACTCGCTTGCGTACGGCGCAAGAAACCTCCGCCGGCTAATCCAAAAAGAAATAGAAGACAAAATAGCCTCCGGAATGATAGAAAACTACACCCGCCCCGTAACGATGGTAGCCCTGTCTGCTGTAGATGAGGAGATACATATAGTGACGGCGTAAGGTTGGGGGACGGTTCATCTGTGGATTTTGGGGGACGGTTCATCTGTGGATTTTGGGGGACGGTTCATCTGTGGATTTTGGGGGACGGTTCATCTGTGGATTTTGGGGGACGGTTCATCTGTCTTTCTCCCTTGGAGAAAGATAGAAGAACCGTCCCCCTGACAACTTGTAACGGAATCGTGACGAAACTGTTAAAATTTATTGACAGTGGGCGTTACTTTTTTGTATAATACTCTCAAGTAAAGAGAGTTTTTTCTCTTTTTTGCGGAAAAATTTATAGGAGGGTATATTTATGAAAAGAAAGCTTAGCTTGCTGTTTGCCATTATGATGCTGCTGACCTTGGTAGCCGCATGCGGGGATGGCACCGATGGCGGTATCGACGGCACACCGGCAGCGACACCACCTCCGGATAACCAGGGAACAAATGATCCCGGCGAAGTAGATACCGACGAGGGCTGGGGCGACGTTACTTATGACGGAGAATATGTCCCGCCGCCGACAGATTTCGCTATGGAAATCGACATCCTTTTGTGGAGCGGTGCAGGCACCTATTTGCGTGATCTCGGAAACCAAGACTGGGGTCCGGAAGACCTCTTCGGTCAGAACGAAGCCAAAGCATATGCCATTGCAAAAGAGTTTAATAAAATATATCCGAATGTAGTAATCAATATCCTAGCCGTTGACGGCGGTCCCGAGGACGCTGCAGGCGGTGCCGGCTGGGCGCAGGAGATTGAAAACTTCCGTGCCGAGTATGGTAAGTATCCCGATATTTGGGCTTCATTTGATATGTTCGGAGATATAAGAAAAGGCCTTGTTGCCGACATCTCCATCTTTGAAAACGATCCTGTATATCGCTCGTTTAACAAAGGCATTATGGATATGATGAACTACAACGGCAGACAATTCGGCCTGCCGCAGTACATTGTGCCCTGGGGTATCTTTGTCAACAGAACGCTTGCGGAACAAAACAACATTGATATTCCCGATACGGACTGGACAATTGATGAATACACACGTTTTATTTCTAATTCGGTTCCCAACGAATGGTACGGTGCTCCCGATGCCGAAATCATTTCAATAAATACTATGGCAAAAGGGTTTGCATATCAAATACTTAACCGCAGTCCCGGCGACCCGTTTGTTGTTTTTGATTCCCCCGAGTTTTTCGCTATACTCGAACATATCCCCCGCTGGGCAAACCATGCAATATGGCCGCAGGCTGATATCGGAAACGTTGACGAAGGTTTTATGGACTGGTGGTGGTCTCCCCGCTGGTTCCAAACCGGAAAAACACTGACATTGGCGGGTGACCCGTGGTTTATGGGCGACTTCGCTCATCCCGACCCGAATCACTGGTTCCATGTCGCGTTTGACTTTGATATTTATCCGCGTCCGTCTACCGCTGACGTACCAAGCCATGTCGGACTTGTTCTCGACCCAATGGTCATTCATAACTACCATGCATATGTCGATGCAGGTCAATTGACCGAGGAAGAAGCTGACATGAAGCTGAAAATGGCATGGGAATTTGCCAAATTCTTCAGTGCCGACACCCGTGCATGGCAAGCTGCAGCCGATCAGATGTTCTCTGATGTTAACGATGATGGCACTGTTGTATTCAAGACTTCTCTCAACGACTCGATGCCGCTGGTTGTGGGCAGAGCGTTCCATGAGCAGATGGAAATCTGGTACTCGACCGAAACACATGCCCGCTTTAAGGATAACCCGAATATGCCCGGTTGGAATGCTGTTCTTGAATTGTGGGAAGCCGGTCAGGTATGGGATTACTCCGACAAAGCGTTTCCGAGGTTCTATGAGTACGACGGATCTTCCAGAGAAATCCTGTTCGAGTGGCATAACTCTTGGAATCCCGATGTCAACGGTGGTGTGAGGCGAACCGATGCTAACTGGCTTGACACAATAAAAGCGCGTATGCCCGACTGGAACAGAGACTTTAACGAACGTTTTGAAAGAGTCTTTGCCGAAACCGATGATGCAATAGCAAGATTCTACAGATGACCTTATGTTGATTAGGAGCAAGACAGGGGGACAGGTTCCTTGTCTTGCTCAGATATAGCCCAAAGTAAGAATACAAAGTCAAGTGGCAAGACAAGGAACCTGTCCCCCTGTCTTGCGGAGCGTCATTTCCATGAAAAGGTCTAAAATAATCACGTCAATAATTATAACCGTTGTAGCTGTTGCCGGTATGCTTTTTTTGATTTTCGGCGGCAATACGGTTGTCGAGCCTGTCACCCCGGAAGAAGCTGCATGGGCAAAGAGTTATTTGCGTTCATCATTGCGTAACCCCTCGATGCTGTATGCGGATTTTTTAAATGCACACACGGGACGGGTTACACCCGGGTATACAACAATTGTCTCGCAGCCGAATAGTACTCTTGACGGAGGAGAGTCCATGGAGTACCGTGTCACAGTGCCCGAAGAAGGATTGTATGCGCTGCTGCTGGACTGTGCTGTGCGTGACCGCAGCTTTGTGACGATAACTCTTTCAATCGAAGTTAACGGCGTACTCCAATATGCCGAAGCGAGCAACATAGATATCCCTATATTCTGGACAGATGAAACTAAGGTTTTTCCGCTTGATAGCTTCGGTGATGAAACTGTTCCGGGAATAATCCATTTAAACGATATACGTACTGTCGGACTGCATAACAATACATACTTAACAACATCACCCATCCTGTTTTGGTTGGATAAGGGTGAGAATGTGCTGACCTTAACTAACAGATCGGCACGTACTTTGTTAATCGGAGACCTGACAGTTACGTCCGGCAACACCCCGCCTGCATATGCCGAGTACAGTAAAAACCGCGGCAATTTCATCCCTGTTCAGGGTATATGGGAAATAAACGGCATAATGTATAATGAAAAGAACTCGACATTTTTGCAAAATGCCGCGACAACGGCACGCGGTGCGACACCTTATCATCCCGTAAACAGGCTGGTTAATATTACAATGTTCAATGCCATAGGCGCGGAAGCTGTTTACGACTTCGTTGCAGAGGACGCGGGTTGGTATGCTGTTGCCCTGCACCTGAATAACGATCAAAACGACTTTCCGTCCTTTGTTACACTGCGCGTTAACGGCGAGATTCCTTTTGCCGAAGCGGCAGCCTTTACAATCCCCGGTATCGGGAGTACAAACAGATGGCAAAATACTGTTTTTGCCGATGAAAACGGCGAACCTTATTTTATCTATCTCAACAAAGGGCATAATACTATTTCGCTCAGAAGCGATGCCGAACCAATTTCACAGCAGCTTCGCGACTTGCGTCTGCTTGTTGAACATATCAATCAATTTTCACTTGACATCAAGAAAATCGTCGGCAGAGAAACGGACAGAAACCGTACCTGGCGATTAACACGATATATGCCTGAAACCGAAGATACTCTCCGGGCTTATGACATTTTGCTTCGCGACATGCTGACGGAGCTGGGCAAGCACTCATCACGCGGCGTTAATGCTTCGACGCTTGCCGGTCTTGTTGAGTCTCTGACTCTTTTGCACAGAATGAGAGAAAAACCCGATGAGCTGCCGCTCTATCTGGAAACACTGTCGGGCGACCGTGTTTCGATACTCATGCGCGGCGGTAATGCTCTCGACGATTTGATATCGCTCTCGTTTAACCTTAATATGATTTATCTTTTCGACGGGGTCTCGCATCTGCCGCGTGATAACCCCCCGTTCACTACTGCAATTTCGGCAATGGGCAGTCAGCTTTGGGCATCTTTTGTATCACCTAAATATGCAGTACGCGACGACCCTGATGCTTTGAATATTTGGATGAATGCGCCGGCTATACTTGTCGATTCTCTGCAAAAGCTTGCCGATACGCGATTTACGCCTGAAACGGGAATTAAAGTCAACTTCTCTATCATGCCTGATCAGAACAGGCTGGTATTAGCTTCGGCAGGCGACACGCAGCCTGATATAGCCATGTCTATAGAACGGCACATCCCATTTGATCTTGCTGTGCGCGGGGCACTATATGACCTGACCGAATTTCCTGACTTTTGGGATATTGCCACGCGTTTTGCCCCGGGGTCGATGATGCCGTATCTGTTCAACGAAGGGATTTACGGATTCTCCGAGTCGATTAACTTCAACGCATTGGTCTACCGCGAGGATATACTTGACAACCTCGGAATCCCGGCGCCCGACACCTGGTATGATGTCGGCGAGATGATGAGCGAATTGCAGCGTTTTGATATGAGTTTCTTTAAGCCGATCGCGTCGGGTATCGGATACAAATGGTTCGACCAAACTGCTCCGCTTATCTATCAGTTTAACGGTCAGTTCTATCAAGAGGACGGATTGGGTACAGCTATTAATCAACCAAATGCCGTCAAGGGCATCACGTTTCTCGGCGATTTGTTTACAACATATGCTTTAAGCGAGCAGGTTCCGTCGTTTTTTAACTCGTTCCGGTACGGGCAAACACCGATAGGTATTACCGATAACTTTAACTATTTACTTATAAGATACGGCGCGCCCGAGCTTACAGGTCAGTGGCGTCTGGCGCTTCCACCCGGAATTCCGCAGGAAGACGGAACAATTTCGCGCTGGTATATAGCGAACGGCCGCGCAATTGTCATCTTTGAGTCCAGCGATAAAATAGACGAGAGCTGGGAGTTTATAAAGTGGTGGACGAGTGAAGACGTACAGACCGAATACGCTTTTAACCTGCTTTCGTCATATGGTTATATGTTCCTGCCGGGCAACATAAAAGCACTCGAAAATTCTTATCTGCCCGACGAAGACAAGGCTGTGATTCTTGAGTCAATTAACTGGCTTCGCGATGTGCCGCGGAGTCCAGGACAGTATATGCTCGAGCGTACATTGTCGGATATCTGGAACTCCATAGTCTTCGACGGCGTACCCGCTCAGGTTGCAATCGATATAAAGGTTATAGATATACAACGTGAGTTCCAACGTAAAATGACGGAGTTCGGGTATCTTGATGCCGAAGGAAATCTTCTCAAACCATATACCGTAAGAGAGCTTGACTGGATTATTGAGCAAATAGCCAAGCACAATACGGTATATCCATGAGGGGGGTGACAGGGTGACAAAAACCTCCAAGCTAAGAAAAAGCAGAGAGTCTCTGAAGGATACCTTTCGTGTATTTTGGTTGCTTTTTCCTTATGGACTATTGTTTTCGACATTCATAGCCATCCCTGTTGCCATGTCAATCGGGCTGTCGCTCACATACTTCAATGTAGTGCAGGCACCTGAGTTTTCGGGATTTCGAAACTATATAACCATGCTAACGCAAGACGAAGTGTTCTTCAGGCATATCATTCCGAACACGGTAAAGTACGCATTGCTGGTGGGTCCGGGCGGATATATTCTTTCGTTTTTGCTGGCTTGGGTTCTCTCTCAAATCCAAAAAGGTCCGCGTACCATTTTTGCATTAGCACTTTACGCTCCGTCGATGGCGGGCGGCGTGTTCATATCGGTTATATGGCGTACGATTTTTTCGGGTAATCAGAGCGGATATATAAATGCGCTGCTGCTGAGGTACGACCTTATTGAAAGTCCCATCCAATTTTTGCTCGAGCCGGCTTATCTTCTTAACATAATGATTTTTGTCGCTCTATGGAGCTCGATGGGTATCGGTTTTCTTGCCATGCTCGCAGGCATACTTAACATCAACGAGGAGTTATACGAAGCGGCTTATATCGACGGTATACAGAACCGTTTTCAAGAGATTATTTACATCACCATACCGCTGTTAAAGCCGCAAATGCTGTTTGGTGCAGTTATGGCTATTGTCGGCGCGTTTAATAACGGAATGATTGGCGTTGCATTATCGGGAATGAATCCCACGCCGCAATACAGCGGACAGTTGATTATTAACCACATCGAGGATTACGCCTTCCAACGCTACGAGATGGGGTACGCAGCAGCACTTTCGGTCGCACTTTTAGGTATAGTCTGGCTGTTTTCCAAGCTTGCGTATAGTTTATTCGGAGAGAGGGATTAGAGTTATGGCAAACTTTTTCGGTTCGCGCAGCAACCCAAAAAAATTCGCGGCATCGCAGATAAAATTCTATGCGCTTTTGATTCCGCTTTCGCTCTTTATGCTGTTGCCGGTGGTTTTTATCATCAATCAGGCTTTTAAGCCGATGGATGAGTTGTACCGCTTCCCTCCGACATTTATCGTCCAGCGTCCCACAACTTTGAACTTCCAATATATCTTCGGTATCGCCGATGCTTCAGGAGTTCCGCTTATCCGCTATCTGGTGAATTCATTTATCGTAACGGCTATAACAGTTACATCCTCGATTTTTCTTACCGCAATGACAGCATATGCCTTTTCTAAAAAGAAGTTTCGCGCACGTGCATGGTTGTTTCGCATAAATCAGGCGGCGTTGATGTTTGTCCCGATTGCAGTTGCGGTGCCGCGCTATCTTGTTATCATTAACACAGGAATGGAAAACACTTATTGGGCGCATATTCTGCCGCTTTTGGCAATGCCCGTCGGGCTGTTTTTGGTTAAGCAGTTCGTCGATCAGGTACCCGATGAAATCCTGGAAGCGGCGAGGATTGACGGCGCGGGTGAAATCGCGGTGATGTTCAGGATTGTCTTTCCACAGATAGGTCCCGCGCTTGCAACTGTCGGCATCCTATGCTTCCAGGTAGTCTGGAACGCAGTCGAATCGTCGAACATCTATGTCATTGACGAAACGCTCAAGACCTTTGCGTTTTATCTCAACACCTTTGCGGTTGACCAAAACCCCGCAATGGCGGGTATGGCGGCTGCGGCGGGTTTTATAATGTTTATGCCTAATTTGATTATCTTTATTGCGTTGCAGTCGCGAGTTATGAATACCATGAGTCATTCCGGCATCAAGTAAGAGAGGTGGATGCGTGAAAAAGATCATATGCATAGTTCTCTGCCTTTTGGTGACGGCGTCACTTTTTGTGCCGACGGCACTTGCCGCGCAGTCCACAACCTATACATGGGCGCTTAACCGCAAAGGTAACTTTGTACGCACTCAGGATGCATACTTGCCCGACCGCACAGTCACGGATTTAATGCTCAACGAACCCGAGGATCTCTTCATCACCGGGGACAATTTGCTTTATATCAGCGACGGCGGCAACAGGCGTATCGTTGTATATGACATCGACCGCGGTGTTCAGGTGCGAGAGATTACACATCCGTCCCTGCAAAGACCGCGCGGAATACATGTGACGCAGGACATGGAAATGTATGTCGCTGATTCAGCCGCTTCGGCAGTATTTCGCTTTAGCCCTGACGATGAGCTGATCCAAACCTTTACACGCCCTGTCTCAGCAGCGTTCGGTGATACGCCATACTCGCCCATGCGTGTGGCGGTTGATAACCGGGGCAGTCTTTATATCATCGGCGAAGGCGTCGCAAGCGGCGTTATCCAGCTCTCGGTAACAGGCGAATTCTTAGGGTTCTTTACCTCCAACAGAGTGACACTGACGTTTGCGCAGCTTATGCAAAACATCTTTTTCACCGATGCTCAAATGGCAAACCTGCAGGACCGCATACCCGGGACATTCTCCAACGTCTACACCGACCAGCGCGGCATTGTCTATACCGTTACGATGGGACGCGACTCCCCCGATAACGTTAAGAAACACAACATGCGCGGCGGCAACATGTTCGCCGAGCGGGATGTTATTTCGTTCCGTTCGCTCTCCGATATCACAACCGATAAAAACGGTGTTATTTATGTCACCGACAGCCGCGGCTGGGTTGCGGTCTATTCACCCGAAGGTGAGTTCATCTTCTACTTCGGCGGATATTCCTTGGACGATGTCGCAGGCTTGTATTCATACCTAACGGCTATAGCGGTCGAGGATGACGGAACATTATGGACACTTGATTATGACAAAGCATACCTGCAAAGCTACAGCCCGACCGAGTATACATTATCTATCTACGAAGCTCTTGCGCTGTTTAATCAAGGGCGTTATGCAGAAGCCGAGGATACATGGAGAACTGTTTTACGCTACAATCAAACCTCTATCCTTGCGCATGACGGCATCGGCAAAGCAAACCTCTACAGACAAAATTTTGCAGCTGCGCAGTATCACTTTGAACTGGCGGGAAATCGTGAATTCTATTCTCAGGCATTCTGGGAGGTGCGTAACGCATGGCTTCAGGAAAACCTCATCTGGTTTATGGCTGTATTTATGCTCTGGATTTTATTGTCGCTTGCCATTCGTTATATAGACCGTAAAAAACGCCTAAAGCTGGCAACAGTTCAAGTAATGGAAAAAGCCCGGGAATTACCCGTCTTTAGAACATTTGCGTTTGCAGCGTATATAATGCGGCACCCGCTCGACGGCTACTATGACATGAAGCTAAAAACAAAAGGAACATATGGCGGTGCGACATTACTTATATGCACGCTGTTTATTTCGATGATGCTTTGGCAGACATCCAAGGCATATATATTGCAGACAACGGCAGTCGAGGATATGAATCTGGCGGCAATTGTCGGCGGGTTCTTCGGTCTCGTACTCCTGTTCATTCTTTGCAACTATCTTGTTACTTCAATCAACGACGGTGAAGGTACAATCGGCGAAATATATAAAATGATAGCTTATGCCTCGTTGCCGCTGACCCTGGCATTCGTTATTATTACGATAATCTCGTATGCGATGACATTCAACGAGATTTTTCTTGTAAATCTTACTCTTGCGGCGGGAGCGGTGTGGTTCGGAGTGATATTCTACCTCGGCTTGCAGGAGATACATAACTACAATTTCAAAAATACGATAAAGAGCATATTGTTCACCATCGGCTTTATCGTGCTTGCTATAATTGCTCTGTTGATTTTGACTATTCTATTCCAGCAGATGCTGAATTTCATCGAAGCGATAGGAAGGGAGGCGTATTATTTTGCGACGGGGACTGTATAAGACCATCACCTTTATTCTTGTTCTCATTATGCTGCCGACAACGATACTAGGCGTTGCGTATGTGACGACCATGCGCGACACGGGACTTCCCGAACCACGCATTGAGTACGTGTATACTCCTATCGAAACCTCTGACGACGGCTACAGCTTCCTTGCCGAAATCGGTTATCTGCGGTTTTATTTCCGTGACGACCGCGACGTTATTGCCGTCGTTGACTCCCGTAACGGCTACACCTGGAAAACCGGGCTGGATATTCCGTTTAATCAGGATATAGACCGTGCAGTCGATGCGGCGAGAACGGATGAAGAAAAAATCGAAGCCGCAATTCCCCGAGAGGATGGCTTAAACGCCACGTTTATTGCGCTTGCCAATTCGCTGCTTACTGTTGAATACTTCGATGATACATTAAATATAAGCCGTATATCCTCGGCTTCAAGGCAAGGCGTACGCTCACAGTTAAATGCCGTCGGCGGCAACCCTTATCATTTTGTACTGGATGTAAATTTCCGGGAGATTGACCTCGGCGTCAAGCTTCACATACATCTTACAAGCGATGGCTTACAATATGAAATTTTTGACGATGAGATCACAGGCGAGGATATCAACAGAGTTGCGGCGTTTTTGATAACACCGTTTCTCGGTGCATCGGGAGGAAGACAGGCGTTTTACGACCCCGAAATAATGGATTACTCCGATTCCGTACGCAAGCCGATGATTCCCGGATATGTTTTGATTCCCGACGGACCGGGCGCATTGGTGCGGTTTCGCGAAAACAGTGTTTCCTTTAACAGATATGTCGGGAGCGTCTACGGTGAAAATCCCGCCGATATGACCAATCATATAACAGGGCAGTTGACTGTTGTGCCGTATAAAGAACCGCTGATGCCTGTTTATGGCATAGCTCACGGCGACAGACAAGCTGCGTTTGTATTCTGGGCGGACGAAGGAGATACATATCTCGAAATTATCATTTCCCCCGAGAACAACCTTACAGCCTACACCTTTGCTTATCCGCGTTTTGTATATAACAGGGTCATTTATCAGGTTTACAATCGTGCCGGCGAGGGTTATAACAGACTATTCCCCGAGCGCAACATGTTTGATATAGATGTCACATACAAGTTCCTCGCGGGCGACGGTACAGACGACGGTCTTCCCGCCGACTATACGGGCATGGCATTTGCATACCGCGAGCATCTGCTCAAGACAGGACGGCTGAAGCTCAGAGCAGCGCCCGATAAAATGCCGATACATCTCGATTTTGTTATGAGCGATATAAAGAGCGACCTCTTCGGTTACAGAAACATGGTAACCACAACGGCTCATGATGTAAATAACATTCTGCTCGATTTGCTCGATGCGGGAATTACAAATATTAATGCCGGTATGCTTGGCGCGCAAAGAAACGGTATTACTGGTGGAAAGCCATGGACGCTGAGCTTTACTAACGCAATTGGCTCGAGAAGTGATTTCCGCGATTTGATAACGGGAATGTCTGATCTGGGGGTTGATGTCTATTTTACGCAGGACTACGCCGCGATTAACAGCCGCCAGATGATAATGGGTCCGAACATGGCATCTCACAGAAACAGTTGGGGTATACGGCAACGTATCGAATTTGAAAGCATAAACGTACCTGTCAACGAAATAGGATTCGCGCGGCCGGTAAAAAGTGCCGAATGGATAAATTCACAGTCAAATGCCATGAAGCGAGCGGGTGCTGATAATATAGGCATCGACGGTGTTACCTCACGCCTTACAAGCCACCACGGCAGCAACCCGATGAATGCCGGGCAGGCTATCGAGTTGTTGCGCGAAACGATAAAAGGGCTTGAGATGACAATTAACTCGTATACGCCTAATAAGTACCTGTGGGATTTAACAGACCGTTTTATTAATACACCGCTGCTGCCGACACAGTATATCATCGAAACCGACACGGTGCCGTTTTTGCAAATGATACTCAATGGGACAATGGAGCTTTACGGACCGTATGCCAACTTCTCTTTCTACACCCGGAGTGATATCCTTCGTATGATTGACTATAACGTTTATCCGTCCTTTGTTCTCACGGAAGAGCCGGCGTATCTGCTCTCCGACACAAACTCTTCGGGCTTTTACTCCACATCCTATGACCTTTACCGCGATATTATTATTGATATTTATAACGAGATGTCTGATGTGTACAGACGGCTTAATGCGCAGACATGGGTAGGGCGTGATGTGCTGGATAACGGAGTTATACTCAATACTTACAGCGGCGGAACCAGGGTTTTGATTAACTATACAGAAAGCCCGTTTACATATGAAGGGCATGTTGCCGAGCCACTTTCTGTAGCGATATGGGAGGGTAGTTTAGATTAAAAATGAAAAATGATAATGCAGAATGCAGAAATAAAAAATCTTCTATTGCGTTTTGTGCAAAGCCAACTATGTTGCTCTTTGAAAGGCATGGTTATCGTAATGAAAATGATGTATAAAAGTAAAACAAACAACGGAAAAGCCATCAGCCGCCGTCAGGCTTTGACGGGCTATACTTTCATGCTGCCGTGGATTATCGGGTTTTTTGTTTTCACTGCATACCCCTTTATATATACAATATATCTCTCGTTTTTCGAGGTCGGTAAATCCATATTGGGATATGATCTCGTCTTCACCGGTATCAATAATTATGTTATCGCTTTTTTACGCAATCCCGAGTTTGTGCCTAATCTTATCAGCTTTTTTATCATGGAGCTTACCTATGCGCCAACCATTGTCATCATTTCATTTATCCTCGCGCTGCTGCTCAACCGGCCGATGAAGGGGCGTTCGCTCCTCCGGACGTTATTTTTCCTGCCTGTTATCGTTATGAGCGGTCCTGTCATGAGCCAGATTATGGACTCGGGAGCCGCTTCACTGGAGGGGCTTGAGGACATCTTCATCTTTATGATGGTTTGGAACTATTCCCCCTGGCTTGCAGAAGCTCTTTATAATCTGTTTCTTAACTTCTCGATGGTACTGTGGTTTACGGGTATACCGATAATCCTTTTCATCAACGGACTGCAAAAGATTAACGTTAGCATTATCGAGGCGGCAACCATCGACTCGGCAACATCGTGGCAGATTTTGTGGAAAATAACAATTCCTATTTTGCGTCCGATTTTTCTTTTGGTAACGATTTTTACAGTGGTTCAGCTAAGCCTGTTCTCGATTAATCCGGTTGCCGACATGATACAAAACGCCATCATCTATACTGCGGGCGGTCTTGGGCTTGCATCCGCATTTGCATGGATTTACAGCTTCGGTATCCTTTTGTTGATCGGCATAGCGTTCTTGCTGCTTAAAAATCCAAAGGATACACCGGCTAAGGAGCAAAAAAGGCTGGAAAGGAAGTGACCTAAGTTTGAATATGATAAATAATAATGCAGAATGCAGAATGCAGAAATGGAAGGCACTTTACTGCGTTTGTGCAAAACCAACTATATTGGCTCATTGAAAGGCATGGTTAATAAGATGAAGCAGATTTCTGAGCATACCCTTAATTGGATAAAAAAAGGACATCTGACAAAAATAGTGATTTATGTTATTCTGATTCTTGTCAGCTATCAGTTTATATATCCTTTTATGCGAATGATTTCTCTCTCACTGATGAGTTCGCGTGATATTATGGACCCTTCTGTCACATGGATACCTCGCGGGGCATCGTTTAGCAACCTGAGAGTAGCTATTCTCACGCTCGATTTGGAAAGAACACTTATCGGCTCACTCTGGTTTTCATCGGTTCTTGCCATTTGTCAAACCGTTGTCTCGGCTATGACGGGCTTCGCGTTTGCACGCTTTGAGTTTCCGGGCAAAAGGTTCTTTTTTATAATGGTGCTGCTTTCGTTTATTATCCCGGCGCCCGTTGTTATCATTCCGCGAATGATGATGTTCGTCAATTTGCAGGAAGCTGTCGGTACTCAAATGATCGGCACACCTATACCGCAGATTTTAATGACACTTTCGGGGCAGGGTATATATTCGGCGATTTTAATTCTTATAAGCTACAACTTTACGCGTATGATACCGCGCTCGCTTGACGAAGCGGCGGCAATTGATGGTGCCAGCCCGTTTCAGATTTTTGTACATATCATTTTGCGGCTAAGCATCTCCCCGATTTTGGTTATTTTCCTCTTCTCCTTCGTGTGGAACTGGAACGAAAGCTTCTTAACAGCAACCTTCCTGCGCGACAATCTTCCGCTGATGCCCGGACGGCTTGCCGCCTTTGACAATCTGTTTGCAAGCTACGGTCAAACCTCGGGAGCTGCGGTAAGCCCCGAATTCCGGCTAAACGAAGCCTTTAGGATGTCAGGAACGTTGATTGCTATAATGCCGCTCTTGATACTGTACCTGTTTGTGCAGCGGCAGTTTATTAGAGGAATAGAAAACGCCGGTATCACGGGAGAGTAGGAAAAGGATAATCACAAGAATGAAAAGAATAGTTTTTATTATAGTAACACTTATGATTGCTTTAAGCTTGCTTACAGCCTGTTCCCCTGCATCTGATATCCCTGATGTCATTGATGTCCCTGATATCTCTGACGCCGAACCTGAAGAAATAAATGAGCCGAGGGAGTTGCCGCCGTTTTTGGCGAATCCCCCGACACCCCGGCCAACTGAAATATTAGAAGAAAAGGCGGTAGGTTTTATGTACGACTATGAAAGCTTAACTTACGAATTGGTTTGGAGCGACGAGTTTGATTACGAAGGGTTACCCGATCCCGATAAATGGGGCTACGATGTCGGCGGTCATGGCTGGGGTAACAACGAACTGCAATTTTATACCGATGACGGTAACGCTTGGGTTGACGGAGAAAAACTGATTATTGAAGCGCGAATGACTCCGGACGGGGAAGAAAGAGGCGGCAGAAATGTTACCTCGGCGCGTGTGATATCGAAGGATAAGGGTGATTGGCTTTACGGCAGAGTAGAAGTCAGAGCCAAGTTGCCTGCAGGGCTTGGTTCATGGCCTGCGATTTGGATGCTTCCGACTGACTGGGAATATAATAATACATGGCCCGACAGCGGCGAGATTGACATCATGGAGCATGTGGGCTTCGATCTCAATAATGTTCACGCGTCTATTCACACTCTAGCGTTTCACCACTCAATCGGAACCAATAAGGGCAGCGGTCCGAGGCATATACCGACTGCAACCGAGGAGTTTCATATATACTCGATTGAATGGCTACCGGATCGTATACACTTTTTCTTTGATGATGATTTAGTCTATACCTACGACCCGACGAATTATTCTAATCGCGTAACCTTTGAGGAATGGCCGTTCGACAAACGGTTTCATCTGCTGATGAATATTGCGTGGGGCGGTGATTGGGGCGGCTCTCGCGGCGTAGATGACGATGCTTTACCTGTGAGAATGGAGATTGATTATGTGCGTGTTTATCAGTCGCCTGAAATTAACGCACTTATCGCGGGATAGGGTATGGTTTTGGTTAGCAGATTTCAAACAATGCGGAAGGGCGATTTGTGGCGTTGAAGCGGATTTTTGCAATGTTAATATCAGTGATGTTTATTGTAGCATGTACAGGTACCGGAAATCTGCCTCCTGACGATAGCGGCGGCGATAGCAGCGGTGATGACAGAGACATCAGCGACGTTAGAGACACAGGCAGAGAACTGCCGCCGTTTATGACACAGGGTAATGAGGAAGAGGTTGTTTTGTTTACAACGAATAATTTCAAGTTTAATAATGCTGTTCTTCGTTCAATATATGTCACAAGAAGTGCCGATTACATGTGGGTTTCACAGGATATCAGCGAGCAGGGCAACATTGTATCCGGTGACCGGGACGGCAATGCAGCAATAACAACCGTGATTACCATCGATCCCGACAAGTGGTTTCAACCGATAGACGGGTTTGGAGCTTCGTTTACCGATTCGTCGGCTTATCTTATCAATCAGGTATTGCCCGGTGATGTCCGTGACGATTTAATGGTTAAGCTGTTTCACCCTATTGACGGTATAGGGCTGTCGTTCGTGCGCAATCCGATGGGAGCGTCGGACTTTGCGCGGTTTATTTATAGCTATAACGACATTCCCGATGGTGAAACAGACTTTGACCTCGAGAATTTTTCGATTGACCACGACCGCGAAGATATCATCCCGTTGGTCAAGCAGGCACTCAAATTGAATCCTGATTTAAAGCTCGTAGCATCTCCATGGAGTCCGCCCGCCTGGATGAAATCAACGCGCAGCATGATCGGCGGTCATTTAAGGCATGACTGTTATGATGTTTACGGCGATTATTTTATTCGCTTTTTAGAGGAATACCGCAAGGAGGGTATCGAGTTTTATGGTATAACACCGCAAAACGAACCCTTATATGTACCGCATCATTATCCGGGCAATAGTATGTCCAGAGAAGCGCAGGTTAATTTTATCAATCAAAGTCTCGGTCCGAAATTACGCGAGTTTTTCCCGGATGTTAAGCTGTGGTGCTATGACCATAATTGGGATGTCACGGACTATCCCGAGTATGTACTCAGGCATGCGGGTGAGTATGTCGATGGTGTGGCATGGCATGTCTACGGTGGTTCTCCCGATGCGCAGACCAAGGTTCTCAAGCAGTTCCCTGATACCGAGGTTCACTTTACCGAGGCATCGGGCGGTGAATGGGTTCCGCCTTTTGACGCTGCTTTTTTCGGCAATATTTGGGTCAGCATCGGGGTGCTCAACAACCACTCGCGTTCGGTGGTACTGTGGAACATGGCACTTGACGAGAACAACGGCCCCGTTGTCCCCGGCTTCGGCAACAGCACATGCCGGGGTGTTGTGATGATTAATCAGCAAACAAAGGAATTGACATATAACCTCGACTACTATGCGCTGGCTCACTTCTCGAAGTATATCCGCCCCGGTTCAGTTCGTGTCGGGTCGGAAATCAACGGTTCATCGGTTTTTGCGACCGCATGTCTGAACGAAGATGGCTCTCTGGTAATAGTCGCACTAAACGATGCTCCCGGCAACCGGGTGATTCGCTTTGATGTAGGTGATTTTTCGTTTTATTATAACGCGGAAGCAAAGAGCGTTGTTACTGTTGTGATTGATTTGTCTTAGGGGGAAGCATGAAAAAATATTTATCAATAATCGCTGTATTTCTCATATTAATTCTAACTTTATCCGCCTGTACAAATACGGATGGGGACATTCCTACGTACCCAGGCGGAGGTGTTGACGATAACGGCGGCAATGACAACGGCGGTGGCGACGCCGGTACATCCAGACAGCCGGGGGAGCTGCCTCCGTTTTTGCAGCCGTCGGAGCCGGAGGATGTCAGGATACTGCTCAGCCCTGAGGAGTTGCTTGATATAATGACGCTTGAGGAAAAAATCGGTCAAATGACGCAGATTGACATTCGCGGGCTTCAAGCAGGTGACATTAGAACGTATAATCTCGGCTCGTTGCTGAGCGGTGGTGGAGCTGTTCCGTCCACGAATACTCCTGAAGCCTGGATATCAATGGTTGACGGTTATATGCGCGAATCGAAAAGCACCCGCCTCGGTATACCGCTGATTTACGGCATCGATGCAGTCCACGGGCATAGCAATGTTATCGGTGCGACTATCTTTCCGCACAATGTAGGGCTTGGTGCAATCGGTGCGGGTGATATTGATTTAGGTATGCGTCTAGCCGTGGAGATCGGCATGATAACATCCGCGGAAATGCTTATGACAGGCATACAGTGGACATTCGCGCCTGTCTTGGGTATTGCTGAAGATGTCAGGTGGGGACGCACTTACGAGTGTTTCGGCGAGGATGTTGAACTTGTGACGGCAATGGGTTCCGCGGTCGTGCGCGGACTGCAGAGCAGCGGACGCGTGGCTGCTTGCATAAAGCATTACATAGCCGAGGGTCAGACTGTCAACGGTGAGAATCAAGGTAATACTGTAATGGATAACCTCGATGAAGAAATAAAACCTCTGTTAATGCCATATATCAAGGCAATAGAAGACGGGGCTTTGACACTAATGCCATCGTTTAACAGTATAAATGGGGTAAAAATGCATGAGCACAGGTATCTTATCACAGATATTCTAAAAGGTGAGCTGGGCTTTGAGGGTTTTCTTATTACCGACTGGGATGGTGATACTCAAGTTTCGGGCAGCAACTATAAAGAGCAGGTCGCAAACACTATCAACGCAGGTAACGACATGCTGATGTTCGGTAACGACAGTCGCGGTAGAATGATTGAGTATCAGCGTTTGTTAAAGGAGCTGGTCGAAGAGGGTACCGTTTCTATTGAGCGCATTGACGATGCGGTACTGCGCATTCTGCGTGTCAAGCAGAAGATCGGGTTGTTTGAGGATCCGTATTTTTCCATCCCTGCAGATTTAGGTAATGCAGAGCATCGTGCTCTGGCGCGCGAAGCCGTTGCCGCTTCGGTAACGCTGTTGAAGAATGAAAATGATATCATCGGCAAGCTGCCGTCATTCGACAGCATTCTGGTCGCGGGTCAAGGCGCGTCGGATATAGGGATGCAGTGCGGCGGTTGGACGATTCACTGGCAGGGAGCGCATGGTGATATTACGCCGGGAACAACTCTGCTTGAAGGGTTTATGGGTTATCACAGTGGGATAACATATATTGCCGACGGAAAGACAAATGGCAGCTTTGATGTTGCGATTGTGGTAATCGGCGAATCGCCGTATGCCGAAGGCGTTGGCGACCGTAATGGTTATTCGGCATGGACATGGGGAGATGCCGGAATCAACGAAAACGGCGTTCATCTGCGTCCGGAGGATAGAACAGTGCTAAGCGAGGTTTACAAGCTTAATATTCCGGTGATAGTCGTTATGCTGTCGGGACGCCCGATGCTGGTAGCGGATGAATTGCGGAACTGGGACGGATTTGCCGCTGCATGGCTGCCCGGAACCGAAGGCATGGGCGTCGCCGACGTTTTGTTCGGCGCAAAACCCTTCATCGGCAAAACACCGTACACATGGCATTATGAAGCGGACGGCAATACAGTGCTGTTTCCATATGGCTTCGGCTACTAGGACAGGGGGACGGTTCATCTGTCTTGTCTTGCTTATATCAGGACAGGGGGACGGTTCATCTGTCTTGTCTTGCTTATATCAAAAAACATGATGTAAAAGCAATTGTTTCCGAACCGTAGTTGTACTTCAGGTCATTATCAGCACAAACCTTACTTACAAACAGTCCGCAGGCTTCCATTGATATCTCCATTTTCTCGGGAAAACGGCAGGGATTGTTCGGATATGTACATTCATCACAGACTTTACATTCGCCCGCACCCATTGCAAAAACGGATGGGTGCTTTTCGTTAAGTATAGTCTTCATTTGTCCGAAATTATCCTTATGGCGTGCTCCCGCCTCCATTATTCCGTCCCAGTCAAGGCTGTCTTCAATTATACTTACTGTTTGGACGAGAATTCCGGTTGTGTAGTTTTTTACAAGCATGCGTATTTCTTCGAGCGATAAACACGCCGGAGGGCAAGACCATGACTTGTTATACTTGTTGCACTGTTGAGGATTGCACATATCACGTATTTCTTGCTTGAATTCCAGCGTTGAAATGTCAAGCGGCGTGTAATGAGTAAACCCGCATTCTTTTGCGATTTGCGCAAGAGGGATGTCAGGGGGACGGTTCTCTTGACAAACTATGGTGAAGTTTCCACATATGTTATCAGGAGAACCGTCCCTCTGACACCCTTCAAACGACATTTCTTCAACAAACCTGTCGTTAAAAAACGCTATTGATGACAACTCTATATATTCGCATTGCTCCCGTATGCTCTCAAGCTTTACGCGTGCTTCTTCCGAGGTTAGAGCCAGCACAGCACCCTCCCCTGCGGTGTTTCCGTAGGATTTTGCTACAGGGAGCAGCGACCTCGGGAAAAGACCTATTCTTGCGGCACTTTGCAAATCCATGTAGCTTCCAAAACCGCCTGCAAGCACAAGCAGCTTTATATCACTTTCGGTAATCCCCGCAAAATGCAACAATACCTGTATCCCCGCTGCAATTGCGGCTTTTGCCAGCTGGAGTTTTCTGATATCCTCCGCTGTTATATATATGTCGAGTTTCTCATCTATCCAAAATTTGTCATTGCTCAGCAGTCGCCCCGTTTCATCAACCTCTCCAATATCAAGCAACACAGCAAGAGTGTCGAGCAGACCCGAGCCGCAGATGCCTTTTGGGGTAGTGTTGCCGATTGTGGAGTACGCAAGACAGGGGGACGGTTCATCTGTCCTGTCGGGTTTGCTTTCCCTCATTTTGAGGGAAAGCAACTTCAAGACAGATGAACCGTCCCCCTGTCTTGTTGCTTCTTCACCCAACCAAACATGGTCAACAGCACCGTTTTCCGCTGCCATGCCCAACTCTATCTCCGAACCCTCAAACGCAGGGCCTGCCGCTGTTGCACAGCAGTAGTAGATACCATTATATTTAAGCACAATCTCACCGTTTGTACCGATATCGAGAAATATCGCAGGGTCGGATATATCTTCAAACCCGGCGGCAAGCAGTCCCGCCGTTATATCCCCACCAACATATGCCGATATTGCAGGTGTGTAGTAGATTTTAGAGTCTTTAGCTATGGGAAGCCCTTCCCATGCCGGGAGTTCCTCCCCGAACAGGCTGATTGGTGTAAACGGAGTGACACCCATAGCAACAGGCGAATATCCGGCAATAAGATGCTGCATGATAGTGTTAGCGGCAATTGTGATGTGTTCAACACAGGGGGACGAGAAGACAGATGAACCGTCCCCCTGTCTTGCGAGTGAAAACGCATCCTCTATCATCGAAGTTATTTGCTCGCGGATAAGCTGTGTCAAGGGTTCATGTCCGTTTTGCATACAATAACGGATACGTGTAGTAACATCAGTGCCATACGGCGACTGAGCATTAACCCTGCTTACGGTTGCAAGCTTTTCACTTGTTTCCATATCAACAAGGTGCAACACCACGGTTGTTGTTCCTATGTCAATTGCTAAACCTAATGCTTTCATTTACATCACCCGCCGCTTCCAGCGGCACCCTCTTCATGAAGAGGGCTTTCAAGACATCCGGCAAGACAGATGAACCGTCCCCCTGTCTTGTGAACCGTCCCCCTGTCTTGTGAACCGTCCCCCTGTCTTGTGAACCGTCCCCCTGTCTTGCGCTTCTCCAAACAGCGACCAATTGTTACTATGCGTTATCTTCACATCGACAAATTTGCCAAACACCGCTGACTCTCCACAACTTTGCTGTCTAAGTGCCTTCAGGTGCACCAAGCGTCCGCCGTTTGTTCTTGCCTTTAACGGATACTCCTCGTCTTTTGCTTCGCCGTCTACCAGCACCCGAACAATCTTGCCGACATATGCCTCATGCTTTCTTTCGGAGATTTCATTCTGCAAGTCCATGAGGCGTTCAAATCGTATCTGCTTTTCTTCTCTTGTCACTGTGTCTTGCAGCTTCGCCGCCGGTGTGCCGGGACGTTTAGAGTAGATGAATGTAAACATTGCTTCAAACTGTGCTCTTTCAACAAGAGCCAGCGTATCATTAAATTCTTCCTCAGTTTCTCCCGGATATCCGACGATAACATCACTTGTGATAACCAGCTCCGGCATCAACTTACGAGCGAAAGCGATCTTATCAAGATATTCATTTTGTGTGTATCCGCGGTTCATAAGCTTAAGAATGCGGTCACTACCTGCTTGAAATGGCAAATGTATATGCTTCGCCACTTTTCCACTCTCTGCCATAGCATGAAAAAGTTCTGTTGACGCATCTTTTGGGTGGCTTGTCATAAAGCGTATCAGAAAATCACCGTCAATGTCATTGATTTGCCGAAGGAGACCAGCAAAATCCGAACCGGTCGGCAAGCGGTGGGGCGGTTCAGATTTTGACTGCAATGAATTACCATATGAGTTAACGTTTTGTCCAAGCAGAGTGATATCCTTGTAGCCCAATGCCACAAGCTCTCTCGCTTCGTCTAACACGACTTCCCTTCTGCGGCTTCTCTCTCTCCCTCGAACATACGGAACAATACAATATGAACAAAAGTTGTTGCAGCCGTACATAATTGACAGCCAGGCTTTAACTTTACCGTCACGATGTGACGGTAGACCCTCTGCCAGCACGGTTTCTTCGCATACAGTCGCAAAAACACGCTTTTTCCCTGTCATAGCACGGTGTACAAGTTCGGGAAATCTCCAAAGATTATTAGGTGGAAACACAAGCCCGACATGATGATATGAGTTGCGAACCTTCTCAACAGTTTCGGGCACACCTGCAAGGCAACCGCAAAAAACAATGAGCTGTTTCGGATTAGCCTTTTTTGTATGAACCAGTGCGCCAACGTTCCCAAGAACACGGTTTTCTGCATTTTCACGTATTGCACAGGTGTTGACAACAGCGATATCGGCAACATTCTCGTCTGTTGTTATCTTATATCCCATCTCTACAAGCATCCCGCGCAGCTTCTCACTGTCCGCTTCATTCTGCTGGCATCCATATGTGTCAACGTACGCAAAGAGCGGTTTGGTCCGTTCCTGCGACAGTTCACGTACATTTTGCATAAATGTCCGTTGTTTATCTATTTCGTTTGCATGCACTTCAACGTTATTAACAGTACAAATTTCAACTTTTTTGCTCACGATATCCTCCGCACCATTACCTATAAAACACCGACATTTTACCATCTTGGTGTAAAATAAACAATAGGTGCCAAGAGATAAATCCCCCGGCACCTTTATCACTAATTCTCGTTATATATCAGTCTCATCCAACCGCATTGCCGTGTACAAATCATTGTAATGCCCGCCGGCGGCGATTAGCTCCGCGTGTGTGCCGCGTTCAACGATTTTTCCGTCTTCTACGACGAGGATGATGTCGGCGTGGGATATTGTTGACAGCCTATGTGCGATTATAAACGAGGTTCTGCCTTCGAGCATGTGGGATATCGCGTTTTGTATAAGAAGCTCCGTTTCGGTGTCGATGCTTGATGTTGCTTCATCAAGCACAAAAATCGGCGGATTTGCCAGAACAGCGCGTGCAAAAGAAACTAGTTGCTTTTCTCCTGTTGAAAGCTTATCGCCGCCCTCTCCGACCTCTGTGTTATAGCCCTCGGGCATACGCTCCGCCACAACGTTTGCGGATACTATTTTTGCAGCCGCAATTACCTCCTCATCGGTTGCATCGAGTTTGCCGTAACGGATGTTATCCATTATCGTTCCAGAAAACAGATGCGGATTTTGAAGAACATAACCTAACGACGAGTGCAGCCACAACTGCGAACGGTCACGAGCATCTTTGCCGTCAATAAGGATACGCCCGTCTGTAGGCTCATAAAATCTACATGCAAGATTTACGATAGTAGACTTGCCTGCACCGGTTTCTCCTACAATTGCTACGGTTGTTCCGTGCGGGATTTCCAGAGAAAAATTCTCAAGAACATTCTCATCACCGTCGGGATACATGAAGGTAACATCGTCAAAAGTCACCTCGCCGATAAGCGGCTCCCAATTCTCTCTTTTCGGATTATATGTGTCTCCGTATTTCTCAACAACTTCAGGAGAATCAGTTATCGTTATCTCCTCTGCAAGCAGCCCCGTTACCCGCTCAACACCAACTTGCGCGGAGACCATTTCAGAGATTACGCCGGACACCCATACTACGGGGTCTATAGTTATAATAGCATACGAAATGAATGCTGACAGAATGCCAAGGTCAAGCAATCCGCGATTGACCATGAAGCCGCCTCTGTACAGAACAACAGCAAGCGCAATCGACCCGACAGAAGCCACCATCGGCAGCATGAATGCGGTCAAACGTGAGGCACGGACAGACTGACGTTGCATATTATCGGACAGCTTGGCAAATTCTGCACTGTTTAAGTCCTCGATAACCAGGGTTTTAGAAGTTTTTGACCCTGTGATTCCTTCGTTGTATGCTCCGGTTATACGGGAGTTGATTTCTCTGACTTTTCTGCTGACAACAAGAATCTTTCTCTGGAAAAACCACGCAATCACCCATGCTACAGGAATTATCAAAACAAGAATCAACGCCAGCGGCGGACTGAGGATAAACATATAGATCAAACTAAAAATAATCACTAGCGATGCCTCAGCCATAGCTGTCATACCCCAAGATATCATACCGCTGATACGCTCCGTATCCGACATTACCCTGCCTATCAAGTATCCAACGGAATTAGTATTGTGATAAGCAACTTGTATTTTTTGCAGATGAATAAAACAATCACGCCTGATTTGCATACCCATAGTAGTTTCGACTTTGATGAGAAGCTTGACCCATAAGAATGTCATTAATCCTACAACTAAAATTACCCCAAGATAAAGCAGCGCAAACGGCAAAATCCCTTGTGTAGTTTCATTTACCACAAAATTGTTTACCGCATAGCTTGTGAAAAGCGGAAAAGCCGAGTTAAGAGCAGTCCAAACTATAATAATTCCGCCTGCAAAGAGAAACTGCTTTTTCTGCTTCGCAACGTATGGTAAAAGCCGCATCCAAATGCCTAAACTAAGCCCCTTGACTTTTACCTCATCTTCATATTCATATTTCATAGGGATGCACCCCCTTTTTGATAAATTACTAATGACAAATTACAAATGCAAATACTTCTCATTATCCATCCTCATCGTCATTGTCTGCGTTTAATACTTCACCGGTATATCCTGACTGTAAATCATAGATACGGCGGTAAATTCCGTCTTTTTTTACGAGTTCCGCGTGTGAGCCGATTTCTTCGACTTTGCCGTCTTCAAGAACCATTATCACATCAGCTTTCATTAGCGTTGTAATCCTGTGCGAAATCAGTATTACAGTCGCACCTTTGGTGTCTTCGCGCAGAGACTCTCGAATCTTCGCGTCTGTCTCCATATCCAGGTTTGACATTGAATCGTCAAAGACCATTATCGGAGCATCCATCATCAATGTTCTCGCAATCGCGACACGTTGTTTTTGACCGCCCGAAAGCGTGACGCCGCGCTCGCCGACAATCGTATCGTAACCCTTGGCAAACTCCATTATATTATCGTCAACCGCAGCTATGCGAGCCTTGTCTCTTACCTTTGATAGATTTCTGTCGCCCCCGACTCTTTCAATTTGAGTTTGCGGGGAATCCGCACCCTGTTCGTCATTGTACCCGTTCTTTGCTATGTCGATGTTCTCAAGTAGAGTCTTTGAAAACAGGAACGGCTCTTGAAGAACAAGACCGATGTTCCGTCGCAGATAGGACTTTTTGATATGTGTAATATCTACGCCGCCGATTGTTATTTCTCCGCCGTCTTCAGGTAAGTCGTACAATCTGTTAAGCAGATAAGTTATTGTTGATTTGCCCGACCCTGTTGCTCCCAGTATTCCGAAGGTAGTACCTTTTTTTATCTTGAAGCTGACATCTTTTAGTACAGGCTGCTCTTCGTAAGAAAAGCTGACATTCTTAAACTCGATATCCTCATCCATTGGCGGTTCAATGTCATCGGGTTGGTCTGATTCGGTTTTAGCATCGAAAATTTCTTTAATCCTCTTTAAGGAAACACCCGCCTTGCTCATTTCCGTTATAATTCTGCCAAGTTGACGAACAGGCCACATTAACATACCCGTATAACCGATAAACACAAGCAAATCGCCGACAGTAAATGCGGTTGTTGAGGCTAAAATCGCACCCGTGATAAGCACACTTAGAAGCTGCACATATGAAATCGCATCTCCAAGCCCCCAGTATAATCCGAGAGTTCCGCCGAGGTGTATCCATTTATTTGCGAAATCGGAGTTTTTATCGTCAAACCTTTCAGTCTCGTATATTTCCCTGCCAAACGCACGCACAACACGAACACCGGTCAAGTTCTCCTGCACTCTGACCATGAGAGCACCCTCTGCTTCGTCGGCAGCTAAAAACTTATGCGCTATCCGTTTAAAGAAAAACACTGTATATCCCATAACGAAAGGCATGAAAACCGTTACAACCGTTGCCATAATCGGGTTGAGCGAGAACATTATAACTATTGCTACAATAACAAGCAATGCTGTTCGCACAACCTCAAGGAGCTGTTGGAACACGAACCGTCTGACAGTCTCAACATCAGACGTGCAGCGTTGAATTATATCGCCTGTTTGATTGTTGGTATGCCACTCGAACGGTAGTTTTTGTGTGTGCGTAAATAAGCTTGTACGAAGATTGTTTATCATACGCTCGGAGCCTTTTGCTATACTTACGCGTGAGACATAGTTAAAAACACCGGAAATCAGCTCAATGCCTGCTATCAAAGCCGCGCAAATAAGCAGCCTTGACGCTAAGCTTCCATATACATTAAATGCATTATATATCCACATTACCGGTGCCGGCAATGAACCTGCCTTATCCCCGATAACAGAGTCAACGGTAAAGCCTACAATTAAAGGAGCTAAAAAGCTCAGTAATGTAGCTACTAATGCTGTTGTTATTGAAATCAGGTAAAATCGTTTTAGTTTGTGGGTAAATCCCATCATCATTATTAATCTTGAATCTTTTTTCATCTTCTCTCCAAAAGCGTCAATTCTGACACTCAAAAAGGACACGCTCTCAATCGTGTCCTTAAATTGAACTATTCACGAAAGTAGTCGGAGCGATTTGTTAAAATCGCCTTTTGCAGAACGAAAGCGTTGGGTGACTTACCCCCAGGATTAGATTGATCCTTTTTATTCGTTTGCTCAATATTCGGTTTTAGGAGTAAATCACCCATACTCTATTATTCACCTTAAAATCAACTCCTTTCATAATATATTTGCCGTAAGGCAAGGCACATTATATTGCATAAAAAATGCCTTGTCAATGGAAAAAACTCAAAACTAAAGAATTTTTGTTGACAAGCGATAACTATAGGTGGTAAGTTATTCGGGCACATTAACAACACAAGCATATAATGCATTGAAAAATGTTGACAAACAAGAACAAAAAATGCTAATATGAATGTTAGCGTGTCGGTAAAAATGGGGGTGTAGCTCAGCTGGGAGAGCACCTGCTTTGCAAGCAGGGGGTCAGCGGTTCGAGCCCGCTCATCTCCACCATTTGGGCCCATAGCTCAGCTGGTTAGAGCGCACGACTGATAATCGTGAGGTCGGTGGTTCGAGTCCACTTGGGCCCACCAGTGTAAGCAAATATCACTTGAACACCTTGCAAGACAATGACTTTCAGGGTGTTCTTGTTTTTTGTAAGCCTCTGTTGTCAAAAGGTTGATATCCACGATTTGCGGAGCAGTCATGATAACAACTTTTTAAGGGGGAAAACACAAAAATGAGCATTAAAAAATCAATCAATCGGGCAATCTCAATCACAAGGAAAAATAAAAAAAATACTTTACTTTATGACGGGTTCCATCAGTTTCTGCACTCAAGAATTGAAACAAACAAGTCGGCTTTCACAATCACATCCTACTGGCATAAGGGCAAGTTCTGTTAGACACATACGGATGCAAGACCTCAACCTTAGAAATAATACTTTATATCTGCAACATACTAAAAATAATAAACTGCAAATCCTCAATGTACCGCCAACGCTTGCGGAAGCACTAAAAGACTACATTGCCGACTACCGAGATGATGCCGAGCCGACAGAGTATCTTTTCCCTAACGGACAAAACAAGCAACTTACAAAGGATGCATTAGTGCTATCTTTTGGAAGGTTTTGCAAAAAGAGGGGAACAACGAGAACTTCGCTCCATCAACTTAGGCATTATTTTGGATTGAATTATATACTGAACGGTGGCGATTCGTTTACTTTGCAAACAATACTCGGTCACTCTTCGCAAGCAATCACGAAAAAATATGTTTCACTCAATCACGAAAACATTAAGCCACACTTCTTGATGTATAATCCGTTGGAGAATATAAAGAAACGAAGCACACGAAAGCAGAGTATAACGAAAAGTAAAAAGTGAGATTAGCAAAGAACGCTCCGTTGGAAAATAGCGGAGCGTTTTTGTGATGATATTTATTTGCGAACTAATAAAACAAATAAGGAGATAGCAATTATGCCAAAATATCATATAGGAAAATCAGGTAAGCCTGAGTTATGTAGTGCGACAAAAAGAGCGTGTCCACTAGGCGGGGATGACACACATATTGAAGCCTTTTCTCTTGAAGAGGTAAATCAAATTTTCCAACAAAAAATGGAACAAGAAAGTAAACTCGGATACATATCTATTCTCCGACGTTGCCCCAAATGTGGAAATCGTAAATTAGATGACTAGCCCTCCGTCTGTACGCAGAAGGCGAACTAAGCAAAAAACAAATCTGCGATGAAGTTGGCATATCGCAGAAAACACTGCTTGCTTGGTTAGAAGGATACAAAGCATTTATGAAGTGCTTAGAGGGAGAAAATGGAGCATAACAAAAAAACAAAACAGAAAATTATATTTGTTTACGGAGCATAGTCTAATATTGATATTATTTTTTAGTTTTTTAGATTTAGAGAATTCAAAATATTTTTATAAAGGAAATATATATAATGCAAATGCAAATTGCTTTACTTTCGGATTACTTAAAAAGAGCACTTGACGTAAACGCAAGTCAAATCTTTTTTACTGTCGGAACACCCGTTATGTACAAAGACATACATAACAACATGGTAAACTTAATGCCTGACAAAACAGAAGACGCCAGAAAATTGTTACCAGAGCATACAAAGGCTCTCGTAGACCAAGCAATTAAAAATGAACAAGACAGAGAAATTCTAATGAACACTGGCGAAGTTGAAGCAACATTGTCTTCTGCTGGTAAGATGCGATGCAGAATTAATGCCTTCATGCAAAGAGGCACCTATGCTATGACCGTAACAATCATAAATAGCAAAGGTGATAATGTTTTGCAATTGGAACATTGGAAAAGTATAAGAAACATAGACTTAGATAAGATTACAGAGTTACCAAAAGGTGGCTTAATTATGCTTGTTGGAACAAACGACATACACACGTTTGCTTCGTCAATTATAAATTATCATAATCAAAATAATAAAATCCATATCATGACTTTGGAAGACAACATAGACACCTTACACAGACATCAGCAATCCATAGTCAACCAAAGAGAATTTAAGTCAGACATAGCAAACATGAGGGTAAGCGTTCTTAAATTGAGAAATTTAGGAGTTGACTTATGTTTGATTTCTTCGTAAGCGTCCAATAGGAAGGTATACCGGTTTATTGGCCTAAATCAAGACCTTGCAACTTTCAGGTGCATTTTTTGGTAACAGCGAGATAAGTAAATCTTCATTGTTTCGCAGATCGATCCC
>Ga0123353_10000184_pt1 | contig 79864 bp, 82 predicted proteins | sample TergutLab28metaG_3_FD_92763 | JGI IMG/M metagenome (GOLD analysis project Ga0123353, IMG submission 92763) | Labiotermes labralis P3 segment gut microbial communities from Petit-Saut dam, French Guiana - Lab288 P3 | ecosystem: Host-associated > Arthropoda: Insects > Digestive system > Gut ... | reverse complement strand
CGCTGCGATGTTAGCGTGTGCGTTGCGTGTGTTTCTATCGTGGTTTGTTCGATAGTTATAATTAGTGTGCTTGTTGCGCCTGTTTCTTCAGGCGTCGTTTCTTCGCAGGCGCAAAGGCCCGCCAGCAACAGGCACAGAAACACTGCGCATATTCTTTTCATGCTCCGCATACCCTCACAGCCTCCCCCAAATCCAGCGTGCCCGCGTAGATGCTTCGCCCGCAGATAGCCCCGTAGAAGCCCTTATCCCGCAGTGAAATAATGTCGCCTATGTTCGTCACGCCGCCGCTGGCCGTGATATTGCACGAAACAGCCTCCTGCAATGCGCAAAGGCGCTCCAGGTTCGGCCCGGACAGCATCCCGTCGCGGGCGATGTCGGTGAAGATGACGTACCCTACGCCCAGCGCCTCCACGCGCTTTGCCAGGTCGATGTAAGAAATCTCGCTCAAATCCAGCCAGCCGCGCGTGGCTACAAGACCTTCTTTGGCGTCGATGCCCACGGCGATTTTCTCTGCTCCATAGGCTGCGATTGCCTGGGAGACCAGCGCCGGGTTCTCCAGCACAACGGAGCCCAGAATCACCCGCGAGATGCCCTGTTCCAGGTAGAATGAAATATCTTCGATAGTGCGTATGCCGCCGCCCAGCTGAACCTTCAGGCCGCTGTGCTGGGCGACATCGAGGTAGATCGCCTGGTTCATGCGTCTGCCCGCCAGAGAGCCGTCCAGGTCCACCATGTGGATCCACTGGCAGCCAGCTGTCTTAAAAGACAGCGCCGTCTGCATGTAGTCCGAGGCTACGCATTCGGCCGTTGCGAAATCGCCCCGGTACAGCCGCACGCACTGGCCGGATTTGATGTCGATCGCCGGGAAAATGGTCATTTTCTTCGCCATCATATGCTCCCCTTCGTGGAGAGCGTGCCCTCTTGCGGGCTGACAGCCCTGCGCAGGGCGTGCGCCGCCGCCTTGAACAGCGCCTCGGCCTCGTGATGCCCGTTGGCCCCGTAGCGCAGTATCATGTGCAGGGTGATCCCCGCGTTGACAGCAAAAGCGCGGAAGAATTCCTCGCACAGGCACAGGGGGAACTCCCCCGCCTGGGCCTGTGAAAATTGCGCCGTGAACGCCAGGAACGCCCGCCCGCTGATGTCCGCGTGGGCTTCGGCCAGGGCTTCGTCCATGGGGATGGCCGCGCTGCCGAAACGCGCCACGCCGGTTTTGTCGCCAAGAGCCCGCCCCAGCGCCTGCCCCAGCGCGATGCCGCAGTCCTCTACGGTGTGGTGGGCGTCGACTTCCAGGTCGCCCCGGCAGGTGAGCTTCAATCCCCACCCGGAGTGAACGGCCAGCGCCGTCAGCATGTGGCCGAAAAAGCCCACGCCGGTGGCGATGTCAACTTCGCCGCCGTCGAGGCTCAGTTCAACAGAAATATCGGTCTCTTTTGTTTTGCGGATGATGGTTGATGTGCGCATAGGGGCCTCCTTTTGTCAAACAAGTATATCTTTATCCAGGAAAAAATCCTGCACCCTGCATGGTTTTATCTCGATGTCCTTCCACACCTGCCCAAGCACATACGGCTCACTGTCAAGCCATTCGCTCACGAGCGCTCCTTTCGTTGGGTAGTCCACGACCAGCAATGACCCGATCATCCTGCCCTCATCATCCAGAATCGCCGCGCCGAACAGGTGCTTTCCCTCTTTGACCAAGCGCTTGACGCCCGCGAGGTGCTGCTCCCGCACGTTTTGCCTGCGCTGGGGGGCATCGCTGTCTTTGCTGTCGTAGGCTGTAATTAGGAAGTGCATCAGGTTTTCCTCCAGACTGTGAATTATGCAAAAGCGAACAGCCCGCAGGCTGTCCGCTCATGATGCTCCGGAATAAGGCGGGGTGACATTCCCGCATCTCCTAACCCGCAGTGCGGGGGCGACAGCTGCCCGTTCCGTCCTCTTATTCCATGTGATAGCATCTCCATAATCATTATAACTTATTCCGGCGGCTTTGTCAATGGTTTTTTTAGCGTTCCATTTCTGATAAAACTCTTTACTTTGCGCTTATTCAAAACATATAATGATCTGGCGAACAAACATCCACTGAGCGATACGCGCACGGCGACCTTTACATATTCATCCTGTTCCCAGAACTCTTTCACATACTCAATAGATGCATCTTTTGCGTTTAGTCCCACATAATCCGGCTTTGCCAGAATGAGCGGCAGGAAGCTGCCGTAACAAGCATAATCCTCCGCATGGCGCGTTCGCATATGCAAAACATTTGTTTCGCCCAGTAAAATATCCTTGCCCGGTTCTATATCCAGCCCCAAGGTGTCGATAATTGCCTGTGTGAGTTCCCCGACTTTGGCAGGCAAAAGCATCTCGCTCAAAGACCATTCCTCCAGCCCTTCAGCGCCTCCACCAAAGCCGCGTTCTCCTCCGCGCTGCCCGCAGTGATGCGCAGGTGCTCGCCGAATTTGCGCACGATGATGCCGCGCTCTTTCAAAAACTCGAAGGCCCCGGCGGCACCTCGCACGAAGACGAAATTCGCGGCGTCGCCCACCACCGGCAGGCCCAGGGCCTTCAGCGCGGCGGAGAGCTCGTCCGTGCGGCGGCGTATCTCCCGCACGCCCTCCTGCAGGCGCAGCGGCTGGCACAGCAGCGCCGTGCCCACGGCCTGGGTGAGCGCACCCACGTTGTAGGGCGATTTCACCGCGCGCAGCGCCCGGGTGATGGTTTCGTTCGCGGCGGTGAAGCCCAGGCGCAGCCCGGCCAGGCCGGGCGCCTTCGAGCAGGTGCGCAGGATGACCAGGTTGTCGTGATTTTCAATGTCATCGAGCAGGGACTGGCCGCAGAAATCCATGTAGGCCTCGTCGATCACGGCCAGGGTGCCGGTCTCTTGCGCGGCTGTTACGATGCGCAGGACGTCATCGCGCGCCAGCACCAGCGATGTTGGGTTGCAGGGGTTGGAGAACAGCAGCATGGCGGGCCTGTGCTCGTATAGGGCTGCGATGAGCGCGTCAACGTCAATCGAAAAGTCTTCATTCTTAGACAGCTTTATGCAATCGGCCCCGGAGAGATAGGCGTTGAAGTGGTACATGGAAAAATCCAGCGCGAAGCTCAGCAGGGTTTCCCCCCTGCCGAGGAACGCGCTGCATAGCAGCAGTATGGCCTCGTCCGTGCCGTTCCACGCGGTGAGCAGCCGGGGCTTTACGCCGTACCACGCCCCCGCCGCCTGGCAGAGCTTCACGGCCTCGTGGTCCGGGTAGCGCCGCAGGTCAACTTCTTGCGCGGCTTTCACAATCGCCTCGCGTTCCTCTTGATCAATGGGTAAAAAGCTCTCGTTGGCGTCGAGGCGTATGGGGTATTGCCCCACGATGGGGTCGTAGGGCGTGAGGTTCATGATTTTCTCGTTGAGCTCGAATGGCATAATATCTCCCCTAAGCGTCCTGGTCAATGTATTGCCATGAAAATGTCAGCGCGTTGCCTGCGATTGCATAGGTCTCCGGGTGCTTGCTGTCCGGCGTGCCCTGCTTGAAGCCAATCTTCTTGAAAGATTCCTCAAAGGCCTTCAGCATCTCCTGATCCGGGAAGGTAATCGTCCCCACCATGATGATCTCGTCTTTCCTGTTGAACTGATGAAAGCTTCCCGGCATGAAGCCGGTGAACCACCAGGCGGAGTTCGCTGAGCGCGAAAATAGCTTCGTTGTTTCTTTCGTTTCGAAGTTATGTTGGTAGACATCCATGCTGATTGCCAGTTCTTCTTCTTCCGATGCAGGCCAGTAGTGTTCCGCCTGCTGTTCTATGGGCTTTTTCAACACGGCAATTTCGCCGCCAAGCATCACCAGGCCGTAACGGCCCTTCCACATTTGGGTTGTCCAGGCCTGACCGGCATACTGGAATTTAACGCGTATAGTGCCATAGACCAACTGGATAAGTGGCGCAGAAACATCGCCGTACCATGGTATTAAATTATATTGATATGCAGCGTCTATCCCTAATCGTGATTCTGGCCATCGCTCATATTCAATATAGTATACACCATTCAAATCTTGTCGATATTCCAACATCTTAAGAGCACGTAGTTTTTCCGCGTCAGTCATGCTGCTGTTGTTGATGTCATCTCTGATTTTTTGGAGAGGGTCTGTGGTGGTGACTGGCTTTTTTGTTGTTGTGGGTTTGGTTGTTGTGGTTGGGGCCTCAGTCGTCGTTGTTGGCGGCTCCTCCGTGGTCGTAGTCGGCGCTTCGGTTGTGGTTGTGATTTCGGTTGTGGTGGCGTTCACTGTGATTTCGGCTGGCTTGCTGCCGCAGGCGAACAGGGCCTGCAGCAGGATGGCGATGAGGGCGAGAGCGAATAGTTTTTTCATGGGGGGCCTCCTTTCGGTTTCGGGTTTTGGCGGCGGCGGTGCGATGCATCGCCCTACAGGGATGGGGCCAATGGCCCTTATATGTCCATTTTTGGCTGTGCAAATTCAGCGCCATCGGCGCATTCCCTGTAGGGCGAGCCATTGGCCCGCCGCATGACATGGAACGTTTCGTATTATTCAAACCGAATTTTTGCCGCCCTGGCGTGGCCCTCCAGCATCTCGGCCTCGCCGATGGTGACGATGTCGCCCAGGGCGCGGGCCAGCGCGGGCCTGGTGTAGTGGATGAACTGCGTCTTCTTCACGAAGTCGTCCACCGAAAGCGGGGAGAAGAAGCGCGGCGTGCCGCCCGTTGGGAGCACGTGGTTCGGCCCGGCGTAGTAGTCGCCCACGGATTCCGGCGTCCAGTGCCCCAGGAAGATGGATCCGGCGTTTTCGATTTCCCCCAGGCGCTCCATGGGGTTGGCGACGCAGAGCTCCAGGTGCTCGGGGGCGTACTGATTCGCCAGCGCGATGGCCTGCGCCAGGCTTTCGCAGACTAAAAAGGCGGCGTTGTTGCGCAGGGCTTCCAGTGCGATGTCTTTGCGCGGGAGAATTTCTAGCTGGCGCTGTAGCTCGGCGACAGTGCGCTCTGCAATATTTTGCGAAGTTGACAGGAAAATTATTCCAGCCATGGTGTCATGTTCGGCCTGCGAGAGCAGATCGGCGGCGAGCCACGCGGGATTGGCCGTCTCGTCGGCGATGACCAGGATTTCGCTGGGCCCGGCGATCATGTCGATGTCCACCGTGCCGTAGAGCAGCTTTTTCGCCGTGGCGCCGTAGATGTTCGCGGGGCCGACGATTTTGTCCACCTTGGGGATGCTCTGCGTCCCGCAGGCCATGGCGGCCATGGCCCAGGCGCTGCCCGCCAGGAAGACCCTGTCCACGCCCGCGATGTGCGCGGCGGCGAGGATGGCAGGGTTGGCTTTCCCCTCCCAGGGCGGCGTGCACATGATGATCTCCTTCACCCCGGCGATCTTCGCCGGTATGACGTTCATCAGCACAGAAGAAAGCAGCGGCGCGGTGCCGCCCGGCACGTAGACCCCCACCCGGTGCAGGCCCCGGATCTGCTGGCCCAGCACCACGCCGTCCGGCTCGTTGCTGTGCCAGCTCTGGCGCTTTTGGCGGCAGTGGAAGTCCCATATGTTGTCAGCCGCGTTGCCCAGGGCAAGCACCAGGCGCTTGTCGCATTGCAGGAATGCCTCGTCGATCTCCTCCCGGGGCACCTCGGAGCGCTCCAGGTCGGCCTTGTCGAATTTTAGCGTGTACTCGCGTACAGCCTCGTCGCCGCGGGCCTTCACGTCGGCGAGGATCGCCCGCACCTGGGCTGTGACCTTCGCGTCCGCCTCGCCCTCGCGGGCCTTCAGGGCTTCGAATACGGCGATTTCTCTTTTGCCGTCGCAAACGGTGATTTCCATTATGTCCTCCAATTGTAAATTGTGCATTGTGAATTGTGCATTGTCAATTTACCTGCACAGCCAGTTCCATGTCCTTCAGCAGGCGCTCGATCTCCTCGCGGCGCAGCTTCATGCTGGCCCGGTTGACGACCACCCGCGCGGAGATGGGCATGATGTCCTCATAGACCTCCAGGCCGTTCTCCCGCAGGGTGGAGCCCGTCTCCACGATGTCCACGATGGCGTGGGCCAGGCCCAGCAGCGGCGCGAGCTCCACCGAGCCGTCGATTTTGATGATACGCACATCCATGCCCTTGTGCTCGAAGAAGCGCCTGGCCACGTTGGGGTACTTCGTGGCCACGGTGCGCTCGTGGTAGCCGTGGTAGAAGTTTTCCCCGGCGGGCCCGGCCAGGGCGAAGCGGCATTTGCCGAAGCCCAGGTCGAGAATCTCGTATACGTCTCCCACAGGAGACGCTGCGCCGCCGCTTTCGGCGATGGTGTCCTTGCCAACGATGCCGACGTCGCAGGCCCCGTGGCCCACGTAGGTGAGCACGTCCTGCGACTTCGCCAGCACGACCTCGAAAGCCTCCATAGGGAGGATGAGCCGCCGGCCCTTGCTGTGCAGTTGGGCGCAATCGAAGCCTATGGTCTCGAAGAGCTCCACGGCGCGGGTTTCAAGCCTGCCCTTTGTCAGGGCGATTCGGATGGGGCGCAAAATATCACCTCCGTCCCTCAATTATATCACACGCTTCCCGTTTTCGTCAACTACAATCACCCGGGGGATGCCGTGTTCCCTTGCGAAGTTCACAGCATCTTCGAGAGTGGCTGCCACCGAATAGAGGCATTTCACGCCTGTCTCGCGTTTCGCCCGCGCGTGGGCGAGCGCGGCGGCCTCATAGCCCGCCTCGCCGAAGACCAGCGCGTGGGCCGCCGGGCGCACCGCCGCCCTGCCGCTCTCCAGCAGGGCCTCGGCCAGGGCGTCGGCCTCGATGGCGAAGCCCACCGCCGCCGCGGGCCGCCCGAACTCCGCCAGCAGGGCGTCGTAGCGCCCGCCGGAGAGCACCGTTTTGCCCGAGCCCTCCATGTAGCCACGGAACACCAGCCCGGTGTAATATTGCTGCCCGTGCACCAGCGCGAGGTCTATGTCCACCTCCTCGTGCAGGCCCAGGGCCTCCAGCGACGCGAAAATCCGCGTGAGATAGGCCAGGGCCTCCAGCGCGGCCGTGCCCTTGAACAGCGCCTTCGCCCTGTCCAGCACCTCCGGCCCGCCGAAGAGCCCGGGCAGTTCCAGCAGCGCCTTTACTGTCGCGGTCTCGCCGTATGGAGCCAACAAATCCTTCAGCGCGGGCAAATTCTTGCTCTCGATGCAGGCGGCCAGGGATTCCAGGCCCTCGCCGTCCATAGACAGGCCCTCGGCGAGGCATTTGAAGATGGCGGCGTGTCCGAGCTCAATACAGAACTTCGCCCCGCAGGCCCGCAGGGCCTCGGCCGCGCAGGCGAGGATCTCCAGGTCGGCCCGCAGCCCCTGTGCACCCAGGAGCTCCACGCCGCTCTGCAGGCACTCGTCGCCGTTGCCGGCGTAGAGCCGCGTGCGGCGGAACACGGTCTGGTGGTAGTACAGCCGCAGGGGCAGCTCTGCGTCTTTCAGGCGCGTGGCGGCCACCCGGGCGATGGGCAGGGTGCTGTCCGGCCTGAGCACCAGCATCCGCCCGCGGGAATCCGTGGCGGCGTAGAGCCTATCGGCCAGCCAATCGGCCGAGGCGCGGCGGAAAACGTCATGGAATTCCAGATGCGGCGTTTCCACCGGCGCGTAGCCGTAGCGCTCGAACACCTCGGTCAGCGTCCTCTGCGCCTGGCCGCGCGCATAGCACTCCTCGAAGAGATAGTCCTTCGTGCCCTGCGGCGTGATTTTAGCGTGCTGTCGCATAAAAGCGGGCCCTCCCCTGCCCTGATATTGACCATTTATTACTCTAAAGCGCTGAACTTTATGAAATACCAGGCGTATGCATCCTCCGCCCTGCCTAGGTAGCTAAACCCGCGCGGCGTTTCGCCGATGGCCGCAAGCCCCATCGCCTGCACGATTCCCCGCGATTTCGTGTTTTGCCTGTTGACGTAGGTGTGCAGTTTATGCACCCCGGCCTCTTTTGCGTCCCGGAGCATTTTGCCCATCAGCATGGGGAAGGCCTTGCCATCCCTCTGAAACCCTTTCGCCACCTGGATTTCGTCCATGTGGAGCGTGTCCCCGGCAATGCGATAAAGCGTGTAGCCCGCGAGCGTTTCGCCGGAAAAAACAAAAATCCAGTGCTTATCCGGGCTGCGCAATTCCTCGTGCATGGCCTGCGTCCAAGAAATGCGATCTTCCTCGATGGTGTTGCCCGTGAGGGCGATTTCGCGCATGTTGGCGGCGATGATCCCGAACATGCGGGGCAGCAGGGGGACGATCTCTCCCCTGTTTTGGCTGTAATCAATAACTTCCACAGCGCTTCACCGTTTCAATGATCGCCTTGAAATTCTCCAGGCTCACCGAGTTCGGGATGGAGTGGTCGCTGGCGAAGATGTAGCCGCCGTTTTCTTTCAGGGCGGGCACCAGGCGCTCGATCTCGGCGACGATGCGCTCCTTGTCATCCCACAGGACGGCGTTGATGCCGCCATGCAAAAGCAGCCTGTCGCCGTACTCCTGTTTGATTTGCAGGGCATCCATTCCGGCCTTGACCTCCAGGGGGTTCAGGCCGTCCACGCCGGTGGCCGCGATGTCCGGCAGCAGGGTGTGGACATCCCCGCAGGAGTGTAAACGGGCGTAGATGCCCTTCCTGTGCGCCCAGTCCACCGCGCGCCTGTGAAAGGGCTGCACCAGCTCGCGGTAAATTTTGGGCGAGAAAAACGTGGTGCCCTTGTAGCCCATGTCGTCATACCAGAGCATCTCGTCGAAGACGTAGCCCGCGTCCCAGATCTGGCCGAACAGCGTCTCGCAACTGCTGAGATAGGTGTCGAAGATGTCCATGACCCATGCGGGCTCCTCCAGCATGGCCATGAGCAGGGTTTCGGTGCCCACCAGGCCCGAATGCGTGACGTCGAACCCGAACCAGAAGCCCGCGCTGATCCACCGGCCCTCGGCCTTCCACCGGGGGTAGTTCTTTTTCAGCGACTCCCAGTTGATGCGATTGCTCAAGTCTTTCATGCGGGCTTTGGCGTCCTGCCAGACTTCAGGCGAATTCACTTTGAAATCCAGGAACTCCGGCGTGGCGTCCAGCTGCTTGAACTGCCGCAGCGTGACGCCGTAGCTGGTGGTCTCGATGCGCCAGCGCTCGTTCTCCTCGAGGATTTTGCGCTCGTAGCGCGGGCTGATGTCCACGCCTATGCCGCCGATTTTATCCGCGCCGAAGTAGTCCGCCCAGTCCATTCCCTTTGGCATTCCTTCGTTTTCCCAGCGGGCGATGGTGCCGCGCCAGGGGGAATCCACGATGGGCACGCGGTCGGCCTCCCGGTGCTGGTACATGCGCAGGATGCGTTCGTGGGTGGTCATGGCGATACCTCCAAAATTTCTCTATTTTAATTATACTATGGATTGCGGGAGAATGCAAGCAAAAAACTTCGGCCGGTGAAGGCCGAAGTTTTGGGGACGCGCTCTGTGTTAGGCTATGCTTGCCAACGGCACCGTTTTACCCGTGCGCCATGCCTCCATTGCCTCCTCATGCGCGGCAATATCCTCCGGCGTGGCGATGTCGTCTGCCGCCAGGCGCAGCATAAGCGCAAAAATGATGGCCTGCTCCTGCTCGGTCATGTTGTCGAACATCGCTGCAACTTGGTTTGTTCTTGGCGACATATCAAAAACCTCCTTTGTAGATGCTCCCGCGCGGGCCGATTTGTTCTACCAATATACTGTCCTGTGCCGATTCGATCCTTCATTGCGGGTTTTAGCTCATTATTTTAGACACGCAAGCCCTCACATCTCAAACAAGCTCATCTGCGCGCTCTCGCCCAGGCCCTTGAGCGCGCCCATCTCCTCCAGCAGGGCCATCACGGGGGCGGAAGCGCCGGTGCGGCGCTTGAAGTCCTCCTTGGAGAGGTAGGCCCCGCTGCCGTCGTCGCGGGCGCGGGCAAGCTGTTCGGCGGCCTTCTCGCCGCAGCCCTCCAGGGCGGCGAAGGGCAGGCGGAGCTTTCCCCCTTCGGGCCTGCAAACGCGGGCCTCGGAGACATATATGCCTATGGGCAGAGCTTCGAACCCCCGGGCGAGCATCTCGCCCGCCACCTGCATCATGGGGAACATGTCCTTCTCCCGCTGGGAGGCCTTCCTGTCCTTCTCCTTGGCCTTGAATTCCCGGATCCACGCCTGCGCGGCCCCGCGCCCGGCCAGCAGCGTGCGGGCGTCCAGGTCGCCGATGCGCGCGGTCATGTAGGCCGCGTAGTATTCCAGGGGGTAATACACTTTATACCATGCCAGGCGCATGGCCGCGATGAGGTAGGCCGCCGCGTGGGCCTTGGGGAACATGTACTCGATTTTCATGCAGCTGTCTATATACCACTGCTCCACGCCGTGCGCCCGCATGGCGGCGATGTGTTCGGGCGTGAGCTTCGCCTTCGCGTCGCCGCGGCGCACAATCTCCGTGATACGGAAGGCCATGCCGGGCTCCAGGCCCTTTTGCATGAGATAGATCATGATGCTGTCCCGGGTGCCGATGACGGTGGAGATGCCGCAGGTTCCCTCCCGGATGAGCTCCTGCGCGTTGCCCGCCCAGACCCCCCTGCCGTGGGACAGCCCCGAGACCTGCAGCAGGTCGGCAAAGCTGCGCGGTTTGGCCTCCACAAGCATATCCAGCACCAGGGGGGTGCCAAGCTCCGGCAGGGAGAGCGTGCCCGTGGGGCAGCCGATGTCCGCCGCCGTGACCCCTAAGGGCGCCGGCGAGGCGAACAGCTCGTAGAGCATCGGGTCGCACACGTCCGCCCGGTCGACCTCTATGCCCGTGAAGTCTTTCAGGTATTTATAGATCGTCGGCACGTCGTGGCCGAGGTTGTCGAGCTTGAGCACCGTATCGTGCAGGGAGTTGAAGTCGAAATGGGTGGTCATGCCCTTGCTCTCGTCGTTGGCGGGGTATTGCACGGGCGTGAAATCCTCCGCCTCCATGTTTTCCGGGATGACCACCATGCCGCCCGGGTGTTGCCCCGTGGTTTTCTTGACCCCCTCGCAGCCGTGGGCCAGGCGCTCGATCTCCGCCTGGCTGAGGTCTCCGCCGGTGTTTTCGAGGTATTTCCTCACGTAGCCGGCGGCGCTTTTTTCGCCCAGCGTGCCTATGGTCCCGGCCTTGAATACGTGGGCCCTGCCGAAGAGCTCTTCCGTATAGCGGTGGGCCTTGGCCTGGTATTCCCCCGAGAAGTTCAGGTCTATGTCGGGCTGTTTGTTGCCCTCGAAGCCCAGGAAGGTCTCGAAGGGGATGTCGTGGCCGTCGCGGCCCAGCTTTTCTCCGCAGTTCGGGCAATTTTTCGCGGGCAGGTCAAAGCCCGAACCCGCCTCACCCTGCGTGAAGAATTCGCTGTGCCTGCACGCAGGGCACAGGTAGTGCGGCACGAGGGGGTTGACCTCCGAGATGCCCGCCGCGAAGGCCGCGAAGGAGCTGCCCACCGAGCCCCGCGAGCCCACGGCGTAGCCGCTTTCCAGGCTGTTCCTCACCAGCTTCTGGGCGATGACGTACAGCACGGAAAATTTGTGCCTGATGATGGCGGAGAGCTCCTTCTCCAGCCGGGCGGCCACATAGTCCGGCAAGGGTTCGCCGTAGCGCGCCGCCACGTTAGCGTAACAGCTCTCCCGCAGGGCCTCGTCCGAGCCCTCAATGCGCGGCGTGAACGTGCCCTCGGGGAAGGGCCGCAGCACCTCGATCGCGTCCGCGAGGGCATTTGGGTTTTTGACGACGGCCTCATAGGCCGCCGCCTCCCCCAGGCAGCTGAACTGCTCCAGCATATCCCGCGTCGTCCTGAAGTGCAGCGGCGCCTGGGCGTCGGCGTCGTCGTAGCCCTGGGCGGATTGCGGCACCTCCCGGTAGAGCGCGTCGCGCTCGTCCAGGAAGTGCACGTCCCCCGTGGCGACTACCGGGATATTGCAGGCCTTTGCCAGCGCGGCGATCTTTCGATTGATTTCACATAATTCCTCTTCAGAATCAAGAAGGGGCGCTTCGCCATCTTTTTCGGGGCGCAGCAGGTAGGCGTTGTTGCCGTTCGGCTGGATTTCGAGATAGTCATAGAAGCTTGCCAGGCGCAGCAGGCGATCCTCGGGCTCGCCGCGCAGAATGGCCTGGAACAGCTCCCCGCCCGCGCAGGCCGAGCCCACCAGCAGGCCCTCCCGGTGTTGCAGCAGCGCGCTCTTGGGCACGCGGGGCTTGCGATAAAAATGCTCCACGTGGGACTTCGTGATGAGCTTGTACAGGTTTTTCAGGCCCGGCTGGGATTTCGCCAGCAGGATCATGTGATAGTACCTGCGTTTTTTGGGGTCGATGCGTACCCGGCCGTTGCAGAAATAGGCGAAGTCATCCCCGCAGCCGGGGTATAGCTCCCTAGCCGGGGCTGTGAGCGCCAGCAGGATGCGCCCCGTCACGCGGGCGTCGGCGGCGGCCCGATGGTGCTGCTGTTCTTCCATGGGCGCGAGCGCAAGCAGGCCAGGCTCCGCCGCGCCGCCGCCGCCGGGCCGGTGATGCTCGAACTCGTCCATATGGAAATGCGCGGCCAGGGTTTCCAGCCGGTAATTCTTCAGCTCGGGCAGCAGCATCTGCGAGAGCGTGAGGGTATCGGCGCAGGGGCGCTCGAAGCGCTCCCCGTGCCTTCGATAGAGCGCCTTGAGGAAGCCCGTATCGAACGCGGCGTTGTGGGCGGCCAGCGGGCAGTCCCCGCAGAACGCCGCGAAGGCCTTCGCGGCCTCCCACTCGGACGGCGCGCCCTCCAGCATCGCCGGGGTGATATGCGTGAGCCGCGTGATTTTCGCGGGCAATTCGCGTTCGGGATTGACGAAGGTCTGGAAGTCCCCGATGATCTCTCCATGCGAGATTTTCACCGCGCCGATCTCTATGATGCGATCTTTTTGGGGATGAAGCCCTGTGGTCTCGACGTCGAAGACGACTATATCGCCGTCGAAGGGCACACCCCCCTTCCCCCCCTCTAAAGAGGGGGGCATATAGTCCAGGACGGCGTCGGGCATGTCGTCTACGTAATAGGCCTCCATGCCGTAGAGAATCTTCACGCCGTGCTGCTTGCCTGCCTCCATGGCCGCGGGGAAGGCCTGCGCCACGCCGTGGTCTGTGACGGCCAAGGCCCTTTGCCCCCAGGCGGCGGCGCGGGCCACGAGCTTATCGATGCCGGCCAGGCCGTCCATCTCGGACATGTTCGTATGCAGGTGCAGCTCCACGCGCTTTTCGGGCGCGGCGTCCTCGGGGATGACCGGCTCGGCCGTCGCCAGGGCCTTGATCCGTAAGTAGTTCGCCTTGGTGAACTTGTCGGTTTCGAACACGCCCTGCGCCAGCAGGCACGCGCCGTCCCGCAGCTGCGCCGGGGCCTCTTTTTCGGCCTTCCCGAAAATTTTGCAGGCGAGGGTATCCGTATAATCGGTCAGGCAGAACGTGACGACACGCCTGTCCTTCTTCACGACGTCCTTCAGGCCGAACACCTCGCCGCCGACGACCGCCCCGGCGTCGCTCGGGTCGATCTCAGACATGGGCGTGGGGGGGGATTGGATGGCTGGGCCCAGGATTTTTTTGCTGTTCGAGAGGGAGAAGGGCAGACCGAGTGAGGCCTGTTTTTGCGGCGTTGTTTCGGGCGGCGGCATGTTGGGTTCGGGCGGCTGACTTTGGGGTTCGGGCGGCAAGAATGCCGCCCCTACAGGTTCTGCGCCTGTTTGAGATGCCTGTTCCTCACGCGCGGGTATGCGCAGGTCATGCGTCACTTTGCAGTTGGTGGCCTCGGCTATGTTGCGGCAGAGCTTGTCCGCCATTTGGGGATCAATACGGCGATCGGACATGAACTCCAGGTGCATGTGCCGCCGCGGGAGGTCGATCTCGGGCTGCACCTGCAGGGCCTGGGTCTCGGCGGGGAACTCCACCCCGGGCAGGCAGTCGCCGAAGAAGATCCACAGGGGTACGAATGGCATAGGCTATAATCTCTCTATCTCTTTCATCAATTCATCTATCGCGCTGTCCTCGGGCACCTTTCGCAGGATTTCGCCTTTTTTGAACAGCAGGGCGCTGCCCTCCCCGCCCGCCAGGCCGATGTCGGCCTCACGGGCCTCGCCGGGGCCGTTGACCGCGCAGCCCATGATCGCAACTGTGATATTTTTTTCGCAGCCCGCCAGCCGCCGCTCGGCCTCGTTCACCAGGGCGATGAGGTCGATCTTCGTGCGGCCGCAGGTGGGGCACGAGACGACGTCCGGGCCGCTCCCCTGCCCCAGGGCCCGCAGGATGTCCCGGGCGGCCCTGACTTCCTCCACGGGATCAGCTGTGAGAGAGACTCTTATCGTATCGCCTATGCCCTGCAGCAGCAGCGCGCCAATGGCTATTGAAGATTTTATAATGCCCATGTGGGCCGTTCCGGCTTCTGTGACGCCCACATGCAGGGGATAATCGCATTGCCCGGCGAGAATCTCATAGGCTTTTACTGTGGCAATTACATTGGAAGATTTCAGGGAAATCACAGTGTCGTAAAAATCGCAGGCTTCAAGCAAGCGTGCGTGATTCAGGGCGCTTTCGGCCATGGCCCCGGGTGTGGGCGCACCGTATTTTTTTAGAAGCTCTTTCTCAAGGGAACCGGAATTCACGCCTATCCTGATTGGCACGCCTTTTATTCTACAAGCATCGGCCACGGCTTTCACCCTGTCCTGCCCGCCGATGTTCCCCGGGTTGATGCGTATCTTATCCGCCCCGGCGGCCAGGCTTTCCAGGGCCAGCTTGTAATCAAAGTGAATATCAGCGACTATAGGCGCAGTGCATTGCTCCTTCAGCGCTGAAATAAGCCTGACAGCTTCAAAATCCGGCACGGCTGCGCGAATAATATCGCACCCGGCCTGCTCCAGCGCCAGGGCCTGGTCTATGCTGCCCTGGATGTCGTGCGCGGGCTTGCTCAACATGGACTGCACGCTGATGCGCGCCCCGCCGCCTATGGCGAGGGAGCCTGCACGGACTGTGCGTGAGATGCGGCGCTTTATTTCTGCATTCTGCATTCTAATTTCTCATTTTCTAATCAATCCCCAAATATCCGAAAACGTGACGATCAGCATGAACACCATCAGCAGCGCGAAGCCCCCCGCGTGCACCCAGCCCTCGAATTTCTTCGGCACGGGCTTGCGGAAGATGATTTCTATGCCGGTGAAGACCAGGCGGCCGCCGTCCAGGGCGGGCAGGGGCAGCAGGTTCATCACGCCGATGTTGATGGAGATCAGCGCGAATAAGTTCAGCAGGGTGAGCAGCGCGCCCAGCGCCTTGGCCTTATCCTGGCTGGCCGCGCCCTGCTGGGCCTCCTGGGCGGTGTCGGTGAGGATGCTCACCACGCCGATGGGGCCGGAGATGTCTCTCAATTTGAACTTGCCCGTGAGCATATCCAGCAGGCTCAGCCACACCATGCGCACGGAAGAAATACTTTGGCTTAGGGTTTCCCGCAGGCGTGGCCCCGGCTCGGGCGCTTGGATTTCTTCCAGGTAAAAATCGTAGGAATAGAAGGGCTCGTCGCTGCCCTTGGAGACGTATTGCAGCAACTTCACCCCGGTGAGCATCACCGTTTCGTCGCCGCGCCTGACAACCAGGTCCGCCGTGCCGCCCCTGCAGCGGGAGTAGAGGAAGCCCATGTCCATGGCAGAAAATACGTGCCTACCGTTGACTTTGACGATTGCATCGCCCAACCGCAGGCCCTGCGTGTCGGAGACGGCCTCCTTCCGGAATTCCACCACGCGGCTGGTGTAGATGGCAGGGCTGATTCCAACCAGCACGCCCATGATGAGCACGCCGCACACGAGGTTCACGAAGGCCCCGGCGAACAGGATGCAAAAGCGCTTCCAGGCCCTCTGGTTGGTGAAGGCGTGGGGGTTTTCGCTGCTCTCCTCATCCTCGTCCATGAGCACCGAGCCGCCGAAGGGAATGGCCTTCAGGCTGTAGACGGTCCCGGTTTTTTTGCTTTTGAATTTCAGCAGGCGCGGCCCCATGCCCATGGAGAACTCGTTCACCTGCACCTTGAAGGCCCGCGCGGCGGAAAAATGCCCGACCTCGTGGGACAAAATCAGGAAGCCGAAGTAGAGGATGGCGACCAGGAAAGGCCAGGCCTTTCCCCAGAGCGCGCCTATGGATATGGCCAGTGGAATGAGTTGCATTTGATTACCTCGTTTGGTTTATTCACCCCCTCACCCGCTGCGCGGGAGCTCCCCCCAAGTGGGAGCCTGTAAAGTCGCCCCCTTGGGGGAGATGCCGCGAAGCGGCAGAGGGGGAGCTCACCTATATTTATATGTCATTTCCCGCGCAAACCTATCGGCGGAAAGAATTTTCTCCAAAGTGCCGGCATTTCCGGGGGGCGCGGCCTCTATCGCCTGTGAAACAAGCCGCGCAATCTCTAAAAAGCCTATTTTCCCCTCCCGGAACAATTCGTTGGCGGCTTCATTGGCTCCATTCAACATCACGCAGGCCAGGCCGCCGCGCCTGTAGGCCTCACGGCAAAGCGCAAGCGCCGGGAAGGCCTCGTCGTCCGGCGGCTCGAACGTCAGCGCGCCGCAGACGGCTAAGTCAAGCCGGGGCACAGGCGAAGGGAGCCTTTCGGGATAGGTCAGCGCGTACTGGATGGGCAGGCGCATGTCTGGCGGGCCCAGCTGGGCTAAAACGGAGCCGTCGGCGAGCTCTATCAGGGAGTGCACGATGCTCTGCCGGTGCACCAGCACGTCGATCTTGTCCACTGGCAGGCCGAACAGCCACGCCGCCTCGATGGCCTCCAGGCCCTTGTTCATCATGGTGGCGCTGTCGACGGTGATCTTCGCGCCCATGGCCCATGTGGGGTGTATTAAAGCGCCTGCGGCGTCCACTCGAGCGAGCTCGTCTCGCGTTTTGCCATAGAACGCGCCGCCCGAGGCCGTGAGAACGATCTTTTGCAGCGCGCCCTCCGGCACGCCCTGTAAACACTGAAATACAGCCGAGTGCTCGCTGTCCACGGGCAAAATTGGCAGGCCCTTCTCCCGGGCGAGGGAAGTCACCAGCGCGCCGCCGGCCACCAGGCTCTCCTTGTTGGCCAGGGCCAGGGGAGTGCCCGCCTGCAGGGCTGCCAAAGATGGCGATAAGCCCGCGATGCCCACGATGCCGTTCAATACGCGCTCACAGGGCATGGCGGCGCATTCGGCCACGCCCTCCGGGCCGGAGAGGACGGGGATGCCGGTGTCTCTCAAGGCGATTTTCAGCGATTTCGCGGCATGTTCGTCAGCAAGGGCGACGGCTTTAGGCCTGTGTTTACGCGCCTGATTCTCCAGCAGCTTTGCGTTGCTTTGGGCCGTCAGGACAGTGACGCCGCAGCCCAGGCGCCCGATGACATCCAGGGCCTGCGTGCCTATGGAGCCTGTAGACCCAAGAATTGCAATCCGCCTCATAAGACGACCTCATAGAGGAGGTGCAGGTTGAAGCTCTGCTCCAGCTGCAGCAGGGCGTAGAAAACGGGGGCAACCAGCAGGAGGCTGTCGAAGCGGTCCATCACGCCGCCGTGGCCGGGGAAGAACCTGCCGAAGTCCTTCACGCCGTAGTTGCGCTTGAGCACGGAGGCCGCCAGGTCCCCCACCATGGACGCCGCGCCGAGGGCAAGGGAGAGCAGGGCCACCGCCAACAGGTTGATCCTATAGAGCTTCAGGAAGAACAGGTTGTACATCAGCGCGAAGGCCACGTTCGCGAGCGCTATGCCGATCAGACCGCCGACGGCGCCCTCGATGCTCTTTTTGGGGCTGATGTTGGGCGCGAGCTTGTGTTTGCCGAGCTTCCGGCCCACGAAATAGGCGCAGGCGTCGGTGAGCCAGGCGCTGCACAGGGTGAAGAACACCAGCCAGGCCGCGAGGCTCGGCTCGAAGGGCATACCGGGCCGGGCCCCTACGCTGTTGCGTATCAGCACGGCGGTTCCCATCGCGGCGGGCATCGCCAGGGAGGCGAACAGGGCGAAGAGCACGTCCGAGAAACGGGTTTGCCCGAAGCGCGCGAGCATAAGTACCAGCAGGAGAATAAAATATCCCAGCAGAATGGGGAAGGCCGGGATGCGCAGGCGATCGCGCAGAATGGGCCAGTATTCCATCGCGGGCGACACCAGCGCCGCCACGGCCATGGAGACGGCGAGCATGGCCCTGTTTTTCATCTGCGCCGCGTGGCACAGCTCGTAGGCCGCCACGACGGCAAACAGGACGATGAAGCACTGCAGCAGGGGCGACTGCAGCAGGCACAGCACCCCCACCGCCAGGGATGTGTAGGCCAAGCCGGTGATGATACGGGTTTTCATAGGATCACGAGCTTTCTGTGTTATAATTTACCGAAGCGCCGGTTGCGCGCGGCGTAGGCCGCCAGGGCCTCGTCCAGATGGGCGGGGGAAAAATCCGGCCAGAGCACGCCGGAGAACCAGAGCTCCGCGTAGGCGCTCTGCCAGAGCAGGAAGTTGCTCAGGCGCTGCTCGCCGCTGGGGCGGATGATGAGATCAGGCATGGGCTGCCCTGCGGTGTAGAGCCCGTCCTCGATGTCCCGCTCGGTGAGCGCGTCCGGCTTTAAAGCGCCTTCGGCGCACAGCTTGGCAATCCTACGTGCAGCACCTAAAATTTCCTGTCTGCCGCCGTAGTTCACCGCGATGTTGACGACCGTCCTGTCCATCCCGGCGGAGCTCTCCTCCATCTCGCGCAGCAGCCGGAGGATGTCGGCCGGGACGGGGCCGCCCTCGCGCAGGTCGCCGATGTAGCGTATCCGCCAGCGCTTGCGCTCGTTCTCCTCGCGGCGCAGCTTCGTCTGCTCCAGCTGCCGCCGGAACAGCGCCATGATGGCCGAGACTTCCTCAGCGGGCCTTGTCCAGTTTTCGGTTGAAAAGGCGTAAAACGTGAGATAGGGCACGCCGAGATCGGCTGCGTATTCGCACACGCGCTCAAAGGCCGCCACGCCGGCCCTGTGGCCCTCGCTGCGGGGCAGCCCGCGCTGCTTGGCCCAGCGGCCGTTGCCGTCCATGATGATGCCGATGTGGCTGGGGAGGGTGCTCTCGTTTTTCATGATGTGTCGTCCTCGGCGTGGCAATGCCGCGCCCTACAAGTGTTTCGCCAATGGCGAATAACACGCGCCGTCCAATCCCGCCACGGGCGGAACCCCGGGGTCCCCGCGAAATCCGCAGATTTCGTGGGGTGGATTCGTAGGGCGAGCCATTGGCCCGCCATGAATGTAATTCAAATCTCCATGATGTCCTTTTCCTTCGCCGCGGCGACCTGGTCGATCTCCTTGACGAATTTGTCCGTGAGCTCTTGCAGGGCCTTCTCCTCCACCTTCAGGTCATCTTCAGTCAATTCAGAAGCCTTCTGCAGCTTCTTGAGCCGCTCCAGGGTGTCGCGCCGGGCGCCGCGCACGCTGACCTTCGCCTCCTCGGCCATCTGGCGGATGTTCTTCCCTATGGCCTTGCGGCTGTCCTCGGTGAGCTGGGGGAAAATCAGGCGGATGAGGCGGCCGTCGCTCTGGGGGTTGATGCCGAGGTCGCTGGCCTGGAGCGCCTTTTCGATGGCGCGCACGGTGCCGGCGTCCCAGGGCTGGATGGTGAGGATGCGGGCCTCGGCCACGGCCACGGCGGCCATCTGGTTGATGGGCGTGGGGGTTCCGTAGTAATCCACCCGGATTTTGTCCAGCACGGCGGGGTTGGCCCGCCCGGCCCGGATGGCGGCGTACTCGCGCTTGAGCGCCTCGACGGTCTTCTCCATTTTTTCTTGGGTTGGTTGCAGGGTGTCGTCCATGGGGGTGTACCTCCTATATGCTATAGATATAATAAACTGCGCTCGGAAATAAAGTGCGAATATAATGATGGGTGAAATTGGCAAATAGATCCCCTTGGGCGAGGACAGGCAGAACCAGGCCGACGGTGAAAACGAAGGCAAAAAGCAAAGCCAGCAGGCGGGCAAAGAAGGGTTTGGGCTTCATGGGGTGCTCCTTTGTTAGTGATTTTATTGGGCGGGCGGCAGATTGCCGCCCCTACAGGTTGTGTGCTCTACAGCGGGGTGCCCTCGTGCCATATCTCCTCGCTGGAAAGATCAAGATAGTCGTTCCACACGATGCCGCAGCCCCCGGCGTCCAGGCGCACCAGCTCGAACAGGCCCGGAATCCTGCGCAGGTCGGCGAACTCCGGCCATGTTTTCTCCAGGGCACTGGCATCGTACAGGCGTTCTTCGCCTGCCTGGAATTTGGCTCTTAATTTGTATCCCGGCAAAGGGATAATGCTCGCGAGGCGGTGAAACATTGACATCACTTCACCTCATTCCAGCGGCGGCAGTTTGCGGAACTGCTGCGAAACGCTCTGTTTCGAGGCGGATGGTGCCGAGGTGGGTCATAGAAGCCTCATTCCTGTCAACAACCAGAAGGCTGTGCGCATTTCGGCCCAACCTTCAGGATGGCCATAATCAACCCAATCGGTGCCGTAAGAAGTTCGCACCGAACCGTCCACAAATGTAATTGTGATGTTCCAACTTGAGCCGCCGGGCGGCGGCAGTTCATCGGAGATATTATATTCCCCTTCCCACTCTGCAAAACCGCTTTCCTCCACCACTGTGAGAAAGGCCTTGATTTGGTTGTTGCTCAGCCTGTGTGCGAACCAATAGCCCTCAAACAGTCCGTTTTCATTGCGTGGTCCCCGCAAAGGGTTGCCGCTGAAATAATGGTAAAACCAGAAGTTTCCACGTTCCAAATCAATTTTATATTCATCAGTGATTCGTGCGGAGGCGCTATCCCAACAGATATAGATTTCCGCGATGTCGCCGTCCGCTTGCGCCTGCGGCGGGAATGCAAGTGACACCAGCATCATGAGAAACGCCAGCGGCCAGACCAAGATTGTTTTGATGTTCATGTGAAAGCATCCGTTTCTAAATTGTCAACTGTTCATTGTCAACTGTCAACTGCGACTAAAGTCCCCACATTCTCCCCCCGCAGCGCCCGCAGGATGTTCCCCGGGTCGTTCAGGTTGAACACCAGCATGGGGATATGCTTGTCCCGGCACAGGGCCGCGCAGGTGGCGTCCATGACGTTCAGGCGCTGTTCGAGGATGACGTCGTGGGTGAGGACGTCGTATTTCTTTGCGTCCGAGTTCGTGCGTGGGTCGCTGTCGTATACGCCATCGACGTTCGTGGCTTTGAGGACGACTTCGGCTTCGATTTCAGCCGCGCGCAGAGCAGCGGCGCTGTCCGTGGTAAAGAAGGGATTGCCCGTCCCCCCGCCGAAGATGACCACCTTGCCCGCGGCCATGGCCTCCAGGGCCTGGCGTTTGTCGACGCACCCGGCCACCTGGGGCATCACGCAGGCGGACTGCACCAGGGCGGGCTGGCCCATCTGCTCGAAGGCGTCCTCCAGGGCCAGGGCGTTCATCATGATGGCCAGCATCCCCATTTTGTCGGCCCGCACGGCGTCCATGGGGCCGCTGGTTCTCCCGCGCCAGAAGTTCCCGCCGCCCACTACAAGGCCCAGCTGCGCGCCAGCTTGCACGCAGTCCATCACGTGTTTGCAGATGCGCTCTGTCAATTCAAAGTCAATGCCGGATTTATCCGCTCCGGCAAGGACCTCCCCGCTGAGCTTGAGGACGGCGCGGGTGTATTTCAGGGTTGGCATGATAGATTCTCCTTTGTTACATCGCATATTTCCAGTCCAGAAGATCGTCGCTCCAGGCGAGGCCTATGCTGGCGTTCTTGAGAAAGTCGTGGCGCTCGCTCCGGGCCGTGGCGTGGAAAAACAGCAGATATTTTTGGTAGCGCGGGTCGTCCGTCAAATCCAGGATAAACCCGGCCGTGAGCCGCCCCCTTGCCCATGGCCATTGCTTTTGGCCGAGGGTAATCCGCCCGCCGAAGCGCTTGAAGCGCGCAAAGTTGTTTGTCCTGAGCATTTTCAGGCCTTTTTCCGGGGAATGCATGACGAAATACTCGTCGCCTTTCGTGATAGCGCAGACGTTTTCGCCGCACCTGGTGCGCCCCTGGTAGGTCCAGTTTTCCAGATCGTAAGACCAGGAAGCGGACATGCCTTTTTGCTTGTAAAGGCACCACCATTTTGCCGGGTCGTCCTTGTCGCGCAGCAGAAACGGGTCGATCATACGGCCCATGTCCCCTTGCGGGATGTCCCCTTTGACGCGCAGCAGGCGGGGCGCTTCCCAGGTAACGAGATCGTCGCTGCGCATCGTCCATATCCGGCTGTTTTCGCTGCCGTATTTGTCGCCGCTTTCGTTGCAATAGGTTTGCAGGCACAGGCGGTAGCCGTCGTGGGCGCGCACCACGTTGCCGGGGCTGGAAAAATTGAGCGCCTTGTCCCGGGGCGTCAGCTTTACGGGCGCCGACCAGCGCAGCAGGTCGTCGCTGACAGACTGGACCGTGAACCAATACGGCCCGTCCGCGCTGTTTTCAATAAAGGTACAGAACAGATGAAACCGGCTGCCGTCATAATACACCGCCGGATCGCGGTACGCCGTTGTTTCGTCCCCCTTGAAGATGATCGGGGATTGGATTGTGGTGTAGTCGAACATGTTCTAGAACCGCCTCAGTTTTGTAGTGGCCTGCTGTCGCTGTACAGCGTATGCGGGCAGAAATCCTGCCCCGACACCCATTCCAGTTCGCCGTCCACGGCGGTTACTTTTTTGAACAGCTCCTCGTTGGCAAGGGGCTTAAAAAATGGGTGTTCCAAGTTCGGCCTGAAATCGTAGAGCCTTTTTTCTTTGTTTGCGAATGCCAGCAACAGTTTATAATTCTCCATGGGCGTCACTGTGACAAGCTTTGGATAGGTGCGCATCTAGTCCAGCCCCTTTACTATTCTTCTGCCAGCATCATGCGAAACCATTTTTCGGGCAGGACGAATTCTCTTTCGTCGGCAAATTGGATGGAAAAGGCCTGCTCACCGTATATCGCCACCCAAAACGGTATTGCCAGGTTTGGTTCATTTTTGAGAAATCCGTAACCCCTGACCATAGGAATACCAGCGGATCCTCCAACGAAACCAGCTTCTTCAGGTGACGTTTGATTTCTCAAATCCGCAAGAAAAGCGGCTGCATCATCACTAGAGATGCCATCGCCACAGGTCAGGTGCTCGATACCAGGGAAGCTTTCTCTGATAATTTCAAATCGCTCGCAATTATCTATCGAAAGAACAATCGGTGAAAGCGAAGCTTTGCGGTAATACGCCCCCCACTCATTAAAGGGAATTTTGCGCATCAGCACGTTGTAATCGGAATCCCCCTCACAGGAGTACATGCCAGTAATTACACGGCTTGTCAAATGGATAAACCAAGGCACTTCACCCTTTACTTTACCAATGAGAGTATGCGAACCAAAGGTAGCAACAAACCCTTCGTTGGCGAGGTGCACATACTCCGTACCATCCGGTGCGACGATATTCCCGTTACTGAGCAGGGTGAATTGTGCTCTGGCGCAGGGTAATTCAATGTTGAATACCCCCAGTAAAAAAGCAAGAAGTGGTACGAGCACTAATGAAATTATTTTTCTCATCACGCTATCCCCACTTCCCCATGCCCCTCGCTGCTCCTGTAGATCGCATCAAGGATTTTCGAGGTGTCAATCGTCCTGTCGATGTGCGCCTGGTTGGGCACACGGGTGCGGACGCTCTCCACGAAGGAGTCTATCTCGATCTGGTAGAAATCGCTCTTCGGAAGGGCGAATTTTTGCTCGGTCAGGGCGCCGTCCTGGGCGGAGTAGTAGGTGAAATCCCCGCAGTAGTTCAAGCGAATACCGCCCTTGTCGCCCATGAAGTCGATATAGGTTTCGCGCTCGGCTATGTTCTGCGCCCAGGCGCCGTGGAAGGAGACCACTGGGCCATCCGTGCGCACCAGGCCGATGACGGAATCGTCGACGTCGTAAATGCCCTCGGCTGTTTTTGTCCTATCCGCCCACATACTGAGATAAGTATAGTCCTTGATGTCTTTCCCCAGACGGCAGAAGGCCTCGCCGCTGGCGGTGAGGGGCTTGGGCTCGCCGCAGCAGTAGAGCACGAGGTCGATATAGTGCACGCCCCAGTCGATCAGCGCGCCGCCGCCCGAGATTGCTTTGTTGGTGAAATCCCCGCCGATGCCGGGGATGCTTCTGTGCGCCCGGAAGCTGGCGTAGACATGGAACACCTCGCCGAGATCACCCCGGGCTATCATTTTTTTGACCAGGTTATTGTATACGCCAAAACGGTTGACAACGCCGATGCTGAGCAGCTGGCCGGTCTCGCGGGCGACGCGCTGCATGGCCAGAGCCTCGGGCAGGGTGCGCGCGGCGGGCTTTTCGCACAGGACGTCCTTTCCGGCGCGCAGAAAATCGATGGAGATAGGCGCGTGCATGTCGTTGTGCGTACAGACCGAGACGAGGTCGATGTCTTTATCGAGCAGCTCGTGATAGTCATAGACCGCGACGCCGCCGTGTTTCTCCACGAGGGCGTCCGCGCGCTCCGGGATGATGTCGCAGAAATAGGCGAGCTCCACGCCCTCGTTTTTCGCGTAGGCAGGGGCGTGCGTCCCGCTGCCTATGCTGCCGCAGCCCACGAGGGCCGCCTTCAGTTTTTTATTTTGTTCGATGCTCATATTTAGCTATACCTCTCCATTTTAATTGTCCATAATATTTTACCAGTTTTGAATGGAAATGTAAAGGGATATTTTTTGGCGCCTAGTTTCCTCGCGATAAATTTTCTTGACTTCCCCTGCCCTGCCCGTTATAATAGAGATAAACAAGGCGCGCCCGACGCGCCTAATAGAAAAGAGGCTGAGATATGGGCGAGGAGACCAAGAAGGAGAGCGCCTGGCTGCGGTTCGACAACAGGATGGGCGCAAAGCACCCGGAGATCTGGAAGATCGCCAAGTGGATGGTCGTCGGCTTCATCGCGAACTTCCCGGAGCTGGGGGCCTACATGCTGTGCCTGGAGTGGTTCCAGAAGCTCGGCGTACAGAATTTGAGCATTTTTAGATTCATGGAGAAGATCGTGCCGGAAAAAGAGGGTTATTTCCTGGCCACGGTGATCTATGCGTACATGATCTCCACCGCCATCGGCTACGCGGTCGCCTTTGTCCTCAACCGCAAGGCCACCTTCCACGCGGACGCGAACATCGTGGTGAGCACAATTCTCTATGTGATTATGGTGTGCCTGATTATTTACGTCAACGGCGTCACGGGGCCGATTATCTCTAGCTTAGTAGGCCACTTTCCCTTCTCTGAGAGCGTCACGGAGGCCATCAGTAAATTCGCGAGCATGATGGTGGCGGGGGTGTGGTCCTATCCAATCATCCGCTTCGTCATCCATAGAAAGAAGAAGGTGGTCGCGGAGTGACCATTGCGGTTATCCGGCTGTACCCAGCGAACCGATTTATCATCTATAGAAAGAAGAAGGAGAAGACAGCATGAGCACTGCAAACATGCAGCCAGAGAACGCGCAGCCCAAGAAGGGCTTCATCACCAAGCTGGACGAATCCGCCTGGGGGCAAAGCCACGTCGAGCTTTGGAAATTCATCAAATCCTGCGTCGCGGGGGGCATGGGGGCCATTCCGGAGATGATCCTCTATGTGATCCTTGCGCCTATATTCAGCAAGCTGGCCCTGACCGTCCCCAATTTCTTTTTCTTCGATCTGCTCGTGCAGTCGAAAGAAGTTACCGAAGGGCACACAATTGAAGCCGTCGTATACGCCACGCTGATTTCGACCGCCCTCGGGCAGGTCATCGGCTTCATCATGAACCGCAAGATGGCCTTCCACGCCAACAGCAACGTGGCGCTGAGCATCTTCCTCACGCTGCTGCTGATCGTCTTCACCATCGCGGCCAACACGCTGATTATCGGCCCCGGCGCCGACGCCCTGCTAAGTAAGCTGACCTTTTTCCCGCAGTGGTTTATCGACCTGCTCACGAAGAGCGTGGCCATGATCGCCTCCGTGGCCTGGGTGTACCCCGCGAACCGGTTCCTCATCCACAGGCAGGTTCAGAAGAAGGAGAAGGCATAATGCGTTACCGCGACTACGGACAGACAGGCCAAATTTCCGCCTTGGGCTTCGGCTGCATGCGGCTGCCGGAAGTCGAGAAGGACGGCAAATGGACCATCGACGACGAGAAGGCCATCCCCATGCTGCGCCGCGCGGCGGAGCTCGGCGTGAACTACTTCGATACGGGCTACTGGTACTGCCACCAGAACAGCGAGGCCGCCGTGGGCCGGGCGCTGAAGCCCATACGCGACCGGGTGATGATCTCCACCAAGCTGCCCATGAGCTGGGTGAGCGAGCGCGACGCCTACCGCGAGGGCCTGGAGAGCAGCCTGAAGGAGCTTGATACGAGTTACATAGATTACTATCACTTCTGGAGCCTGGACAAAAAGTGCTTCGACGACAAGGTCATCGGCCTGGGGCTGCTTGAAGAAGCGCGCAAGGCGAAGGACGAGGGCCTGATCCGGCACATCTCCTTCTCCTTCCACGACGACGCGAGCTCAATCAAGCACATCATCGACCGTGGCGAGATCTTCGAGACCATGCTGGTGCAGTACAATTTGCTTGACAGGTCAAACGAGGAGATGATCGCCTACGCTGCCTCGAAGGGCATTGGCGTGGCGGCCATGGGCCCGGTGGGCGGCGGGAAGCTGGCGGCCCCGACGGGCCTGGGAGGCAATTTGACAGGCAAGGCTATGCCCACCTACGAGCTGGCGCTGCGCTTCGTGATGGGCAACCCGAACGTCAGCTGCGCGCTCTCCGGGATGCGCACGATGGACGACCTGGAGAAAAATGTGGCCCTGGCCAGCGGCGAGGCCCCCATCACCGAAGAAGAATGGAAAAAGCTCGGCGACGGCCTGGAGCGGCTGCGGCGCTTCAGCGACCTCTACTGCACGGGCTGCGCCTACTGTATGCCCTGCCCCGCCGGGATTGACATCCCCGGGATTTTCAATGCCTATACGCATCACAACGTGTACGAGCTGAATGAGCAGGCCAGGAGCATGTTCGCGAAGCAGCTGGAAAAGGGCAAGACCTTCAAGGACTGCCAGGACTGCGGGGTCTGCGAGACGAAGTGCCCGCAGCACTTGGCCATTCGCAAAGAACTGGAGCGGGTGGAGGCTGTACTGGGGAAGTTATGATGCATCTCGACTTAGCCAACCACACCTGTGTCATCCGCACTGCGAATGGCGAAATCCTCACCTCGGACGAACAGGGCATACGCCCTCCCCTGCGCTGGCTGCGGGAAAATCCGGCCGTTCTGCGCGATGCCGAAGTTGCTGATAAAGTCATCGGCAAGGCGGCGGCGCTGTTGTTCGCCTATGGATGCGTGAAGTCGGTCTGGGCGGCGCGCATGAGCGAAGCGGCCCGCGATTTCCTGCGGGCCGCCGGAATTGCGTATGAATACGGCGAACTGGTGCCGGTGATCCTCAACCGGGACGGCACGGGCCTATGCCCGATGGAGCAAAAAGGGATGGACATAGACGACCCGGCGCGGGCCTTCGCGCTGTTCGATGGGATGATTGCGAAATAGGTTGCTTGGGGCGCCGAGAGGCCGCCCCCTACACTGAACCCAGCAGCGCCGCCGCCTCCGGGTCAAGATAAACCGTGACGTCCGGGTGATTTTGCAAGGCGCTGGCGGGGCACCATGGGGTGACCTCGCCTTCAATCATGGCCTTCACGGCCTCGGCCTTGGCCTCCCCCGTGGCAATGAGGACGATCCGGCGGGCCCCAAGAATCTGGCCTATGCCCATGGTCATGGCATAGCGCGGCATGGCTATATCGGTGAAGTAGGGCGAATTGGCCTCTATGGTGCTTTGGGTGAGGGCCGTCTTGTAGGCCGCGCCGGTGAAGGCGTCCGAGGGCTCATTGAAGCCGATGTGGCCGTTGCGGCCTATGCCCAGCACTTGCAAATTGATGCCCCCTGCGGCCTCAATCGCCCGTGAAAAACGCTGGCTCTCGGCGATTTCGTCAAGACAGTTGCCGTTGAGGAAATGGGTGTTCTCCGGCAAAATATCGATCTGGGAAAATAGCTGTCCGCGCATGAATGTGTGGTAGCTGTTTTCGTTTTCTTCCGGCAGATCGCAATATTCGTCCAGGTTGAAGGTCTTGACATCCCGGAAGGAGGCCTCCCCCGCCCCTTGCCGCGCGATGACGCGCTGATACGTGGGCACGGGGCTTGCGCCTGTGGCCAGGCCCAGCACGGCGTTGGGTTTTTTTTGCACCAGTGTACAGATGATGTCCCCTACGGCCTGTCCGATGGCTTCTTTGTCAGGCAATACGATTACGTTCATGTGTTCATCCCCCAAATTATAGATTTTCCAGAAGCAAAGCCAAAGCCTTGCCCCTGTGGCTTAGTTTGTCCTTTTCTTCCGGTGATAACTGCGCCATGGTGAGGCCCGGGGCTTCGTCGGGCAAAAATACCGGGTCATAACCAAAGCCGCCCGCGCCGATGCGCTCGAATGCGATTTTGCCCTCGCAGGCGCCGCGCAGGGTGATCTCCCTGCCACCGGGAAATTCCCGGCAGTCAGGAAACACGCAGCATATCGCGCAGACGAAGCGCGCCGTGCGCCGCTGCTCCGGTATATCCTTCATTTTATCCAAAAGCAGCGAAATATTCGCGGCGTCGTTGCCGTGCTCACCGGCGTAACGCGCGGAAAACACGCCGGGCGCGCCGTCCAGGGCGTCCACGCACAGGCCCGAGTCGTCCCCCACGCAGGGCAAGCCGGTCTCCCGGCAGCCGCTTTCGGCCTTGAGGCGGGCGTTTTCCTCGAAGGTCAGGCCGGTTTCCTCTACATCACGCAAAGGCAAATCAGCCAAAACATGCCCCAGAGGGGCCAGGATGCGTGCCAGCTCGGCGCGCTTTTTCGCGTTATGGGTGGCAAGGACTACAGTCATGTGCTTAGCTCCAATCGATAGCGCAGTACAATCGCACCCATGAGTTCGTCACTTGTGCCGTCAAGTGCAAAGTGATGCTTTTCGTAAAAGCGCCGCGCCCGCGCGTTTTGCTCGAATACCCACAGGGCCACAGTTGAATAGCCTTGCCTGCGGATTTCTGTCAGGGCATGTTTGAGAAGCGCAGAGCCGACACCAGCATCCCAGTATTGGGGCAAAGCAAAGAGCTGACGGAGCATCGCGCAGCCCGGCCGGTTTTCGTCCTCCGTACACGCGCAGAAGGATACGATGCCGCAGGGCTCTTCGCCTGCTCGCGCGATATAGCAATACCAGCTTGGATCTGCCAGGCGCATCTCAGTTCGTTCAATACGATTGGGCTGGGTGACGAAACGCTCCAGCTCATCTTTCGGAATAATTTCGGAGTAGGCCGCGCGCCAGGTTTGGCTTACGATTTCGGCAACAGCAAAGGCATCGGCTGGGGCAGCTTTTGTAACATGAATCATGTCAGCCCTCCCTAAGCGTTTTCGTGTAGATTTTGCCGCCGTTGCCCTCGTAGACTTCACCTGAATTTTTGTAGCCCAAGCCCTCCCAGAAACCTGACAGGTCAGTCGTCAGGTAAATCTGCGAAACACCGGCTTTCAACATAGAGGCCTCGGCGCGGCGCACGAGCTTACCGGCGATGCCCTTGCTCCGAAAACCCGGCAGGACATATATTTCGCGGATAAAACCCCAGCCCGGGCGCTTGCACCAGTCCTTGCCTTCGCCGTCGATCTGCGCGATGACGAAGCCGCACAGCCTGCCCTTTTCCCGGGCAAGATATACCCAGAAATCGCCCTGCGCAAGGCTTTCGGCTATAATGGAGAGAATCTTCGGCACGGCGGAGGGGGGGATGGCGTCATTGGGGTTGTCCCAATCCAGTGCGGCGAAATATTGCACCAGCAGGTGGCGCAGGGCTGTTTCGTGTTCAGGATTTGATGGATCATAAGATAAAACTCTCATGTGCTCTCACCGAACATGGCATCGGCGAAGGCCTTGGCGTCGAAGGGCTGCAAGTCGTCCAGGCCCTCGCCCACGCCGATGAACTTCACGGGGATGTTCAGCTCGTGCCGGATGCCCAGCACCACGCCGCCCTTGGCCGTGCCGTCGAGCTTGGTCAATATGATGCCCGTCACCTCGGCGATCTCCTTGAATTCCCTGGCCTGGTTCACGGCGTTCTGGCCCGTTGTCGCGTCGAGCACAAGGAGCACCTCCCTATCAGAGTAGGGCAGCTCCCTGTCGATCACCCTGTAAATTTTACCCAATTCTTCCATCAAATGCTTCTTGTTGTGCAATCGCCCAGCCGTGTCGCAGACGATCAAATCGACGTCGCGGGCCTTTCCGGCTTGAATTGTATCAAAGACCACCGCCGCAGGGTCGGCGCCCTCCCTGTGCTTGACGAGGTCCACGCCCGCGCGCTGCGCCCAGATCTCCAGCTGCTCGATGGCGGCGGCCCGGAACGTATCCGCCGCACCCAGAAGCACTTTTTTGCCCTCGGCGCGGTACATCGCGGCGATTTTGCCGATGGAGGTGGTCTTCCCCACGCCGTTCACGCCTATGACCAGAATGATCGCCGGCATGGTGATCATGTCCACCTCCTCCCCGCCGGAAAGCAGCTCGGCCACGATGTCCCGCAGGGCGGCCTTCACGCCGCCCGCGCTCCTGATTTTCTCTTTTTTGGCGCGCTCGCGCAGGCTTTCGATGATTTCAAGAGCAGTATTCAAGCCGGTGTCGGACATGATGAGAATCTCCTCAAGCTGCTCGAAGACCTCCTCGGTGAGCTCGCCGCCGCTGTCCTCCACGGCGGCGTCGATGGCGTTCTCCATGGTGTCGCGGGTCTTTTTCATGCCGCCGAAGAGGCGTTGGAACAGGGCCATATGGTTACTCCTTAAAGATAATTAGTGGAAATGATGAGCTTCCCCATGCTCGGCTTGATGTAGGTTTCGGTGTACCATTGCAGGGATTCGCAGGGGTGCTCGGGGCACTCCTCACAGCGGGCGAGGCCTTTTTCTTCACAGCATTTTCTATAGGGGCAGCCCGCGCAGGCGGTCATCATCTCGCCCGAGCCGCAGCCCAGGCAGCGCAGGTCTTTTATCTCAATGTCAATGCTGAGTTCCTTGTAATACTGCTGTATCTCCCTGCGCATCCCGTCGTCGTTGTTGGCCGTCGCGCGGAAGGTTTTGCAGCACGCGCAGTCGATGCCGCACATGGACTTCATCCCAGCCTCCTCCGTATGCGCTCCACGGCCTCGATGGTCCGCTCCGCCGTGCCGAAACCGGTCAATCTGAAGTAGCCCTCCCCTGCCGGGCCGAAGCCGCTGCCCGGCGTGCCCACCACCTGGGCTTCGTTCAGTAGCAGGTCGAAGAGCTCCCAGGAGCCCATGCCGCCCTTCGCGGCAAACCAGACGTAGGGGGAGTTCACCCCGCCCCAGACTTGGAACCCGGCGTCTGAAAGGCCCTCGCGAATTGTGTTGGCGTTGTTCAGGTAGTAGGCGATATTGGCACACACCTGGGCGCGGCCCTCGGGCGAAAAAGTCGCCTCGGCGCCGCGCTGCGTGATGTAGGACACGCCGTTGAATTTTGTCGCCTGGCGGCGGGACCAAAGGGCGTTGATGCTCACGCCATCGAAGCTGAGCTCTTTTGGGATGACCGTATAGGCGCAGCGCACGCCGGTGAAGCCCGCCGTCTTGGAGAATGATCTAAATTCGATGGCGCAGGTCTTCGCGCCGGGAATCTCGTAGATGCTGCGGGGCAGGTCCTGTGTGATGAAGGCCTCGTACGCGCCGTCAAAGAGCAGCAGGCTGCCGCGTTCGTTGGCCCAGTCCACCCAGGCTTGCAGCTGCGCGGAGTTCATAGCTGTGCCCGTGGGATTGTTGGGCGAGCAAAGATACACAATATCGGCGTGCTCTGTGGGCAGGGGCGGCGCGAAATCGCTCTCCGCGTTGCAGGGCAATAGAATTATTTTGCGCCCGGCCATCACGTTCGTATCGACATACACCGGGTATACCGGGTCGCACACGGCCACGATGTTGTCCGCGCCGAGGATGTCGCCGATGTTGCCGGTGTCGCTCTTCGCGCCGTCGCTGAGGAAGATTTCATCGAGCTCCAGCTGCACGCCGCGCAGCGCGTAATCGGCCTGGATGGCGTCCTCCAGGAAATGAAGGCCGTAGTCCGTGGGGTAGCCCACGAAGGTCTCGGCCCGGGCCATGTCGTCCACGGCTTTGTGCATGGCGGCAATCGAAGCCTGCGGCAATGGCCGCGTGACGTCGCCTATGCCCAGCCTAATAATGTCAGCGTTTGGGTTGGCTGCCTGGTATTCCCGGACTTTTTTGCCTATGTTGGCGAAGAGGTAGCTGCTCTTAAGCTTCTGAAAATTGGGGTTGGTGATCATAGGAGTTCTCCTTTGCATACGAATTGCGCCGGGCCGGTCTTCAGGATTGTATTTTTTTCGCTATCCCAGCGGACGACGAGGTCGCCGCCGCGCAGGTGCACCTGAATATCACTGTCTTTGTTGCAAAAGCCGTTCAGCACGCAGGCCACGGCGCTGGCGCAGGCCCCCGTGCCGCAAGCGAGGGTCTCGCCGCAGCCGCGCTCCCACACGCGCATCTGTATGGTGTTCCGGTCGATCACCCTGATGAACTCGACATTCGTTCTGTTTGGGAACAGCGGATGGTTCTCTATCGGCGGCCCGATTTGCCACAGGGGCAGGCTGTCTATCTCGTCCGCGAAGATTACGCAGTGGGGGTTGCCCATGGAGACCCGCGTAAATTTGTACTGCGTATCCGGTAAAGGCCGGTCCACCTCACCGACAACCGGCGCGCCCATGTCCACCATGGCGGCCTTCATTTTGCCGCCCTCAATTTGCATGGCGATGGTCTTGATTCCCGCAACGGTTTCCAGTCTGATTGGGTTTTTGACCGTCATGCCATTCTCGTACACATATTTCGCCACGCAGCGCGAAGCGTTACCGCACATGGCCTCGCTGCCATCGGCATTGAAGAAGCGCATCCTGAAATCCGCGATTTCCGAGGGACAAACCAGGACGAGGCTATCCGCGCCCACGCCGAAGTGCCTGTCGCAAACGCGCGGCGCCAGCGCCGCCGGGTCCTCTATGCGCTCCTCGAAGCCGTTGACGAAAATAAAGTCGTTGCCCGCGCCGTGCATTTTGGTGAAATTCATGGGTTGCTCCTTCGTTGCATGGTTTCATGGCGGCGGGCCAATGGCTCGCCCTACAGGGATTGCGCCAATGGCGCTGGGTCACCGACCCATTCCCTGTAGGGCGCGGCATTGCCACGCCGAAATTTGCTAGTATACATTATATCGAAAACAGCCCCCAAAGGCAAGAAGTTTTTCTTGATTTTTTTGGGCGGGTCGTGTATAATGGGAGGAAGCAATCCCAGAAGGAGAATGCATATGCCCATCGTATTCGAAAAACCAAAGGCCCTCACCGATGCCGTGCTGTCCTACTGCCCCGGCTGCCCGCACGGGATCATCCACCGCCTGGTGGCGCAGGCCCTGGACGACCTGGAGCTCCGGGGCAAGGCCGTGGGCGTGGCCCCCGTGGGCTGCGCGGTGTTCGCGTATAACTATTTCAACTGCGACATGGTGCAGGCCCCCCACGGCCGCGCGCCCGCCGTGGCCACGGGCCTTAAGCGGGCCAACCCGCAGAGCATCGTGTTCACCTACCAGGGCGACGGCGACCTCGCGGCCATCGGAACCGCCGAGACCGTGCAGAGCGCCTGCCGGGGGGAGAACATTACGATTATATTTGTGAACAACGCCATCTACGGCATGACGGGCGGCCAGATGGCCCCCACCACCCTGCCCGGCCAGGTGACGCAGACCTCCCCCTACGGGCGCGACGTGACCGTGGCCGGGATGCCCATCCGGGTGTGCGAGCTGCTGGCCACCCTCGAAATGCCCGCGTACATAGAGCGCGTGAGCGTGGACAGCGTGAAGAACGTCAAGGCGGCGCAGAGGGCCATTACCAAGGCGTTCAGGTATCAAAGCGAGGGCCGGGGCTTCTCGCTGATCGAGGTGCTCTCGGCCTGCCCCACCCACTGGGGCATGGCCCCCCAGCAGGCCCTGGAGTGGTCCCGGGAGCACATGCAACCCTACTTCCCCCTGGGTGTATATCGCGATAAAGGCATGGAGGAGGTTGAATCGAAATGACGACGAATATATTGCTCGCGGGCTCCGGCGGGCAGGGCATCCTGTTCGCGGGTAAATTCCTGGCCTACGCCGGGATGATGGAGGGCAAGGAGGTCTCCTGGCTGCCGTCCTACGGCCCCGAGGCGCGCGGCGGCACGTCCAACTGCAGCGTGATTCTCTCCGATGGCCCCATCGGCTCCCCCATCGTGCAGAAGCCGGACATCCTCGTGGCGCTGAACCTGCCCAGCTACACAAAATTCATGCCGCAGATCGTGCCCGGCGGGCTGCTGATCGCTGACAGCTCCATGATCAATGAAACCTGCCAACGTGACGACATCAAGGCTTCGATGCTTCCCGCCACGCAGACGGCCTATGACGAGGACATGCAGGGCCTGGCCAACATGATCCTCATCGGGCTGCTGCTGAAGGAGAGCGGCCTCATCGCCCCCGAAACGGTGGAACCGGCTATGGCAAAGTGCATCCCGGCGGGCAAGTCGGCCATGCTGGCGCTGAACCTGCGGGCGATCGCGCTGGGGCAGGCCTGATTTCAGGAAGGAGCTGCGTATGGCATTCATATTACAGAGCGGCAGATATGACAGAAAAAACACACCTGTGTTTTTCAACGTGCCCGCAGAAGCGCTCCGGGAATTGGGAAGCGGCGTTTGTGTGAAGCTTGGCGGCGGGGAGAGCGTCCCGGCCACGCTCAAAATACAAGGCGATGTGGCGGCGATTTGCTTTGTCGCGCCGCTTTTGCCAGCGAACGAGTCGCTGCCGTTCACCTTGGAATCCTGCGGCGATGCGCCGCAGATGGCCTGTGATGTGACAAATCGCGGCGTCGATCTCATGATGCGCGGCAACAGATTCACTGAGTACTATACGCGCCCGGACATCGCCAAGCCCTACCTGGGCCCGCTGCTCGACGCCTACGGCAACCAGATCACCCGGTTGGATTTCGAGACCCGGGAGCATCCGCACCACAGGTCGCTCTGGATTGCCCAGGAGGCCAATGGCATCGACTTCTGGAACGAACCGGCGGGCGTGCACGGCTTCGTGCGAAACCAAAGCATAGACGATATAGTCAATGGTGGCAGTTACACGGCCTTTACGGCGAACAACCTGTGGACTTCCCATGGCGGCGTGCCCGTAATGACAGAGAAAACCCGCTTTACGCTCTACAACACGCCCCGTGAGGTTGCTTTGCTTGATACCGAGATTTGCTACACGGCAAGCTTTGGGGATGTTACGCTGAACGCGACGAAAGAGGCGGGGCCCCTGGCCGTGCGTATGCAGCCGGACTTAAGCGTCGCGAAAGGCGGCACGGGAAGGATCGTAAGCGGCACGGGCGGCGTCAACGAGGCCGAGACCTGGATGCGGCGCGCACCCTGGCTGGATTACTGTGGCAAAGCCGGGAAACAGGTGTGCGGCGTGGCCATACTGGATCACCCGGATAACTTCGGCTCCCCCACCCACTGGCACGTGCGCGACACCGGCCTGATGGCGGCGAACAACTCCCTGCGCATGGGGCCCATGGAGTTGAAGCAGGGCGAAAGCGTCAACTGGAAATTCCGCGTGGCAGTTCACAACGGCGATACCGAAATGGCGGGCATCGCCGGGCGGTTCGCGGATTTCGCGTTCCCGCCGGTGGTCCGGAAGGGTTGATACGCATGGACAGTGCCTCGCCGGACTTTTTGCAGCAAAAATTGCCTTGAGGTGCTGGCGATCAATTCCGCGTATTTTTCGAAGCTGCTTGCGCAGGATATACATGCCGAGAATTTCGCGCTGAAGGCCGCGGCGGACGTGTTCGGAAATCGCGGGTGTGTGACACGGTTACAGAACTTTCCGCCCCGCCCGAATATAATGCCAATGTAACCAACAAAAAAATCGGAGGTAAACACTATGTCGGTACTTACAGTGACAAGAGACAATATGCAAGCGGAGGTCCTCAATTCCAAACAGACGGTCCTGCTGGACTTCTGGGCCCCCTGGTGCGGCCCCTGCCGTATGCTCTCCCCCCTGGTGGACCAGGTGGCCGGCGAATACCCGGAAATCAAAGTGGTGAAGGTCAACATCGATGAGGAGCAGGAGCTCGCGGCGCAGTTCGGCATCATGAGCATACCGACCCTCGTGGTCGTCAAGAACGGCAGGGAGGCCAGGCGCGCGGCGGGCATGATGCCCAAGACGGAGATCCTCGCGCTGGTGAAGTAGAAATACGTATCAGCGGCCCGCGGACTTCGGTTCGCGGGCCGTTTGTTCTGCTATGCCTCTGCAGAATGGAAATATTGTTGTGCCGGAGACGCACAGCCGTGCGTCTCTACCCCGATGTGTTTATACGCCTGAATCAATCGCCTTCTGCTTCCGCGGTTGCCTTTGTCGCCTGCACCGTGCCGTGGGGGTGGTGCGGCGGGGCATAGATGCTGTAGAGCTTCAGCGGATCGCGCCCGGTGTTCACCAGGTTGTGCCACGTGCCCGCCGGAACGAATACGGCGGAATCGTTCTGCACCGGCCGGCAGGCGCCGATTGCGTTTTGCCGCGGCCCCATAAAGGCGCAGCCGCTCCCGCTTTCAATGCGCAAAAACTGGTCCGTATCCGGGTGCACCTCCAGGCCGATGTCCCCGCCCTGGGGAATGGACATGAGGGTGCTCTGCAAATGCTGGCCGGTCCATAGGGCGGTTCTGTAGTTGTCGTTCGCGATGGTCGCTTTATTGATGTCCGTGACGTAGGGGTTCGGGCCGAAGTCTGTCTGGTTTACTTCCATTTTGCTTCTCCTTTCATTGGACTTTCCCTACAGTGTATTCAATGCGCGGAAGCTTGGCCACAGACAAAAAACATGATTTAATTTCTTTTTCCTCTTGACTTCACCAGTTTAAGGGAGTATAATTATATTGAGAATTTTGGTGAAATAAGAAAGGGGTCTGGATTAATGGGGAAATTCATTGCGGTTATATGCATACTCGCTATTTTGTTCGCATTTTTTACAAATCCATCAAAGGCAAGCTACGTTGATTGGTCGAGGGAACAAGTGAAAAATGCAATAATCAGTGGAGCCAATGATGGCTATGGGAATGCTGCAGGGTGGTTGGTCGGAGGAGTAATTGGGATCGCGGATAGCATAATAGATAAGATGATTGAGAACGCAACAGAGGTGAATGACTACATACTGTTTACAGTCTTCACAACAAATCTTTTTGAAGAAACAAGAGTGATAGGGATTTTCAATAGATTTTTTCCTCTCGATAAAGACCTGTTTTTGACGGGTATTATGAAGTCGTTGGAAGAACGCTTTGGGTAGCGTATCGTCGTCAGGCCAACAGCCTGCATTTGTTAAACATTTGTTAAATTTTTGTTTAACCCCTTGATTTTTCCAGCGGGACGGGCTATAATAGAATTAGCACTCGGGATAAGTGAGTGCTAATTCTTTGCTTAGAAATAATAATAAGGGAGGACAATCGGGCATGACTATCAAACCACTGAGCGACCGCGTGGTGCTCAAGGCCGTGGAGGCGGAGGAGACCACCAAGAGCGGCATCATCCTGGCGGGCAATGCCCAGGAGAAGCCGCAGATCGCCGAAGTGATCGCCTGCGGGCCGGGCGGCCTGGTGGACGGCAAGGAGGTCGAAATGACCGTGAAGGTTGGCGATAAGGTCATCGCCAGCCAGTACAGCGGCACGAAGGTGACCATAGACAAGGAGGAGTTCAACATCGTGCGCGTGGGCGACATACTCGCCACTGTCGAGTAAATTGACAGTTGACAATTGACAATGAACAATTAAGGAGGAGAATCACCAATGGCAAAGCAGATTATTTTCGGCGAGGAGGCGCGGCGGGCGCTCCAGACAGGCATTGATAAGTTATCGGGCACTGTCATCATCACCCTGGGGCCCAAGGGCCGCAACGTGGTGCTGGACAAAAAATACGGCTCGCCCCTGATCACCAACGACGGCGTGACCATCGCCAAGGAGATCGAGCTGGAGGACGCCTTCGAGAACATGGGCGCGCAGCTCGTGAAGGAAGTCGCCACCAAGACCAACGACGTCGCGGGCGACGGCACGACCACGGCCACACTGCTGGCCCAGGCCCTGGTGCGCGAGGGCATGAAGAATGTCGCGGCCGGTGCCAATCCCATGGCCGTGAAGCTGGGCATCCAGAAGGCCGTGGACGCGGCCGTGGAGAGCCTGCGCGCGCACAGCTACCCCGTGGAATCCCCCGCGGACATCGCCCGCATCGCCACGGTGTCCAGCAGCGACGAGGCCATCGGGACAATTGTGAGCGAGGCCATGGAGAAGGTCACCAAGGACGGCGTGATCACCGTGGAGGAGAGCAAAACCGCCGACACCACCTGCGAGGTGGTGGAGGGGATGCAGTTTGACCGCGGGTATATCAGCCCCTACATGGTCACCGACACCGAGAAGATGGAGGCCGTCATTGAGGACGCCTACATCCTCATCACCGACAAGAAGATCTCCAATATCCAGGAAATCCTGCCCCTGCTGGAGCAGATCCTCCAGAGCGGCAAGAAGCTCGTCATCATCGCCGAGGACATCGAGGGCGAGGCCCTGAGCACCATCCTGCTCAACCGGCTGCGCGGCACGTTCATCTGCGCCGGCGTGAAAGCCCCCGGCTTCGGCGACCGCAGAAAAGAAATGCTCCAGGACATCGCCGTGCTCACCGGCGGCGAGGTCGTCACCTCGGATCTCGGCCTGGAGCTCAAGGAGACCCAGCTCTACCAGCTGGGCCGCGCGAAGACCGTGCGCGTCTCGAAGGAGAACACGACCATTATCTCCGGCGCGGGCGAACCCTCGGCCATCGCGGGCCGCGTGGCGCAGATACGCTCCGCCATCGAGATCTCCACCTCGGACTTTGACCGCGAAAAACTCCAGGAGCGCCTGGCGAAGCTCGCGGGCGGCGTTGCGGTCATCAAAGTGGGCGCGGCGACCGAGACTGAGATGAAGGAGAAGAAGCTGCGCATCGAAGACGCCCTGGCGGCGACCAAGGCGGCAGTGGAAGAGGGCTATGTGGCCGGCGGCGGCGTGGCCCTGCTCAACGCCATCCCCGCCGTGAAGGCCCTGCTGGGCGAGATCGCCGACGCCGACCAGAAGACCGGCGTGCGCATCCTGCTGCGCACCCTGGAGGAGCCCATCCGCCAGATCGCCGCCAACGCTGGCGTGGAGGGCAGCGTGGTGGTCAACGCCATCATGACCCGTGACGAGCTCAACTTCGGCTACGACTTCGCCACCGACCAGTACGGCGACATCATCGCGGCCGGTATCCTTGACCCCACCAAGGTGGCCCGCTGCGCCCTGATCAACGCGGCCAGCGTGGCGGCCATGGTGCTCACCACAGAGAGCCTCGTGGCCGATAAGCCCGACCCTCAGGCTGACGCGGCGGCCAACGCGGCGGCTATGGCCGGGGCCGGCGGCGGGATGTACTAAGCCCTACCCCACGAAAGCCACGGTATCCTTCGGATACCGAAAGGGCTTTGCGGGGACCCCCGGTAGACCTTAGCCGGTAGATTTTAGAGATTAGCCGCCTCTCATCCGGGATAAGCTGGATGAGGGGCGGTTTTTCGGCAAAATCCCTTTTTTCCATATTGACACATCATACGTCATCCTGTATAATAAACCCTGTTCTTTTATTTTTTTCGCAGGAGGTGACCCATGGATTTTTGCATCAAGCTGCTGTCCGAGCTGGATGAGACCCAGGCCTCGCAGGCCTTCGACATGTTCGCCGAGGGCTTCTACTTCATCTTTTCGCCGATCTCGAAAAATAAGGCCAAGCTGCGCGAGCTCTTTCTGGCCTGCTTCGACAGGGAGATGGCCTATGTCTGCCTGCACGAGGGCAGGCCCGTGGGCTTCCTCGCCTGCGGGAACAGCCGCCGCCAGCCTGTCAACATGACCAGGGCGGCCTGCCTGCGGGTGCTCGGGCGGGTGAAGGGCCTGCTGGTGTACCGGTTCGCGGGGCCGATTCTGGCCAAGCCCCATGTGAAGGACGCCCGGGAGGGCTATCTCGACTACCTGACCACTGACCCGGCCTTCCGGGGCAGGGGGATAGGCACGAGCATGTTCCGCCATGTGTGCGAAAACCTGCCCTACGAGCGCTACAGCTTCGAGGTGCTCTCGAAGAACACAGGCGCCATCGCCATGTATAACAAGCTGGGGATCAAGCGGCTGCGTGTGAAGACGGACCCCGTGGCCTCGCTGGTGGGCTACGGCAGGCCGATCATCATGGGCTTCAACACGAATGATTTTTTGCGGGAACAAGTGATGCAGGGGTGAAACGTTTCTGCCGTCCCGGCAGTCATACACATGGGAGGCGATAGGATGAAACGATGGCATGTGCTTTTTCTGGCGTTTATATTGGTGTTCACCTGCGCGGCGTGTGGGCAGGGGCAACGCCCCGCCATCTATACTGAGGAGCTGTTGCAAAGCGGCGCGCTGCTGAGTGGTGTGCGCGTGGCGGACGGCTATATCTATTTCGAGCCCGGAGAAGGCTGTATAAAAAAATTGAACTTGCAGGGTGAATCCATCTGGGAAAAAACTAACCCCTTCGTGCGAGAGGGAGAACCGCCATATTTGCATGTGTATGAGGACAACGTCTGGGATGGCTTTTTTGCGATATGCGACGCCTCGTCCAACAAACCAGTCCTGGCGCGAATGGACGCGGACGGCGGCCTGCTTTGGGCATATGAATATGTGGGAACATCGTACTGCGCGCTGCAATACGCTTTTACGCTGCCTGACGGAAGCGTTGTTGCCGTGGGATACGACGAGACCCGCAGCCATCCCAATGAAGCCGGGCCTAGCAGCCTTCTGCTTCTCAAGCTCAGTGCGGAGGGTGAATTGCTGCAGCAAAAGTTGATCAACTTGGATAATAGCGATTATGCACACATGGCGCAGTACATACCCGAACATGGCATCTTTGTGCATAACGGCCATAATGGTCATCACTTGCTGCTGTTGGATGATGATTTTGAAATTCTGTGGGATAGGATACTCTATAAGCATCCCTCTGTGTACGCCGATTATAAAGGAGAAGATGATTTCGTCAGGGACACCGCCGTATTGGGGAAAACAATATTTTATAGCTATCACGGCGAATGGTCTGAAAGCATGGGGCATCGGGTCTCTCGCCTGCGCACCCTTGACATGAAAGGTAAAGCGCGCGAGGTCAAAGGCTTGCCGGATGACATGCAGCTCATCGGCCCAGCGGGTGAATACATGGCTGTGACCGGCGAAAAAGGCGTATGCCTGCTGGACACTGCAGGTAAGGTTGTGCTGGAGCTGCCCGTGCCGGGTTGGGAGAAAACGCCTCATGCAGGAGCCACCGGCGGTATGATGATTACCCATGTGCTAAAGGAATCGGACGGCTATACCGTGGTGTATGACAAATTCGGCGAACCCAAACCGCAATATGCTGTGACTAGCTATAGGCCTTTATATAGAGAGACAGTCTACGCGGGCTATGATTCGCAGGGACAGCTGCTCTGGAATTATGGCTATACACACTGAAAAAAACGCAATCATATGGCGGCGGGACATAGTGTCCCGCCGCCCTGTGTTTGTCACAAACAAAACCCATCCGGCATATTTTGATAAGAGGTAAATCTTATACAAAGGGGAGAAAAGAACATGGGGAACAATCGCGGCATGTGCTGCAATCCAATGTGCTGCCATCATATGAACAACCGGCCATGCAGCTGCAACGTGTGCTGCAGAGGCCCGGCCGGGCCCGCGGGCCCGCAGGGGGCGCAGGGCCCACAGGGGATACAGGGTTATACAGGTGTCACAGGTAACACGGGGGCTTTATTGTAAAGGGACGGTTCCGTGGGGAACTTTGCCGATAAACTGATAAATAATGTCGATTTCCTGTTGCCTGTACCCGCGCTTACCCGTGCCTTCGTACACCACGATCTTCTCGACGAAGTCCAGCAGGGCCTCGCGGGTGAGTTCCGGGAATTGTTTGTACTCCCGCACTTTTGCCAAAAACCGCCGTGCCTGCTCCGCTTCGTCCCGCTGAACGGTGAGTTGTTTTTCGAGATCATCAATCTTCGCGGCAATATCGCGCTGCTCGGCCTGGTAGCCGCTGTACAATTCCGCGAAGGTGTCATCCGAAATCGTGCCGTCAGCATTTTGCTCGAACACGCGCCGGGTCAGCACTTTCAACTTGCTATCCCGCTGGCGGAGCTTGGTGATAGCCTTGCGGCTGTCCTCGCCTGTGTCCTCGCCGCGCTGCTCCATCCTTTCGATGAACGCAGTCTCTTCATAACAGGAAGTGAGGAGTCCGTTCAGGTGTACTAAAACCGCTTCGCGCAAGGGTTTGTAGGGCGTGTTGTGGGCCGTGCATCGGGTACCGTCCTTCGAACGATAACTGTGGCGGTAGCCGTCGCAGTTGAACCCGCCTTCGCCGCCGCGCATCTCCTTGCTGGACGAGTAGGTCAGGTTCTTGCCGCAGTCAGCGCATTTCAGCAGGCCCGCGAACATGTTTTTGCCATGCCTGACGTTTGTGCGCTCCCTCGTCGCTACGATGCGCTGTACCTTTTCGAACTGCTCCTCGCTGACCAGGGCTTCGTGCGTCCCCTCGACGATGATCCAATCCTCCTCTGGTACGCGCACGATTGCCCGGTTTTTGAAGGACTTCGTGGTGTGCCGCCCGCTGACCATGTGGCCAAGGTACATCGGATTGCGCAGGATAGTGTCGATGGAGCGGTAGCGCCAGTCCCAGGGCTGGTCGTGGTCGAAGCGCTCTCCGAGCCGCCCGGTGCGTTGGAACTCAAGGGCTGAGGGCACTACTACGCGCTGTTCGAACAGGTGCTTGCAGATGGCGTAGATGCTGTGGCCATTGGCACACATCTGAAAAGCCAGTTGCACCACCGGGCCTGCTTCGTCATCGACAATCAGCTTGCGTTTGTCTTTCGGGTCTTTGAGGTATCCGTAGGGCGCGCGCCCGGCGTGGTGTTCGCCGTTCAGTGCGCTGTTGCGAATGGCCGACCGCACCTTCTTTGAAATGTCCCGCGCATAATACTCGTTGATCACAGACTTAAACGGCATGCTATATAACAATAACGACTATCGCGGGGGTAGGGTTCACTCCTCAAACCAGTTTTCCTTGATGAAGCGGAATTTCACGACAACTTCCTGCTCACGGGCCTTGCCGCGCCCGCTGGGCGAGTGGATAACAACGCTGTCGAGCAGATCGCGCACGATGTGGATATCAAGGTGGTCGATTTCCGTATACTTGCGGATGAGGTTGAAAAAGCGCATGGCGTTCTGCGCGCCCTCGTTCTGCTTGTCGTACTTGGCCTGCAACTGCGCGATTTTCTCGCTGAGCTGCCTTTTCTCGGCTTCGTAGTCCCGGCTGAGTTCCATGAAGCTTTCGTCCGACAGCACACCGTTGGCGTTTTGCTCAAACAGGCGTTTGATGAGACCGCCCAACTCCGCGAATCGCTTTTGACAGCGTAGAAGTTCCGTGCGTACTTTTTTGTTGTCGCGGTCGCTTTGCTGGTTGCCCAGCCGCTGTGCCCATTCCACCAACTCGCTTTCGTGAGCCTTCACAAACGCCAACTTTTCCTGCATGGCCTCCAGCACAATCCGCTGCAAATTCTTAATGGAAATGTAGTGGTTGAAGCAGTAGGCGTGGCGGTGTTTGGCGCAGTTGTAGCCGACGTAGGTGCCCTGTTTGTCGCCGTAAATCAGGGAAAAGCTGCTGCCGCAGTCGGCACATACCGTCATGCCCTGAAAAAGATTGACATAGCCGCTTTTATTGCCGCGCTTTTTCGTGGTGATGAAACTCTGAATGCGGTCGAATACTTCTGCATCCACCAGGGCCTCGTGCGCATCCTCCACGACGATGCGGTCTTCCTCCGGCACGACGATTACCTTTTTGCTCTTGAACGACTGCGTGGTGTACTTGCAACCAACCATCGCGCCGGTATAAACCCGGTTGGTGATGATGCTGCGGATGGTAGTAGTGCTCCAATCGTAATCATCATGATAATTGCGTCCGTGGGTGTAGCCGTACTTTTCCTTCGTGTACGCGCTGGGGATTTTGTGGCCCGAGGCGGACATGAGCCGTGCGATTTCCGGGGTGCTTTTGCCCTCCGCTGACAACCGAAAAATCATCCTCACATTTTCCATTGTGTCCGGGTTTGGAATGAGCCTGCGGTTATCCTCCGGGTTTTTCATGTAGCCATAGGGCGGCGGGCCGCCGAGAAAATGTCCGTTGTGGGCATTCGCCCGCAGGGCCGATCTGATTTTCTTCGAAATATCCCGCGCGTAATACTCGTTTATCACGGATTTAAACGGCATAATCTCATTGTCGCCCTTGAACGTATCAATCCCGTCGTTCAAGGCAATGAATCTCACGCGCTGTTCTATGAAGTAAATCTCGGTATAGTAGGCGACAAGGGCATTGTTGCGGCCCAGGCGGGAAAGGTCTTTGCACAATATTGTGCCAACTTTGCCCGCTTCCACGTCCGCGATCATGCGCTTGAAGCCGTCGCGCTCGAAGGTTGTACCACTAATACCATCGTCAACGTACTCGCCAATCGTATTCAGCCCTGCTTCTGCTGCGTACCTCTGGAGGATCGCCCGCTGGGTTCCGATGCTATTGCTTTCAGCGTCGCCGCCGTCATCGCGCGATAAACGAAGATACAAAGCGGCGTTGTCCTGCTGCTGTGTTTTTATCACTTATAGCTCCTTTCCCAGCAGCGAATTGACCATGACCATGATACCTCTGCTTTTGGCTACAGTCAAGTCAATTCTGCTTGATATATAAGGTTTTTTCGGGGTTCAGGAGCCGTTTTCGATGTCCCGCTTTATTGCGCTTTTTATGATATCCAACAGCCGTTTATCGCCGACGCATTGGGTCGTAATTTTGAATTTTGTGCCGTCAATTATCTTGTATGTTGTCTCGCCGGGATCGACTTCAGTGCGAAGAAGTTGCTCATCTTTCATGGAAACACCCCCGCAGCATGTCTATGTTTGTTTAGGGATGTCCCATGCGGGCGCTTTGAAAATAAAGTTGTCAGATATATTGCTTTTTTGTTGGACAAGTGGTAAACTAGAGTTATCAAAATATGGAGGTCTGACAAATGCTTACCGCTGAACAATTGGGCACTTTGAAGCAAGTCAACATCAGCGTTTCCCCGGAGAAAACAGCGCAAAGAACAGAGCAGCTATGGAAATCCCAGAAGAACGCGACGAAGGCCGAGTTGATCGAATTCGCGGGCTGCACGGCGGCAACAATGCGCAGGATTTATAAAACCGGCGCGATCCACATGAAGCTCGTCGTTGCCATCGCGCAGGGCATAAACATCAACCCCTACTACCTGACCGGCGAAGCGGATGAGCAGGGCGAATTCTCCGACGCGCTGTTGTTACAACTCTTGGAACAGCACGGGTATAAGCAACTAGCCGAAGAACTCGTGCCGCCCGCGCCTGCCGAAGAAAAAGATGCTGCGAAGCCCAAGCGGAAATATACCCGCAAGCCGAAGCTTGTGGTCGAAGAAGAAGCCCCGGCCCCCGAGCCGGAGGTCGAAGCTGAAGTTATCCCAGAACCCGAACCAGAGCCGGAAGCAGAGGCGGAGCCAGAGCCGAAACCCGTAGTCGAGCCCGCCCCTGCGCCTGCTGCCGATATCGACATCCCGGAGGAGGACTTGCAGGCCCTGCTGCATTCGCTGGTGATATTGGCCCGCGCGGGCATCGCAGGCGCGCAGGAGAAGCTGGCGGCGGTGAAGGGAATATTGGTGTCCTGATATAAAAGCAGCGGCCCCGGCGCGATGCCGGGGCCGATATGATGTTGAGTCAAACAGACCTTGACCAATCCCGATTCATCCGCAGCAGCATATTACAGGTATCTCACACCTGTTTCCCCGCCGGAACGCTGTCCCCAAAGAACCCAGCCGTGCTGCCGTCGCGGCTCTCATAGAAGTGTGACGCAAGCATAATCACAGCCTGCTCCGTGGCATGCGGCATGTCGTTGGCAGCATAGGTGTCAGCCGGAATTTTCTGATAAGACTCAGCGTAGGAAGTGGCCGCCGCTATAAAGCTACGCAGCAACGCATCATCCTGGTCGTGTTCCAGAATGAGGTTCGCCTTCACTTTTTCGAACAGCGTCATCAGGCGGCACCCATCGCCAACACCTGAACGGCCTCGGGGAGGATCAACTTGCCGTCCACGCGCTGGGTGGCCTTGAAGCCCACTTGATCCGTTTCGGTGTACAGCTCGTTGATGCGCTCGAACACGCGCCCCTGACGGTCGGCGATCCAGTAGTACGAAAAATCGCCAAAGGCCATGACCTTCGCTTCGGCGGCGATCTGCGGCATGAAGCCGGATACGTAAACCGGGCGGCCCAGAATCGTGTCGGGTGCGCCCATCGCGGGTGATGGCTGCCATAAAAACTGTCCGTTATTATCCTTCAGCTTGCGCAGCGCTTTTATGGTCAGATCGTTGGCGATGAACACCGCTTTGTTGCGGTAGGGCGACCGCAGGCTGTGGTACAAATCCATCACAGTGTCGAAGGAAATGGCTGTCGCGCTGGTGGCGGTGGCCCCGACTTGGGCCGTGCTCAGGAAGCCCGTGGGCTTCTTCACGCCGTCACCGATGATGAACGCCTCCTCCTCAAGGGTTCCGAGCCTGCGCCCGAAGTCCTGCGCCAGATAGCTCTCCAGCGGAAACGCGCTGTCGGCCATCAACTCCCGCGACACTTTAATAATCGTGGCAAGCTTGAAAGCGTCCAAAACCACCTGACCAAATTCGTTGTCACTGGTGGGTATAACAGCGGCCTCCTCTACCCAGGCGGCGCTGCCTTTCGCGGCCACGACCGGGATTTTCAGCTCCTTCGTGGAGGTTTGAATGATCCGCGCAAGGGGCCGGATGATGTTGTACTCTTCGAGGGATTCGACCAGAGTGCGCTCGAAATCCTGCGGCACCAAATAGCCGCCCAGCGGGTCGCTGCCCACGGCGAGAGCGTTGTGCACGGCGGGCATGCCGCGCAGAGCGTTCCAGAAATCCTTCTTGTAGCCGTCGCTGGCCCGGCCCGTTCCCGCGCCTTCGCCCGGTTTGCCGACCAGGGCCTTGCTGACGATTGCGCTCATTTCGGAATCGAGTTCCCGCCTGCGCTCGAGAAGTTCGATGTCCTTACCCAGGGCGATCACCTCTGCCTCCATTTTCTCGAAGACGGCCCTGTTTTCGGCGGTGAGCCGATCATCGGCATCCTTGTGCGCGTCGAAAAAGGCGCGGGCTTCATCCCACTTTGTTGACCGCTGCTGCCGTAGATCAAGAATTTTACTCATGCAAAAAACTCCTTATTATTAGATTTGTATGTTAATCAAATTAAATCGCTCAGGCAAATCACTACTTGCCTGTGGTTTCAGCACACCGGGCATCTTGCCCAGCAGGGAGTTCATCACCGCCATGCGGGAGTACATCACCGGCTGCGATGAAGCATTCACATCCTGCTCCGCATACAAAATGTCGTCCGCGAAGCCCAGCTGCACCGCCTTCTGCGCATTGAAGCAGGACTCCTCGTTCATCAGCCGGGAGATCTCGTCGCGGGGCAGGCCGGTTTTCGCCTGGTAGGCGTTGATGATCCCTTCCTTGATTTCGTCCAGTGTGGCCTTTGCGCGCAGCATTTCATCTGAGTCACCGATGGCGATGGTCGACGGGTTGTGGATCACCATGTACGACACCGGCGACATCAACACCTCGTCCCCGGCCATGGCAACGACCGATGCCGCACTGGCACACATGCCGTTGATCTTGACAGTCACCCTGCCATTGTATTCCCGCAGCGCGGTGTATATCTCAGCGGCGGCGAAAACACACCCGCCCGGCGAGTTTATCCAGATGGTGATATCGCCCTCGCCTGCCGCGAGCTCCTCCCGGAAGGCGGCGGGTGTGATCTCATCGCCGAACCATGTGACATCGGAGATCGGGCCGTTGAGATACAGTTCCCTCTCGCCCGAATCAGCACAATTAAAAATCCAAAAACGATTCATTCTGTGTCCCCCATCAAAGAATCAATGTCCTGCATCGCGCTGTTCATGCGATATCTGTCACCACCCGGCGTGGGGATCAACGGCATGTCCTCTAGCCTGCGCACGTCATTCTGGCTCAAGAATCCGGCGTTGATGCCAATCATGTAGCCCTTCATGCGGCTTTCATACTCCCCGCGCAGCAGGCCGTCGAGGTTAAATTTGATGTAGTATTTCTCCTGCTCGGCCTCGGTGAGCAGGGCAATGCACATTGCCTGCTCCAGGCGCACAATCCACGGGCCTATGGTATACTTCACGAATTCCAGCGATTGCTGTTCAATATTGTTGAAGCTGGACTTTTCCAGATCGCCGATCATGTGCGGTGGCACACGAAAGATGCGCGCGATCTCATTCAGCTGAAATTTGCGGGTTTCAAGGAACTGCGCGTCGTTGGGCGGGACGCTCACTTGCTTGAAGGACATCCCCTCAGCCAGCACGGCCACCTTGCCGGAATTGCCCCTGTAAAGCATTTCCCATGCGTTGCGGATTTGTTTTTCGGCATCGTCGGGCAGTGCGGCGGGGCATTCAAGAATCCCGCCGGGGTTCGCGCTGTTGGCGAAGAATCCCGCGCCGTATTTCTCGGTGGCGATGGCCAGCCCGATAGGATTGCGCGCGAGGGCAATAGGCGAGTATCCCACCAGACCGTCGTTGCTCAGGGCGGGGATGTGCAGCACATCTTCGCTACGCAGTGCCACGCCGCCGTCCTTCTGACCGGGCCGGGATTCATCGCGGTCGCGCCAATAGGTGTAGTAAATCTGCCCATCGTCGCCGCGCGCCACGTCCATTTTGTATGGCAGCAACGGGTACAAACCCGTGACGCGCCCGCCGCCGTCCCGCAGGATCTGCGTGTAGGCGTTGCCGTGCAGCAGCAAGTGCGACATCAATGTCTCCCGGAAGGTAAACGTGGTCATTTCCGGGTTGGGGGTTAAGTGCAGCAGGCGGTACAGGCGATGCTCCGGGGCCGGAACCGCGCCGTTGTCGGCATAGCGATATACATGCAGGGGCAGCGACGCAATAGTCTCGCTGATAACCCTGACACACGCATAAACAGCAGCGGTCTGGAGCGCGGTATGTTCGCTGACATGGGTGCCGGAACTGCTCGGCCCGCTGACGAAAATGCTTTGGCCGCCGCTGGTGCTGAGACGATCCTCCGCTTTTGCCTTCTTGCGCGAAAAAATTCCCATTGAAACAGTCCTCCAAATCAATAGTATTCAGTTTGTCCGCCGTTAATGTCTATGACCGCCATGGCATAACCGCCGCGCTTTTTATCATCGCGCATCGCCAAATCCGCCGCCATGATAGCCGCGACCGCGCCGTCGATTTTGTCGCTGGCCTTGCTCTTGTCGGGCTTGATATTCCCGGCCTCGTCGATCTTGACCACGGCGTTGTCGAAGTTCCAGCGCAGCACCGGGTGGCCGCCATGGGCAATGCAGCCCTTTTGTATCAGCGTCAAAAAGTTCTTCGAGGCGGGTGACATCGTCTGATAGCCCTGCCGATAACCGCTGACTGTGATGCCGTCTTTCTTCAGCCGCTGTGACAGCAACTGCGCGCCCCATTTGTCAAAAGCAACGTCCTTGATATCATATTTTTTGCTGAGTTCCACCAGCTTCGCCTGCACGAAATCATAGTCGATCACCGCGCCGTCCGTCACGAACAGATGCCCCTCGTGCGCCCAGCGGTCGTAGGGCGCGCGATCCTTGCGGATGCGCTTCTCCATAAACTCGCGCGGAATCCAGAAAAACGGCAGAAGATAAAATTTATCCTCCTCATCCTCCGGCGGGAAACACAGCACCAGCGCGGTCATATCGTCAGACGATGATAAATCCAAACCGCCATAGCATCGCTTGCCGTGCAGGAACGAATCATCCAGCTTTTGATTGCAGGCATCGTATTTATCCATGGGCATCCATCTGGAATACTGCTTTGTCCACTCGTTGAGATTCAGGCGGCGAAAACTGTTCTCCGCACTCAGGTCAATCTTGGCCTTTTCGAACTCCGCGCGGAAAGCGTCAGGCTCGAAAGTGATGCCGAAAGAGGGATTTACCTTACGCCACACGGCCTCCGACTGCCAGTCGTCTTTTTCGTCCATATCGAAAATAACTGGGTAGAAGGTCGGGTCGATGATGTCGCCGCGCCGCACCTGGTTGGCATACTGGTGCTCCCGCCAGCCGATGGAATTCCTGTCGAACCCGGCAGTGGTGATGATAAATTGCAGGGGCTGCTCACGGGAAAGCCCGCTGCTGGTGGTCATCACCTTGAAGAAGTCCTCGTTTTTCTGCGCGTGGAGTTCATCGAAGATAATCCCGTGGGAGTTCAGGCCGTCCTTGTTGCCGGAGTCCGCGCTGACCACCTGATAAAAGCTGCCCAGCGGCTTGAAGGTCATTGTGCTGGTGGATCGATTGTATTTGATGTTTTCGCGCAGATACTCGTTCTGCTCGACCATGTGCAGCGCGACGTTGAACACGATGCGGGCCTGCTTTTGATCCATCGCGCAGCCGTATATCTCCCCGCCATACTCATGATCACAGCACAACAGCAACAGCGCGATGGCGGCGGCGAGTTCCGATTTGCCGTTCTTTTTCGGAAGTTCGATATAGGCCCGCTTGTACTGCCTGCATTCGTCGGACTTCGACACGATCCCGAACAAATCTCTAATAATTTGCTCCTGCCAGTCGATGAGTTCGAAGGGCATGCCCTTCCAACGGCCTTTGTGGTGCTTCAGCCGCTCGACGAAGGCCACCGCTGAGTCGCCGAACAGCGGTTTGTAGAAGTAGCCGGGTGCTATGTTCTTGGGCTTGTAGCCTCTGAGCTTGCGGATGGGTTCCAAGGGCATGCGAGTGTCCCCCTATATGTGATATTCATTTGTATGTGGACAAGCAGGCGGGTATGACAGCGCGCGAAAAACATTTCTGTACAAGCTGTCTTTATATATAATGATTATAATAAATAGGACAGTCCCGCGCGCACAACAGCACATTTGAAAACGCGCATTTGTCTATTAATCAATCACAGGCCCGAGAAACTTTGTCCAACAGTGCAGACGTACTGGGAGACCACCCAATTGTCCAAAATCGCTCTGGCGGCCTGCTCCGGCCCCACCGGCGATTCCACCGGCCTCACCGGCGCAGCACCGGCGAAAAAACAATAGACAACACACACGCAACGTGATATAATAAGTACAACGCCCCGGTGAAGGGGCGTTGTGAAGAATTGTTTGCTTTATTCGGCGGCGGTCTCCTCGGCGGCGGCTTCCTCCGCAGGCGCTTCCGGGATTTCCTCGGTGGGAACCGGGGCCTCCTCGACCGGCGCGGCGGGTTCCTCCTCCTCGGCGGGAGCCGGAACCGGGGCTTTCTCCTGCGGGGCCTTTTCGGGAGGGCCGTTTAACCACCCGCTGTTCCCCGAGAGGGGCCTAAGCAAAGTCGTGCGCGCCGTGGCGTACTCTCCGCCAATCATGCCAATCGAAAGCATGAAGCAGCGGAACCTGTAGCGGTCGTTGATACCGGTAGGTTGTGGCGTGGCGGTCACGCGCTTTTTCGTCAGCGCGGTTTTGCAGAGCGCGCAGATGAAGGTGGCGAGGGCGTCGACCAGTTCCGGGTCGGCTGTCTGGAGCCACGGAAACGCGATCCTGTCCTCAAGCACCTGAATCGGTAGGGAGTCCGCGCCGATTGCCAGCTTAATGAGTTCCTCTTTCGCCGTGATCATTTTGCTCAGGTTGTCGAGCTTCTCCGGGGTGAAGCCGGTCAAAGGATACTCTATGACCACGCGGTCGGTGTCGAGGTCTTCCGGCTCGTCGGTTTGCGGGGCCTCCTCAAAGGGCGCGCCGACCACCGCGAAGTGCTTGCTGTGCTCGGTTTTGCCGTCCGGGGCGGGTTTGATATAAACGCCCCTGTTGTCATGGTCGAAGTAGTACCCGTAGCCTGCGGCCTCGGCCTCCTCGGCGGTGTCGTAGCGCTCTTGGCAGAGCAGCGTCCCGCGCGGGGTGATGAGGTAGAAGGTACGGTCGGGTTCCGGCTCGAAGCCGCGATCCGCGAGGCCAACCAGGAGGTTGAGCGAGTCGGGGCCGGTGACGGTGCCGTCTTTGGCGACATTGTAATCGCCGACTTGGTATGCGCAAGTTTTGACGCCGAGGTATTTTTGCTTGGTGTCCAGGATTTCTGCCATGGCCGCGACCAGGGCCTTGCGGGTCTCGCTGTTGAATTTCTGTGTCATTGTGGTATCTCCTTGTGATTTGAATTCCCCGTGTGGGGTAGTCACATGATGCCGTACATTTGAGCGAAAGTCAACGATTATTTGCTAAATCCGCTACCAAGAAACGAGGCCGAAAAGCCTTGATACATAAGCACTTGTCACAAACAAGTAACCTCGCGATAGGGCGTTTTCTTCCCATCCCGCAGCAGGAAAATATCAGAGTCAGCGTTCCAGTGCAAGGCCATCCTGCGAGTAATAACATCGCAATATTTAGGCGCGCAGTCGCACATATAGCAAGTGCGGTCGGCCTGTTCGCAGGCAAGCATCGTCGTGCCGGAGCCGCCGAACAGATCCAGAACAAGATCCCCCGGGTGCGATGAGTTCATGATCGCCTTCCCGGGCAAGGCCACCGGCTTCATAGTCGGGTGCAGCGGAGACGCGCCGGGCCGGTCAAACTGCCACAGGTCGCTCTGCTTGTCGTCGCCCACCGGGCACAGCCGCGCCGCGCCCTCCAACCAGCCGTACCACAATGGCTCATATTGTGTATTGTAATCCTTCCGCGACAGCACAAATCGATCCTTCGCCCAGATAATTGTGCTGCTCCAATGATAGCCGGTTTCGTTCAGCGCGCGGTGAACGGTAGGCCACTCCTGGGCCGACATGCAAATGTAGCTCACACATCCCGGTTCCGATGCGGCAGCCATGTTCTTGAAGGCGGCATGCAAAAAAGTGTAAAAGTCCTCGGTTGACATGTTGTCGTTTTCGATGGTGCGCTGTTTCCATGACGGGTGCGCCGCGCCGCCATAATCCACGTTGTAGGGCGGGTCGGTGAACACCATCTTCGCCTTGGCCCCGGCCATCAGCTTGGCTACTTGCTTCGGGTCGGTGGAATCCCCGCAGAGCAGCCGGTGCCGCCCGATCTGCCAGATGTCACCCGGCTGCGTGACCGGGGTTTCGATGGAGTCCGCCTCGGCCTTCCCATCGAAATTGTCCTCGGTCAGATTCCCACGCGAACGCTGAATCTCCTTGTAGAGCTTCGCCGTGTCCATTTTCGTGTAGCCGGTCAAGTCGAGGTTGAAGCCGCGCTCTTCCAACCGCTGCAGGATTTCAGCCAGCTTCGGCTTATCCCACGCACCGCTGATTTTGTTCAGCGCGATGTTGAGCGCCTGTTCGCGCATGTCGTCCATGTCCACGACAACGCAGTCGATTTCGTCCCAGCCCAACTGCTGCAGGACTTTGAATCGCTGGTGGCCGCCGACAATATTGCCGGTGCGCTCGTTCCACACAATGGGCTCCACATAGCCAAACTCGTCGATGGATTGCAACAGCTTTTCGTACTCCGGGTCGCCCGGCTTGAGGTCTTTGCGCGGATTGTACGCCGCCGGATTCAGCCGGTCTATCGGGATTTTTTCGATTTTCATATCATCCACGGGCAGCTGCCTCCTCACGCTTTTTTGTACGCAGCCGCGCCTGGAAAATCTGCATCATCATGTCGGTTTCCGGGTTTTCGATTTTGTGCTGGCTGTTCCGGTTCACGATATCCCAAATCGGTGCCCAGGTCGACAATACATGCTTTTGCATTTTCAGCACGGCCTCGGTGAAAGGCGTGATCTCGAAGTTTTCAGCATCGTCCACGCCAACAATGCACGAAATCGCCAGCTGATGGTTCGTCAGGTGCAAATTGTGCTTCGCGACGGCGTAATCCGCGATCAAGTCCTCCGGGATCAGCGGCAGGCAGCCCGACGGCTCCAGATATTTCACGATTCCGGCGTAGATTTCGGCGGGCCGGGGGATGCCCGCGATAGGGTTCGTCATGTGCCGAAGATACTCCGGCGCGTCGGCGGCAGGGCCGGGAGCCTCCCCGGCGAACTCGACTTTTTTCAAGGGCCGGTGGCCCCGATTGCCCTCTTCGATCTTCTGGGACAAGGGCTTTGGCTTCCTGCCGCTGCCTTTTCTGGCCCCGCCGTGCCCGTTGGCCATCCCTGCCGCCCCCTCTGCGCGCGTTTTTGCTCTCCGGGGCATACCTATGCGCCGGTTTTCAACTTCTTGCCTGTCCCGCCGACATTTTTCTTGCCCGTCCGGCCCGGCCCCACTGCCCGCGCGGCCCTCCGAAACACCAGTGCCCAGGCCGTGAGTGAATATTATCCTGCATAACCGTGCATAAAGAGCTTGGCCTATCATGAATAAAAACCGGAAAAGCTGTATAGGACGGGCAGAACCCGTCCCGAAACCAAGAAAAAGCCCGAAACACTCGGGTTTCGGGGCTTTTCAAGATTCTTGAAAGCGCGCGAGGTACGCGCAAGGGCCTTGCCCGTTGAACGGCAAAAGTTGGGTAAGATGCATGACCACCCGCCTGCGGGTAACAGTGCACGGCTAAATTAGTAGACCTTTGGCGAAGCGAAGGTGATCTTGGAGTGGCAAGGCTTGCAGAGGGCCTGTAGGTTGTCGTCGGCATGGGAGCCGCCGTCGCCGAGGGCGACGAGGTGGTGAACTTCGGTGGCGGGGACGAGTTTACCGGCAGCCTCGCAGCGCGCGCAAAGCGGGTGTTTCGAGAGGTAAACAGCTCGTACTTTACGCCAGCGGCGGCCATAATGGGCACTGGTCTTGGGATCGCGCCGGGTCTGGTGGGGCTTGCAGGCAGCGCAATAACGCTCGAAGGTACGACCGGGACAGCCGGGGGTAGCGCAGACGTTGGGGATGCGGTCGGGCATGGGAGATCTCCTTTCGCTGTACAAACTATGAGCATCATCGCACGGCATGAACATGTAACCATATATTTTTTCTTTAGTTTTAGCGTTTTTATCTCCGACGCTTATGTATATAAGAAGTGGTAAAATCCTGCTCCTGCCGCTCCATCCGTTGACAGTCAAGGGTTCCCGCTGCTCCTGGCCGTTGCAGGGGCCGCTCGGCCAGCGGCGCGCGGGCAGCGGGGCGGCGCGGATGCAGTGCGCATAACGGGCGCGCGCGCCGTATATTATTCACGCCATGCGGATGCCGCGATAGATTCGGCGGCGGGTCACGGGTTCGTCCGTGGCGGTCACGCCGGGGACAGCGGAGACATCTGCCTTGAAGCGGCGGTCGCCCACCTGGCCTTTGATGCCGTTTTCCTCGCAGTAGACTTTGTACTCGGCGTACAGTTCCTTGCGGTAGCTGACAGCGGCGGGCTCCACGGTGCAGCAGTCCATTACAAACGAAAGCACGCTGCTGTTTTCCACTTTGTACTGGCGAAGGTCGGCCTTCGTGCTGTCGGTTTCGTTGAACACCCAATTGCATTCCATCAGGCGCTTCAGGCCCTCAATGGCCCAAGCCAGAATGCCGTCACCCTCCAGCTGAAGCTTATCGAAGAGTTGAAGGTCACGGATCTCCTCCGGGACAGCTTTCGAGAAGCGCAGGATAATTAAGCGCCGGTAGAACGCCTCGCTGCGGTCACCATAATTGCGGAACAGTTCATTGCACGAGTACAGGAAGCGCGCGTAGGGCTTAAAGCTGAACAGGTCTTTGTGCTTTCGCTCCCCGGTGATATAGTCCTCGCCAGTGACCGCTTTGAACATGCCAGCGTCCTCCAAGTGCTTGTCGGAGAGGTCGGCGTAGATGTTTGCCATCTTGCCAAATAGTTCAGCCGGTTGAAATCTATCCGAAAGGTTCTGCATGGGGATGTTGGAGCAGTTCTCCGCGCCCAGCAGGATGTCCTGCAGGGTTTGCAGTATCTTTGACTTGCCCACGTTGGGCAGGCCGCAGAGGATAAAGCTCTTCTGCGCGCGGGTCACGGGCACCAGGAAGTAGCCGAATATCTCCTGCAACAGCTTGACTTCCGGCTCGTCAAGCACAGAACGCAAAAACTCCATCCAGCGCGGACATTTCGCCTCCGGGTCGTAGTTCGCCTTGATCTGCACGGTGGAAGGATAGCTTGGGTCGTGGGGCTTCAACTGGTTCTCAAGCACATAGTAGAGGCCGTTCTGACAGTTGATAACGAACTGGTTTGGATTGATCTCTCGCACCGGCTTGCGGATCAGCAGTTGCCACTGGAACTCCGCATCGTTGATCTGGCTCGTCAAACGCTCACGCATCTTCATTTTATTTAGCACGAACGCCTTCGCGTCCTTGTCCGCCTGCGCGGTGTATACGCCGTTTTCGTAGAAATAATACTGCTCCGTGCAATAAAACGCATGTTTATGTTTGGAGAGGTGATCGGCCAGCACGCCGGGCATAAAGCGCAGCCCGCCGGTCTTGCCGCGCTCGTACCACGCATCCAAGTCGCCGGGCGCACGCTCCTGATGCGGCGCGCTGACCTCGGCGAAGAGTTTGTTTATCTCCCGACAGGCGGCACACAGCCTGCGGGCATCGTCATTTTTTAGGCCGAAGTGATCTTTGACATCGTATTTGATGAAGGTCTCGGCGAGGCCAGCGTCCTGATTATACAAGTAATCGTTGACGAACTGCTGTGCCTTCTGGAAGTCGGCGGCGGCGTCGCGCTTTGTCTTCTGTCCGGCGAGGGCCTTCTTCAACTCAGGCAGCGGCAGCGGCTTGAACGCCAGCGCGGCAGGCGACCGGCACGTGCAGGCCCCGCTTTTCATCTTCGGGCATTTGAAGCCGTGCTCGGCGATCTTGGCACAGGTCATCGGCTTCGTGCCACTCTTGTGGAAGTGGTCAATCTTGGCTTGGGTCTGCTCCGCACTGTACTTGGGATAAGGCCGGGAAAGCTTATGTATCACGTCATTGCCGCCTTCAAAGACGGCGAGGTTCGTGATCATCGCGTACCAATCCGGCTCTTTGAGCGTCTTGGCGTTCTTCTTGCAGTGCTGGATAAACTGGCAGGCGCGGCCCACCAGCACCAGGCCCTTTTGCGTCCCGCGATCACGGATAGGGCCAGCTGGCCCGATAGGCCCGCCAGGCGCGGACTCGTCGGGGATATCCGGCAAAAACGCCTCCAGCTGTTCCTGTGTGTAGCGCTTTTCCGGGCTAAACTTGATGCACTCCACCAGGATTGGTTCTTCCTTGCAGTGGTAATACCCCGGCAGGCGAAACACCCGCGACTCGTTGACGCAAGCCGGATCGGCCCCGAAATGGGCGATCAGCTTTTTCTGCACGGTACGAAAACGCGAAACCTCCGCATGCTTCATCAACCAATAACAATGCAGCGACTTGCGCGTTTTCACAATCAGCGACGGCTCCAACGGAAAGTCCCATACCCGCGCCAGTTGCTCTTCGAGTGGGATATCGTCCATCTCACAAAAGTGCGCGTTGATCCTGTTGATCGTGCTGTCATCATGACCGCCGTGGTTCACGACGAAATATATCCCGCGCCCCCGGTCATTGTGGGCCTTTAGCTGGTCGGTTACATCGGTGATATGTTCGAGGACGCATTCCGTCTTCATCCCGGCGAAGGCGCTGTCGGGCTTGTCGGAGAACACCCGCAGGCGCACTTTCTCCTCCAGATCGAAGAAGGGCCGGAGGAACTCCTCGGTTGGCACGTTGATGCCTGACAATGAATATTCGTGCATAAAACACCCCACATCATAGTATTCGCCTGTGCCTGCCCCGGCGACAGCGCGGCGAAAAGCTGCGCCGGATATACTCCGTTTTTTGCTGTTTATGGGCCGGATTTCATGTTCTCTGGTAATCTGCGCACAGAAAAAACACCCCCTGCCGATGCATGTCTCTTTATGAGTATGCTTGTCGGCGGGGGATGATATATTGTCCAATGGGGGTTTTGTGGGTGGGACAAGGGGGAAATTGGGGCGGCTGCAATGCAGGGGGAGCGGCGGGGCGGGACTATTTGTCCAAAAACAGTTTCTTGTCCAAGCTGGTTACATCATATAATGGACTGCGGGCGCGCGGGCGTTTGCGGCCAATTTTATGTGATGGGGGTAGCGCGAATGTTGTACGGATATTGTCGGGTAAGCGACGCTTCACAATGTGAGGATAGACAGGTGATCGCCATGCGGGAGCAGGGCGTACCAGAGAAGAACATCTTCGTGGAAAAGCAGAGTGGGAAGGATTTTAACCGCGATGTCTATCAGCAACTGGTACGACGGCTGCGCAAAGACGACGTGCTGTACATAAAGGCCATTGACCGCCTAGGCCGAAACTACGAAGAAATCCTACAGCAGTGGCGTGTGCTGACCAAAGATAAAGGCGTGGACATCGTTGTCATCGACATGCCCCTGCTCGACACACGCCGGGATAAAGACTTGCTGGGCACGCTCATCAGCGACATCGTGCTCCAGCTATTGAGCTATGTGGCCCAAAGCGAACGCGAAACCATCAAGCAACGGCAGGCAGAGGGCATCGCGGCGGCAAAGGCGCGCGGGGTTCGCTTCGGACGACCCGGTGCGGAGCTTCCAGCCAACTTCGGAGAGCTGGTCACCAAATGGGAGCGTGGAAAGCTGCGCTTCGAGGAAGTCCTTGAGCAGTGCGGGGTTTGTCAGTCTACGTTCTATAAGCATCTGGCGATTTATCGGGCGGTGCATGGGCGCGGCGGGCGTGCTTGAACTCCGTTTGTGTGTACCTTTACGGAAAAGCCCCGGATAACCGGACAAGTAACAGGATTGACAAAATTTCGGGGGAATCAGAGAAAATATTTTCAAAAAATAGTTGCATATAAAGGCGAAATCTGTTATAATATCTCGTGTTAGGCTGCTCCGTAATCCTACACATTTGCGGAAAAGTCTTAGCCAGCTTTCACAAGAAGAGCCACATGCCCAATCTCCGTTTCGGCGAGTTGGATCAGCAGTGCGTTTGGCATACGAACTTCTTTGTGCCGGAGTGATCCGTAGCGCAAATGGCGAAGCTATAGACTCAGTTGAAGGGAGCCTCGAACGTATGGCGTGGTACGCTATCCACGTAAGAACAGGCCGCGAAGACGCCGTTTGCGGGGAGATTCGCAAGCAGGCTGCTCTTGTAGGGTATGACGCAGACTTTGAGTTGTTAGTTCCCAAGCGCAAGTTGCATGAGCGGCATCAAGGGATGTTTGTGGAAGTTATTCGCACAATGTTTCCGGGGTATGTGCTGGTGCAATCAGGTGATATACATAAACTCGTAGAAGCGGTGGTTAGAAGCAAGGGCATTATTCGGTTTCTGCAAAGCGAGGGCGAGTTCCAGGAAGCTCGACTGGAAGAGATTGCGGCAATCGTTTATATGACAGACAAGGCAGGCGTGATAGGGCTTTCGGAAGTTCTATTAGAAGGTGATCCGATTACTGTTGTTAGTGGCCCCCTGAAAGGCTACGAAGGTTCGATCAAGAAAATTGACAAGCATCACCACAGAGCGAAGGTGGAGTTTTGGCTGGGTTGCCGAAGGCATCTGATTGACTTAGCTGTTGAGGTACATTGATTTTTTTAAATGGAGAGTGGAGCAGCATGGCGTGGTGGGACGAAAAGGCGGTTGAGAACGAAGAGGCCACGCCATTGGATGAGGAAACCGCGAAAAGCTTCTCCGATGGCGATTACAAGGCTGTGACGCTGACAGAGGACGTGGAGTTATACCGGGTATACGGATATAAGTCGCGTGAAGCCGCTGAAGCCGCACAGTCGGAGTCCCCACCTGATTATGTCTATATGACAACAGAAGCGCCGACCGATACCATGTATTCCCGCACGTCATCCGCGCTGAAGCCGGAATGGGGCAACAGAGCGACCCACTACGAAAGAATCAATATCCCCGCCGGCACTACGGTTTATACGGGACAAGCTGAAGAGCAGGCCATTTCTGAGAATGATCAGGCGTTGGTGGGCGGTGCGGATCAGGTCGTGATATCGCAGAATGATTTTGAGCCGGAGATGGTAACGGAGAAAGACATTAAATTGGGCTACTCCTCCGGATATGGAGCTTGGGAAGAATCAATTCAGAAGGAGATAGAAACCATGCCAAAAGAAAGCACTCGCGAGAGTGTAACCGCGAAACTCAACTCAATGGGTCACAAACACGAAGATGCCGAAACAAAGCGCAACGAAAACCCGGAGAGCACCCGAGAAGCACTCCAAGATATGCGCAACGAACAAAGCAACGCTGAAGGTGAAGGAGAATAGTCGTGGAGAATGAATTGTACAATTACAATGCGATTTTGCACGGAGGAATTCTTGCTAACAATCTTCCTGTTTCATCGCGCAATAATCTTGTGCAATTCAACGGGCTAGTTCAAAACAGACCATCCTGGTTTTCAATTGACGAGAATATCCTCGAAAAGCATATGCTCCTTATCGGAGGGACTGGAACCGGGAAAACTAATTTATTTAAGCACTGTGTCGCTCAACTAAAAGCATCTTTAGAGCAGGAAGATGTCATGATAGTTTTTGACACAAAGGGCGATTTTTTCAAACGTTTCTATGATCAAAAAAAAGATGTAGTAATAGGTAATTCGACTAAATATCGTGACATATCGGCAAGATGGAATTTGTTTAGAGAGATTGTAATTGACGGGTATAATGATAATGACGTGATTGTCAACGCGCAAGAAATATGCCGCTCTCTTTTTGCAGATAAGTCCGAGAGAACAAATAATCCCTTTTTTCCAAACGCCGCCAGAGATTTACTAGCGGCTATTATCATTACGATGATCCGCTTAAAAAACTGCGGTGATATCCCTCCAGAACTTTTGCGGAATTATGTGCTGAAGAATATAACTGACGAGTATACTCCTGGTGATTTGTTGGATTTGATAATAACGTACAATGATATGAAATCTAAAGCTGCCTATATAAGCGGCAACAACGCACAGTCCCAAGGAGTTCTCTCCGAGATGTATTCTGTCGTGAATGATTTATTTGTTGGCGTGTTTAATGACGATGGGGTCTTTTCCGTGAGAGACTTCGTCAGAAAAAGAGGGAAGCGAACATTATTCATTGAATATGATTTGGCAATCGGTGATTTGTTGTCCCCTATTTACTCTTTACTTTTTGATCTTGTGCTCAAGGAAACCTTGAGTCGTAATGCCTCAACGACCAAGGGCAATGTCTATTTGATATTGGACGAGCTTAAACTGTTGCCTAATTTAAGGCACCTAGACGATGGCATAAATTTTGGACGCAGCCTTGGATTGAAAATAATTGCTGGTTTACAAAGTGTAGATCAACTTAATTCAGTCTATAACTCGAACGAAGCCATTGCACAAAACATTATTGCAGGCTTCTCCTCAATCATTTCATTCCGGCTAAATGACGCTAAAACGCGTGAGCATATCACTAAACTGCACGGTAAAAATGTCGTTGTCGAGCAATATCAAGGGTTGGATGGTTTGCTCAAGGAAACGCGACGCGACGGCTTCATCGTTGAGGATTGGGACTTAGCAAAGCTTGAAGTCGGAGAGGCAGTTGTGGGGCTCCCCGAAATACCACCGTTCGTGTTTCGGTTTGAACTGTTCAAGGAGGTGGATTGATTGAGCGGTTGGGGTGCAGTTGGCGCGGGAATTCAAGTCATAACTTTCTTTGCTGAAAGTAGTCGAAGAAAAAAAGCAGAGAAAGACGCATTTGAAATTTTGTTAAAGAAGCAAGAGGAGAACAGACTCAATCGGCTTCTAAAAGTTGAGCAAAGCATTGTTGCGGATGCTCAGGGGCTCTACCAATTGACTGGAGAAAAGCGCTTACTGCTTGAAGGAGAATCCATACTTTTTGAAAGACAGCTTGCTCTTCCAGGAGCGGTTCAGCATAACTACTATAATACCGTCATTTCAGGTGGAGATGAGAATATTCGAGCCTTTGCTCTGTTAAAAACAATCGAAGACGCTCATAACAACGGACTCCCTACAATAATAATCCACTGCGGCAACCGCAAGATAGAATACTATGTTCATCAAAGCACATCCATCAGAAATAAGCTAATTATTAATTCGCAAAATGGATTGTATGATCCTTTCCTTAGTATGTCCCCTACTGATATAGCTGCGCTATTTATGAAATCAGCAGATGATTATGCAAAACAGCATTGGAATTTCCAGGCATTTGTTGGATTGATAGCTGAATTGTATTTCCTAAGACAAAAGAAGAGTTTGACACTTAAGGCTCTGTTAAGCACAAATGTTGCCAACTTGCCAAAGAAAATTCAAGATTCAAAAACAAACGGTTTAATTGACAACACAAAAATGCTAGAATTGAACCAACGCTATCAAGCCATACAATCTGATGCATACAACTTCCAACAATATCTTAATCAGCTTAAGTTAAGATTTGACGATTTTTACTCTCAAAATCGCAACGGCACTTTTAGAGGTCTAGGAAAGGCTCTTAATGGAAATACGGTCATAACCCTTGATATAACCGATCCCAGCAACGAAGAGTTTGTTCGTTTTGTCATCAACAATCTACTTTCCTATAAAAGAAGGGGTGTCGATTTTGTTGCTTGCTTTGCAGATTTAAATCTTTCGGATTATGGAGAGGTAATGTTTGATTATGCAAAGAGCAATGGTGGAAAGAATAAATTCTCTCTATGCTCTTCCGATGCGGTTTCAAGCCTTGGAAGCCCTGATAAACTGAACGCAATTATGGGACTGGTGAAAAATCGTGTTTATTTCAGTCACTCTGACGGAAATAATTGTGCAATACTGTCAGATGGATTAGGCACATACTCACGTTGGGAAATCACTTATACATATTCGAATGCGAATAGAGGGTTGGTTCCTGATACAACAAATGGTACGAACCTTAGCCGTAATGCAACTGAGCGGCGAATTCCAACAGAGGTGCTAATGTCGTTGACAGGCAATCAGATGGTATTTAAGGACGGAAGCAGTAACGATATAATTTTGATGCATCTCAATTAACACCCAAGGAGGAGAAAAGCAATGGCCCAGAATTCAAGGCTGAGCAAATCTCAGCAAATTAAGTTGTCGGATGCACGAACCATAACCGCTATAGGAAAACTCGGCGAAGGTGGACAAGGCACTGTCTATAGGGTTCGCGTAGATGGAACGAAAGAGGAGAGAGCTTTAAAATGGTACTTTATTGAGAAAGTTAATGACCCTAAAGTTTTTTACCACAATTTGAAAGAGAACATTAAGAATGGCTCTCCATCTCCGGCTTTTGTTTGGCCGGAAGCACTCACAGACTGGGTTAACGGTACATTCGGTTATATTATGCGGATATTTCCCAAGGAGTATAAGGGCTTCTCAAAATATTTAATGGCGAGAGTCCGATTTGTTAGTTACAAAGCGATGATAAATGCAGCACTAAACATTGTTATCGCATTTAAAGATTTGCATAACAAGGGATACAATTATCAAGACCTAAACGATGGGAACTTCTCTATCGAACCGCAGACAGGGGATGTCTTGATTTGCGATAACGACAATGTTATGGGGCATGGCCAATCATCTGGCGTTCTTGGCAAGGCTAGATACATGGCACCAGAAGTTGTTCGTGGAGAAAAGACGCCCGACAAAAAAACTGATAGGTTCTCGCTTGCTATCATGCTGTTTATGTTATTGGTTGGTGATCACCCGTTGGAGGGTGCCAAAACTAATGTTCCTGCGCTTACCAATAAGTATGACAAGAAGTTCTTTGGAACCGAACCGTTATTCATTTTTGATGAAGCTGATAGCACAAACAGACCTGTGCAAGGTCTACACAAGAATGCAATCGCTTTTTGGCCATGCTTCCCAAGCTTTATCCAAAAGGCATTTGCTAAATCATTCAGTCAAGACAGTTTGTTGAGAGCGCAAGGACGTCTTCAAGAACAAGAGTGGCTTCCATTACTCATGCAGCTTAAAAGCTCGATTGTGAAATGCCCAATTTGTGGATCGGAGATGTTCCTTGAAAGTAATGGAGAGACCATATGTCCTGATTGCAAAAATCGTGTAAAGCCAGTCGGGCACCTCAAGTTTGCTAAGAGGCGCTCCAACATCGCAATAAGTGCCCCTATTTTCGAGGGAGTTCACTTATATGAATATCATATGAGCGATACATCGGAAGACTACCAGACCGTGGCAGCAACAGTGTTAGTCAAGCCTGGAAAGTTTGGATTGCAGAACAATTCAAACTACCGTTGGACAATTACTAACCCTGATGGCAGAACAAGCACAAAACAACATGGCGACATTGCTGTTTTAGGGCTTGGTGCTAAGATTGATTTTGGGAACGGAAACGTTGCTGAAATAATACCCAACTAAACAAAGGAGACAGTTATCATGGGAATGCTAGACAAGGCTGAAATCTCGCGTCGTATGTGCCCGGTTATCTTCTTGCTAGACACGTCGGGAAGTATGTCCGGCGCACCGCTGGGAGCGCTAAACGCCGCTATGGAGGGTGTGCTGCCAGAGCTGATTTCAATGAACAACGACAACCCAGACGTTGAAATCAATATCGCGATAATGGCTTTCGAATCAGGTGTCGATTGGATCACAGGCGCAGGCTTAGTGAATCCTGAAAGTTATGCGTGGAATGATTTGAACCCAGGCGGAGGAACGTCAATGGGTGCCGCATTCAGGGAGTTAGAAAAAGCTCTCTCTGTGAGTCATGGCTTCATGAATCGTGCAAGTGGTTCTGTTGCCCCAGTTCTATTTTTATTGACCGATGGAGAGCCGACTGATAATTACCAAGATGGGTTACAGGCGCTTAAGGCCAACAATTGGTATAAAGTTGCCGCAAAGGTAGCTATCGGCTATGGTCAGGCAAATGATGCGGTACTCCGGGAGTTTACAGGCAATCCTGAAACCGTGTTGCATACAAATGAGCCAAAAGACTTGAAGAATATGATTCGCTTTGTAACTATCACTTCTTCTATGGTGGCAAGCACAGGAAAAGTGGCTAAACAAGGAGATGGTACTGCGGCAACAGATCCGAACGATACGACAAACGCAGTTGCGGCGGCCTTGAAGACAGCCCCCCCTAGCCTCTCTTCCGCTACCGACCCTGATGAAGAGTGGTAAATTTATGGCGGTCGGTTGAAGAAGGAGATGGCAAACAAATGAGATATAGAGTGTTCGCCAAGTCCATTCCTGGCCCCAAATATATTACAAAGGGCTGGCAATGTCAAGATAGTTCTGACATATTGGACTTGGGATTCGCGCAAGCTGTAGCTGTTGCCGATGGTCATGGCAGCTCGGATTGCTTCCGTAGCGAGCTCGGCTCAGCGTTCGCGATACAAGTTGCGCTTAACCAAACAGAATCATTTTTCAAAACAGTGTGCGAAGAGTCTGAGACACCGATTCAATTTGGTGAAACTGGTATAGCATATTTTAAATATTCAATTTGGAATGAGTGGCGCAAGGCAGTAAAAGAAGATTGGGCAAACCACTTAAAAAGCCATGCCGTTCTTGGCGAGGGCGAGGTTCGCTTCGAGTCAGTCAGCGATAAGTATAAGACGCGTTTTTTATCCAAAGATGAAGCTATCCTTGAGAAATACCTGTTCGCTGCATATGGCACAACCCTATTGCTTGCCATAGCAATTGAGTCACAACTGCTGCTCTTACAAATTGGAGACGGCTCCTGTGTGGTTCTACAAAAAAATGGAGAGTTTCGAGTTCCTGTTCCACCTGATGAGGAAAACTTTCTGAACGTAACGGTTTCGTTGTGCGAAGATGCTGCTAACCTGAAAATCCGTCATGTCGTGCTTGATTGCGACCCCGATTCTCCAACAACACCAGTTGCCGTTTTCCTGAGTACGGATGGGGTTGATGACTGCTACCCTGTTTATCGGAATGAGCAACACCTGTACAAGCTCTACACGATTATACTCGAAAACATTCTAAGTGCTGGTTATGAGGCTACGGAAGCTGAGATCGTGGAGAATTTACTTCCAGGCATGACCGCGAAATCAAGTCAGGATGACATATCTCTAGCGTTCCTTGTCAGCGAAGACATTGATGTGCTCCGAGAGGCATTTGAGGGTATTCATTTGGCTTACAAGCCTCGCATTGATATTGTTGAGAATCCAAATGCTGAAGTTAATCAAGGTGAAGACAAAGCTGCAGATACCGAAGAGGAGTGATCTGAATGTAGGGGGATGATAATATAAGGTGGTGAAGCATGAAAAGACTAAATTCAGACGCTATGAGCAGTGCCGTAAAAGAAGTAGTATCTCTTTGCGGTATTGACGTTTTAGCGGATGCGAATAAGTTTCAAGCCGCCGTCCGTGACTTTATGTTCAACAGCGCCTTATGCACAGAACAGCAACTCCTGATTTTTTCAGTCAGGATAGGTATTGGGGAAGAACTTCTAAAAGCAATTAAGAACTCTGAAAATGACCGCAAGCGTGTACTTCTTGTCGCCAATGACCTCCTGACCGTAGAGTATGGATTTCTACAGAGCCGAAGCAATAGCATTCTTGAGGCTTTTGCCTTGGCACTTGGGTGGAACCTATCGGATATTCCACAAAGCGCTCAGTCTTCATCTGACGATCACATGGACAATAAAAAATTCGTTAAAGGAACAGTAGTTCCCTTCGGGAGATACCAGTGGCACGTCCTTTATGTAAAAGAAAACTCAGCACTATTGCTTTCCGACGAAATAACTGACATAGGTGTCCCATATAATCGAGATTTGAGAGATGTTTCATGGGAAGATAGCTCATTACGGACATGGCTAAACACAGAGTTTCTGAAGCGCTTTTCTCAGCCGCAGAAAAAAAGAATTGTAAAACGCCAAATTCGAGCAGAGAACAATCCTTGGTATAATACGGATGCCGGTGCATCGGTAAACGACAAAGTGTTTTTGCTCAGCATTGCGGAAATTGTTCGCTATTTTGGCAACAGCGGACAACTCAAATCTAGACCCAAGCATTTGTGTGCAGACGGGACGATTCAAGATGACTTGTTCTGTGCCATTGATGATAAATATAACAGAAGTCGAATCGCTACATATAAGGGAGAGACAACTTGGTGGTGGCTACGTTCACCAGGAGATTCCAAATCAAAAGCAGCCTATGTGAACGCTGACGGGGTTATTTTTCTGAATGGCGAGTTGGTCGCCGATGATGGAGGAACAAGCTGCGTGGGTGTCCGTCCCGGACTACGCCCGGCTATTTGGATACAACATAAAGAAAACTGAGGTATTAATATGTACACAAATAAAGGCACATACGAACAGGCCTGCGGTTTGGGGCAACAGTCAACGTGGGACTATAGCTGTCATAGAAATCGTTGGGTTAATACCCCTGCGCAATTGCGCCCATTCTTTGACCAATTGTTATTCGGCTTGTTTTATGAAATAGTTACAACGAAATCCTCTGAGTTATTGTCTCTGTTTTATAGGGCTAATAACCTTCGCACTACCATGGAAAATATCGAAATGACCAGCAAAGGATCGCCCATTTATTTTCCTGACGTCTTGCCGATAGTAACCGCTCTTGTCGGGCTGTTTAGACAAGACTTGAAAATGTACGAGGACACATATAGCAAATCAAAAGAACATATTTTCAGGCGCGAAAGTTTTTCTTTGCAACCAGAACTGCTGGAGAAGCAATATAAACTATTAGACGATTCTGTTGGGATCTTTTTTGCACAGAGGAACAGTAGCAGTAGTGGCGACAGTCCAAGCGACACCCCTAAAAAGACTAGTAAAAAGGCGGAAGAAGCAGAGAAAGCCAAGGCTCCTGATATTGTTCTTCGCATTCACGACCCCAAAATAACCGACGAATTGAATCAGCTTGCTGAAAAGAGAAGAGAAAGTGATTCTACCCTCTTGAAGAAAATCCAACAACTCCAAGTGTCGTTACAGGATGAGCTAAAACAGATAATGGAGATACGAGAAGGAATCGACTACAATATAACGGAAGAAGCAATCAGGCAGTTTGTGTCACTATTCTATTTATTAAGCGAAACACTGCAATATCATAATCCAGATCCAAAAGAAAAAGACAAAGAAAAATATCGCGACTTGGTAGATAGTTGCGAAGACTTCTTGGGGCATATAAAGCAGGCACTTTCACTGCTTGGCGTAATGATCATTGATGACAAGGGCAAGCCATTCGATCCCGTTAAGCATAAGACTGCCCGTGGCATTCAACCCGATAGGAATGGGATAATAGCCAATGTTACGAAGATAGGTTTTTCCTATAAAGATAAAGTCCTTGAAAAAGCTGAGGTTGAGTTAGAGAAATAAGAAAAAACTTTATATCGGGAGGAAAGTTACAGTGAAAATCGGAATTGACTTCGGAACAAGTTTTTCATTGCCAGCAGGCATTATTAACGGTACCCCATCCACACTTTTGCCAAACGGCGAATATGGGATACCTTCTGTGTTTTATTACGACTCAGAGGTTGGAGTGCAGATAGGAAGCGCTGCTGATGATAATGCCGATTTCCAGCCACTCAATGTCAAACGTGATATAAAAATGGAGATTAGTACCCAAGCGGATTCTTTTGTCGCCGATGGGAAAGCATTTAGTAAAAAGCAAATTATCGGACACATTTTAAAAGAAATTGCACGTGTATCGCGCCAAGAAGGCGCAAGAAGAGAATTAGTCTCACAAAACATTGATGGTGCGGTAATTTCTGTTCCTGCGGCATTCACAATTAGGGAATTAAACTTTATCCGCGAAGCAGCGCAAATGCCTGAATCAAGTGGTGGTGCTGCACTCAAGGTGTTGGGGTTTATTAGAGAACCCGTTGCTGCAGCTATTGCATATTTTAACGCACCAAACGCTGAGGACGAAAAGACAATACTGGTTTATGATTTAGGGGGCGGTACATGCGATGTTGCTATAGTGCGCTCAAACAGAAATTCAAATGAGTGGTATAGAGTCATAGATTCTGATATGCAACGCATTGGTGGCCGTGATTGGGACAAGGTTCTCATTGACATGATTAAGCGCAAGTATCAGGAAAAAGCAGGACGTATTTACTTTGACACTGAAGCTGAAAATAAGATTCGTAAGCAAGCCATTCAAGCAAAGCATATCCTTTCAAATCAACCGACCGCGCGAGCTTCGGTGCTGATTTCCGGAAAAACACACTCCTGTGTTATAACAGCCGATGAGTTTGAGAAGACCACTGCTGGTTTATTACAAAGCACAATGGGATTAGTCAGCAGAATGGTTAGAAAATGTAGCACAAAAATAGACTACATCGTCTGTGTTGGTGGTAGTTCTAATATGCCCCAGGTGAGGAAAGCCTTTGAGCAGAATTATCCCGGCATTTCCGTTAAGCTGTTTGAACCCGAAAAAGCGATAGCCTTTGGAGCGGCAATTTATGCAGAACATTTAAATGAATCAAGGTATCTCCGCGACATATGCAAATTTTCGTATGGCGCAAGATATGTTGATAATTTTGAAACCTATCATGACGAGAATCGCTTGCGGATTACAAATATAATATTTAAAGGTAGTACGTTACCGGCTACCGGCACTTCATATTCCTCTCCTTTGAGAGATAATCAAGAGAGCTCATTCCTTGCTATTTATGAGTCCGAATGCACAGATACGAAGTATTTGCCTGAGAACGGAACATACATAGGTGATATATGTTTAACTGGTTTAGAGCATCGAAAAAAAAGCGATACTACTATTCTAACGATAGGAATTGACCAAAGCGGTTTGATGACGCTGAAAGCAGTTGATGAAAAAACAAGGAAAACAGAAACTGCGGAGATTCAACTAAAGGATTTCTAATGTGCTTCTGTAAAGGATGTTCAACCCTTATGGTGTTTTAGGTGTGGTTATATGATTAAGTGTAAATCAAAATATTACCGGGCGCATCTCAAAACTGCGGAAGATAAAGCTGTCTACGATTTGATTTTGTCAAACTTGGAAGCACAACAAAACAGAATTCATGTCGACTCTCATTTGATAGCAACATTAAATTGTTCGCTAGATACTTTAGTGTTGTATGTCAGAATGGACAATCCGGGACTTTTCTATGTGGATTTTCAAAATTTCCATTACATGATTGGGTTCTTGGGTAGAGAGCTCGTTTTTCCATATCTCTATCCTGCAGCTAAAATTGAGAGCGTAGAAAAGAAAATAGCCGAAAAAATCAAATTGATTGTTCAATCGAACAATTTGGTGCATCTCACCCCCTACGAAAAAGAGTTTGCATTGCATGACTATTTGGCCACCTATGTTAAGTATGAGCATGCCGACAAGTCATATCATAAAGCTCATTCAGCGGTAGGTGCTTTATTGCATGGACGCGCCGTGTGTGAAGGCTATTCTACGGCATTCAAACTGCTCTGTGATGCTGTGGGCATTTCGTGCATCATACTATTCGGAACTGCAAAGACTTCAAACAACGTGGAAAATCATGCATGGAACATCGTAAAACTGAGCGGAAAATGCTATCATGTTGATGTGACTTGGGATGTATGCGATATGACTGAATTTGCAGTTAGCCATAATTGCTTTAATCTCACCGATGATGATATTAGCCAAGATCATGTTTGGGATAAAAAACTCTTGCCGAAATGTACGTCACTTGATGATAATTATTATGTTCGCTCTGGCTGTTATTTTACAAGCAGCGATGAGCTTAGAACGTTTTTTATTCGCGGACTGAAGAATGGGCAGAGAGTCTTTTCAGTAAAAATCAACCACAAGTTCAGAGATGATTCTCGGGTTAAAGCATTGATCAATGATTCAATAAATTCGCTGCTCGTTTCACGAGTCTTTGGCTACTCATATCAGTATCAGTATGATAACAAGAGAGACGTAGTCAACATCTCTGTAAATACAATATAGTGTCTTTGGGGGCATCATGAAGAGTCTATTGAAAAACTTAGAATTTAAGCATTCCTTTTTTGCCGTAATAGCAGTAGCTGTTGGCTGTATTGCGCAGGAATTGATGGAGGCGCATATTCAAGGCGAGCGGTTTACTCCAAAATTTATCTGGGTTTTGGGTCTTGTAGTTTCTTTCTCTATTTGTATTCTGATAGAATATATAGCCCTTAAGAGGCAAGAGAAAAGCACAATGGAGTCCAATCCTTTGCATCCATATCGCGGTACATACTGGATTGAGTATAAGGCCGGAAGCACAGGGAACTTATCCTTGTTCTGTATCAGACATGATCGAGAACATGGCTACCACGTTATCGTAAGGGAATACAATATGTATGAGAAACTGAGAGAAGGAAAAAAATGGGATCGGTTGAGAGATATATCGGCTTGCCACTGTTCCAGCAAAATATCTGATGTGTATTTCTTTGTTGTTCATAGTCCCAGTCAGTCGCAAGAACGAATATATGTAGAGATCAATCCAGAAAGCGGCGAGATATGGACAACTGGAAGGGATACTTCAGAGCGTATTGCTCACAAAGGAACTAAAATTGATCCTGATTCTCAGAAATCATATGCCGGAAAGTTTCATCCAGAACCTGAGGTTGACATAATGGACTTTGTTGCGCGGGAGGAATGGAAAAAGAAAGACAAGGACGTCGTATATCAAAGACAGCGTGAACTAAGGCAAAGAGAGGAGGCTCAATATCAAGATGATGGAGTAGGGTCTATGTTTCACGCAACGCAATCGACTCAAGAAAAGCAAAGAAGAGCATCACCGCAGAATAATGTGCAGACACTCAACAATGCTCAGCAATGATCTTTTATAGTTAGGGGAGAAAAATGAACAAACAGGCAATGACCGAGGCGCTTTCAAAGGCAATAGGTGAATGTGGCGTTGACGCAATAACCAACAGAAAACAACTGCAAGCATTACTTGCCGATTTTCTTCCAGGTGAGATTTACAGGATAGAACGTAGTGCTTTACTATATGTACTTGATATAGATGAGTGGTGTCTGCTCAGCGATACTCACGAAAAAGGGGAGGCAGAGCATAATCGTGCCGTGAATGCCGTTCTGCCGAAATTACATGACGCGCTTGGATTGACGGATGAGCGTAGCAAATTAATATTAGAGTGCTTCACCACGGCCTTGGGGTGGACTGGTGTGTCGTTTAACCAAGTTGTGCCACAACCAGTTCCTGCACCGCAACCTCATAGCCCCTCCTCTGTACAAAAAATAGGTCAGCTGATGATTACATCGCAGCCGGAACTGGCGTTTTATATTAACTCAGGAGAAGCCACAATCATTGGTCATGGCCAATTGGAAGAAGAGCTTCACATTCCTCAAAAGGCTGATAGTTATCCGGTTACCAGCGTTGGAACAGGAGCGTTTACCTTATGGCCTAAGTCAAAGAAGGTCGTTATCCCTGAGGGCGTGCGCTCCATAAGCAACTCTGCTTTTTGCGGCGCATCTCGCTTAGAAAGCATTAGTCTTCCAAATAGCGTTACCTCTATTGGCAATGAATCGTTTTCTGGGTGTAGCGAGTTAAAAAATATAGCAATTCCAAATGGCTTAAAACGGATAGGTGACCGAGCATTTTCTCATTGCAAATCTTTAGAATATGTATTAATCCCCGATGGTGTAGAATATGTTGGTGCAAGAGCTTTTGCTTTCACGCAATTGAAATACATCCAACTTCCCCAATCCTTGATCGCCTTTCACGATAGTGAGGAAGTGTTTTACGGGTGTCATGATTTAACGCATGTTCTCATTCCCGGCAGCGTTAAGTGTATTCCTAGAAGAGCTTTTTTGTGTTGTTATAGTCTATTAAATATTACGATCCCTGAGGGTGTTGAATATATTGCCGAAAGCGCTTTTTCTCACTGTAAAAGCTTACAAAGCATAGTTTTGCCGAAAACTCTAAAAAGAATTGAATCCTATGCATTTTGCGAATGTTTAGCCTTGGCCAGTTTGACAATCCCTGAAAGTGTTAATTACATTGGCGAAAAGGCTTTTCACAGGTTTTCTCATACGGGTACTCCATTAAAGCTAAGCGTGCATAAAGACAGTGCAGCACACTCATATATGCGCAATAACGGGATTTCGTGCGAAGTGATTTAGAGGCCTGCTGTATTTTGTTGCATTCACAACAACCTTATTAGACAGCCTCGACGCAAAAAATCGAGACTTCGGAGAGACTGCTAGCAAAAAAGCCCTCGGACCGCTCCGAGGGCTTGTTTTGTTTCGGTCAATTCGCTGCTGATTCGACAAAATTTGATTGTCGTTATTGTTATGCATCTCATAATCTCATTGTCACCTTTAGCCGTATCAATGTGATCATTCAAGGCAATGAACCGCACATCGTTGTCGATAAAAAACATCTCAGTGTAATAGGCTACAAGGGCGTTGTTGCGGCCCAGGCGGCTGAGGTCTTTGCACAGAACGATCCCGATTTTGCCCACCTCAATGTCCTCGATCATGCGCTTAAAAGCCGGGCGGTCGAAGCTGGTACCTGAGTACCCATCGTCGATGTACTCTTCTTTCGCGATAAAACCCTGTTCCTTTGCGTAGCGGCGCAGCATGCTGCGCTGGGTCTGGATGCTGTTGCTTTCGGCATCGCCGCCGTCATCGCGCGACAGGCGGCAGTAGATGGCTGCGTGGTTTGCTTGCTGTCTCAAATTCTACTCCTTTCAAAAGAAGCAAGCGACTTTTTATGCCCGTCCATTATACCTCTGAATCGGCAGACAGGCAAGTCGTTTTTGCTTGATTTTCAAGGGTTTCTTGCGTTAGGGCTTGATGTACACGATTAGCCAAAATCTCAGCCAGTGTTATCTTTTCGCCAAAGATAGTGTTGATAATAAACGTGTACCCATCGATTGTGATTGCTTGTTTGTCCATGGTTGTTTTCCCGGCCATGTATATGCTTGTCGGAGGATGTCCTATTATAGAAGGAAAGCGAGTCCGGGACAAAATTTTGTCCGGCTGTAGATTTTTGTGCCGGGCTATGGTATAATTGAAAACGCGCTAAATCAAACAGCGGCCCGTAAAGCCCTGTCCACGTCTTTTCTGGTATCCCATCCTGCCTGCGCATGCAAACGCCGCCCTGCGGCTCGGCAGGACGGCTCTGCGTAAATCAAATGAGGAGGAGTATTCGCAGTGGAAATGTTATTTGGAATCATCGGTGCGGTTTCAGGTATCACAGGCATTGTTGTCAGCTTGTTCGCGTTTTATCACAATCAGATGGAAGCGGTCAACGCATACTACATCAACGACAGGGAAGAAAGATACATTGAGGCTAGGAGAATCGTTCATCAGCTTCCCGAAAATTATTCCCCCGAACAATTGCTAAAGGAACACGGGAGCGAAGTTGCCTATCTGATTCTCTCCTACGATCAAGCCGGTACATTGCTGAAAAATCGCCAGCTACCATTTTGGCTGTTCAAAACCTCAAGCGGTTATGCTGCTGTTCAATTCTATAACGTTCTTAAATCCTACATTGAGTGGCGGCGCGAAAATGGAACTCCATTATATGGGCAGCCATATGAGTATTTGGTGAAGCGCATTCTACGCAAACATCCCGAATGGAAAGAAGCGAAATAGACACAGGGATTATGCAATCTTCAACAGCTTGATCGCTTCCGGCAAAATCAGCTTCCCATCCACACGATGCGTGGCATAGAAGCCCACTTGGTCATTCTGCGCAAACAGCTCATTCAAAACCTTGAAGCGCACGTCACGCCGGTCGGCAATCCAGTAATATGAGAAATCCCCGAAGGCAATCGGCGTATTACCAGTAGCGATTTCCGGCGCGAAGGGCGAAATGTACACAGGCTTGCCAAGGATGGTGTCCGGCATACCCTCTTTCACGGCGGGTTGCCAGAGATACTGCCCGTTGTTGTCTTTCAGCTTGCGCAGATGTTTCATGGTATTATCGTGCGTGAGAAAAACAGCATGCATACGATACGGCGGCAGAATGCTGTGGAACAGATCAATCATGTTATCGAAATCAATGTTCGTACCGGTGACTGTGGTACCGACCTGCGCGCCGCCAGCAGTAAACACCCCGGTTGGCTTGCCGACGCCATCGCCGGTACAGAAAGCCTCTTCCTCTTTCACGCCAATACGCCGGGCAAACTCGCGCGCGATAAAGTTCTGGATGTTAAAAGCAGAATCGTCGATGAGTTCTGTTGAGGCCCGCATGAGCGTTCCCAACTTGTAGGCCTGTAAAATCACCTGACCGAACGCGCTGTCGCTCTCCGGGATGGCCTCATTTTCCTCCATCCAGCTGGCGGTGCCGGACACCGTGGCGATGGGCACTTTGAGTTTCTCATGGCTGGTGCTGACGATCTGCGCAATCTGCCGGAACACGTTCTGTTGGGTGAGAGCCTCGACTAGCTGTTTCGCAAATTCTTCTGGCACAAGATAACCACCACTGGTGTCGGTGCCGATGGACAGCACATTGCTGATAGGTCTGCCCCGCAGAACATTCCAAAACGCCTCACCGTACTCGTCTTTTTCGGGCAGGGTCGTGCCGGGTTTGCTGACCAAGGGCTTCGAAGTGGGCGCGCTGAGTTGATCCTTCATTTCACGGTGCCTCTCCATCATTTCGATCTGCTTTCCGAGCGCGGCGATATCAGCGTCCATTTTTTCATAGACAGCGCAGTCCTCGGCGGATAACTCTGTCCTTGCGTTCATGAACGCCTGCGCTTTCTCCCACAGAGCGGTGCGTTGATCGTGTAAATTGCTCAAATTCATAATCGGCCTCCTCGTTTTATTATCGACATATAAAATCCCATCGGCAAAGCCAAATTGTACGGCCCGCTTGGCGTTGAAGCACTCCTCTGCGTCCATCAATCTGCTGAGTTCTTTGCGGGAAAGTTTCGTTTTCAAAGTGTAAGCATTGATGATGCCCTCTTTGATTTCATCCAGCATCGCGCCGGTACGCTGCATTTCCGCGCTGTCCCCATATGCGCCGGTCGAGGGATTGTGGATGATTATGTACGATAGAGGGGACATTAAAATTTGATCCCCCGCCATGGCGATGACGCTGGCCGCACTGGCGGCAAAGCCGTCGATCTGCACAGTGACAGTGCCGGGGTACTCCTTCAGCAGCGCGTACATCTGCGCCGCTGCGGTCACGTCCCCGCCCATGGAATTGATCCACACAGTGATGTCATCGCCACCAGTGGCCAGCTCAGCCCGCAGGGAAGCAAGGGAAGTGTCATCAATATCGCCGTCAATTCTCAGTGTCCGCATCGCGCCGCCTCCCCATTTCGACCATGTTGCCGTTGATGTAATATTTATCCCCGCCAAGCTCCTCCGGGATGGGGTAAAGCCGATCCAGGCCCCGGATTTCATTCGCGCTCATCCAGCCGTTTTGACGGGCTTGCGCGAAGCCGTTCATGCGCGTCTCGTAGTCACCCCGCAGAAGGCCGTCAACATTGAAGCGTATTTCGTGTGTTTTTCTCTCAGCGGGCGACAATAAAGACTTTTCCATCTGCTGTTCCCACCTCTGTATCCAGGGTTCGACAGAATATTTTAGGAATTCAAGGGCCTGCTGTTCGATATTACTGAAGGTGCTGCGTTCCAAATCGCCGATCATGTGCGGCGGCACACGGAATATCCGGGCGATTTCGTTCAGCTGATAGCGCCGTGTTTCAAGAAATTGGGCTTGATCGGGAGGAATACCAACAGCGTGATATTTTAAACCATCCTCCAGCACGGCGAGGCGGTGCGCGCCCTTGCCTACAAACAGCGTTTCCCAAGAATCGCGCATCTGTTCGGGGGCCTCCCGGTTCAGCTTGCCGGGGTGCTCCAAAATCCCGCCGGGGGTGGCCCCGTTGCGGAAAAAGCTCGCGCCATAATCCTCTGTGGCGATGGCCATACCGATCACGTTCTTCGCCAGCGCAATCGGACTGTAGCCGGTGAGGCCATCGAAGCTGAGGCCCGGAATATGTAGCACTTCATCGTAGCGCAGCACCGTGCCGCCGCCTTTTTCCGACTGGTTCGCAGCGTCTTTGTCAGGCCAGTAGGTGTAAAATATCCGGCCCTGCTCGTTTCGGCTGACATCCATTTTATCAGGCAGCAGCGGATACAGCTCCTTAATTTGCCCGGTACCGTCACGGATGATCTGCGCATAGGCGTTGCCGTACAGCAGCAAGTGGCCCATCAGCGTTTCGCGAAAAACAAAGCTGGTCATTTCCGCGTTGGGCACAGAGTGCAAGATATCATAAAGCGGGTGGTCATCGGCAATAACAGAACCGGCCCCATGATATTTATACAACTGCAACGGTAGCGATGCCACCGCCTCGGATAGCACACGGATGCAGGCATATACGGCGGCGGTCTGCATGGCGGTGCGCTCATTGACAGAAACATCTGAAGAAGCCCGCCCGAAGAAAAATGGGCGGCTAGTGCTGAGGCTATTCTGCACAGTTTTTTGCTTTTTGCTGAAGATCCCCATGGCTTCCCCCTGACGCAAAAGAGCCGCCTTGCGGCGGCTCGGCTGAGAAAGATATATGCGCGGGTGGGCTTGGGCTATTCCGCAGCGGCGGGATTTTCGCCCGTGGGCGGCACGTCGGCCTTTGGCGCGGCGGCGGCTTTCTTCCCGGCAGGCTTTTTCTTCGCCGGTTTGGGCGCGACAGGGGCCTCCTCGGGGGCTTCTACCGGCGCTTTTGCGCGCGGGTCAATTCCTGATGACCAGGCCGAATTTCCGCTGAGATTTTTACCCAAAAGCGCTCTGGCCAGTTTGTATTCCGGGCCTATCATTCCAAGCGCAATGCAGAAAATGCGCATGCGGAATTTCTCGTTGTCGACGGCTTTGTTTTCGGTCTGCACACGCTTTTTGGTTTTCGCCGTCGCGGCAAGGCAAGTAATGAATTGCGCGTAGGCGTTGATGTGTTCGCCGTCCGTCTCAGCTTGGAACCAGGGGAAGCTGATCTTCGTGTCATCCACCTCAATCGGCAGGGCCGGTGCGGCGAGGGCCTTCTTGATCAGGGCTTTTTTGGCGGCGACCATCTTGGTCAGATTCTCCAGGGCTTCGGGTGTGAAATCGTTGGGGATTTCGATGACGACCTGATCGATGGCGGGTGCTGTTTTCTTCTTTGGCATGTGGGTTTCCTCCGTTTATTTTGTGATTCCCCGTGTGGGGTAGTCACATGATATCGTACATGCCCCCCTAAAGTCAACCCGCTATACTAGACGATCTTCAGGCCCGGAAAGCCTTGATATGTATGACTTCTGACAACCCATCCGACTATTTTTCTCCCCGCTTTTTCAGGTAATCCGGGATGCCGGTGTTGTAGGCGACAGCGGGCACAGGCTTCTCTTTTTTGGGGTCAACAAATGGCTTCCATATCCCGAGTTTGCTGTCGTACTCTTCCAGGCCATTTTCGCTGATGGTCAGCAGGCCGTGATGATCATACGCGCCGCTGTGATCTGTCCGCTTCAGCGCGCCGTCCAAGGCCATAATGGCCGCGACCACGCCGTCTATCTTTTCGGCTGATTTCTTTTTGTTGGGCTTGATGTTCCCCGCCGCGTCGCTGTCGATATACACATTCTCCATCATCCACCGCAGCACCGGCTGGCCCCCATGGCGTATTTTGCCGTCCTTCGTCAGGCGGTACAGCTCTTTTGACGGCGGCGAGAGTGAGCGATAATCCTGCCCGAAGTCGATCATCTCAAAGGCCTGCCCCTCAAGGTTTTGAGCCATCTGAATCGCGCCCCAGCGGTCGTACATTACCTCCCGGATATTGTATTTCTTGCTCAGAGCCACAATTTCCCGCTGTATGAAATCATAGTGAATGATGTTTCCTTTGGTGGTGAGCAAGTGTCCATCCCGCGCCCATTGTGCGTACAGCACATGATCTTTCTTTGCGCGGCGCAGCATGTTGTCCTCTGGAATCCAGAAATGCGGCAATACATAATACTCGCCGTTGGGTTCATCCGGGGGAAAAACCAACACGAATGCTGCAATGTCATCAGTGCTGGCCAGATCCAAGCCGCCGTAACACTCGCGCCCAAATAAATCATCCGGGTTGAACGGCTCTTTCCCAACATCGTATCTGTCCATGGGTAGCCACTTTTTCGCTGAGTTCAGCCATTGGTTGAGATAAAATGTGCGGAACTCCGCTTCGATATCCACGTTGTACTGCGCTTTGGTGTAGAAATCCTGATAGAACGTCTCCTTCACGGTGATGCCGTAGCTTGGGTTCGCCGCTGCCCAAACAGCTGGGTCAGTCCAGTCGGCATCGTCCGGCGCAGCGAAAATAACAGGATAATAAGTCGGATCATACTTGCGGCCCTGCAAAATATCAAGCGCGTAGGTGTGTTCGGTGTAGCAAACGCCGTTCTTGTTATCACCGGCGGTGGTAATAACAAAGTTCAGCGGTTGGTGGCGCGCGCCGCCGGAGCCCAAGGTCATGGTATCATACAGCTTGCGTTCGGTCTGGCCGATCAACTCATCCACGATGCAGCCATGGACATTCAGGCCGTATTTGTTCTTGATCTCCGAGGACAGCGCGGCATAAAATGACCGGGTTGGCGTGTAGACAATGCGCTTGCGGGATTCGATAAACTTACAGTATTTACGCAGCACCGGGTGATCAAACGCCATATACATCGCGAGGTTGAACACGATGCCCGCCTGTTCGTGGTCGTTTGCGATGCTGTAGATTTCCGCGCCGAGTTCACCGTCCGCGCAGAGGAGATACAGTGCTATAGCCGCCGCCAACTCACTTTTTCCTGACTTTTTGGGGATTTCCACAAAACAATGTCGAAACTGCCTCGCGCCATCCGGCTTAATAACGCCGAAAACATCCCGGACAATCTGTTCCTGCCAGGGCAGCAGTTTAAATGGCTTCCCGGCCCACTCCTTGGTTTTGATGTGCTTTAACTGCTCGATGAAAACGACAGCGCAGTCGGCCCGCTTCTCATCGTAGCGCGAGTCGGGCAGCATAAATCGCGTGGGCACATATGTGAGCGCCATGCTATTCCCCCCTCTCAGTGCGCGCGGAATGGCAAGGCCTG